>PVBE010745929.1_pt1 | contig 12800 bp, 11 predicted proteins | sample 1631181 | NCBI WGS metagenome assembly PVBE01 (sample SAMN08397723, study PRJNA350692) | Marine metagenome, whole genome shotgun sequencing project. | isolation source: water | place: Pacific Ocean | collected 2012-04
CCCGGAGGGCGGGCTTCCGAGCTTCTCGGACGGCGTTGCGCGGCGCTTGTGATGGATTGACATCACGGCGCGCCACGCGCCTAGCCGGGAAACTCGGAAGCCCGTCGTATGGGGTCAGGAATCCCGCCGGGGTGTACTAGCATGGCGGCGCATCCTCGACATCGAGAACTCGTCGGCCAGCGATGCGATTTAAGACGCGCTAGCCATGCCTGACAAAGGACCATTGGCACCGCCCGGCTTGGATTTCTCCGCTGACCCGAACGTCGTTTCGGCCGTCGCCGAGGTCCATCGCCTCGCCTCTGGTCATCTCTTCAACGAGCGTTGCGCCCGAAAATTCGCCAGATGTTGCGAAGCAACATTCAGCTTATTATTGGGCTGCAGCTAAAACAAGATAACCTGCGATTATGAGTGCGATGATGAAGGCTGGGTATCCGATGAAGAATACCTTCGGGTCTATGTGCTCTACCATATGTTTCATGTTGATAACTTTCCTAATATGAAGTTGAGAGTGGCCTTTGTGCCTTATTGTTTTTATGGTTAATTTGACACCCTTCATCAACGTGAAAACCAAGATTTGTTGTCTAGATCAAGGATATTTGAAGAGTATTGAAACATCCTGAACGATCTGTGAAATTTTATGAAATTTTCTATTACCAATAACTATAGAAGGATTGATTGATACGAAAGCTATGGGGTCTACCATCCGATTTTAGTCTGTATTTTGAGAAAGTTGGAATCAAAAAGGCCGCCTTCCTGGGCGGCCCCGGTTCCCGCGATGCCTACGGCGGCAGTTACTCCGCCGCCTCCACTTGTTCCTGGCCATCCTGAGGGTTGGCTCCGCCCTTCGGCTTCCGAGAGACTTCTTTCGAAGAGGTCGCCAAGTTGGCGCCAAAGACGATCCCCATCGGCCGCGGCGCTTTCTCTGCCGAGCGTTGCAAGCCGTGATAAGTAAAGTTGCCCATCCGGGGCTTCCTTTCAATTGTTAATGACCTTGACGATGTCAGCCTCGTAGGCATAGCCATCGACTTTGAAACCAAGACCATTAATGGCCTATGGCCTCGTTGTTTTCAACGAAGCTCACAAGCTGTCCGCGAATCGCGAGCCGGATTTCCGGGTGCGGAAGACGGATCGGTACAGGCTGGCGGAAGCCCTTGCCGGCGCCGGGGTGGACGGCGTTGTCGTAATCTGGTCCGGAGCAACAGTCGATTCTGTCACGTCCATGCGGAACATACAGATGGTAACAGTCCGGTCACAGGATATCCGTCCACTCCAAGTTCGATCCCGGTTCCTTTCGCACCCCCGGTTGGGTTTCGAAAAGGTCAACAGCCATGGCCAGAAAACCGCGAGAACCCCGCGGTTTCGGTCAGCCATCCCGGCAACGGAGAAATTACCCAAGGGGATTGGCGGAGGAGTTGGTCTCAGATCGCCGGGGCCTGGCCGCCGCCGAGAGGGGCGTCATCGAACTGTCGCAATGGACCGCCGGGTTGCGCGACGCCATGCGCGCCGCGGACGGACATAATAGCCTGATGAGTTTGCTACGCCACGCCGCCCGGACCGAAGACGGAACGCTGTTTTTCGTCCATGCCGGCATCGCCGTCTCCCGGCCTCTCGCCGAACAGGGAGACGCCTTCTGGTGGGGCGTCCGGGACTTCGGAGACATGGCCGCCCCTTATATGGACTACAGGCGCGTCGTGCGCGGTTTCGGCGGCCCGCTGCCGCCGCCTGCTTCGGCGCCGATGGCGAACCGGTGGATAATCTGCAAGCTTGACGCCAGCGCTCCGAATCCTTCAAACTCGTTTGGATTAGGGAGGAGACACCATCCGCTCAGCGGAAGTTTCTTGCGTTAGCTGTCCTTTTCGACGGCCAGGCCATGTCGTTCGGCCGTCGAAGGCGGCGGTTTTACCAAAGGACCAGGAGATCGGCGTGACAAGAAAAGAATCACTTTATCGCGTCACGTCCAAGCTGCCGGCGGCGTTGGCCGCCATCACCCTCATGCTCGGCGTCCTCGCGGGAGGCGGGACGGCGGCCTGGGCTCAAACCGACGAAGAGGTCGCCCTCAGCCTGGCGAGCCTCTTGCGCGCCTCGCGGGCGGTGATTTCGAAGAACCAGCAGCACATCAACAACCCCTGCATCGGCGACAAGGGTCTGTCGGCCGGGGCCGTGGTGGCGAAAGCCAAGGAGAACTACAAGAAGGCGGCCGGCGGCGACCTCGACGCCATCGACCCGGCGTCACCGCATGGCAAGCTGATCAAGGCCGAGCTGCAGGCGATCACCGACGTGATGAACGAGGCCCAGGGCCTGATCAACGAGAAGGGGAAGGGCTTAAAGGGTTTCCTACCGGCCGTCTACGCCCGCCAGGTGACCCAGAAATTCAACCCCGCCGCCGCCCTCAAGCTGACGGCGCCCAAGAACTACATACGCAACCAGGCCAACAGTCCCGACAAGTGGGAAGACAACGTCATCGAGAGCAAGTTCAAGGCGGCGGGGCACCCGAAGGGCCAGCACGTCAGCGAAACGACGACCTTCAAGGGCAAGCAGGCCTTTCGCCTGATCCTACCCGAGTACTATAAGGAGTCGTGCCTGGCCTGCCACGGCGAGCCGAAGGGCGAGAAGGACATCACCGGCGGCACGAAGGAAGGCGCCAAGCTCGGCGAACTGGGCGGCGCCATCAGCGTGGTGCTTTTCAAGTAACGGCCGACCGGCGGCTGGCGGACCCGGAAAACCGTCCGCCGCCACCGGCCATCGGTTGGGGGGTGAGGCCATTCGCGGCCGATTGCTGGCCCTGTCCGGCTAGCTTCTGTTGCTGCCGATCCTTTCCAACCTGTACATGCGGAGCGAGATCGTCGCTGGCGGCGGGGGCGGCCTGTTCGGCACCGCCGCCGGCGACGCGGCGGAGAACGATAATGTCGAGGTCCGGACCACGGACCACAGGCGTGTTCGAACTGCCCAAGGCCATCGGCGCCATCGCCCAGGGCGCCAAGGTCTACTGGGACAACACCAACAAGGGCCACGACGCCGCCGCCATGGTCTGGTCCAAGGCGCCCTGGATCATCCGCGCCTTCGACGAGGGGGCGGTGATCAAAAGCAAGTCCGGGTTCTGGCTGGCCATTCCGACCGAGCAAGCCCCCAAGCGCGGGGTCGGCGGCAAGCGGATCAACCCCTCCAACTTCCCGGAGCATCGCTTCGGGCCGTTGCGGTTCGTTTACCGCCGCGGGCGTCCGTCGCTGCTGGTGGTGGACGGGGTCCGCGTCAACATGTGTGGACGGGTCGGGCGACGCGCCAACAGCGGGGCCTTCACCAAGACCGGGCGTATGAAACAGGGCATGGCCACTTCTGTCATGTTCATCATGTTGCCGCGGGTACGGCTCAAGAAGCGCCTGAATGTCAGACGCGAGATCAAACGTTGGGAAATACGGCTGCCGGAATTGATCGGCGGGTATTTGGAAAGAGTGTAACGAAAAAAAGTCAGCGAGCGATCATCTCGAGGGGAATAAACAGCCGCCCCGGGATGCCCGGCAGTTCCTGAAAACCGAACTTCTTCTCGAACGCTCTCGCGGCTTCGTTCTTGGCGTCCACGAGAACGGCATGAACCGCCATGCTTGCGCTTGCCCGTAGAGTACGGTCCAGCGCATCGAACAGAATAAACCTGCCGTAAGATCGGCCCTGGTAGTTCTCATCGACGCCAAGACGTCCGATGATCGCGGCGGCAACGGGATAACGCGGTAGCTTTCGCGCCTGTATTTCGGGAAGGTGGCCGCGATCCAGGCTGGCCGCGCTTAAGGTGTAATAGCCGGCGATCACACGGCTCTGCTCGCCGACCGCGACAAAGACCGTCGCCACCCGGCGCCTCAAGTCTTGCCGGGCCCGGTGACGGATATAGTCGTCCAGCGCCGGTTCGCCGCAATGGAATGCGCTCCGATCATGACGATCGGCAAGCGGTTCGATGTGGGGCGCTTTGGCGAGGATCATTTACCGGGGCAGATCCCGGTACCATTTCATGCCCTCGCGCATCGCCTCGTTGGGCTCCGGCGGGTTGAGGAGGGCGTCATAAAAGATATCCCAGTCCTCCGCCGAGAGGGTGATGCGCTCATGCTGTTGGACAACCTCATCGGCATGACTGAGCGCGCTATCGAGGACGAACTTGGTCATCGAGGTATTTGAATAGGCGGCGGCCCGCTCGATCTTGCGCTTTGCCTGACCGTCGAGGCGAAGGCTCAACCGCTCCTTACATTGCGCTGATTGCGACATGGCTATCGGTCCCGATGAAGTTGAAAACCGAGCTTATCTGTTATGTACAGCACTTTGCCATACAATTCAAGGAAAGGGGTTGGATATTCCTCGCCCCGCGGAAACGGTCGTAATTCATGTCCAGCAAAACCGAGCAGATTCTTCAGGCTGTCCTGGCTCTGCTTGAAACCCTGCCCAACGCCAAGGTCGAACGCAACATGGCGGTGCCCGAGAAAATCCCCGCCGGCGGCCTGATCTTGCTCCGGGACGGCAATCCTGGCGATCCCGACACGGCGCTGGGCGGCTTGGGCGGCGCCTACTACAGCCACGACATCGAGGTCGATGTCTATGTAGAGGAAGGAGGCGCGGCAGCCCGCGACACCGTTTTCGATACCCTACTCCGTAAGTTCGGCAACGTATTGGAAGCCGACCCAACCATCGGCGGTCTCACCTTCGGCATGACCTACGGCCGCCCGGAGATCGATATGGCCCGAGCTTATGGCCCGAGCTTATGGATCGAGCGCCACGCTGCTGCTCAAGCGCGAGAGCACCTACGGCGGCAAGTTGTTCGTACGATAAATCGCTGAAAATCGACATCCGTTCGACGACTCCAGTTGGATTTTCACACCATTTCCATTTTTCCGCCCGGCGCCGGCATAAAAATGGTTCATCCGGGAATTCCGGGAAAAGCGTCCGTTATACGTAGAGCCTGCCATCCCAATCGGGGCGCTCAAGGTCATGCCGGCTTCGCCGGTCGCCTCCAAGAGGGCGAACCTTGAGCGCCGCCGCCTGGGATGGCTTTTGGCCTGTAGGCCGGCTCGGAAGAATGGCCGCTTTTGTCTCTCGAAAGAACAATCATTGGCTCTCCTTGAATGACTTTCTTGAAAGGCCGGATAAGGCCACTTTCCCGAGCCGGCCTACCATCGGCAAGCCACTGTCCGCGACAGCTGTCAAGGGCGGCCGTTGGCCGTCGCAAAGCGACGCGTAGCGCCCTTTACCGCCGTCTCGGACAGTGGCGGGCTTAATAAAGGACGGACGAACTTTCCCGGAATTCCCGGATGAACCATAAAAATCGGCATGCGGACACAGGCCGAAAAACTCCAACGCCGTGATCTGGATATAGCGCAAGGGCGATGCCGGCGTGGCGGCCAAACACCAAAGCCGGGGTTGCCCCCCTTGCCTTCCCCTCTTCGCGCCGAGGGGCCGTTTCGCCCATCTTCTATTCCCCGGACGCCGGCGGGGCGAGGACCTCGAACAGGCGGAAAGCTTGCCCGAGGTCTCGAGGAATGGCGATTTCCTCGAGCCAGGCGGGCGGCTCGCCCCTTTCCAGGCGCCGGTAGAGGATGCGTTTGTCCGCCCTTCCCCGGATATAGCCGCCGCTACCGGAATTGAGGCAGATCAGGATCAGCTCGATGCCGCGCCGGCGCACCAGGCGCAAAACCACGGCTTCGTCGGCGCCGCCAAGGATCCTGACACTATCCAGAATGCCGACGCCGTTGCGGTGATGGAGCGTGCCGATGACTTTATGATTGGTCCTGTACAATATCTCGGGACCGAAATTCGGCGAAGCCAGGACGGTCCGGCTCCGCCCCGACCAAGGCGGTCCGTTGAGGTAATTGGTCATTGCTTGCAAGAAGCAAGAGCCGCCGCCGGCCCGTTTTCCCTCGCCTGAATTCATTTTGGCGTACAATCCGCCGGCGCCGGCCGCCAAAGGACCGGCGGCAAGGAAGGCGGCGGCCGCCGTCAACGCCAGCACTCTTGCCGTTCCGGCCAAACGCGTGGCAACGATCTCTTCGGCCCGGCCGACGAGATCGGCGACCACGACGGCGATGAAAATCCCGGCGTAAAGGGAGCCGCGCGCCCAATTGACGGCAAACGCCAGATAAACGAAAACCCCGCCGGCGATCAAAAGCCAAGGCCATCGACGCGGTCCGTTCCATTCCTCTTTCGCCCGCCAGACGACCCATGGCGCGGCGAAGACGCCACCGCCCAGGTAAAGCAGCAGACGCGGGACGTCCTCGATCGGCCCGAACTCGGAAATGTCGTCAAAAATATAGATCAGGGCCGGATCGAACTGGCCCAAGGGACCAAGCAGGACTTTCGGGTAAAGGAGCCACATCGCCCAGGCGATGGCGCCGGCGCCCGCCAGCGCCGCCAACAAACGCCGGAAGGCGCCATGGCGCCCGGACCAAAACCGGCTGGCGGCGCCGACGGCGCTCCAGAACACCCCCAGCAAGGCCGCCAGGGTCAGATGCACGATCGACAGCCTGTCGTATTCGACATCCACATAGCCCGCCGGCCCGCGCTCGATGAGCAACACCAGAGCCAAACCCAGCGTCAGGCCCAAGGTGATATGAACGTTTTTCCCGGCCCCCCCCTGCTCGCCCGACAGCCACGCCACGCCGACGGCCAAAAGACAGAGCGCCAGAAAGATCAGCGCCTCCGGCCCCACCCAGAGCGCCAGGGCCAGGAACCCGCCGGCGAAGAAGGCGGCGCGCCGATGGCCGGTGGACACGATCAGCGCGCGAACGGCAAAACCCAGCGCCAGGATGGTCAGTAGGCCGAACAACATGTGATGGTCGGCGTGACCGGCGGTGGCGTAGCCGAGGATGCCGAATTGGGCGGCGGTCAAGACGCCGGCGAAATGGGCATTGGCCCGGCCGAGGACCGGCAAGGCCGCCCAGACCAGGGCGACGGCGGCGGCGACATGCAGGATCGGGCCGACGGCGACGCCGGCCCAGTAAAGCGCCTTGCCGAACCCCAGCGCCGGGACAAGGGGCGCGCTCAAGGCGATCAGCAGGGCATCGAACAACCGCGTCCAGTGCAAGGAACCGCCGTAAGGGGCGTTGGCCCTGGGTAGGCTGTTGTCGAACCAGCCGCCCGTCTCAAAGAGTCGGATGACGCGCAACAGGTGGGCGTAGCTGTCGCCATCGAACAACTCGCCGTTGACGACGACGGTATCGGCGGCCAGCCACCAAGCGCCATGAATGAAAGCGACAAAGGCGGCAACCGCCAGCAAGGGCCAGCCCAACACCCGCTCGATCGCGCCTGGCGGCGGCGTTTCGTCCACGCCTACCCTCCTGGTCCAGGCGCCTTGACAACCTCGAACAGGCGAAAGGCGTTCTCCAGGTCTTTCGGCAATGCCGTTTCACGCACCCAGGCGGGCATATCGCCGGCTTGCAGGCGCCGGTAAAGAACGCCCTTGCCCTTGTTGGCCAGGAAATAACCGTCGTTGCCGGAATTGGGGCAGAGCAAGATGAGATCGATGCCGCGCCGGCGCACCAAGGAGAGACTTTCGGCCTCGTCCTCGCCGCCCAGTATCCTGGCGCCGTCGAGTACGCCGGCGGCGTTTCGATGATGGATCGTCGAAACCACCTGGTGCCGCGTCCTGTAGAGGATTTCTGGGCCGAAATTCACCGAAGCCAGGATTATCCGGCTTTGTCCCGCCCATCTTGGCCGGTTCAAGTAGCGCGCCATCGCTTGCATGCGGCAAGCTCGCGGGCCGGCGATTTTTGCTTTCGCCGGGGCTTCGAGGGCCGCGTACTTTGCGGCGACGCCGACGCTGCTCGGGCCGATGACCAGGAACAGGATGGCCACCACCTTGACCGGGGCGCGCCAGAGCCCGGGAATGCGCGCGGTGATGGCGGCATCGGCGCGGCCGACGAGATCGGCCAGCGCCATGGCCAGGAAAAGGCCGGCATAAAGGGACCAGCGGATCATATGGACGGAGAGGGCCACGTAAACGACGCCGGCGGCGGCGACAATGACCCAGGCCCACCGTTGCGGCCCCCGCCATTCTTCCCAGGTCCGCCAAAGGATCCAAGGCAGGGCGAAGACGGCGCCGCCGGCATTGATCAGAAACCGCGGGATATCGTCGAAGGATCTATGCTCCAGGACATAATCCTCGAAAAACGACAACAGCTCGGGATCGACCACCGCCCAGGGACCAAGGAAGGCCAGGGGATAAAGGAGCCTCGCCGCGGCGCCGACGGCGGCGGCGCCGGCCGATACGATGAGAAGGCGGACAAGGAAGCCCCTTTGCCGCCAAAAGCGGCCGGCGGCATGAACAGCGCACCAAAACGCCAACAGCAAAGCCGCCGGGACGAGATGGACGATCGACACCCGATCGTACTCGATATCGAAATATCCCGCCGGCCCGCGCTCGATGAGAAGCACCAGGGCGAGAGAAGCCGCCAGCCCGACGCAGATATGGACGTTTTGCTCCACCCCTTCGTCCTCGCCCGACAGCCACGCCACGGCGACCGCCGACAAACAAAAAACCATCAACACAAGCGCTTCCGTGCCCACCCAAAGCCCCATGCCGAGAAACGTGCCGGCGGCCAAGCCGCGGCCCGCCGCCGGCAAGCGCAGGATAAAACCAAAAACGAGGACGGTTATCGGGGCAAACAGCATGTGATGGTCGGCATGTCCGGCGGTGGCATAGCCGAGGAAGCCGAATTGCGCGGCGGTCAGGGCGCCGGCAACACAGGCGCCGGTCCGTCCGAGCACCGGCAAGACCGCCCAGACCATGAGGGTTGCCGCCAAGACATGCATGAGCGGGCTGACGGCGACGCCGGCCCAGTAGAGCGCCTGGCCGAATCCCAGCGCCGGGGCGAGGGGCAGGGCAAGAGCAATGAGGATCGCATCGAGCGGCCGCGTCCAATGCAACGAGCCCCCAAACGGGGCGTTGATCCGGGGAAAGCCGGAATCGAACCAATCGCCGGTTTCGACAAGCCGGGTTACGCGGAGCAGACGCAGATAGCTGTCGCCGTCGGCGAGGCCGCCATGATTGACGGCGCCATCGCCGGCCAGCAACCAAACGGCATGGATGAAAACGACGAAGCCCGCGACCGCCACAACGGGCCAGCGAAGGCGTCCGGCGGCGTTCATCCTGGGCTCCGGCTCCCTTCGCGGCCCCGCTCAGGTGAGGAAAGATGGGCTTGCAAATCCACCAGCCCTTGCGGTGAGCCAACCTCATAGAAGCGTTCGCCGACCTCGCGGCCCAGCAACCCCCCCGCCCGGCTCAAGCGGTTGAAAACTAAAGCCAGGTCGGCGGTTTCCCCGCCGCCGATTGCGGCGACGATCGCCTCCCTGGTCAACACGCTGAGCCCGTAGTCGATGTGACGCATGCCGATGGCGGCGGCGTCCTTGCGCCCTTTTTCATACAAAACGACGCGGCCGTTTTCGAAAATCACGTTGCTTTCGTCCCAGCGTCCGTCGTTGCGATAAACGGTCATCAAGGGAACGGCCCCCTTTTTCGACGCCTGCCATACGGGAGCCAACTCGACGGGCAGATACGAATCGCCGTAGATAACGAAAAACCCGTCGGCCATCAATCCCTGGTCGATCGCCAGACGAATGGCGCCGGCGGTTCCGCGCAATTTTTCGCCTTCGTCGACGCAGGTGATGTCGAGCCGCCAGCGAGAGCCGTCACCGACGAAATCGCGGATTTTGTCGGCCATGTGACCGATCGAATAGATCACCCGCTCGACCCCGTGGCGGGACAGCCAGTCCAATTGATAATGGGCGAACGGAATTCCGTTGACCGGGATCAACGTCTTCGGCAGACGATCCGTAAACGGCTTCATCCGCGTTCCGCGGCCGCCGGCCAGAATCAGGCACTGCATTTAAGGTTCATCCGGAAATTCCGGGAAAAGCGTCCGTTATACGTTGAGCCTGCCACTGTCCGAGACGGCGGTAAAGGGCGCCGAGCTTCGCTTTGCGACGGCCAACGGCCGCCCTTGACAGCCGTCTCGGACAGTGGCTTTTGGTCTGTAGGCCGGCTCGGAAGAATGGCCACTTTTGTCTCTCAAAAGAATAGGCTATGTCACATTAAATTGCTGATAGCTGCCAACCCCCAACACCTAGCGTAGTATCGTCTCCAAACAAAGGAGGCAATCCGGGCAAAATACTGAATCGTTAACAAGCGAGCACTCTTGTCCAAAATAGCTTTTTCCTGAGGACGCCCTCCGTCTGATCGTGGCAAAAGCATGGTGCCAAAACCTTGCTTGCAATGATCATCAGGAGACCGAGTGACGCCATTCCTGATGTTGACCCACATTTTAACCCGTAACGGCGCTTGCGAGTCGCGTAATGCGGCGGCCATGCCGATTAAACGGAGACCGGATCCCAGCCGGCGTTACAGATCAAAGACAAGCGACGATCAGGCGTAGCGCCGGTTCTCCTCGGCGGTGGCGGCGGCGAGCCTGGCCTCCAGGGGCTCCATCAGCTCCCCGGCCAGGGGCTTCCCGTCACCGGCCAGGGCCAGGGCCATGTCGCAATGCAGCCGCGCGCCGCCGCAGCAGCCCTCCCGGGCCAGCGCCATGGCGAAGGCCAGGTGGCTCTCCGGATCGAAGACGTTCTGCCGCAGGGCGAGCCCCAGGTGGAGCACCGCCAGCGACAGCATGTCCTCCCTCGGCAGGCACAGCATGCCGATCTCATAATTGGCCCGGTTGACCGCCCGCGGCCGGTTCAGCACATACTTGGGAAAGCTGATCTGGGTGAGCTTCAGGTATCTCGCCATCGCCTCATTGTTGCGGCCCTGGGCCGCTAGCGCCTTGCCCTCGGCCAGGATCTCCTCCGTCCGCGGCTCTATCCAGGGCGGGAACAGGGTGTTCTCGAAATTGAACCTGGACAGGCAGGACCGACAGGACAGGTAGAAGCCCTGGTGATCGAGCGGGTTGTTGAGGGGGACCGGCGAATAGAGGTTGTGGGCGCCGCAGCGCGGACAGTCCCATTCAACCCGGTAGATGGTCCCGCGCAGGGGGTCCTCCCCGTCCAGCACCTCCACCACCAAGTTTTTTCCGGGAATGGTCAGGGTCTCCCGGTAGACCATCAGCTTGCTCATGATGTAGGCGTAGTGGGAGGATTCGATGGCGGTCATGTTGACGTTGTCCGGCGGCATGACGCCGTCAGTGTTGGAGATCTTCCCCTCCTCCAGGGCTCGCTGGTAGAGGGGGGTACCGGGATAGACCTGCAGGCGGCTGATGCTGATCTGGAACTTCCGGTTCACGGCCCACCAGCCTAAGGTGTTGTCGATGGTCTGCTCGGTCTCCGCCGCGTCGCCGAAGATGAAGTTGCCCTGGATGCCGATCTTGCGGTCGTAGACCTGGTTGAGCGCCTGTTCGATGCGCTCCGGCGTCGCCTTCTTCCGCATACTTTTCAGGACCGTCGCATCGAAGCTCTCCAGGCCGAGGCTGATGTAGCAGCAGCCGGCGTCCTTCATCCGGTCGAGGACCTCCCCGTTGATGGCATTGACGTGCATCTGGACGGTCCACTGCAGGCCGTAGGGCTTGATCCGCTTGCAGAACTCGATCAGGCGGTCCCGCTTCATCGCGAAGAGCTCGTCCAGGATGGCCAACAGGTTGAGGTCGTAGCGGTCCACCAGCTCGTCCAGCTCGGCGAAGAACATATCCAGGCTGCGCTGCCGGTAGACCCGCCCCGTCGGATGGTAGCAGAAGGTGCAGGAATAGGGACAGGAGCGGCTGGAGATCACCGGCAGGCAGCGCGGATCGTCCACCGGGTGCAACTCGTAGGAATTGATGGAGTACTGGGTTCGCAGGAACTCCTCGATCCCGAAGCCCTCGTAGTCGGGCCGCGGCAGGGCGTCGAGGTCGCGGATATAGTCCCGGGGCGGGCTGAGCATGCCCTCGCCGTCGGCGCCGGCATGGATGATCCCCTTGACCTCGCCCAGCGGCCTCTCGTCTGAGAAGGCCTGGGCTAGCTCGACGATGGTCTCCTCGCCTTCCCCGATCACCCCGACGTCCATGTCCAGCAGGCCGAACGCCAGCTTGGGGTCGGAGCCGACCAGGCCGCCGCCGAGTACTGTCCGCACCGACGGCTTGGCCCGGCGGGCGGCATCGATAATCTTCTTCGCCTCGTCATAGTGGACCGACAGGGCACCGGTAGCGCAGACGTCCGGATCGATGGCGCCGATGGTCTCGGCGATCATCTCGTCGGGCGTCCGGTCGTGGTGATTGAGGTTGAGGCAATGGACCTCGTAGCTGGCCTCCTTGAGGGCGGCGGAGATGTAAGCCAGGCCGAGGGGGAACTCATAGTTCAACCCATGCTTGGCAAACTTGGGAATCACGAGGAGAAACTTCATCTGTGCATCGTTCCGGCCAGTTATGTGCAGGTTGGTGGATACATGTAAGATGCGAACCTGAACAAGGTGGAGGTGAAGAGCGTCCGGTACGTCGAGGAGACAGCAAACCGGTTTAACCGCCAATTCTCCAATTTTCCACCAACCTTGCGACACCACCCGACTTATTGCTCGGACTGACTCCATCTGACAGAGACTTTGTGGTTGTTGGTTCTACACCGCATGAAATGATAGCCGCGGGCTTTGCGCCAGTCGGCACTCAATTTCCTGTCTTTCTTCATCCCGAAACCAAAGAAGAATATGCGCTCGCTCGGATCGAACAAAAGAGCGGCCGAGGCTATAAGGAATTTTCGTTTCACTTCGATACCACTGTGACGCTTGAAGAGGACTTGTATCGCCGTGATTTGACGATCAATGCCATTGCGATGTCAGCTGACGGGCAATTTATTGATCCTTATGAAGGCCGGAGAGA
>PVBE010413960.1_pt1 | contig 12798 bp, 11 predicted proteins | sample 1631181 | NCBI WGS metagenome assembly PVBE01 (sample SAMN08397723, study PRJNA350692) | Marine metagenome, whole genome shotgun sequencing project. | isolation source: water | place: Pacific Ocean | collected 2012-04
ATCGAAGAGATCGAGATCGAACATCGCCACGTCCCGGCTGAGGTCGAGCGGTTCCGTCAACTGCCAATCCCACGAGACCTCCCCTTCCGGCTGCCACCAATCCGATGCGCCGGCGTCAGAGGCGAACAGGAGAAGCGTTGCAAGCCCCAAGGCGACGAACGTCTCCAGGCGCGGACGCAAAGAAGGGCCAATGTCGTCGCTCATCCGGGGCGGGGTGGCGGCGCGGCTCCCATTAGCGATGGTCTTCCGCCTGATCTTGGGGCTCGAAACCGAGTTCGCTGCGGGCGCTGTCGAGGCTGCGGTAGCCCCATTTGTTGTCCGAGACCGCGTAAAAGGTCGCGAACTTCAGGCTCTCGGGTGCCTCGATGCAGCGCTGGACCATCTGAGCGATATCCCTCTGGCTGCACCAGACCGAGAACTCCCGGGTCGCGGTAGGGCGGTCCTCCCGGTTGACCGCTCCGATACGCAGGCAGATCACCGACAGGCCCCAGTCATCCGAAAAGTGGCGGGCCAGTGGCTCGCCCCACAACTTGCTGCACCCGTAAAGGCCGCTCGGTCGAACCACGGACGCGTCCAGCTTCTCCCAATGCTTCGCTGCTTCGTAGCGTCCCTCCACCAGAGCCCGGTACGGCATCTCCCTCTCCGAGTTGCTGACCGCAGCCCCGCTGCTGGCAACGACCACTCTTTGGACCCCCGCCGTCCTGGCGGCCTCGAGCACGTTGTAGGTCCCGACGATGTTGTGGGGAAGTACCTCCTCCCATGTGGCATCTCCTCGGGCCGTGGCGGCCAAGTGGATCACCACGTCCACCCCCTCGAAAGCAGGCCGAATGGCCTCGAGGTCGGCGATGTCGGCGCGCAAACAGGGGACCCCCGCCACCGCGCTCCGGTTCAAGGCACTGAGGGTATAGAGATCCCCCAACTCCCGTTGGCAGACCTGGCCGATCAGTCCGCTCATGCCCGTGATCAGCACTTTCTTATCGCTCATGCCATTGCTCCCACCCTTTGCCATTCCCCGCACCCAATCCACGAGGACGAGAAAGGGTAGCCCCCAACGCAGCCCCGGCCAAGCGCCTGCCTCGCGGTGAACCCGCCCGCCCATTGGCGTGGCTAGCGCAACCCCCTGCAAGGGGCTACGGTGGTCCTCGAATCCAATCTGTTTGGGGAGGTAATGATGGCCGAAAACGGGCGTAAATTCCGGAGCGCAGAGTGGTTTGGCAAGCCCGACCGCGACGGCTTTCTGCATCGCAGTTGGATGAAGAACCAGGGGCTGCCGCACCACGTCTTCGATGGCCGCCCGGTGATCGGCATCTGTAATTCCTTCTCCGAGCTCACGCCGTGCAACGCTCATTTCCGCGAGCTCGCGGCGGCGGTCAAGCGTGGGGTGTGGGAAGCCGGTGGCCTGCCGCTCGAATTCCCCACCATCTCATTGGGCGAAACCATCATGCGGCCGACCACCATGCTCTTTCGCAACCTGATGAGCATGGACGTCGAGGAGTGCATCCGCGCCAATCCTATCGACGGCGTGGTGCTTTTGGCGGGCTGCGACAAGACCACGCCGGGTCAGCTCATGGGCGCGGCCAGCGTCGACCTGCCGACGATCATGGTCTCGGGCGGACCGATGCTCAACGGCAAGTTTCAGGGCGCCGACATCGGCTCGGGAACCGACGTGTGGCGGTTCTCCGAGAACGTGCGCGCCGGCGAGATGAGCCTGGCCACCTTCCTCGAGGCCGAGGCCAGCATGTCACGTTCGGCCGGCCACTGCATGACTATGGGCACTGCCTCGACGATGGCCAGCATGGTCGAATCGCTGGGCATGACGCTGCCCGCCGGGGCGGCCATCCCGGCCGCCGATTCGCGGCGCTTCGTGCTTGGCCACTTGGCCGGCGCGCGGATCGTCGAGATGGTGCGCGAGGATTTGACGATGTCGCGCATCGTGACCCGCCGGGCGGTGGAGAACGCGATCGTCGTCAACGCCGCCATCGGCGGCTCGACCAACTTCGTGGTTCACCTACTGGCGATCGCCGGCCGGCTCGGCGTCGAGCTCGGCCTCGAGGACTTCGACCAGCTTGGCCACGATGTCCCGCTGATGGTCAACCTGATGCCCTCGGGCGAGTACCTGATGGAGGATTTTTATTACGCCGGCGGCGTGCCCGCGGTGATCCGCGAACTCGGCGATCGGGTTCACGGCGATTGTCTCACCGTCAACGGCAAGACTATCGGCGAGAACGTGGGCGCGGCGGAGCGCTATGGCGAAGACGTGATCCGCCCGCTCGACACCCCCTTCCAACCGAACGCCGGCATTGCCGTTCTGCGCGGAAACCTCTGCCCCGACGGCGCCATCATCAAGCCCTCGGCGGCGACGCCCGCTTTGATGAACCATCGTGGGCGGGCGGTGGTGTTCGAGACGCCCGAGGACTTCCGCGAGCGCATCGACTCGCCCGATTTGGTGGTCGACGAGACGTCGGTCTTGGTGCTCAAAGGGGCGGGGCCCAAGGGCTATCCCGGCATGCCCGAGATGGGTAACATGCCGCTGCCACGCAAGGTGCTGGAGCGCGGGATTACGGACATGGTTCGGATATCGGACGCCCGTATGAGCGGTACCGCCTACGGAACCGCGGTCCTCCACACCGCGCCGGAGGCCGCGGTCGGGGGCCCGCTGGGGCTGGTGCACGAGGGCGACTGGATCGCGCTCGACGTCGCCGGGCGCTCGCTAACGCTCGAGGTGGACGAGGCCGAACTCGCCGCCCGGGCCGCGGCCTGGACGGCGCCGCGATCGGCCCACACGCGGGGCTACGCCCAGCTTTACATCGACCATGTAACCCAAGCCGACCGCGGCTGCGACTTCGATTTCTTGGTCGGCGGCTCGGGCGCGCCGGTACCTCGCGAATCGCACTGAGCGGGGCGCCCGTGGCCATCGGATCCTAGCTCTTGCGCGCCCACACCGCGGCGCGCGGGCCGTCTTCGGAAGTGCCCGCGTGGCTATGGCTGTGGCTCGCGCCGCTGATGGTCTTGGTGCAGATCGCGATCCTCGCCTGGGACCGCGACCTCTACGACAAATACATCGATAGCGAGACCGGTTTGGTGGAGAACGGCACCGCCGCAATCCTGCTCGCCGTCATCCTTGGCGGCGTCCTCGCGCTCCGCCATCGCCGCGCCCTGGCAAGCCGCATGCTCACGCTGTGGCTGGCGGCGGTGACGCTCGGGTGCTTCTACTTTGCTGGCGAGGAGGTGAGTCGGGGGCCAGCACTGGCTCGGCTGGGACGTGGTTTTGGCCGCGCTACGTGTGCCTGCCGTCCGCCGTGCTGGCGGTGGTGGTTCGGCTGCCGGAGTACGCGCGGCTTTGGTTCGACGCGACGCTTCCGACCTGGCTCACCTACCGTGCGAGCGAGCCCCAGGAGTATGGTCTCGCGTTTTTCCTGCTGATCTATCTATGGTCGCTGTACTTCCGGCTGCGCGCCCAGCCATCGCAACCTCTACAAAGATGACAAGGTTTGGGGGTACTCGAAACTTTTAACATCGAAAATATGTATTGATCTGATTTTACCGCGATTCTAAGATTAACGGATAATAACACCATAATTTGGTGTGAAATGTCCGCCGAGATCGTTATCGATGGCGTCGGCCACCGCTACGCCAGCCGCGGCGAAAGGGTACTGGAGGACGTCAGCGCGCGTATCGAGCGCAGCACCACGGCTGCCATCATCGGCCGCTCGGGCTGCGGCAAGACCACGCTTCTTGAGATCATCGCCGGGCTGATTATCCCGGCTGACGGGGCGGTGAGGATCGGCGGCCGTGAAGTGAAGGGCCCCTCGCCGAAGTGGAACGTCATGTTCCAACAACCCTCATTGTTCCCCTGGATGACAGTGTTCGAGAACGCAGCGCTGGGGCTGCGGCTTGGCGGGCGCACGAGCGGCATCGAGGCGATTGTCAACCGCGCCCTCGAGCGCGTCGATATCGCCGAGTACGCGCAGGCCAACGTGCGCCAGCTCTCCGGCGGACAACAGCAGCGCGTCGCGCTTGCCCGCTCGCTGGCGCTGGAGCCCGACGTCCTGCTCCTGGACGAGCCGTTTTCTTCGCTCGACGCGTTCACCCGCGAGGCGCTGCAGGAGGAGGTCGGCGAACTCGCCCACGAGCTCGGCATTGCGACGGTGATCGTGGCCCACCGCCCGCCGACGAGGCGCCCGCGGCCCTGGAAGACCGGCTGGGCGCACTCGAGTCGCGTATCGCCGCACTGTGTCCGAACGGGCGCGACAATTCGGCCGAGTTCATGAAAGAGGTGTTCGCCGCGCGCCTCGAGGCCTCGGAACTATCGGTCAAGGCCGCAGGGGCGCTGATGATCGCCGCCGGCGCCGGCGGCGACACGCTGAACGGCGTCGCCCAGCGACGGCTGCGCGAGGCCTACTTCGTGGCCGTCGTGACGCCGTCGATGAAGCATTTGCGCAAGGTCTTGGCAACGCCATAGGCGGCGCGTTGGTGGCGCGGGCCGCCGCGACGGCCGGCCTTCATAGCCTGCGGGCACGCTCGCGGAGCGCGAACTTCTGGACCTTTCCGGTAGCGGTCTTGGGTAGCTCGGTGAAGACGACGTGGTGCGGCGCCTTGAAATGGGCCAGGTTGTCGCGGCAAAACGCGATGATGGATTCGCGGCTCGCGTTCTGAGCGTTGGGCTTCAAGGTAACGAAGGCGCAGCCCACTTCGCCCCATTTCTCGTCGGGCTTGGCGACCACCGCGGCCTCGAGGATATCGGGGTGGCGATAAAGGACGGACTCGACCTCGATCGTCGAGATATTCTCGCCCCCGGAGATGATGATGTCCTTCGAGCGGTCCTTGAGCTCGATATAGCCATCGTCGTGCATGACCCCGAGGTCGCCGCTGTGGAACCAGCCGTGGGCAAACGATTTCTCGGTTGCCGCGCGATCCTTGAGATAGCCCTTCATGACGATGTTGCCGCGCATCATGATTTCGCCCACGGTCCTGCCGTCGGATGGCACCGGGTTCATCGTCTCGGGTTCGGCGACCATCAGGCCGTCGAGCACCGGATAACGCACCCCCTGTCGCGCCTTTAGCGCCGCGCGCCGGTCCGGCTCCAGCGCGTCCCACTCGGGCGGCCAGGCGCACACCACCGCCGGACCATAGACCTCGGTCAGGCCGTAGACGTGGGTGATGCGAAAGCCCATCGCTTCGACCGCCGCGATGACGGCGGCGGGGGGCGCCGAGGCAGTGGTCATCACCTCGACAGTGCGCCCGAGCGCTCGCCTTGCTTCCGCCGGCGCGTTGGCCAGGAGGTTGAGGACCACGGGGGCGCCGCAGAAGTGCGTGACTTCGTGCGCCTCGATGGCCGCGAAGATGGCGTCGGGCTCGACCCGGCGCAGGCATACGTGGGTGCCGGCGAGCGCCGTGACGGTCCAGGGGAAGCACCAGCCGTTGCAGTGAAACATGGGCAGCGTCCACAGATAGATCGGGTGCGCCGGCAGATGCCACGCCAGCGCGTTGCCGATCGCGTTCAGGTACGCGCCGCGGTGATGGTAGACCACGCCCTTGGGCTCGCCCGTGGTGCCCGAAGTGTAATTGAGGGAGATTGCTTGCCACTCATCGTCGGGCCGCGACCACTGGAAGTCGGGCTCGCCTTCTTCGAGGAAAGCCTCGTAAGGGGTCGTATTCGGGAGCTCGCCGCCCGGACCATCGTCATCGTCGATAGCGATCACCGGAACGGCGCGACCGAGCCGGCCCAGCGCCTCGGCCATCACGGCGCCGTAGGCGCGGTCGCAGATCACCGCCCGGGCATCGCCGTGCTCCAGGATCTCGGCGATGGCCGGGGCGTCGAGACGGACGTTGAGCGGGTTGAGGACCGCGCCGGCCATGGGTACGCCGAAGTGCGCCTCCAGAAGCGCCGGAACGTTGGGGGCCATGACCGCTACCACCGCGCCGGTGCCGATGCCGCGGCCGGCGAGGCTGGCAGCGAGGCGGCGGCAGCGTCGGTAGAAATCGCGGTAGCTCGTGTGCCGTGCCCCATACACGACTGCCGTGCGTTCGGGGTAGACCGAGGCCGCGCGCTCAAGGAAGCCGAGCGGCGTCAGCGGCTGGAAGTTGGCCGGACCCCTCTCAAGCCCGGCCTCGAACGGGCTCGTCTCGGTCATCGTATCGTCCCTTCCCGGGCCTGCTGGCTGGATTGTCCGGCGCCTTAGAAACAGGTGAAATCATATAGCGTTATCCCATCCACAGAAGTGGGCTGTCCGTGGCAATTGCAGTGGGTGCAAATCCTGGCGATCAGTGGCACGATGCGAGCCCGGCCCGAGACGGGCTGTGGCGAAGAGCGGGGGGTAATGCATGGAGCGCGAAGCGCGTTTCGGTTTCACCGTGGGGCCGGTGATGCCGGTGGACGGAGCCGGTGCGGACGCGGACGGGGCGCGCTATCGCGCGGTGGTCGAAGATTGCCGATACGGCCAGGCGCTTGGCTTCGACGACGTATGGATGCTCGAGCACCACTTCACCGACTACTACCCCTCGCCCAGCCCATTGTTTTTCCTGAGTCATATCGCCGCGGCGTGTCCCGGCCTGGGGCTGGGGACGGCGGTCATCGTGTTGCCGTGGTACGAACCGCTGCGCTTTGCCGAGGACGTGGCGATGCTGAGCCTGTTGTCCGAGGGCGAACTGCACCTGGGGCTCGGCCGCGGCGTCGCGCGCATCGAATACGAGGCCCGCGACCTCGACATGGAGCACTCGCGCGAGCTGTTCCAAGAGGTCTATGAGATCACCGAGGCCGCTTTGTCGGGCGAGCCGTTCCGTTACGCCGGCAAGCACTTCACGGTGCCCCGCGAGGTCACGCTCAGGCCCCAGGCGCGGCGCGAGAAGGTCTATCTGTACGGCGCGTGCAGCAGTCCCGACACGGCCGCGCGGATGGCCGACATGGGACTGGTGCCGATGTGCACCTCGGCCTCGCCCTTCGAGCAGAACCTGGACTCGATCGCCGCATGGAAGGCGAAGACGGCCGCCCGCGGCGGCGAGGTCGACGTCAACATCCCGATCTGGGTCCATTGCTTCATCGCCGATTCCGACGAGCAAGCGCACGAGGAAGCGCTCGAGCACCTTTCGGCCTTCTTCCGCTCGGTCGTGCGCCACTACGAGACCCACCTCGATCCCTGGAAGGGGGTCAAGACCTACGAGCACAACGTCAAGCAGATGGAGCGCATGCAGGCGATGGCCGACCCCGCCAACCTGCCGCCGTTCATCGCCAACCAGCTGGTCGGCACGCCCGACACCGTGGCCGAGCGCATCGCGCGCTATCTCGACATCGGCATCACCCACGTCTCCATCAACACCGCCCAGCCCGGCCGCTCGGAGCAATCGCGGCGGACGAGCCTGCGCCGTTTCGCCGAGGAGGTGGCGCCGGGATTCAAGGATCAAGGCTCGGAAGGCCGCGATCGCAGGGCGGGCTAGAGGCGGGGTGCCGGTACGAAGATTCTAAACACGAAGGCACGAAGGACACCAAGTCTATGATGTCATAATTCTAGTAATATTATCTTTGTGTGCTTCGTGGCTTCGTGTTTAGATGGACTTAATTCGCTTTGTTATTGCGAGGGCGGCGATGACCGAAGATCGGCCCAACATTCTCTGGTTCTGCTCGGATCAGCAGCGCGGGGACACCGTGGCTGCGCTCGGCAATCCGCACGTGCGTACCCCGGCGGTCGATGCGCTGTGTGCAGAGGGGGTGGCGTTTGCCCGCGCCTATGTCCAGAACCCGCTGTGCACGCCGAGCCGGGCCAGCTTCATGACCGGGCGTTACCCGGCGGCGCATCGGGTGTTTCGCAACGGCGATTCGTCTTTTCCGCCGGGCGAGGTGCCGGTGAGCCGGCTGTTCGCCGAGGCCGGCTATCACTGCGGATTGATCGGCAGGCTCCACCTGTCCGGACCGACCGGCGGCATCGAGGTACGCGGCGAAGACGGCTATGCGACTTGGCGCTGGAGCATGAACCCGCGGCCCGAAGACGGTACCAGCGAGCACAACGCCTATCACCACTGGCTTCGCGACAAGGGCGTCGATGCGGCGGAGCTTTATGCCGAGGTGGACGCGTTCGTCGGACCCGGGGCGCCGGCGGCGCTGCACCAGACGACCTGGGCGGCGGAAGAGGCGGCGGCGTTCATTCACGGCCACCGTGGCGAGCCTTGGCTGCTGAGTGTGAATCCTTTTGCGCCGCACCATCCCTTCGACCCGGCACCCGAGTACCTGGAGCGCTATGAGCCTGAGTCGCTGCCCCATCCGTTGTTTCGGGAAAGCGACCTGGTGCGCCAGCAGGCATTCAAGAAGATCCAGCACAACACCGTCGAGGCCATCGATCCTACGGTCCGGCTGGAAGGCGACGGCCGGCCGCTGCGCATGGAGGGTCGGTGGGCGAACTGCTTCCACGTCGGGCATTACTACGGGCGCGACGTCAAGGCCGCGTACTACGCCATGATCGAGCACCTGGACTGGGCGCTGGGGCAACTGCTGGGGGCGCTGGAGGAGAGCGGGCAGCGCGAGAACACCATCGTCGTATACACCTCAGACCACGGCGAGATGCTGGGCGATCACGGTCTGATCTTCAAGGGCTGCCGCTTCTTCGAGGGCACGGTGCGGGTGCCGCTGGTCATCGCCTGGCCGGCCGGGTTCGCGCGCGGGGTGGTGAGCGAGGCGCTGGTCGAAGAGGTCGATCTCGCGCCGAGCCTGTTGGCGGCGGCGGGCTTGGCGGTGCCAGCCTACATGCAGGGCGCCAGCCTGGCGCCGATCCTGCGCGGCGAGGCCGACCCGAGCATCCATAAGGAGCGGGTGATCTGCCATTTCAACCGCTCGGACGACGTGTTGTTGGGGACGGTGACCGAGCGCTCCCACGCGACGATGTCCTTCGACGGCCGGCACAAGCTGGTGGTCTATCACGGCCACGATCTCTGCGAGCTGTTCGATCTGGAGGCCGATCCCGGGGAGTTCGACAATCTGTGGGAGGCTACCGCTGCGGAGCGGCAGGAGACGCTGATGCGCCACCATCTGGAGGCCATCGCGGCGACCCTGAGCCGCGGCCCCGAGCCCTACGCCGATTTGGCGGAGGAAGACTAGTCGGCCAGCGCAGAGGCGATCTCGTCCCACTCTTGGTCGAGCGGGACCGAGGCATGGGGCTTGCCGGCGCGACGGTACCAGTGACCGGCGTTGCGCGCATCGCCCTCGACCCGGTGCACATGGGCGTGGACCCAGGCGCCGTCGGAATCGTCGGCGGCCTGGGCGAGGCGATGGGCGGCGTCCCACTCGCCCCTGGAGAGGTGCCACAGCGCCTGGAGTGCCGGGCCGGCGGCGGTGGGCGGCGCGTCGTCGGCGAGCGAGGCTTTGAAGGATTCAAGGTCCACCTGCGCGCTCCGCCCCAGTCAATTGCCCTGGCCGCCATTGATAGCCGAAGCTCCCGGCGTTGGCCAGCCGGCGGGGTTTGACGCACCGCGCGGGGCGTGCAATTTTCCCGCATACACGTGGGGGGAGGGGGATGGCCAATCAGGAACTTGCCGGCCGGGTGGCGCTGGTGACCGGAGGGTCGCGCGGGATCGGCCGGGCAATCTCGGTGGCGCTTGCGCGCGAGGGCGCCGACGTCGCGGTCAATTACACCGCCGATGCGGATGCGGCCGAGCGGACGCGGGCCGAGGTCGAGGCGGCGGGCGTGCGGGCGACGACGATCAAGGCCGATGTTTCACGCGAGGACGAGGTGGCGGCCATGGTCGGCGCCGCCGAGGCGGCGCTGGGGCCGCTCGGGATCTTGGTGACCAGCGCCGGCATCGCCCCCGTGACCCCGCATACCGAGCTCGATTTCGCGCACTGGCGCCGGGTCATGGAGATCAATCTCGACGGCACCTTCCTCTCGATCATGGCGGTGCGCCAGGGCATGATCGCCCGCGGCTATGGCCGCATCGTTTGTCTGGCCTCGATCGCCGGGCTGCGCGCGCGCCCCCAGTTCATCCCCTACAGCACCTCGAAGGCCGGGGTTATCGCCATGGTGCGAAGCTTCGCCGAGGCGCTGGCGCCGGAGGTGCGCGTCAACGCCATCGCGCCGGGGCTGATCGATACCGAAATGGCCGATAACCTGGGCCCCGAGGCGCGCCAGCGGATGATCGAAGAGGCGCCGCTCGAGCGCATCGGGACACCCGAGGACATCGCCGCGATGACGCTGTTCTTGGCCTCGGAACGATCGAGTTTCACCACCGGCCAGACATTGGTCGCGAGCGGCGGCCGGGTGACACTTCCCTAACCCCCAAGAAAGGCTGACATGTCTCAAGAAAGCTATCTCTTCACCAGCGAATCGGTCGCCGAAGGGCATCCCGACAAGATCTGCGACCGCATCTCGGACGCCATCGTCGACGCCTACCTGACCGCCGAGCCGGACGCCCGGGTCGCGATGGAGACGCTGTGCACCAAGAAGCGTGTGGTGCTGGCGGGCGAGGTGCGGGGGCCGGACTCGATCACCGCCAGGCTCGAGGACATTGCGCGCGAGTGCGTGCGCGAGATCGGCTACGCCCAGAAAGACTTCCACTGGCGCGAGATGGCGGTCGATACATACGTGCAGCCCCAGTCGCCCGACATCGCCCGAGGCGTCGACGCCAGCGGCAACAAGGACGAGGGCGCGGGCGACCAGGGCATCATGTTCGGCTACGCCTGCCGCGAGACCGAGACGCTGATGCCGGCGCCGATCAGCTTCAGCCACGAGATCCTGCGCAGCCTCGCCGAGGCACGGCACTCGGGCGCCGAGCCGGGATTGGAGCCCGACGCCAAGAGCCAGGTGACGCTCGTGTACGAGCGGGGGAAACCGGTGCGCGCGGCCTCGGTGGTGGTCTCGACCCAGCACGCCGCCGATCTCGACCAGGACGAGGTGCGCGAGATCGTGCGCCCCCATGTCGTCAACGTCCTGCCCGAGGGCTGGATGTGCGCCGAAGAGGAATTCTTCGTCAACCCGACCGGGCGCTTCGAGGTCGGCGGGCCGGCCGGCGATACCGGGCTCACCGGGCGCAAGATCATCGTCGATACTTACGGCGGCGCGGCGCCCCACGGCGGCGGCGCCTTCTCGGGCAAGGACCCGACCAAGGTCGACCGCTCGGCCGCATACGCCGCCCGTTACATCGCGAAGAACGTGGTTGCGGCGGGGCTCGCCGCCAAATGCCTGGTGCAGCTTTCCTATGCCATCGGCGTGTCGAAGCCGCTTTCGGTCTACATCGACACCAACGGCACCGGCGAGGTCGACGAGGCGCGGCTTTCGGCCACGGTGCAGGAGCTGGTGGACCTCTCGCCGCGCGGCATCCGCGAGCACCTGCGCCTGAGCCGGCCGATCTATGCGCGCACCGCCGCCTATGGGCACTTCGGCCGGGCGCCCGACGCCGACGGCGGGTTCTCGTGGGAGCGCACCGACCTGGCGGAGACGCTCAAGGCCGCGTTCTAGGCCGCGGCGGGAAGGAAACGACAATGGGCTGGGACAAGCCGAAGGTGGCGGTGCTCGGGGCCGGCGCGATGGGCAGCATGTTCGGCGGGCTGTTGGGCGCGGGCGGGCTCGAGGTGACGCTGGTCGACGTCTGGGCCGAGCACGTGGCCGCGGTGCGCCACGATGGTCTGCGATTGATCGGCGATGATGGCGAGCGGATGGTCGCCCTCGAGGCCACGACCGAGCCGGCCGAGGCGGGCGAGGTCGACGTGGTCTTGGTCCACTGCAAGGCCTACCACACCGCGGCGGCGGTCGAGGCGGCGCGGCCGCTGTTCGGCGCCGAGACGGTGGCCATCAGCTTCCAAAACGGGCTCGGCAACGAGGAGACGATCGGCGGCGTCATCGGCGCGGAACGGGTGCTGGCCGGCACCACCGCGCAGGGTGCGAGCATCCTCGGGCCCGGTGCGGTGCGCTACTACGGCGACCTGCCCTAGCAGATCGGCGAGCTTGCGGGCGGGACCTCGGAGCGCGCCGAGCGCATCGCCCAGGCGCTGACCGCGGCGGGTCTGCAGACCACCGCCAGCACCGACATCCGCCGCGACATGTGGAAGAAGCTCCTGGCAAACGTCGCCCTGAGTGCGCCCTCGGCGCTGACAGACCTGAGCATCAGCGCGCTGATGGCGGTGCCCGAGCTCAAGGCGACCTCGCTCGCAGCATTGGACGAGGCCGCCGCCGTCGCTCGCGCCGCCGGTATCGAACTCGACGCCGAGGATACGCGGCGGGTGCTGGCCAAGATCACCGGCGCCGGCGGCACCAGCGCCAACAGTCGAGCATGTGCGTCGATGTGCTGAAGCGGCGCAAGACCGAGGTCGAAGTCATCTACGGCGCGGTGGCGCGGCTGGGTCGCGAGCACGGCGTCCCGACCCCGGTCAACGACACGCTGAACTCGGCGATCATCGGGGTCGAGACTCACTTCGCGTAGGCGGTCGGTGTGGCTGCACGATCGGCTCGAGTGGGCATACCTCGACTCGCCTGCGACGGGCGAGCCCGGTTCTCTGTGATCTCGACGCAGGGTCGAGTCGATCTGCAGCTGGTCGCCTTTGTTTCAGACCCTGTGCGCACGCGCCGGCATCGAGTAGTTCAGGGTGGCCAGGCCGGCGAACATGAGGGCCAGTGCGGCCCACAGCCAGGGGCTTAGGGATTCACCGAAGATGATCATGGCGAAAACGATGCCGGCGATGGGCGCGATGTAGTTCACGCTAGAGAAGAAGACCGGACCCTTGAGCCGCACCATTTCGAACATGAAGAAGAAGAGAAGGGCGAACAGCGCGGCGATGACGAGGACCATCGCGCCGCCGAGATCGAGGCCGGCATCGAAGAA
>PVBE011157116.1_pt1 | contig 12798 bp, 6 predicted proteins | sample 1631181 | NCBI WGS metagenome assembly PVBE01 (sample SAMN08397723, study PRJNA350692) | Marine metagenome, whole genome shotgun sequencing project. | isolation source: water | place: Pacific Ocean | collected 2012-04
AGGCGCGTCCGGCGACCAGGCCGAGCGCGTCGCCCTTGCGCTCGCGCGGACTGTGGTCGCTCCAGTCGTCGACGATCAGGTCGCCGTCGAACCAGAGGCGCACGCCATCGTCAGAAGTCGTGTAGAAGTGATAGTCGCCGCTCACCGTGGGACGGAAATAGCCGAACCACCGAATGGAGAACGTGTTCGATCCCATCGAGGGATGCGGGCGACCTCGACCCCAGTTGAAGTTGATGACCGGGTCGATCCGCGTGAACCGCCACGAGCGGAACCGGGTCCGGTCGTAGTAGTTGCCGACGAGTCCGTTCGGAAGGTCCTCGAGCCGGAGCTCCTCGGCCACAGTCTCGAGATCACCGTCGACTACCGGGGTGTCTTCCAGAGGCTCCGAGCATGCCCCGAGCGCGAGCGCCGCAAAGAGTAGGAACGTCGAGAGCGAGCGTTCGTGGTTTCGATTGGCAGCCATGGCGCTACTCCTCGCAGGTGCCCTCAGAGGCACGGGTCGATACACGTTACGGTCTCGGCGGAGGTACAACTCCAGACCCCGCAGACGCCACAGGCGTCGCCGGGCTCACCTCGGAGGTCTTCGCAGCCGAGACAGGCGTTGAAACGGTCGGCGACGCTGCACTGCGGCCCCTCTTCCGTGCACTCGATCGCGCCGGTCTCGTCGCAGGCGACGCAGGCGTCGCCCTCTTCGAGGTCGCTGAAGAGTTCGGGCGGCTCGCAGCTGTCGCACGCATAGACGATGCCGGGAATACAAATCGTGGAGTTACCCTCGATGTCCCGCGCATCACACAGATACTGTCCGCAATGTTCACAGGGCTCGAAGACGTGCTGCCCTTCTGGGAGCGGCTCGCAGCCGCCGCACTCGTTGACCGGGGTGCCGAGGCACTCGACCCCGCCCTCCCCGTCGCACGCCCACACATTGCCCTCGCACGGTCCACAGCCGTCACCGAGGGTCACGCCGACATCGCCGCAAGAGCCGCACTCGTTCAGGCCGGGGTCCTCGCAATCGACGGCCTCGCCGTCGTCGGTACAGACCCACGTGCCGCAGTCGCCGCAGTCGAACCCCGGTTGGGCCTCGAGCTCGGCGCAGGTGCCACAGGCGTTGGCTCCTTCGGGCACACACTCCAAGCGGTCGGGATCGAGACAGGCCCAGACGTGGCATTCGTCTTCGCACGACTCGCCGGGCGTGCCGGCCTCGTCGAGCTCGGCGCAGCCGCCGCAGATGTTGGCCTCGCCCTCGATGCACACGGTCTCGGTGCCACCGTCGCAGGTGAAGAGGCCGCAGGTCCCGCACTCGGTGCCGGGCTCGGGGGTCTCGAGGAAACCACACCCGCCACACGCGTTGACGAACTCGTCCGTGCAGCTCGGTACGCCGCCGAGGCAGGTCCAGGCGCCACCGCAACCGCAGTCTTCGCCGAGTTCCCAGCCGAGGGGCATCGTCAGGCAGCTGCCGCACTCGTTGACGCCGTTGTCGACGCACGAGATCGTGTTCTCGTCGGTGCACTGCATCCGGCCGCACTCCTCGCATCGCGACCCCACGGGGCGGAACCCGCTGAGATCGTCGCAACCGCCGCACTCGTTGGGAGGGTCGCCGCCGACGCAGACGACCGCATTCTCTCCGTCGCATTCCCAGGCGCCACCACAGCCGCAGGTCTCGCCCGGGATGCCTTCGAGGAAGACGCAGCCGCCGCACGGGTTGAACGAGCGCGGGTCGGAGCAGGCGGTCTCGGAATCGGACAGGCACTCCCAGACGCCACAATCAGAGCAGGCCGAGCCGGGCTGCTCGCCTCCGATCAACGGATCACAACCGCCACAGCCGTTTCCGGTGGCCTCGCCGATGCATCGCAGACTCTCTCCGTCCTCGCTGCAGGCGAGCGCACCAGCCCCGCACTCGTCGGAGCAGTCGTCGCCAACGTCGCCGTCGAGCTCGCTGCAGCCGCCGCAGGCGTTGCCGGCCGTTGCCTCCACGCAGCGTGCCTCGGTGCCCACACAGGCGACGATACCGTCGTCGCAGGCGCCGCAGCTGTCGCCAGGCTCGCCGGCGACACCACCACAACCGCCGCAGGCGTCGAGGGGCGTCGGCCCGTCGCAGTTCACCGCGTCGGGGCCGTCGCACTGCCAGACACCGTCGCCGCAGTCGCCGCAACGGGACCCGGGGTTGTTGACGAGGATGCCCTCGCCACCGCAGAGGTTGCACGTCGCGCAGAACTGGCACGTGGCGTCGCCGATCTCCGTGTCACACAGGTATTGTCCGGGCTCATCCCCAAAGGCGCATGCCTCGCCGAGCTCGTGGCTCAACTCACCGCATCCGCCGCAGGGGTTCGTGAGGTCGCCGCTGCATACGAGTCGGTCACCATCACACACATACGCTCCGCACATACCGTCGCCGCATGGTTCACCGACGCGTGACTCGTCGCATCCATCGATGTCTGGAACGTCGGGTGCGGTATCGGCATCGAGCTCGTCCGTGTCCGTATCGGAGACGTCGCCATCCGGCTCGGTGTCCTCGCTGGAATCGTCGCCGGTGTCGTCGACCTGCTCGTCGATCGTGTCGGCCGGGGTGTCCCCCTGTGGGGTATCGAACGACACGTCGGGGGTATGTCGATCGGTGCCGCTCCCGTCCTCCGGCGCACATCCGCCGACAAGGGCGCACAAACCCAACAGCGCCGCTACAGCAGCGATCTGCAGCGGCGCGCTCGGGGAAGATCTTCGTATGGAGGGGTGGTTGACGTCCATCATGCCGGTTGAGTCGAGGAGACACGCCGCGTCTGCGAAATTGCCAATTTCACTTCCAAGTCCGGGAGGTAGCGCGGGCGGCGATGTCCAAACATCCTTCGTCAGGGGGGTGGGTGACGTTGGATCGACAAGGGCAATCCTACTCACAGACGGCCGAAGCGTCAAAGGGGCGATGGTCATTTTCTGGCCTTTTTTCGCATACTTGTAAGACAATTGGTACACAGTGTGCGCATCCTCGCGACACCACACACAACGGCGCACCAGTGCGGTGTTGTCGTCTCGATGCCTCTCACGTCGCACACCCTCCCCGCTGCCCCCACGCCCCCCTTGCGGAGCCCTTCCGCGGGACCTAGTGATCGACCCGTCCCGCGACGCGGTCGCCGAGCCACGGCGGCATGGGTCGCGCCCGGAAGGACCGCAGTCATGCGACCGGTCGGTTGCCCAGCGGGGACGCCCGAACCCAGGTGACTTGGAGCGTGGCCACATGAGCGTGAAACTCGATGACGCGGAGGTCCAGAGGCGGTTGGCGCGGACACCCGAGTGGCGCCGCGAAGGCGACGAGATCGTCCGGGAGTTCCGCTTCGACGGGTTCGACGCGGCGATGGACTTCATTGGAGAGGTGGCTGATATCGCCCGCAGTCTGGACCATCACCCCGACCTGTACAACGTCTATGACCGCGTCGTGCTGCGGCTCACGACGCACGACGCGGGGGGGCTGACAGCCAAGGACTTCGCGTTCGCCCTTGCCATCGATGGCCTCTCTCAGTGTTGATCGGACTCGACGACGTCGGCGGGCGGCGATTCGTCGGGTGCGTCGCCCCGGGCCACGTTGACGAGCGCGTAGAGGGCCACGGCGAGTGCGGCGAGGAGCAGTCCTATCGCGACCGGCGCGTAGCGGACCGTGCTCTCGTCGTCACCACTGCCCGGTTCCGCGGCGACCACGGCACGGACCTCGGTCGGCACGGCGTCTTGGACCTCGGCGGCGGAGTCGGGGTTCTCCAGGGGGGCCGTCACCGCGAGCGCCTCTTCTCGGGCACGTTGCTCTGCCTCCTCCCGCTCGCGCAGGCGGCGCTTGGCGCCTTCGCCGAGAGGAGGACGAACGATGCTGTACTCTTCGATGGGTGCCGGACGATCGCCGACGACGACGATCTCGACGGTGATGTTGTCCGGCCCGCCCTCTTCGTTGGCTCGATCGACGAGGCGACGTGCCGCCTGATCGGGTTCGAGTTCGCAGACGGTGCGGGCTATCTCCTGCTCGCTGACGAGACCGTGAAGCCCATCGGAGCACAGGACGAAGACGTCGCCGGATTCCAGCTTGATCGGGTTGACCCTGGCTTCGACCTCGACGGCCTCGCGACCACCGAGCGACCTGCTGATGACGTTGGCGTTGGGGTGATTCTCGGCGGCTTCCGGCTCGAGTATGCCGTCGTCGATCAGCCGCTGGACCATCGTGTGGTCGCGGGTGAGCTGTTCGATGGCGGAGCCGCGAAGCCGGTAGATGCGACTGTCTCCGACGTGGGCGATCCAACACCGCCCCGTCTCGGGGTCGGCGGCGAGGACGACGACGGTGGTGCCCATGCCTCGAAGCTCGCGGTTTCGCTGAGCCTTGTTGAAGATGACCGAGTTGGCCTCCTCCAGGGCTTCGACGAGGCGCGCGGGGACCGGCCCTTTGGCGAGGGCGAGCTTCTCCTCGATGGTGGAGACCCCCAGGCGTGACGCCGTCGATCCGCCGGCGTGACCACCCATTCCGTCGCAGACGATGTAGAAGTCGACGCCGTCTACACTCGTGCTGCCAAAGGCATCTTGGTTTTCCGTTCGCTCGCGTCCGACATCGGAGAGCGCAGCGAACGCGAACTCGACGCTCATTCGGCCTCGCATCGCAGTTGTCAGCCTCGAGCGTGTCGGCGGGCTGCTGGTTCCGGGGTAACATAGGGTTGACGTGCTTTCAACTTCGGGCACTTCGCGATAGGGTGACGGCCACGTTCCCTCCGCGCAGCACGCCGACCGCTCCCCAGGGGGTCGGCTGGTTTACCCGCACCCGTCAGCCGCCGAGTGCATCGCCACCCGCAGCCCGGTCGCCTCGACGTCCCCGTCGTCTCGACGGCAGAGACGGGCGGCTTGGTTCGGCGCATCGCGGGTTGGCCCGGCGGGGCGTACCAGCGACGGGTCCGATGAGTTCGGTGCCGTGTCCGAAGTGCGGGGAGGACAATCCCGCGGAGTCGGCCCAATGCGAGTCGTGCGGCCATCTCCTGGCCCGCGCACGACCGGACGGCGTAGCGGGCTACCTCGAGAACATGGGCCCGGGGACGCTGGTCAAGGGCACATACAACGTCATCGAGTTCGTCGGTGAAGGCGGCGCCGGAGCGGTGTACGTGGGCGAGCACGTTCACCTCGGGAGCCTCGTCGCGATCAAGGCGCTCTACCCGAAGTTCGTCCGCGACGACGACATGCGTCGCCGCTTCCTCGAAGAGGCGATCATCCAGGCGAACCTGAACCACCCGAACATCGCGCGAGTCAACGACGTGGTCGACGACGGTCGGCACTGCGCGATCATCATGGAGTTCATCGACGGCTCCAGCCTCGACAAGTACCTCACCGCCCGCAAGACCCCCCCCGAGGTCGACGAATCCGCCCGGGTGTTCCTGCAGATTCTCGACGGCATGAGCTACGCCCATGCGCAGGGGGTCGTGCACCGCGACGTCAAGCCCGGCAACATCCTGCTCGCCGAGGGAACGACGGGCATCGTCCCGAAGGTCACGGACTTCGGCATCGCGAAGGTGCTCTCGCAGCACCGCCGGACCGAGACCGGCACCGCGATGGGGACGATCTACTACGCAGCACCCGAGCAACTCACCGACGCGAAGTCGGTCGATCACCGCGCCGACATCTACTCGCTCGGGTGCACCTTCTACGAGATGCTCACGCTCGCGCTTCCGTTCGAAGCCGACACGATGTTCGCGGTGATGAAGAAGCACCTCGAGGCCCCGCGGCCGGACCCCCGCCACGTGAACTCGACGCTCGAGGCGGGCGTGTCGGCTGCGGTGATGCGGGCGATGGCGGTCCAACCCAAGCACCGCTACCAATCGTGCGCCGAATTCGCCGGCGAGCTTCGGCAATGCCTCGGAATCGCGCCGGCGGAAGCGGGCGTCTCTCTGAGCATGCCGGGGCTGGAGACCGACGACGCGGGAAGCGGGATGCGTCCGTTGCCGAAGCTCCCCGACGCCGCGGATTCGCCGTCGCCGCCCGATGCCGCTGCCATACGCGCCGAGGCTTCGTCCGTGAGCCCACAGTCCGGGACCTCGACGCGCCCGGGGTCGACCGGGTCGTCGACGGGGTCGCGATCGGCGCCGCCGCCCTCGTTCTCCGGCGGGCAATCCGGTCTCCGACCGCCCGCGGACCGGAGCGGTCGACACCGCTCCGTCACGACTCGTTCGTCGGCACAGATGCGCGCTGCGACGCCGAAGAATCCCGTCGCGCTGATCCTGTGGGGCGTGATCGGGGTCCTGGCCGTCGGACTGGCACTGGCGGCACTTGCGGCGAGAGAGGAGCCCGAAGACATCGAGACCGAAGACGTCGTCGTGGCGACCGAGGATGCGGCCACGCCAGAGCCCGCCCCCGAACCCGACGTGGTCGAGGATGTGGTCGCCGAGCAGGACGACGGACCGGCAGAGGCCGAGGTGGTTCCTGCGTTCACCGAGCTTGAGGAGTGCCGCGCGCTCGCGACGCAATACCTCGACTTCGATGTCCTCGGAGATGTCACGATCGGCGCGGCGATCGAGCACCTGGAGCGACGGCAGCCGGCGTGCGAGGCGGTGATGGTCGGGGCGGCGGAGGGCTCGCGATTCGACACGATCGTGGCGAACCTGAACGCGATCCAGACCCGGGCGGTGTTGTACGAGCTCCGCGCGCGCCGCGCGCAGGGACGCCTCGACGAGTACTGCCCCGATCTCCTGACCGCTGTCACCGACGTGCACCGTGGGCTGTTGCGCATCGGCGAGGCGGCGGAAGATCCGGCGTTGATGGCGTACGAGGTCGGATCGCTCGCTCCGCGCAAGCGCACCCTGACCCTTCTCTACGTCGGCCATCTCGCCGAGTTCTCGGATTGCCCGATCGCTCCGATACCCGAAGAACTCCTGGACCCCGAGGAGTTCGTGGTCCCCATCCCCGAGGCTCCCGAGCCCGAGGGGTCGGGGCAGCCACCCCCCTGAGCGCGCGCGAGGCGACCCCGCCGCCTCGTCAACCGACTTCCACGTCGCGGTATTTCAAGATCGACATGACGAGGAGGACCAGGAAGGCGAGAAAGGCGCCGAGGGTCCCGGTGGCGGTCCCGAGGCTGGTCCGCGCATGGGGTCCGGCCCGCACCCAATCGTCTGGCGCGCTCCCGTCCACCGCGATGTCGGCGAAGGCCTCGGCGCGGACGCGATCGAGCGGTTCGGCGCCGAAGCTGCGGTCGATCGGCGTGATCTCCTCGGCGTTTTGAACGGAGACGCAGAAGGCCTGGCAGATCGCCTGATCGGCCGGCGTGACGTAGGGGACCTGGCCGCCCTGCAGCGCCTCGAGACCACCGGACGTCTCGGTCTCGGTGGCCTGGTCGGGGTCTCCGGAGTAGTACGTGAAGGAGAACCCGGTGGCACCGGTGCTCCAGACACACTCCGGGATTCCGCATTCGTCGCGGATTCGATCGAGGTCGTCGTCGCCGTATTCGGCGTAGAGTATCGCCTCGTAGCCCCAACGAGCGGCCATGAGGTTCGAGAGGATCCGTGTAGCGGGCTGCAGCTCGTGGATCGGCATGATGACGCCGCCGAGGATGATCTGGGGGATCAGAATCAGCGGGACGAGCGCGACGGCGGCTTCGCCGGACGCGACGACCGCCGATAGGGTCAGGCCCATGCCCAGTCCGACGAGCGAGGTCAGCAGGAGAATGCCGTACATGACGAGGAAGCTCCCCTCGAGCTGTAGCGGCAGGTAGACGATGGCGAGCAGCACGAGACACTGCGCGGCGCAGACGAGCCCGAGTACGGCCAGTTTCGAGAGGGTGTAGCCGCGGATGGTGAGGTTGACCATCCGTTCCCTACGGTAGATCGCCTGTTCGCTGACGATCTCGCGCGCTGAGTTGGAACAGCCGAACCAGACGGCAGAGGCGACGAGCAGGAATAGCGCCGACGGTCCACGTGCCAGACTGTCGAAGTAGCTACCGCTACCCATCGTCGCGGCATAGACGAGGGCCAGGATCCCGCCGATCACCGGCGCCTGGACCATCAGTATGGCGGTGTTGACCCGGTCCTTCCACTTGATGAGCGCGGTGCGCTTGGTCAGGACACCCGACTGTCGGAGCATGCCGCGCCGCAGGGTCTTGTCGACGCTCCGCTTCTCCAGCTCGACATCGGGTGTACCCTCTGCGCGATCGTGGATGTACTCGCGGAAGTACCGGGAACGCTCGTAGGCGTCGCGTCGCGAGGAGACGACGGAAGCGACCCGCGCCACCTGGGCGGCCGGCGGGGCATCGAGGGCGCGGCGCTGGTCGCGGGCCAGGGGTTTGAGGGCGTTGCCGGGGTCGGCGAGGAGTTTCTCGCGCTCTGGCCCGCTGACCGCCTCTTCGTTGAAGTGAAGGATCGAGTCCGGGTAGGCGGGCCCGTAGTACACGAGGCTGCCGCGGAAGAGATAGATGACGGTGTCCATCAGCCGGTAGGCCTCGAGCGAGGGCTGATGGATCGTGAGCAGGATCGTCTTGCCGGTGTCCGCGAGGGCGCGGAGCAATCGCATGACGTTGATCGTGTCCTCGGAGGCGAGCCCGGAGGTCGGCTCGTCGAGGAAGAGGAGCGAGGGCTCGGTGATGAGCTCCTGCGCGAGGTTGACGCGTTTGCGTTCGCCGCCCGAGATGCCCTTCTTGACGGCGTCCCCGATAATGACGTCCCGCGTATGTTGGATCTCGAGTTGGTCGAGGACGTGGGAGATCTTGCGGTCGATCTCCTCGCGGGTGGTGTCGGCCGGCAGCCTGATGCGGGCGGTGTAGTAGAGGGACTCGTAGACGGTGAGCTGGGGGTAGACGATGTCGTCCTGGGGGACGTACCCGATGTTTCCGCGGAACGCGTTGTAGCTCTCGTAGAGGTCGAGTCCGTTGATCAGGCTACGGCCCGTCGAGGGGGGCATGTAGCCGTTGAGGGCCATCATCAGGGTGGTCTTTCCGGCCCCTGACGGCCCCATCAGACCGACGAACTCGGTCGGGTAGGCGGTGAAGCTGACGTCGTCGAGGATGCGCTTGTTTCGGCGGGGAGCCTGGGGATCGCGGACGTCGATCGAGATGCGCTCCGCCTGGAGCATGATGTCGCCGTGGTAGCCCTTTCGGACGACGCCGGCTTCGGGGTCGAGGCGGACGAGGTAGCTGCCGAGCGAGAGCTGGTCGCCGACGCGCGCGGTCGCCTGTCCTCGTACCCGGACGCCGTTGACGAAGGTCCCGTTGGCGCTGCCGAGGTCGCGCACGGAGAACCGACCTTCGTCGAGCACCCGGATCTCCGCATGGCGCGCGGAGACGACCGGAGACGCGAGTGGGATGTCGGCGACGGTGGGGTCACGCCCGACGACGAAGACTCCGCGCTGCACCGAGGCAATGGAGTCGGCAGCCGTGGACCGGTCGACGACGAGGGCTTCGAGTCTGCTCAGGGGAAGTCGATAGCTCCCGAGGAAGAGCACCTCGGCCGCGGTGACCGTGACGTCCTCGGTGATCTGGTTCTCGCGGGAGTTGAGGAAGGAGCCGTTGGTGCTGCCGTGGTCGTGCAACCGGTATGCGTCCCCGGACTCGAGGACCTTGAGCGTGACGTGCTGCGCGGAGACCATCGGCGCGTCGAGGACGATGTCGCAGCCGGGCCCTCTGCCGATGACGATCTCGCGCCCGGGCGCGAACGGGAGGGCGCCTCTGACGCGCTCCGGGTCTTCGTCGGTGCGCCCCTGCAGTCGGTCGGCGAGCTCGCCGTCGAAGGTGAGCTGGTAGGAGCCGAGGGCGATGCAGTCGCCGATGGACAGGACGGCCCGCTGTACCTGCCGTCCGCCGACGAATGTACCGTTGGTCGAGCCGTGGTCCTCGATGACGTAGCGACCGTCGTCGAGATAGATCCGCGCATGTCGGCCGGAGACGACCGCGTTGGGGATGACGATGTCGTTCTCCTCGGCGTACCCGATGGAGATGTTGGGAGCGCCAGGCGCGGGCGGTGCGACCGGAAGCCCCGCGCTCGACGGAGGGGTGGCGACGCCCCCATCGGAGATCTCCCGGCGGAAGGCCGCCATCCTGGCGACATCGGCGGCGGAGAGCTGCGCCGTCATGAAGCGCGCGTCGGCGGCAGCGCCGGCCGGAGTCGGGATCGGCGAGGCCGCGTCGGGGGGGAAAAGCAGGCTCGGCTGGAAGCCCTCCGGTTCCAGTATCTTCTGGACGTGGTAGTCGCCGAGGATGAAGAGGGCGCTACGGCCGAGCGAGATGGTGTCGCCGAACTCGACGGGAACGGGGTCGAAGGGCTCGATTCGCTCGCCCCGGACGAACGTCCCGTTGGTGCTGCCGAGGTCCTCGACCATCCACGTATCGTGGCGCCGCAGGATCTGGGCGTGCAGGCCGGACACGGTCTTCCTGTCGGACACCAGGTCGCAACGAGCAGGGTCGCTCCCGAGCCGGACACCCGGCGTCTCGTCGAGGACGTCGACCACTGAAACTAACGCCGCAGGATGAGGGACATGACCTCGCCGGCGCTGGCCGGGTCGGCTGAATGACTGTAGGTCTGGACCACGACTCGCCCGGCGCGTGCGCTCCGCATGTAACTGTCGGTGCCGTAGGCGGCGACGATCTCCTGTTGGTTGGCAACGGCGAGCGCCTCGTCGTCGAATTCGAGCCAGGTCACCATCACCGTGTCCGCGCCGTTGGTGGTGGAGATCGAGGCATAGGTCGCGCCGCCGTTCGCCGAGTAGTAGGGCTCGTAGTAGGGGCCATCGACCCAGGCGATCGCGAGCCCGGCTCGTTCGACCCGGTGGCGGGCCTCCTCGAAGGTCGTAGGCACTCCGGAACGAGCGCTCGAACCGACCTCGATACGCACGAGCTCGGCCCCCGCCGAATCGGGGATGGCGAGGCAGAACGTCGCAGCCGCAACTACGCTGAGGGCCTGGGTCAACCGCATGGCGGGAGCCTATCGCCGGGGTCTGGCGGTTGCAACCCCGCAGCGCGCTCGCCTTGTTCTGGTCCGGGCCATCTGGTACAAAGCGCGCCGTCGCGAGATTCGCTCGTAATAGAAGGCTATTTGCGCGCCCCTGCCGCCCCCGAGAACGCCCGATGTCACATCGCCGTCGTCCCTTGATCACAGCCCTTGGTCCCGTGCTCCTCGTCGCCGGTCTGATCGCGGCCTGCGGGAACGAAGACCGCGCCGGCGATTGCGCGGTCGACGGCGACTGCGACGGATCGCTGGTCTGCGACGACGGATCGTGCGTCGAGCCTGTCGTCGGCGCCGATTGCGGCACCGACGACCCGTGCCCTGACGGACAGGTCTGCAACGCCGAGGGCGTGTGCGTGGGATCGCCCGGCGACCGGGACGGCGACGGTGTCGCCGACGAGGACGACAACTGCCCCGACGTCGACAATCCCACGCAGGACGACGCCGACGAGGATGGAATCGGCGACGCCTGCGCGGAAATCACGCTGCCGGGCGACTGCGTCAGCTCCGAGGAGTGCGCACTCGACCAGGTCTGCGTCGACGGATTGTGTGACGTGGTTCCGTGCAACGGCGACGACGTCTGCCCGGAAGACGGCGTCTGCGTCGGCACGGTGTGCCGCTACGCGCCCGCGTGCACCGGCGACGGAGACTGTCTGGAGGTGCGCGGCGAGTGTGTCGATGGGCGTTGCGCGCCGGGTTGCGAGACCAACGCGGAGTGTGGGGGTCGCCGCATCACCGGCTGCGTCGACAGCGAGTGCGTCTTCGCTTGCACGTCCGACGAGACGTGTGATGCGGACGAGACCTGCACCGAGGGGTTCTGCCTGCCCAACGAGTGCAGCGGCACGGGCATCGAGGGGTGCCCGGAGGGCGAGCGATGTGACGGTTCCGGTCGGTGCGAGCCCTACACGGTGTGCGAGTCGAACGACGACTGCTTCGACGACCAGTATTGCGTCGACGGGATCTGCGAGCCGCTCGTCCCGTGTCTGAGCGACCTGAGCTGCGACGACGGGGAGATCTGCGAGGGCGGATTCTGCCTGTCGGCCCAGGAGTGCGGCGACTCGACCGAGTGCGACGACAGCGAGGATTGCGTCGGTGGGCTCTGCGTCCCGGGCCTCTGCCGGGGCCACGCCGATTGCGAGGCGGACGAGTTCTGCGACGGTGGCGCCTGCGTCGCCGTTCCGGAGGTCGCGATCGACGAGGTCGTGATCCTGACCCGCCCGGCACCGATGCGACCGGGAGACGCGGTGGCCTTCTCCGCGATCGCGCTCGACGGGGACGGTCGCGCGATTCCAGGCGTTCGTTTCGCGTTCTCGAGCTCCGAGGCCTCCGTCGCGACGTTCGCCGGGAACACCCTGACCGCCGGCGACGCGGCGGGTGAGACCGGGGTCACGGCCACGCCCGAGGGCGCGGACGAGCCAGAGTCGGACGAGGTCGTCGTGATCAACCTCGGCGCCTCGGACTCTACGCGCGCGATCGTCGTCGATGGCGTGTCCGGCGCGCCGATCGCGGGCGCTCTGGTCATGGCCGAAGGGTCCGATCCGGTGGAGACCGACGATGCCGGCGTCGCGGATCTGGGCGACGCGTCGGGCACGATTCACGTGTTCGCCGACGCTCGCGACTACGCATCCTTCATCGACGTTCCGGCCGGCGCGGACCTGCTGGTGCCGTTGCGCGGCGCCTCCGGATTCTCCGAGGTCGGCGGGTTCACGGGCGAGATGAACTACGACTCGGTGTCGACCCGTGGCGATGCGAGCATCGGCCTGGCGGGCGCCGCGTTGCCGGGCAACCTGGTGGATCTCGACCTGACGGGTCTGCTCGGTGACCCGGTCAACACGGCGGTCAACATTCCGGGCGTCGGCGGGCAGGAGATCCC
>PVBE011207358.1_pt1 | contig 12797 bp, 11 predicted proteins | sample 1631181 | NCBI WGS metagenome assembly PVBE01 (sample SAMN08397723, study PRJNA350692) | Marine metagenome, whole genome shotgun sequencing project. | isolation source: water | place: Pacific Ocean | collected 2012-04
CGCGGATTCACGCTGATCGAAATGATGGCGGTCATGGCAATCATGGCGTTGGTCTTCGCCATCGGTGTGCCGCGCCTCGGCACCTCCAAGCTGAGGCTCCTGCGTGGGGAGGCCGAGTCAATCGCTGCGAGCCTCGAGTTCGCGCGCCAGAGCGCGATCATGACGGCCGTCCCGCACCGCCTGCTCATCGATCTCGAAGACGGCGGATACCGGGTCGAATGGCTCGTCACCGAGGATCAGGCCTTCGCTTCGGAGTCTGAAGACTTTCAGGCCTTCGACTTCTCGCCCGAAGGCGAAGACCCGAATTCGATCGAGTTGCGCCCTCCCCCCCGAAGCGATCTCGACTACTACCCCGTTTCGAATCAACGGCTGGGTGCGTTCAGCCAGATCGACGATGCACTCTATTTCGTTGGCCTCGACAGCCCCGGCGGCTGGATCGAGGGTGGTGAAGTCGCGATCGTGTTTCAGGCCGACGGCACGACCGAATTTTCGATGCTCGAGATCGCGGACGCCGACGACAATCACATCACCCTCGAGATCGAACCGCTGCTCGATCGCATTCGACGCCGCATGGGTCCGGCGCGTTCCTGATGGGTGCCCGAAACCAGGGACTCACGCTGCTCGAAGTCCTCGCGGCCTTTCTGATCTTCTCGATGGTCTTCACCGTGCTCGTCGGTTCGAGTCAGACCGCCGTGCGGAGTCAGGGGCTCTCGGTTCGGCGCCTCGAGGCGCACGAGATCGCCGAGACGGCTCTGGCCGACCTCGAGATCGCTATGGCGCGTCACGAGTTGCCCTCCATCGAGGAGCAGGAGGAGACCGAGCGCGACGACTTCGTCGTACGCGTCCGCGAAGCGACGCTGATTTCGGAGGAGGATCTCAGCCTCTCGAGCACGGACTCGGACGGCTCCGACATCCTGTCGCAGATGGCCGCACAGCTGCCGGAGGTCGGGAAATACCTGATGCGTTACGAGGTCGAAGTGGAATGGACCGAGGCCAGCAGCGCACAGAAGATCACCAGAACGACCTTCGCCTTCGATTGGGAAGAAGCCCAGGCGGAGAATCCGGACCTCTTCGCGGCGGGGGGCCTCGATGGCGATGCATCCAGCGGCGAGAGCGGCACAGACGACGAGAACTCGTCCGAGGACGGGGATTCGCCCACAGATGAGGACCGTCGCCGATCTTCGAGCAAACGGGAAGGCAGCAGCGAAAATCGCGATGGCGGCGACGCCAAGCAGAAACTGATCGAAAAGCTCAAGAAGCAACTCGAGGATTACATGAAGAACAAGGGGAGTGGGTGATGAGCCGTTCCTCTCGTCACCGCGGCTACACGCTGATCGAGATCCTCGGCGCGTTCTTCATCATGACGATCATCCTGACCCTCGTGACCGGAATCTTCGCCGAGAATGGTCGCCAGCGCGCGGCCGCCCTCGGGCTCATGCGCGAGAGCCTGTCCGCGGCGGCGACCCTCGATCAGCTCGCCCAGGATCTGGAAAGCGCGCTTTTTCTGACGAACAAGGCAGGTCGGCGACCCGACGAGAATCCATGGCGCTTCCTCAGCGAAGGCCTGGGCGAGACCGGTGCCGTCGCGCTCCGCTTCGTCACGCAGAACGCGCCGCTCGCCAATCGCGCGGAGCACGCGTCCGGCTGGGTCGAAGTCGCGTATTTCCTGGAAGAGGACCAGAGCGGCCAACTCGTCCTCTGGCGTTGGCTCTCCCCGCGCCCCCCGGCCGATTCAGCCGATCGATTCCCGAGTGCAGACGACGACGGCTCTGCACGCGTGGCGATCGGCGTGAGTCAATTCGGCATCCGCTTTCTGGACGCCGATGGCGAGTGGGTCGACGAATGGGACTCAGCCTTCCAGTCGACCACCGCGCCGCTGCCCGCAGCCGCGGAGATCAACCTGCAACTGATGCGCGAGGCACGCCTCGGCGAGAGCGAGGACCAATCGGAAACCGTACCGGGGCCGCTCCACACACGCCGCATTCCGTTGCGAATACCGCCGATCGACGTGAAAGCCCTGATCGCGCTCGGCAGCGACGGCGACGCTGACGAACAGGACTGTTTCAGCGTATCCGACTGCCTCGGCGAAGGCGATTCGGATTGGTATGAGAGCCAGCTCGACGAGGACTGTGGAGGCGACGACGATCTGTGCGATCTGCTCGTGAACTCCGATGCGACCTGTTGGAGTGAGATCGAGAGTAGCTATCCGGGGATCGCCGATCAGGCGCCGGAGAGCTGTGCGCCATGATGAAATCACGACACCCGCTGCCGCCGCCGAAGCGCACTCGAGACCGCGGCATCGCTCTCGCGATCGTACTCGTGCTGATCGTGCTCCTGATCACGGCGGTCTACACCTTCTCGAGGCGAGCGGTCATCAATGTCACGGTCACCCAGAATCGCCTCGCCGCGGCGCAGGCCGACGCGCTGGCCCGTGGTGGTCTGCGCATGGCCGAAGCCATCGTCTATCTGGCCCGACTCCAGGAACAAGCAGGCGACTCCGATGCCTCCCCTTCGTCCGGGGAGCTCGCGCAAGGCCCCGACCTCTGGAGCCAGATCGGCGACTCTCCGATCGAGCTCGAAGACGATCAAAGCCTGCGGATCACAATCGAGGAGACGAGCGGGCGACTCAATCTGAACGCGCTCGTGCCGCAAACGCCGGAGGATCAGGACAGCGACCTCGATCGATCCAGGACGACCAGCGAGGACGAAGAGGCGGTCGAGTACCTGCGCGACGTGCTGCGCCACATCATCGACGGGATCGACGCCTCGCCCGAGGAAAAGAACTACGACGCCCGGGCCCTTGCACAGAACCTGATCGACTACATGGACGCCGACGACACGGCTCTCGACGGCCGCGGCGAGGATGACTACTACCGCAGACAGGACCCGCCCTATCTGCCCCGCAATGGTCCGCTGCTCAGCTTCGAAGAGATCGGACTGGTCGAAGGCGTGGACCCGCAGCTGCTCGAGGCGATGCGTCACTATCTGACGGTGCACCCCATCGGCGGCCGGGCCGGCATCGACTTGAATCGCGCGGAGCCCTGGGTCCTGCCCCTCGTCTATGCCGGCCCGAGCGGAGACCGCGAGCTGCTGCGCGAGCGAACCGTCCGTCAGATCCTGGCGCTCCGGATGCAGGACAAGATCGTCTGCAGCGACGTGTCCAAGGACCCGGAGAACTGCGTGACGCCGAGCGAGGCCGGGCTCGACGAGGGTTCGATCTATCCCGAAACGCCGCTGCCCACCCCGGTCTCGGTGTTTCGGGTGGTCGCCGAGGCCCGGGTCCGAAACCTCAGTCGACGTATGGAGGCGATCTACGACACACGCACTGCCGGGCGGCCGCAGCTGCTATCCTGGCGCCGCCTGCGGGGAGCCGACTAGCTCGATTCGAGGCGAACACCACAGGATTCGGCTCTCATCGGTCGAAAGGTCACGAAGTGTTGACGGAATCCAGCCGACGGCGGCGTGGATGCTCTGGACCCGGGGAGGACGAGAACGGATGGCATTGTTCGAGCGCAGCGTGCTCGGCCTGGATCTCGGAAGCCACAGCCTGAAGGCGGTGGAGCTCAGGGTCTCGCCGCGTAGTCTGGCGCCCGGTCAATTTCGAGTGCATACGCGCGTCGACGCCAGCTCGCCGATTGTCGAGCACCTTCAGCGCTTCATCGCCACGCACAGTCTGCCGCTCGACCAGGTGGCCTGCGCGCTGCCCACGCATCAGCTCTCGACCCGCCGCCTCGAGTTTCCCTTCAGCGACCGGCGACGCCTGAACCAGGCAATTCCCTTCGAGATCGAGACCGAAACCCCCTTCGATCTCGAGGACATCTTCATCGACTGGAATCTGCTTTCCGGTGACCGCACCCACGGCGTCGTCGCCGCAACCCTCGCCAAACGGACCCACGTCGCCGAGGCCCTCGCGACGCTTCAGGAGGCGGGCTGCGATCCGCACGTCCTCGAAGCCGAAGGTCTCGTGCTCGCCAATCTGGCACCGATCTTCGGACTCGAAGGTACGCAGTTGATTGCGGACATCGGCCACGAGAAGACGACCTTCTGCGCGGTGCTCGATGGACGTCCAGTGCTGGCGCGCTCGATCCCCCTCGCAGGGCGCGCGATGACCGAAGCGATCGCATCGGAATTGGGCCTCTCCTTCGACGAGGCGGAACAGAGCAAATGCGAAGTGGGTGCGCTGGGGCGAGGTGACCGAGCCGGCGCCGGCGCCTCGGACGGCGTACTGGTGATTCTCGATCGCATTGCCCGTGAGGCCCTGCGAACCCTGGAAGCGGCCGAAGCGCGTCACGGCGAGGGTCCCGTCGCCCGAGAAGCACACCTCACGCTGGTCGGGGGCAGCGCGCGGCTCGATCACATCGACGAGTTTCTCGCCCGACGCACCGGGCTGGAGACCTCTCGCTTGCGCATGCCCACGGACTCGCCGCACGCGGGTCTCGTCGAGGGCGCCGACCCACTGCTGTTTGCGCCGGCCCTGGCCCTGGCGCTGCACTTCTCCGGGGAATCCGCCACGCAGATGAATTTCCGGCAGCACGAATACGCCTTCAGCCAGGATTTCGGGCAGTTCTTCGGACGCGAGCTTCGAGGCACCGCAGCTCTCGGCGGCGCACTGCTATTGCTGCTGGTCTTTTCCGCGGCCACGACCATCGTGCTTCAGAGCCGCCGCGAGGAGCACAACCAAAGTGCGGCCGTCGAGCTGTATCGCGGTGCCTTCCCCGATCGCGAAAGCGTCCCCGATAATCCCGTCGCCGCTCTGGCCAGCGAGCTGCGCGCGGCGCAGGAACGCGCCGACTTCCTGGGGCTCTACACTGGCAACCGCTCGGCACTCGAGCTCCTGGCGCAGCTCTCGCGTTCGATCCCGGTCGATCTCGAGGTCCGCATCAGCGAGATCAATATCGATCGCAACACGATCCGCCTCAACGTCGACGCCCAGGGATACGAAGCCGCAGATCGACTCACCTCGGTGCTCTCCACCACGGATCCCTTCCAGGGCGCCAAGGTCGCTGGCTCGGTCAAGACCGACCGCAGAAGCGGCGGTGTCAGCTTCGACGTGAGCATCCCCCTGCAGTTCGGAGGAGACGAAGCGTGAACGAGCTGCTCGGTCGCGTTCGCGTGCTCTGGAATGGGCTCGCCGCTCGGGAACAGATGCTGGTCGGGGCGGCAGGCGGCCTGCTGGCCGTGCTGCTGCTGGTCTTCGGGATCGTGCTACCGATCGTGGCGGCGACCGAGCGGGCTGTCGAGGACGCCGACGCCGCCGAACGGCAACTCGCGATGATGCAGCGGATGAAACGCGAATGGGATGGGTTGCATCAGCGACTCGAATCCGTCGAGTCGAGAATCCGTGCGAGTGGTCAGCGCGAGAATCTCTTGACCCTGCTCGAATCTCTCGCTCGCCAGGCCGGCGTCAAGCCGACCTCGATGGAGAAACGCCAATCTGGAGAGAGCGAGCAGTACGAGGAAACCAAAGTCGAGGTCAGCCTCAAGAACGTCAGCCTCAAACAGGCGGTGGACTACCTCTCGAGCATCGAAGCCGCCGCCCAGCCGCTCTCCGTCAAGAGCCTCCGCATCAAGCGACGTCCGGGACAACGACGCGGGGCAAGCGACGCAGCGGTCGATCTGCTCGACGTCACGTTCTCGGTTTCGTCGTTCAGGCCGCTCTGAGCGGCCATGCGTCTGCGCCACCGCGATCCAGTAGAATAGTCCCGTGACCGATTCGAACCCGTCTCCGGCTCAGGCCGGAAGAGCCACGCTGCCGACTCTCATCGCCCTTCCGCTCGCCCTGATCCTGGTCGCGATCTTCATCGCATTGCTGTTTCCCTGGGAGAGCGTCGCTCGACGCATCATCCACGAGATCGAGCACGCCAGTGGCGGCCAGGTCAGCATGGGCGCACTTTCGCCAGCGCTGAGCGCGCGCGGTCCCGTCCTGGTGGCCCGTGACGTGGTCGTCCTACACCGCGCAGTCAAACGCGTCCGCATCGATCGGCTCGAGATCGCCTCACGCTGGTCCCAGAGCTGGCTATCGGGCGATCCGACGATGCGCATCTGGGCGGATACCGAGTTGGCGCTGATCGACGGAGTGCTGCGGCTGGGGGATACACCCGGCTTCGAGGGTCGGGTCGATCAGGTCGAGATCGAGGCGCTCCCCCTGCGTCTCGAATCGAGCGGCGCGAGCCTCGCCGGCACGCTGTCGGCGATCGTCGACGTGACTCTGGATCCCCGCGGAATCCTGACCGGACGGGCCGAATTCGAGAGCGAATCCCTCAGCATCCTGTCCGATCTGCTGCCCGTCGCAATTCCGTTTACGCGCGCGGCGGGCACGATCGAGATCCTCGATTCCGGGGCGACCCACATCGAGTCGCTGACTTTCGAAGGCGAACTCATCGAAGGCGAGATCGACGGTGAGATCGCCATGGCGCATCGCAGCCAGTCGCCTCCAATCGACCTCAGTGCGCGCATTCGGATCATTCCCCCCTTTCTCCGCGACCTGGCACCCGACGCAGGCCTTCGCATCTCGGATTCCGGTGAGGTCGCGATTCGGGTCCGCGGTACCCTCGACAGCCCCCGTATCGAGCCGCTTCCGAGTGGGGGGGAGCCAGCTCCTCGGAGCGAGCGGAAAGGACGATCCAGCCGATGAATACGCCGGCGGCGGACGCGCTCCAGAAGGTCTTCAAGACACTTGCGGACCCGACTCGAGTTCGGATCCTGCGCTTGCTCGAGCAGCAGGAGCTGATCGTCGGCGAATTGATGGAGATCCTCGGCATGGCTCAGTCCCGTGTCTCGCGGCATCTCGCGATCCTGCGCGAGGCGGGACTGCTCTCCGACCGACGCGACGGCACCTTCGTGGCCTATCGCTTCATGCTGCCGGATGACGGCCCGTGGCACGACGCCTGGGCCCTGGTGCGAAACAGCCTGGCGGGCGATCCGACCGCAGCCCGGGACGACGCACTGCTGCAGCGCACCCTCGCGCAGCGCCGTTCGAGTTCGGGACGCAGCTTCTTCGATGAAGTGGGCCCCGAATGGGACGCCCTGCGCCGTGTCTTCGGAGACGACCTGTTGCGGGCGCGCGCGACGACTCATCTCGTGCGCCCGGGCCTTCGCGTCGCCGACATCGGAACCGGCACCGGAATTCTCGCCCTCGAGCTCGCCGCCCTCGGACTCGACGTGATCGCCATCGATCGCTCCGAGACGATGCTCGAAGCTGCGCGCACGAAATGGGCCGCGTCGACGCGCTCTGGCGCCGGCTCGGTCGAGTTCCAGACGGGCGATGCCCACTGCCTGCCACTCGAGGCCGAGGTCGTCGACGCCGCCTTTGCACACATGGTCCTGCATTCGCTCGAAAAACCGGATCTCGCCGTCACCGAGATGGCGCGAATCGTGCGCCCGGGTGGGCGCGTCATTCTGGTCGATTTCCTGGCCCACGAACACCGCTGGATGCAGAACGAACTCGGACTGCTCTGGATGGGTTTCAAACAGGACACGCTTGCACAATGGATGCAGACCGCGGGCCTCGAAGACGTGAGCATCCAGCGGCATGCCTCGGACGCAAAACGCGATCTGCCGGCCAGCTTCGTCGCCGCGGCGAGCAAGCCCGACTCCACGCGCGAGGTATGAAACGCCCCGGCCTTTGCCTCGACGCCACCGGAACCCTGATCGAGGCCAGCGACAGCGTGGGCGAGATCTATCGCCAGGTTGCCCAGGACTTCGGTGTCGAGCTGCCGGCCTGGCGACTCGACGATGCCTTTCGGCGCGTGCTGCGATGGGCTCCACCCCGCGGAAGCGACGGAAACAGCCTCGAGGAGCGATGCCAGGGAGAGGTCGAGTGGTGGACGGAGCGGATTCGCCAGACCTTCCAGGCCGCCGACAGCAGCGCCCGCTTCGAGGATTTCGGCGCCTTTGCGGCGGCGCTCTTCGACAGCTATCGCCAGCCCGGCCGCTGGCGGCCGCGCGCAGAAGTCCTCGCGACGCTTCGACTGCTGGCAGCGCAGGGCTACTCGATGGTCGTCGTCAGCAACTTCGACCATCGCCTTCCGAAGATTCTACAAGACCTCGAATTGACACAGTTTTTTGAAGAAATCCTGATTCCCGCCCAGAGCGGCTGGCGAAAGCCGGAGCGGGGGCTCTTCGAGCGGGCGGCGAAGCGACTCGGCGTCCCGCTCGAGCGCCTGGTCTACATCGGCGACGATGCGCCCGCGGTGCTCGCGACGATCGGCGAACACGGCCTGCGGGTCATCGGAGTCGACCGCCTGACACACTTCGGAGCGCTTCCGGAATTGTTGGCCGCGCCCGCTACTCTCCCGCCACCGTGACCCAGAGGCCGATCCGCAAGCCCTGACGTGCGGGAATCCGAGGAGCTTTCCGTGCCATGAGCGATCGATCCGATCCCCAGTCGGGCCACACCCCGGAGGCCCTGGCCTTCTTCCAGGAGCGCTTTGATCTGGGCGACTCGAGCCTGGCCACCGCCCTCGACACGGCGCTCGAGCGGCGGCTCGACTACGCGGATCTCTACTTCGAATACACGACGACCGATTCCGTCTCGCTCGAGGAGGGAATCGTCAAGAGTGGTGATCGACATCTCGAGCAGGGCGTCGGCGTACGCGCGGTCCGGGGCGAACGACAGGGCTATGCCCACTCCGACGACATCAGTCTCGAGAGTGCTCGGCTCGCAGCCGGCACCGCCCGCGCGATCGCCGACGAGACGCGCCACCAGCCACCGGTCGCGATCGCCGCCAACAGCCCAACGCACGACCTGTATCCGGTGGCGACGGCGCCGACCGACGTCCCGGTCGCGGTCAAGGTCGACTGGCTCGGCGAGATCGACCGCTACGCCCGAGCCCGCAATCCGAAGATCAGCCAGGTGATGGCGAGCATCATCAGCCAGCAGAAACACATCCTCGTCGCCGGCAGTGACGGGACCCGGGTGGCCGATGTTCGACCGCTGGTGCGCATCAACGTGCAGGTCATCGCGGCCGACGGCCAGCGACGCGAGATCGGCTACCAGGGTGCGGGTGGGCGATGCGAGCTCGACGAGTTCCGAAAGCCCGGGCGATGGCAGGGCCTGGTCGACGAAGCGGTCCGCATAGCACTTCTGAATCTCGAGGCAGAGCCCTGCCCGGCCGGCACGATGGACGTGGTGCTCGGGCCGGGTTGGCCTGGCATCCTGCTCCACGAAGCGATCGGCCACGGACTCGAGGGGGATTTCAATCGCAAGAAGACCTCGGCCTTCTCGGACAAGATGGGCCAGCGCGTGGCGGCCGAAGGGGTCACGGTCATCGACGACGGAACGCTGCCGGGCCGACGAGGCTCACTCAACGTCGACGACGAAGGCACACCGACGCGCCGCAACGTGTTGATCGAGAATGGCATCCTCGTGGGCTACATGCAGGACCGCCTGAATGCACGGCTGATGGGCGAGACCGCGACTGGCAATGGCCGGCGCGAGAGCTACGCCCATCTGCCACTGCCGCGCATGACCAACACCTTCATGCTGGCGGGCGAGGAGGACCCGGGAGACATCCTGCGCTCCGTCGACAACGGTCTCTACGCCGTCTCCTTCGGCGGTGGCCAGGTCGACATCACCAGCGGCAAGTTCGTCTTCAGCGCGAGCGAGGCCTACCGCATCGAAGACGGCCGGATCGGCGCTCCGGTGAAAGGCGCGACCTTGATTGGAAATGGGCCGGACGTGCTGACTCGGGTCAGTCGCATCGGCCATGACCTGGCGCTGGACGAGGGCATCGGCACCTGCGGAAAGGATGGTCAGGGCGTCCCGGTCGGCGTCGGCCTACCGACGATTCGGCTCGACGGCATCACGGTCGGAGGCACCGAGGGATGAGTCGCAAGCAAGGCTTCGAAGCCATGGAGCCCATCGTCGAGCGCGCCCTCGCCCGTGCCAAGCGGGCTGGCGCCGCACAGGCGGATGTGCTGCTCGTCGAGAGCGACGACCGCGAGGTCCGGGTCCGCGGGCAAGAGATCGAATTCGTAAAGCAGGCGCAGGAATCGGGCCTGGGCATTCGAGCCCTGGTGCGCGGTGCGGGCGGGCTGCAGACGGCGATCGTCTCGACCAGCGACCTGTCACCCGAGGCGGTGGAGCGCATGGCCGAGGAAGCCGTGTCGCTGGCCAACGCAACGGCGCCGGACCCCGCAGCGGGTCTGCCGGACTCGGGCTTTGCTTCGGAGCTGCCAGATCTCGGGCTCTTCGACCCCGCCGACCGCGGCGTTGCCCTCGAAGCGCGCATCGAAGACGCCAAGCGCGCGGAAGCGGCCGCGCGCGCGACGGATCCCCGAATCGACAACTCGGAGGGCAGTGCCGCGAGCTCGGGCTTCGCCCGGGTCGTCTACGCAAATAGCCACGACTTCCGAGGCCGCTACGAGTCGGCTTCCCACGGCCTGTTCAGCGAGCCGCTGGCCCGCGATGGCGAAGCCATGCGGCGCGACTACTGGATGACAGCCGGACGGCGGCTCTGCGATCTCGAAGATCCAGCGTCCGTCGGACGCCAGGCGGCCCAACGCGCGCTGCAGCGGTTGGGTGGCAAGCAGGTCGAGACCTGCGAAGTCCCGGTTCTCTTCGACACGCTCACCGCACCCAGTCTGGTGGGCCAGCTCGTGTCATGTCTCAGCGGCTACGCGGTCTACCGCGAGTCGAGCTTCCTGGCGGAGCGACTCGGGGATCAGATCGCCAGCGATCAGGTCACCGTCATCGACGACGCTCGCCTCCCCGGTGGCCTCGGCAGCAAGCCCTTCGACGGCGAGGGGCTGCCGACTCGCCGCAACGTACTCTTGCGCGACGGACGACTCGAGTCCTGGCTCCTGGACCACTACAGCGCACGCAAGCTCGGCATGGAATCGACGGGCAGCGCCGCCCGCGGCACGGGCAGCGCACCCGGTGTGGGGACGACGAACCTCTGGCTCGAGCCCGGCGAATCGACCCTCGAGCAGCTGATCGCGGAAATCGATCGCGGGCTGCTGGTCACGGAACTGATCGGAATGGGCTTCAACCCGACCACGGGCGACTACTCTCGCGGGGCCTCCGGCCTGTGGATCGAAAAGGGCGAAATCGTGCATCCCGTCGAAGAGATCACGATCGCGGGCAACCTCGGCGACATGCTCACGAAGATCGATCGCGTCGGGAGCGAGCTCGTCTGGCACGGCCGCACGGCGGCCCCCCCGCTGCGAGTCTCACAGATGACGGTTGCGGGCGCATAGACGTGGCCGACGACACGCCGCAGATCCTGGCAGGCACCGAGCTGCCGGACATCGACGAGCTCTCGCCTCGCGTCGCCGTCGCCCTCGGTCAGAACCCGAGCCTGTTCACGGGCCCCGGCACCAACACCTACGTCGTCGGTACGGGAAGCAAACGCCTTCTGATCGACACGGGTTCGGGTTGCGACGAGTACATGCCGGTGCTCGAAGAGGCACTGGCGCGAGTCGGCTGCCAGCAGATCGAGGGCATCCTGCTCACCCACGCGCATCCCGATCACATCGGCGGTGTGAACTCGCTGCGGGCCCATTTCGGAAACGTGCCGGTCTACAAGCTGCCCTGGCCGACGGATCGGGGGCTGACGGGCCCGGCAGGCGCCGCGAGTCCGATCGCCATCGACAATCCCGATCGCCTGGCCGAGGGGGCCCTCGAGCCTCTGGCCGATGGCGACGTCGTCGAAACCGAAGGCGCACGCCTGCGTGCGATCTTCACGCCGGGCCATGCGCCCGACCATCTGTGTTACGTGATCGAAGAGGAGCAGAGCCTGTTCAGCGGCGACAATGTCCTCGGGGTCGGGACGACCGTCATTCCGGCGGATTCCGGTGACCTCGGCGAGTACATGGACTCCCTCGCGCGCCTGCTCGCCGAAGCGCCGAAGCAGATCTACCCGGCCCACGGGCCGAGAATCGAAGCCGGCGTGGCGAAGATTCGCGAGTATCAGGCGCATCGGCTCGACCGAGAGCGACAGGTCATCGAAGCCCTCGAAGCCGGCGACCGCGAAACGATGAACATGGTCGAGCGGATCTACGTCGGCTACCCCGAAACGCTGCACCCGGCCGCGGCGCAGTCGCTGACCTCGCATCTCAAGAAGCTCGAACGCGACGGGCGCGTGCGCGCGGAAACGACGAAGCACGGGGTGAGCCGCTGGTCGCTGCGCCGCCAGTAGATCTCGCTCTTCGGAGACCGCTCGGGAAGGAGATCGAAGTTGGAATCTGATGGGATGCGATTCGAGGGACGCCGCGCGCTGATCACCGGCGGCGGCTCGGGAATCGGACGCGCCAGCGCGATCCGTCTCGCTGCGGAGGGCGCCGCGGTCTTCATCGTCGATGTGAACGAGGAGGGCCTGAAGCAGACCGCCGAGGCAATCGAAACCAGCGGCGGTACGGTGTACTTCGGACACTGCGATGTGCGGGATTCGAAGAGCTGCGACCGGGCGGTCGAGCAGGCTGTTCGGGCGATGGGTGGCCTCGATGTCCTCTGCAACATCGCGGGCGTGTTGTATTACGGCATCTCGAGCGAATGCTCGGACGAGGATTGGGAGCGCGTGATCGGTGTCAACCTGACGGGCACCTTCTTCATGGCGCGCGCCGCCCTACCCCAGCTGAAAAAGACCCACTGTGCGATCGTCAATCTCGCTTCGGCGGCCGGATTGCAAGGCGTGCCCTACGCCGCGGCCTACTGCGCCTCGAAGGGCGGCGTCGTGATGCTTACAAAATCCCTCGCCATCGAACACGCCAAGACGGGGCCTCGGGTCAACTGCATCTGTCCGGGCGGTGTGGCCACCCCGCTCGTGGCCAATTTCGAGCTGCCGGCCGGTGCCGAC
>PVBE010120189.1_pt1 | contig 12793 bp, 7 predicted proteins | sample 1631181 | NCBI WGS metagenome assembly PVBE01 (sample SAMN08397723, study PRJNA350692) | Marine metagenome, whole genome shotgun sequencing project. | isolation source: water | place: Pacific Ocean | collected 2012-04
CTTCGTCGCGCGTGCGCTCGCGTGTCCACGTCTCGCGACGCGCTCGACGCCGCGAGCGGGGACATGGGCGCCCACGCGCGCGCGCGTCCGGACGCGGTGGCGACGCCGACGACGACGGCCGAGGCGGCGGCTCTCGTGCGCGAGTGCGCGAGAAGACGCATCGCCGTCGTCCCGCGAGGCGCCGGGACGGGATTGGAGGGCGGGTGCGTGGCGCACGCGGGTGGGGTGGTGGTGGACACGAGCGCGTTGCGAGGCGTCGAGGTGTTCGCCGCCGACGGCGTCGCGCGCGTGGGCGCGGGGGTGAAAAAGTCAGAGCTCAACGCCGCGTTGAAGCCGCACGGGTTTCAGTTCGGGCCGGATCCGTCGAGTAATCCGTCCATCGGGGGGATGGCGTCCACGGGCGGGAGCGGGTTGTCGACGTTGAAATACGGCACGTCGAAGGAAAATATACGGTCCATGGTGGTGGTGACGCCGGACGGTTCTGTCGTGCGCACGCGCGCCGAGGTGAGAAAGTCGAGCACGGGGTACGAGCTGAACGCGTTGTATCTGGGAGCGGAGGGCACGCTCGGGATCATCACCGAGCTGACGGTGCGGTTGGTTCCGTTGCCGAAAGCGAGGTGCGGCGCGGTGGTGAGGTTTCGAGACGTCGGCTCGGCGGGGAAAACCGTGGCGGAGGCGACGGCGATGAATTTGACGACGCTGCTGAGGTGCGAATTGATGAATGACGAGGGAATCAAGGTGACGAACGTGGTGTTCAAGACGAATTTGCCTTGCGAACCGACGTTGTTTTTGGAGTTTGTCGGTAATCGAAACGAAGAAATGTTCGCGGATTGGGATGCGTTTCTCGCCAGGGCGATCGCGAACGGGAGCACGTCACACACGTTCGCGAAAGACGGCGCCGAATTGGACGAACTCTGGGACGCGAGACGCGGGTGTTATCTCGGCGCCATGCGTTACCGAGGCTTGGAGGCGGGGACAAAGGCGAAGGAAAAAGTGTACGTCGGCGACGTGTGCGTGCCGCCGTCGAAACTCGCCGAGTGCATCAGCGTCACCGAGCACGAGTTCAAAAAGGCTCGCTTCCCATGCGTCATATGCGCGCACATAGCCGACGGTAATTTCCACTGTTTGATTCCGTTTCAAGAGCGCGAACGCGCCGCGCTCATCGCGCTCGAGGACAAAGTCATCGGCAACGCCATCCAAATGGGAGGCACCGCGTCCGGCGAACACGGCGTCGGCATAGGTAAACAAAATTACATCATCCAGGAGCACGGCATCGCGCACATCGACATTCAACGTCGCATCAAGCGCGCCCTGGATCCTCACAACATCATGAATCCCGGCAAAATCATCTCTTGGGATCCATCCGACACCGAGCGCGCGCGCCCGCGCGCGTCCAGACTGTGACGCGAGCGCGCCGCCTTGTATTTGTAATCTTCACGTCCCTTCCCGCGAGCATAGACGTCCGACACCGCGCTCTGATCGATCAAACGTCGCGAACGCGCGTTCAAAGCCCAAATGCGGCGACCGACCGGGTCGAGCAGCGAATCCATCCCATCCATCGCGTCACAGTCACGCGCCGCGATGACGCGTCGAACCCGCGCGCGACGCGCGGGCGATATCGCGCGCGCGGTCGTCGTCCTCGCCCTCGCGGCGACGGCGGCGACGCTTCCGCGCGCGAGAGCGGCGACGTCGTCTCCGCGCACGAAGTCGAGCGCCCCGGGCGCGCGACCGTGGATCGTCGAGCGCGCCGAACTGCACGGCCTGAGCACGAACGCGCTCGAGGAGGCGTCGAGCAACGTCGAGACGATCGTCTCTCGCGATTGTTTTCTCGTCGCCAAGGATGGGGCGATCGTGCACGAGTCGTACTACGGCGCGAACGACGCCAACACCCAACGCGTGGCGGACAGCGTCGGGACGTTGGCGCTCGTCGTCGCCGCGGGGGTGGCGCTGCAGCAGGGATTGTTCGAGCTCGACGCGCCGTTGGCCAAGTATGACCTGCGATCGGTGGAGGAGGCGTTCGGGGCGTACGCAGATCAGGTGAGCGTGAGGCAGTTGTTGGCGCAGACGCACGGCGGCGGGTCGAGAGAGCCGGGCGGGTCGTGGGAGCGAGACGATCCGCACGAGGGGCCATTTTTGGACATCATCGGCGACATCATCGAATCTAGAAGCGGGATGGAGTTGGGGAAATGGGCGCGATTGAACGTCGGGGAAAAGATCGGCGCGCCGGACATGTACGAGAGTTCGTCGCGAGCGGACGGCAACGAGGGCGCGTCGCTGTGGCGCGACTTGACGATGACGTGCAGAGACGCCGCCAAGCTCGGCCAATTGTTCGTCAATCAAGGGCGATGGATGAGCGCCGACGGGAGCACGCGACAGATGTTCGATCCGTCGTTCGCCGTCACCGCGCTCTCGGTGAGTTATCCGCAGTTGAATCAAGCGCACGGTTTCATGACGTGGTTACACGTGCCGGTGACCGCGACGGGGTCGCAGTGCTGTTCGCCCAGAGCGACCAAGACGTCGTGTGGGAAGAGCGCGGAGGCCATCAGCGGTCCGATTTTAGGTCAAAACGCCCCGCACGCGCCGGTGGCGGTGAGCTTGGGCGACGAAGGTTCGATGATTTACATGTTGCCGCACACCGACACGGTGGTGGTGACGCTCGGTCGCACGACGGCGGGATCGCCCGCGTGTCCCGCGGCGCCGTCCGACGTCGTTGCCAAGGCTGGAAGCGGTCGACGAGACGACGCGTATCTCGTGCGCGCGATGTGGAGCGCCATGGGCGGAGCGTTGAAACCGATGGAATTGGAAAAGCCGACGAAATCGACACAGCGCCAGGCGGCGCTCGAGCACGATTGGCGACGATGGGAGGAAAGGAAATCCAAAGCCAAGACGTCATCGTCGTCCTCCAATAAACTGAAATCGAAGTCTCGCCGATCCGACGACGTCGCGGACCAAGGCTTGAGCGAAAGTTCCGGCATTCTCGACGCCGTGCGCGAAGCCATCACGCAAGTCATGGGCGGCGTCACGAAGGCTGACGACGGATTGGTGCACGACGGCCACGCGACGTACCAAGTTCCCGGCGACGACAATGCCGCGTCCACGCCCGCGACGTTTCGCACGCCGCTTCCAGAGAAACCACCGACGCGAAGCGAATTGGCCGAGGCCGAGTACAACAAGCGTCAGGTGGAGTACGCGCACGAGATGCAAGAGCGCGAGTATAAAAAGTTTGAAGAGGACGTACAAAAGGATTATCGCAAGGCGCTCAAGGCGACGCGCGAAAAGTATCAAAAGAGTATGCGCGCGGCACAAAAGAGTAAGGACGCGACGGAACGCGCGAGACGGGAAGACGAAGCGGCAACCAAGTATTTGGAATCCGTGAACGACATCGAAGACACGGGGAAGCAAGCGCTTCAACAGTTGGATTCTTGGCGCAAGGCGACGCTTCCACCGTTGCTCGAGGATGAAAAGAAATTCACCGCGAACGGTGGTGATCTCGAAACCGTCGAACACACGAGCGAGGAGCGCAAACGCCACGCCAAGAAGGAACTCGAGCGTTTGGATATGACGATGCGAGGCATGTCCGAGAAGATGAAGAGAATCAGTCATCATCAAGACGACGACGACGACGACGACGACGACAAGGGGTCGGGCGTTGCGATTTCTCTACCAAAACTCGGCGTCGACCATACAGTCCGACGCGTCATGCGCGGTTCGTGCGTGTGCGGATGTCCGAACACCAAGGCCACGCAGGCCACGTGTTTCGATATCGACGCCACCGCGCTCGAGTCCACCGAACAAGCCGCCGAGGCGTGCGCGTCCATGCACTCGCGCGCGGGTTTAGGATGTCCTCACACGGGCATCGTGCAGCAGTGCGGCGACGTCATCGGCAAACGCGGATTAGCCGCGAAAGAGCTCGAGTGTCGACAGGTGCGACGATGTCCGCGCACCAAGGAGGACGCGGCGAAGACGGCCTTCTTAGCCGCCGTGTTCGATTGCAGACCGACGAGATTCGCGAAGTGCGCTTTCATCGCCAAGCCGTGCACGCGCTCGCGCGTGCTCGTCAAACCGGTGGCGCCGGAGTCGAACGCGGCGTTACCGTCCAAGCTCTCTCGACCGCAATCATCGCGTCGCGCCGCGCACAGGTTCCACGAGCACGACCACACGCACATGAGCACGGGCGCGCAGAGAGTCATGTCCAACGCCTCGGCCGAGGCGAGCGGCGCGCTCGCTGTGGCGTTTCTCGCGTTGGCGCTCGTAACCATCGCCACCAAGTGGCCGACGACGGTGACGGGTGGAAACGCGTTCGCGAAGCCCGTGGTGGCGACGAAACCGGCGTCTGTACCCGAGCGCGCGCCTCTGCTTCAGCGCAGACCGGTGCCGAGCGCGAACGTCGTGGCCGAGCGTTTGGCGGCGGCCAAGGCGGAGACGCGCGCGCGCGTCGATACATCCGCGACGGTTTCGGCATCGTCCGCGTCCGAGCGCGATGAAGGTTTCGAGCGCGCGCGCGCGCACGGGGACGTCGTCGAGCGGTTCCCGCGTCCGATTAAGATTCCTCAAACGCATGCGCGCGCGTTCGACCAAATGGAGGCGGCGCCGCCGAAGTCGCGAACGAGGAGCGTCGCGGTGGAATCCGTCTCCGAGGCGTCGGACGCGTCCGAGCGAGACACGGAACCTTAGAGGCTGTGGAACTTTCGCGCAACACACAAAACAGTATCAGTATTACATTCACGAGTAGCGTAGTAGCGAAGACGACGACGCGCGTCGATTGTTTTGATCGAAACCCACAGTCGTTTCTCACAATCTGAGACGCGCGAACCCGATGGCGACCCGCGTCAGCGGCGCCCACGATCGCCTCGAACTCGACGCACCCCTCGCGACCGAACTCGCGAAGACGAACGGTATAGACGCCATCGTCGCGTCTTCCCTAGACGCCGACGCCGCGCGCGAGACGGCGTGGTACCCTCGTCGACCGAGCCGCGTCGCCGCCGCCGCGAATCTATGATCGCCGCCATCTATCCTACGGCGTTTCACCCCACCGTCGCCCCCTAATCCACCGCCACCGCCGCTCTCAAACGGATTCTCCCCGGTCATTCGACTCGGATTGGTCCCGAAATCCACCGCCATGTTCGCCAAGTGATCGGCGTGTTTATTAAACTCGCGCTTGACGTGCGAAATCGTAAACTCGTCAAACTCCCCCTTCAGCGCGCACGCCTCGGCGTGCATGGACTTTAAATTCGCCGATTTCAGCTTGAACGACCCATCCACCTGGTTCACGATCAATTTACTGTCCCCACGCACCTCGATCTTCCGTATACCGAGCTCCACCGCCTTTCTCAATCCCAAACACAGCGCCGCGTACTCGGCTTCGTTCACCGTGCGCTCGGGACCGAGATACTCCAACAATTCCTCCACGATTCGATCGTCCCGTTTCCGACGCAACAGCGCCCCCGCACCCGCGACGCCGGGATTCCCACGACTCGCACCGTCGAATTCGAGCACGTACTCATCCACCGAGGGATCGCCCGCGTCTTCGTCGCCGTCCGCCGCCTCGCCCCCGCCTCCCGCCTCCGTGGACGCTCCTCGCGCCCGCGACGCCGACGCACCGCTCGCGAGCGACACCGTCGTCGAAAACGTCGTCTCGTTGGTCCCGATTCTCGCATCGCGCGCGACGCCCGACATCTGCGTGCGCGACGACGACGCGTTCCCCACCCCTTTCCCATCATCATCGACCGTTGCGCCGCCCGCGCGCCCAACGTCCCCCTCGTGCTCCCGCAGGTACGCCTGCGCCTCGTCCAGGCTCGTAAACTTCTGTGACGATTAGAAAAAAAGTACTCGTCGTCAGTCACCGATCGCACGACGCGCGCGCGACGCGAGCGCGCGACGCGGAGCGCGCGGACGCGCCTTGTGCTTGGCGCCTCCGAAAGCATCCACCTGACGCTTGGCGTCGTCCCACGTCGTGTACACCCCCGTCTTGCGTCCGACGGCGACGGCGTAGTACGCCACTTTATTCGGACGCGCGCGCGGCATCGCGCGCGACGCGAGGCGACGGTCGACGCGCGCGCGCGCGGCGTAATGTGACGATGTCGATGTGCCGGCACGTCGCGCGCGTGTCGAGCGCCCGACGCGCGCGACGCGACGCGGCGTCGCGCGCGACGCGCGCTCGCGGGCGAACGCGCGTCGAGACGACGGTGAGATTTTATTCGCGCGCGTCGAGCTCGCGTTCGCTCGCGGGAGGCGACGACACCGCGCGCGCGCGCGTGTCGAAAACGCATTCGGGAGCAACACGGGCGCACAGAGGTGTGGAGTGGACGACGCGCGCCGGCGGGGCGCGCGCGAATGAATGACGGATCGCTCCCGTGAGTATTAACAGTAATACTAGTAAATATGAAAAATGGAGAGTCGAGAGCGTCGAAGAAGTCGCCTCGCGCGCGTCGCGTAGAAATCGAAACGATGAAAACCTGCGTCTGGTCTTTATTCATCGTTCGTCACGTCGCGGCGCGCGCGCGCGCGTCTTCCCTCGTTCGCGCCTCTTCGTCGTGACCGCTCGGGCGATCGATTTACGCCTTGATGAGGGCGTCGATGTCGGCAGTCATGTCGGCATTTTCAAACTTTGGCGAGTAACGCTTCGCCGGGACGCCGTCCTTGCCGATGAGGAACTTTTCAAAGTTCCAGGTGACGTCGGAGCGTCGCACCGGGGACCACTGGATCGGCATCGTGTTCGGTTGCGTCTTGTAAATGTGATCCGAACCGAGACCACCCTTATCGTCGGCCGGCGCCGGAATGGAGTTCTTCAAGAAGGTCCAGAACGGATGTTCATCGTCACCGTTCACTTGCATCTTTCCGGTGATGGTAAACTTAGGCTCGTACCCTTCGCCCGGTCGCACGTGCTTGAGCGTGTTGAGCAACTCGAAATCCTTATCGTAGCACTGGTGTCCGAATTGATTGCACGGCAGACCGAGAATGATCAAGTCATCGCCGTACTTTTCCTTCAGGGCGTTCAACTGAACAAAATCCCTGACGGTCGTGCCTCACATCGTCGCCACGTTGTTGACGAGCACGACTTTGCCCTTGTACTGGGACAGCGGCAAGTCCGCGCCCTCGGTGGGCGCGTCTCGGGTGCCACCGCCGAGCTTCTTGAGCGTGAAATCGTAGATGGTCGAGGCGGCGTTCACGCGCACGCTGGAGCGGCGAACACCGCTCGCGCGCGCGCGCTTCACCGCGACGAACGCGCGGGGCGCGACCGAACGCTGGGCCAACATGGCGACTCGCGGCTGTATCCGAAAACGGGGCGTCGACGACGGCGCGCGCGCGGTGATGCGACGTGCGAAGGGGGACGGCGAGTGTTTCGGACTCGGTCGGCGCTCGCGAGGGCGAGACGACGCGACAAAGGCGCGGGAAAGTGCCGTCGCCACCGGGATGGGGTTTAGGGTAAGGGGGCTTTTTCGCGAAGACGCGCGAAGGGCGAGGACTCGCGAGGGAGACGCGAAACCATCGCGACGGGGTGGAGGAATCGACGGTGTGTTCGTTCGCGACGCGGTGTGAGGAAAAAGGTGTGTGTGTGTGTGCGCTATGACTCGGTGCTACGTGAATCGCGCGGTGGGCGCGATTCCGACTAGAATGGTCCGGCGGCGGAGACTACCTGAAACTACTTTTTGCCAGTCTTTTTGGACTTTTTGAGGGATTTGAGCTTTTTGCGAGGTTTGAGAGCCTTGGAGATATCGTCGGCGTCGCCGGGGAGGTCTTCCCAGGAGGCGAGCGTCTTTTTCTTCTTCTTTTCAGCCTTTTCGAAGAGGGCGTCGATGTCGTCGTCTTCGCAAAATTTCGTCTCCTCGTCGGATTCCTCGACGGGCTCTTTACGTTTCGACGGCTTGGTGGACGTTTTACCCTTTTTAGTGGCGACATCGTCGACTTCGCGCATGGTTTCGTCCCCGTCGGCGGCGTCTACGCCGTCGTCGTCGTCGTCGTCGCTCTCCTCGTCCTCTGCGCTGTCGCTCTGCGGTTCGTCCTCCTCCTTCGCGTCGGCGTCCGCCTCGAAATTGAGTTCGTCTCCGGGCTTGTAGAAGGCGTCGAGCAAGTAATCATCGTCCGGCGCGTCATTGTACCCCTCGTAGTGCGTGCGAACCTTGTTCGCCAGACGATTCGCCTCGAATTCCGCCGCCGCTTCCTTGAGCAACTCTGTCCACGCCTTGGCCGTCCGCGAGCTCGCGCGCACGCACTCCTTCACGCACTCGCTACGCACGCCTACGCCGGACTTGGATATCGCGCACACCTCCTCGTGCGTGTTGACCACCACCACCACGGACGAATCGGCGGTGATTTCCTCCTCCAATGTCGGATCCGCAACCGCCAAACCGGGAACCTCGTTGAAAAAGCAATACGTCGACGCGATGGGGAAGTGATGCATGTTCAGCGGTATCGCCTCGCGATCGTCCATCCCGTGCACAGTCACCATCCCACTGTTCGGATCCACCGCGCACTCCGGTCGTCTGTACGTCATCAACGATCCGCACGCCGCTAAACTCGCCGCTCCGGCCAAGTTGCCGTCGTGCGCTAAAATCGTCACCGAGCACGTGATCACCCACACTCGCTTCCCCGCCAGCACGCACAGCGACTCCACGTCCACCGCGCGCGCTTCTTTCAACCCTCGCTCGAGCAGAGCGCCCAAATCTTTGGCGCGCTGTCGAGTTTTCTGCGACGCTCTCCCGTCCTTGGCGAACCCTTCGCACGCCCCGCTCGAGAAATCCACATCCACGCGCAGCGACCCCTCCGACGACGCTCCCCCGGACGTCGGCTTCTCTAACGCACCCGTCGTACTCGCGCACGCGATTGTGTTTCCCAGACGAACGACGCACACGCCCTCGACCGGGCCGAGTTTGATGCTCAATTTGTCGGCGGACGCGCGCGTTTCGTGCGGCTCCCGACCGTCGACGCGGAACGGACCGCCCTCGTCGTCGCCCTGGAGCGCGCTGACGACGAATTCTCTGTTGTTCAGGCACACGAGCGCGTCGGCGTCGGTCGAGAACGGCCGCATGGCGGCGCGCCTCGCTCTGGGGACCGGGGAGCGGCGGCGGCCGTCGCGGCGAGCGAGCGACGAGCGACGAGCGACGTTCTGATGATGGCCGTTTTGTTACACGGGCGAGCGCACTGCGTCGAAGGGTCACTGGAGATCTCCACTCTTCGGACTGAGCTCGATGAATGACTCGACGCTTCCGCTCGGGGACGAACCGAAACCGCCGGCGGATGGAAACGAAAATTCCGCCGCCCAAGGCGACGCCTTGGACTCCGGATCCGGTTTCGTGCGCGTCGATCGGAGCTTGGCGTCTAATTGTTTACGAACATCCGAGAGCTCGCGTCGAAGTCGAGCGTTCTCTCGTCCGACTTCGGCTTGAATCGTTTGAAACTCGAGTCTGCGCGACTCGATTTCCTCTTCGGATTCGCGTTTGACTCTCGCGAGCTCTCTCTCTACCTCCGCGGGATCGACCGGCGCGGACGTCACCCCGACGCTTCGAAGCGTCAGGTCTTGAATTTGTTTGAACACCTCGTTCAACTCGGAGCGTGTCTTCATCTCTTCGTTGACCAATCTCTCCGTGGCGATTTTTCTCTCCGCCTCGCGCTCGACGCGCGCGCGAAACTCGGCGTCGCGCGATTCCTGCGACGGCGCGCTCGCGAGACGCTCACGAAGCGACTCAATCTCGCGCTCGAGCGATACCTTCTCTACGAAATACTTTTCTAACTTTTCTTCCGACGCCTTGGCGCGCGCCTCGCTCGCCTTGACGCGCTCCTCGAGACGATCCATCTCCAACGCTCTCGCGCGATCCGCTACCTCCACGTCAAACGTTCGTTTCGCCTCCACCTGACGCGTGAGACTCTCGATCGTCTCCGCCTGCATCGATATCTTTTGCTCGCGAACCTCCGCCTTGGTCTCTAACGATCGCAAACGTTCACCGAGCGACCGCAACTCGGCGCGCATCGACTCCTCCCTCGCCGCGTTCGCCGCGTTCGCCTCCGTCTCCACTCGCAACCGTCGCTCGTACGACTCTCGCGTCGACGTCAAACTCGCACTCAAACTCTCGATCGCTCGCTCCTTCCCTCGCAACGCCTCGCGCAGACTCGCATCCCGCGCGCTCGCCTCGGCGACGCGTCTCGTCGCCTCCAGTCTCGCCGCGTCTCGCTCCGCCGAATACGTCGCCGCAGTCATCTCCATCGCCTCGTCCTCCTCTCGCGCCAGATTCATCCCAATCGTCTCCGCCTCCGTCTCCAGAGTCGCCAATCGTCGCTCGAACGTTCCGGACGCCCCGTCGTCCTCCGTCCCCGCCGCCGCCGCCGCCGCCGCGGTCAACCGCCGGCTCGACGCGCGCGCGTCCTCGTCCGACTCCCTCGCCCGCGTCTTCCTCGCCTCGCCCCCGTCCGGCGTCGCCAACACCTCCGCGGCGAGCTCACGAATCATCATCGACGTCGGCGAGCGCGCGAACGGCTCCATGTCTCGCGCGCGCGGGTCAACGCCGTCGCGCGACAATCGCGGCTCGAACCACCTCGACGCGCGACTCGACGCGCGCGAGACGACAAAGACGACACGAACGAGACGAACGAGACGAAACGAGACGAACGAGACGAGACGACCGCGCGCCGACGAGCGACGGTGACGTCCGCGAGCGCGGGAGAGTCGTGACGACGATGGACGATGGGTGTCGTCCCGTGTGGATCACGAGTAGGTACACACCACGGTTCATGACTCATACCAAACCGGTAGTTTCTCAAAAAAGGGGGTACACGTGAGTCACAACCGGTCAAACAATTTGAACCGTCGAATTCAAATCCCCTCGACGCGTCGGCACACGACGCCGCGCGTCCGTCTCGTCCGCGCGCGCGCGACGACGACGATGTCCCTCGCGGACGCCATCGCGCGCGTTGACCCCGCCGTCGTCGACGTCTCCGCGCCGTGCCCGCTCGGAAGACTCGATCTCACGAATCCCGCGCCCGAGGCGACGGACGATGAGGACGATCGTCACGGCGACGACGCGCGCGAGGCGAGCGGGAGCGATCGCAGCGTCGGGTCGCTCGAGTTCGATGATTCCCCGCTCGGCAGCGCGTGCGCCGAGGGTGACGGCGACGACGACGAGGCGTGCGGGAGAGGAGGCGGGCACCGCCGCCGACGAGGCGAAAAGCGGGCGTGGTCGCTCGACGAGGAGCGCGCGTTTTACGAGACGTACTCGCGAAGCGGTGGACGTATGGACGTCGTCGCGTCGACGCTCGGTGGGGCGCCGTTTTATCGGGACAAGACGTTGGTGTATAAGTTTCGAATGAACGCGGTGAGACGTTTGCAGGCGGTGTTGAAGACGTTTGGGTTGAGCGTCGACGCGAAAAATTCAAAAGAGGTGTGCGCGGCGTTATCCGTGTATTGGGCGTTTCGGTGCGCGGAGGCGGAGGAGGGGGAGAGCGTGCGGGCGTTCGGGCAGAGATTGTGCGTGGATAAGAATGGGTTGAAACTGCGGTGCGCGAGGACGCTGCGGAGGGAGTTGAGACGGTTCATACGGAGGCCTGAATGGCAGACGGAGGAGGGGGACGAGGAGACGCCCGAGACGGGTAAGATGACGGCTAAGACGACGAAGAATGTCGATGCGCTCGCGGCGACGACGACGACGGCGGTCGATGCGGTCGTGGAGGGGATGAAGAGCACGCCGGCGAGGACGGTGGTGGACGGGAAATCAAAGTTTGTGTTGCAACTGTTCCCGCTCGACGCCGAGACGTCGGGACGCATGAAGGCGCGCGGGTACAATCCCTTGATGGAGCTGACGTTTCGTCAAAAGAAATCAGTCTCCGGTCTCATCGCGCACCTGAGCGAGAAGTGGGTCGAGGCGAGTCCGAGCGCGAATCACATTTTACAATTGCACGCGTTTGAACGAAAGAGCGATTGCGGTCCGTGGAACGCGACGATTGAAGGTGCGACGGCGCTCGACGTCTTCAACGCTCTCGGCGAACCGGCGTGCTTTCGCGTTCGGTACGCGTGGGCGGACAGAACGACCGCGCTCGCGCCAAAGTTGAAGACGCCTCAGCAGAAGACAGTGAGCGTCACGAAACGCAAATCATCGAGCGCGTTCACGTTGGGAGGCTTTAGCGTCGAGACGTCGGCGTTTGATCCCATTCCTGGAGACACGCCCGCGGTCAAGGCGAGCGCGCCGGTGGCGAACGCGAGCGGCGATCTCACGCTCAGCGATTTCCAAGGCATGGGACTCACGAACATGTTCGCGCCATCGATGGATGCGCACGCGCGTCAACCGCTCGCGCGTCTCGGCAACTCTCCGAGCAAACCGCCGCCACTGAGTCGAATCTTCGCCTCGCCGGCGAAAAAGGGCAAACCTCTCGCGCACTCGGACGAATCTTTGCTTCGCGTCCTCGACGGGATCGACGGCGCGGGCGAACAGCCCGGCGAAGCCGATCCCGCGCTCGGCGTCATCACCGATTCTCTCATCAATCCGGGCGATTCATTGTTCCGCGACGCGATTTTAGGCGGCGGCGACACGCGCTCGAGACGACGCGCGACGGATGCGACGAAGGGACCGACCAGTTTCGCGGGGATGTTCTCGTAGACGCGTCCTCGGTTTGGTGCCACCGCGCAAACGCGAGCGCGCTCACCCAAACGACGCTAAATCTAGTGCCTCTTACTCTTACTCGGTAGAAACACAGTGTACAATCAAATTGAAGAAGTCTACAGTACTACACAATAAAGTCTATAAAAATCGAAGATAGAGACGAGACGACGCCTCGCGAAGCGCGTCACCCGAACAACACGTCGCTC
>PVBE010326702.1_pt1 | contig 12792 bp, 10 predicted proteins | sample 1631181 | NCBI WGS metagenome assembly PVBE01 (sample SAMN08397723, study PRJNA350692) | Marine metagenome, whole genome shotgun sequencing project. | isolation source: water | place: Pacific Ocean | collected 2012-04
AGCTCATCATTCAATAACGTGGGGTTCGCAATTACCCCAGCATGTTTATTCTCAACACAAGCCGAGCCGAGACTTAACTTTCCTCTCGGGAAATTTGCGTTGAGCGCTTCCTAGATATCACAAATCCCCCAGGAGAGAGTTAGCTTGATCACCCGGCTCTTTGGTTTGAACCATCTTTTCAACCCTCCCTTCTGGCGAAATAACAAATGTCACCCGGGGCGCCATCCATGCGCCAGGTCCCTTGACCAATCCAAGAGCAATGGCAAGTCTCCTATCCGTGTCGGAAAGCAACAAAAATGGGAAATCATACTTTTCTGCAAACTTTGCGTTTTTCTCGGGGCCATCGAATGAGACGCCGTAAATCCGAATCCCTCTTTCTTCGTACTTGGCGAATTCATCACGGAATCCGCAACCTTGACGAGTTCATCCAGGTGTTGAGGCCTTCGGGAAAAACCACACCAAACATTTTGACCCAAGCAAATCCGCATTACTAACAAAGTCACCTTTGTGACTCTTTAGGTTAAATTCTGGAAAAGGTGACCCAACTTCAACTGAGAGGTCTGGCGTCCCGCACCCCACAAAAAAAGGGCAGAAAAGGCTCACGAGCATTTGAATCTTCATTCAACTATCCTAATCAAGCCAAGGGTAACGACAAAAATCCACTGACGCTAATTCCGCAAAATCGATGTCTTCCCGGGCTAAATCGCGTACTTGGATTCTCGAAAATGGGGAATGTCACTACCATTGCAATAAATTACTTTCAAACGGATAAAAGCGTATTTCTCGATTTGCGAATGTCCAACCTATCACGCCGCTACCATTGAACAGACAAATATCGCACTTCCCCACCATGAAAAACATTCTCTGCTTCGGCGACTCAAACACTTGGGGATACACCCCGATTACTGGTGAAAGATATGCTCACCATGTCCGATGGACAGGAGTCCTTCGGAATTCGCTGGGGAAGGGGTATTGGATTGTTGAGGAAGGTCTGAATGGCCGAACGACCGTACATAACGAAAAAGAACGGCCTTTTCGTAGTGGGCTAGATTTATTCCCTGTCATTCTTGAAAGCCACGCCCCCATTGATTTAGTCGTCCTCATGCTGGGAACAAATGACTTAAAGTCTCGCTTCAATCGAACAGAATTCGAAATTTCTATGGATATTAAATCTTTATGCAAAAAAATATTGGGGTCATCTTCAGAAGCCAACGATGAAATCAAAATCCTTCTTGTTCCCCCGCCTCCATTAAACACAATGCCGGATGAAGATGGCTTAGAGTTTACTGATGCAATCCAAAAATCACTTGGATTGGCTAACTTATACCAGTCAGTTTCAGAAGATCTCGGAATCCACTTCCTTGATGCGGGGAAAATCGTAAAGACAAATACACTTGACGGAGTTCACTGGGACGAATCTCAACATCAAGATTTTGGCGAAGCTATCTCTCGTAAAATTTCATCCATACTCGGGTGAATTCCAAAAAAAAACTATTCTGATCTATTAAATCCCATACCACCAATGGGGTGTATCACAATCAAAGCACTTTGGCATGGCCGCCATCTTTCTTCGAGGTCTTCCTCTATTGAATTATCATAGCCAGCGGATTCAACATTGTGGCTGATCCTCGGTCTGCACCGTGGAACCAAACATTCATGCCCGTTGTTCCAGCAGGGACACTTTTGCTAATGCCCGCATGACCATTCGCATCCGTTGGAAGCGGCATGACTGTGTATGGCGCACTAACATAGCCTGGTCCAAAAGGAGTCGAAATTGGTCCACCACCAGCAAGGGAGTAAACGAAATAGGCCATGTCGTTCGGCGTGCAATTGTCCAGACTCACCACCGAGGTTTGGCCAGCAGTTAGTGGGTTGACCGAGAGTGTTGGGCCTGAACCATATTCGACAATCAACTCGGGTGGCGCAGGAGAAGCATCGCTCCCATACCAATAGACATAGCTGTAAATACCCGAGCCACCCAACTCGTTGCGCATTCCAAGACTCAGGGTGCCATCCGAAATATCCACTGCCCAATTTGCTGCATTGACATCAAGTGCCCAGTCGTACGGGATTAGGTCGAGAACCGGGAAGGGGCCGACATGCGTCTGCGTAAGGACTTCGTTCATACCAGGATGATTGTTCGTAGCGCCACGTTTCCAGGAATCGTCATCCACGCGATAAACACGAACCTCCGGGTTGGCGTGTGGATTACCGAATCCATATTCATGGTAAGTGCGGAGAGTCATAGCAGTGATGTTTGCGCCGGAAGGAAGTGAACTGAGATCGAATTTAACAAAGCCATCCACAAAGCCTTGACTTGCCGAACTCCAATAGGCGCGAAAGCGGTTGTCATTCCAGTTTGAATTGGAGCTACTCGCAATGCACTTTGAATCAGTTGCATAAATCGTCACTAAAGTAGATCGACCCGAATTCGAAGGCGAAAAAAAGGCAGCCGGTGTATATGCCACCTGGTTTGACTGCGTCGTGATTAAAGGTTGGGGAAAGGTGCCGTCAGCCTGCACATTTGACATTTGAGCTAAGACTGGGAACGCAAAGTAAAGAGGGGCAAAAATTGTGAGGGGAAATTTCATGGCTAAAAACTAACTGATGGTTATCGCAATGTCGCGCTAATCAGGGAGGGCGAGAGAAGTCTCGTCAAATCCCTGAAATCCAATCTAGCAGAGAAGGCCCTGGCATGGGGGCAGGATTTCAATTAATGTGAAAGATGCTCCTGAAGGAGCCCTCTATTTGCCTACAAGACTGCACTCCCTTCTCAAAACACCCCGGGCGAAGTTCTCAGAACGAGATTGACTAGTTCTTGGAACTCCTTCAAGGAAGCGGAGCCTTCAATCCGACCAACTTCCTGACCATTCTTGTCAAAAGCCAAGGTTACCGGAATAGGGCCTGGCAAATTGAATGCCTTGTTTATGCCTTCATAATCATCTTCATCAAAGATTAGGACGGGAAAGTTCTGCTGCTGATTCTGCAAATAATCCAAAACATTGGTTTGGGCGGCGGCGGCCGAAATCTCAGGAACCATCAAATCAAAGGATACGGTTTGGAGCTCCAAACCGCTGGCGGCCGGAGCCGAAGTAGCCATGAGCAAATCAGGGAGCTCTGCAACGCAAGGAGAACACCAAGTTGCCCAAAAATTCACGAGCATGGGATTCGCGGGCTTGCCCTCCTTTGAAAACAGAGTAGCCATCATTTCGTCCAAGGAAACGACCTTGACGGGATGCGGCTGCTCTCGAGCGCATGCCGCAAAAACTAAGACAAAAAGAAGGGTGCGCAAAAAGGCCATCAGCCTTTGGCTTCTTTTTTCTCATTAGCGCCTGACCGACGCTTTCTCTTGATGCCTCAGCCGTAGGGCTTCGTAAATGAGGTTGGGACCTTCTCGCCTTTAAGGATAGCTTGTATGGCTAAATCAGCATACGGGAGGAGGTCCTTTAGCTTCTTTCGACCACGAGGGTCATTGTCAAAGGCTCCAGAATATTGCAAGACCCCCTTGGTATCCACGACGAAAATGTGAGGCGTTGTTTTAGCTTGAAAAAAGTCGGCAATCACATTGCCCGGATCGACCAAGGCAGGAGGAATCATTTTTTTCTTGGCCCAATGGGAACGAATTTGTGGGTAAGGTTTAATTGGGTTTCCGTCCTTATCCGTGCCCTCCGGTTTCGAATCGGCCAATTCGCGAAAGTCGCTGTTAATCGTAAAAACTGCAACGTCTTTCGCGCTGACGTATTTCTTGGCAAGTTGGTTAATCTTTGGACCAGCGGAACGAAGGGCAGGGCAGTTAAAGGAATACCAAGCAAAGAAGACCACTTTCCCCCGCAAGTCTTTCATGCGGGTTTGATGGCCATCGATATCAATCAAGAGCAAATCCTCTGGAACGACCCCCCCGACTTCCAATAATTTGGGTTTCTCGGGTTTCTTCGTAGGCACTTCCTCTTGAGCCAAAAGACTTGAGGAAAAAACACATAGGAGAAGCAGTACCGATTTCATCAGGATTACACCCTAGCACACACCACCGATATCTATTTGCCCATCTCTACTCACGCGTACACATCACCAATGGTCATTGCGACTTGGGAGAATTTATGCCGTTTAACCCCATTAAAAAACTCACGATATCGGCCAATTCCTGATCTGACATAAAAGAGCGGAGAGCCGGCATGGCAGAAACACTCGCCGGCCAACCCGCCGCCATCACTGCATTGGGGTCTAAAATAGACTGCAGAATCTCTTCCTTGCTTAGCCTATCTCCAACACCGTCTATTGCGGGGCCAATACCCCCATCCTTGCCTTGAAAGGCGTGACAACGACTACAAGACAAAATGGGATTGTTCAAGAAAACTTCTCGACCCTGAAGGGGGTCTCCTTTGGGGAGAACTTGGATATCTTGAGGAAGGCTTCCATTTCCAAGCACGGAATGTTTACCGGCCAAGCTCACCAAAGCATCCAAGCCACTCTGACTGCCCAACCGAATCAACGAGACATCATCCCAGTAGGCTGTGCCGGTGGACTTTCCCCATCCTCCAAATAAACAATTAATGCTCACTTGGTCTTGTTCGACAGAAGTTGAAAACTCCAACGTGACCTGGGTCCAGTCAGAGTCTTCTACGACAGATTCTGTCTTCTGATGAGTCGGGTGAACATTCATTAATGCGCCATGCGTCGTTCCCTCATGAGTGATTCCCTCGGTTCGAACCCAGCCACTCAACTGATATCGACTTTGAGGAATAACATCTACATCCGCACACCACGATGTATCCGCTCCTTTCTCAGAATAAATCTCCAACGCTCTACTTCCCTGTCGGCCACCCGTTTCGCTCCATGAGTAGTCCGCTTCTCCCCCGTAACCGCGCACTCGCCAGCCCTTAGGGGAATTGGGTTCACCTTCGGAAGGCTCCTCAAATCCAGGATTAGAAAAAACATTCTCCGAAGGCAACGATGATTGTTCCTCCAACAAAGGAGATGCGGCCACTAGAAAAGAATCAGCGTGGGAAGAAACTGCAGCCTGCAAGGCAAGGGAAATCCAAACATCCTTTGGTTTCTCTACAACAGCTCGACTCACCAATGCAATTCCGACTGCATCTGATTTCGGCAATCTCGAAGCTGCTAGCAATGCATGACGCCGGATTTGAGGATTCGAGTGTTCGAGTAAGCGAGAGGAGAGCAAATAGTCGGCACCTTCACTTGACTTGGGGAGAGCGGACAAACCAGCAAGGATGACAGATGTATTTCCAGACTTCCATGCAGTAGAAAACACCTCAGATTGAAGATGAGATGGGACACCTCCAATTGCCGCAAAAACCCTTAATGCCTCGACCGAAGCCCTAATTCTCCCGCCTTTCAACACTTGGAGTAAGGCATTGGCGCAAGAGGACGCGGGTTGCAACTGAACCAAATATCGCCGAGCAGCACTTCGCCAGAATTGATTGGGATGATCCAAAGCGTCAATCAACTCCTTCTTAGACGAAGAAGCTGACAGCGGAAAATCGGGATTCTCTGCATCCTTTTTAACTAAACGCCAAATCCGACCATGGGACTTGTCTCGCATGGGATTCAAGTGGGCATTCCCTTTTCCATAATCAATTTTTGGCAATCCTCGCTCTGGATTCCCTGGAAGATTGTGCAAAATGATAAATTGCGAAAAATCAGCTACCCAAATTGCACCGTCGGGACCAACCGAAGCTTGCACTGGGCAGAACCACTCATCCGTTGAGGCGCAAATGTTGAAGGCATTGCGACTTTTTAAGCCTGACTCAGCAGGATAAGTATCAAACCGGCCAACAGTGTGCGCCGTCGGCGCACACACAAAAGCGGTTCGATTAATCCAAGATTGAGGAACCATTGCTCCCGTTGCAAAGGAGTGCCCAGCGGCAGCTGTGTATTGTCCCAGCCAATCCCCTTGGCGAATTTCAGCCATGATTGGAAATACCCAAGCGGAATCGTGGACCGGCGCAGCCCCAGCGTGGTCCGGACTTGATTTCCCTAAATCTAGTCGGCTGGCTCCCACGAAAAACGAGGGGGCTCCGTTCGCTGTTGAGCCAAAAACCTCCCCATCCGCACGAACACCAATCCCCCACGTATTGTTCGTGAATTGCGCAACGAACTGTGGTTCGCCTTGAGAAGGGTCCAATTTCCATAATCCACTGCCAAATTTAGAACCATCAGCTCGAGTAAATGCGGAATAACCCACCGAACCCCAAATCGCATGGTCTGGACCGAAGAACAAACTGGATGGGCCAGCATGCGTATCAAATCGCCCAAAACCCGTGGCTAGGGTTTGGATTTCATCCACTTTGTCATCGTTATCGAAATCCCGGAAAAACGCCAACGAAGGAGCCATGGACACGACAACTCCGCCTGGAACTTTTAATATCCCAGTCGGCAAATTCAAACCATCGGCAAATACTGTTTTTTTATCCGCACGGCCGTCCCCATCTGAATCTTCCAGAATAGAAATCCGGTCAGCACCAGGCCCTTCAAGAACTTGGTTTGGATAATTTGGCGTTTCAATCACCCAGCATCGCCCGCGAAGATCCCAATCCATAGCAATAGGATTCACCACCATGGGCTCTGCCGCAAACAATTCCACTCGCATTCCAGCTGGAGCCTGCAGGTGGGCTTTGGCCTCTTCCGGCGTACTGGGCAATTGGAATTTCATCCGTGGAGTGCGCGCTTCATAGTTAGGAACAAAATCTCGTTCTTCAAAAGAGAAGGGCGGAAGCCTAAAGGCGGCCCTCTGCTTTGCCACCTCTTCACCAGAGGTCCAGTCCACCGCCCGCACTAATAAATCTAAGAAACCTGGTTGAGTCCATGTGCGTTCATCATGCCCAGATGCACAATAAAATATTCGGCCTCTCCCCTCTTGTCGAATCCACATCCAAGGCTCGTTGTTGCGAGTGGCTAATACTAAACGGCCCTTCTCGAAATGAGTCTGGACATACGTTTCATCCCAGGATTCAAAATTTTCCCAACCTTCCAGTAAAGAGTGGTCAGGCTGCTTAATTTCCTGCTGGAAAATTTCGGCACCGTGAGAGACGAATCTGGCTCCGACAAATTCAAGCCATTCTTGAGATTGCATAAAGCATCCACTTGTACAGTGCAAAGCAACAAAACCACCCCCATCATTTACGAATCCTTTCAGCGCCGAAAAGAACTTCGGCGGAACCTTAGAATCCTGGGCCTGGTTGGCATACATCAAGACACAATCAAAGCTTTTCAATCGCTGAGCACTGATTTCTGAAAGGTCTTCTTCCCATTCCACCCAAATTCCTTCTCGAGCAAGTGCCCCCCAAACATCCTTAAGTCTTTCAAATGGCTGATGATGGCCGCGATCTCCAATAAAGAGAACATCAGTCCGTTGCCCAACATCCTCTTGAGGACAAACAAAAATGCTTAGCAAGATGGGAACGAACATCACGGAAGGCGGATTTTCTTAAAAGCCCGAATCTGGTCTCGAATGGCAATTTCAGTGGGGAATCGTTCTGTACTGCTTGCTCCATAAAATCCATCAATCCCATCTACCCGCTCAATGATGAAGCGTGCATCTTCTGGCATCGCAATAGGGCCGCCATGACACAAGCAAATGACATCTTCACGAATTGATTTACAAGTGTTCACAATTTCCTGAATCAGTGGCACGCACTCCTCTAAGGGGCTTACAGTTTCTGCGCCAATCGTTCCCCCACTCGTACATCCCATATGCGCCACGACAATATCCGCGCCGGCATGCGTCATTCTCTTTGCTTCATCCACATTGAATACATAAGGCGTCGTCAATAAATCCATCTCATGGGCCAAGGCAACAATATCCACCTCTAATTGATAACTCATCCCTGTCTCTTCCAAGGTGTCCCGGATTCGCCCTTCTATCAATCCAACCGTAGGAAAGTTTTGAATGCCAGCGAAACCCAATGTTTTTAATTCCTCTAGAAAAAGGTGAGGAATAATAAAGGGGTCCGTACCACAAACTCCCGCCAAAACCGGGGTATGTTCCACCACAGGCAAAACCTCAAACGCCATTTCCTTCACGATTTCATTGGCGTTCCCGTAAGGCATAAGCCCAGCTGTGGATCCGCGACCCGCCATCCGATATCGCCCTGAGTTATACAAAATCAACAAATCGATTCCGCCAGCTTCCTCGCTTTTGGCAGATAAGCCTGTCCCGGCTCCACCACCAATAATGGGTTCTTTCTTTGCAATTCTATGCCGGAAACTCTCCAAGATGGCAGACCGGCTCAAGCTAGGTTTCTTTGATGTCATTTTCGTAATAGTTTCAAGAGGGAATCAACGGCCGCCTGTGCAAACGCGGGGTCATTGATGTGCAAGTCTAATTCCTCGCAATGAGTTTTTCCGGCATTGATTTTCCAGGACGAAAATAACGCTTGCCGTGCGGCAGAGTCGTCAAAATCGCCGCCATCGCAATCTAAAGCAGAAACTCCTTTCAGGGGGAAAAGGCATTGCGTTGTTAAAGGAGAATGGCTGAGTCTTTCTCCAATCACCTCGCCAATGGCCTGAGATTCCTCAACTGTAGTCCGCATCAAGGTTACGTGAGCATTATGGGAGTGGAAATGTCGGTCGGAAAAAGAGCTTGGAATCGTGTCTTGCTCCCAAAAATTCACCATATCGGTGGCCCCCGCGGAAACAACCTGGGGAACCCCACAATTCCCAGCGGCAGTGAGTCGCGAAGAGCCAGCTGACAAAACTCCTCCTACGATTTCGTCGGCAACTTCCGTGGTTGTGAAATCCAATACGCCAACGATATGTCCCTGACGAATGAATTTCTCCATGTTGCGCCCCCCCGCCCCGGTGGCATGAAAAACTAACATTTCATACCCTTCTTTTTCGATGATTCTCCGAGCCTCGTCTACGCATGGGGTAGTCACTCCAAACATCGAGGCAGCAACTAGGGGTTTTTCATCTAAGTATTCTGAATCAGGAAAGCTCGCCGACATTTTCGCCAAAGAAAAAAGTTCGGCAATCCCTTCGTCAAATGCCTGTCGAGAAATGCGGTTGATACCAGCCACATCCACCAGAGGGTCCAGCATGGATATTTCCTGACCCTGAACAAAGGGGCTCACATCACCCGAAGCCAATGTGGAAATCATGACTTTGGGAATTGCGTTAGGGAGAGCACGCATCGCCTGGCATCCAATCGTTGTTCCAGCGCTCCCTCCTATGGCGATGACCCCCAGCAAGCCTTCTTGATGGCTTTGAATCCAGGTGGCCACAGAATCCGCCATTTGGTCTACTCCCTCGCCGCGCGACAAGCTCGAGAAGCTCTTTACCTGCGGGCACACTTCCTCTGCAGAAATGTCGGGTTTCCCCTTGGCTGGCCCACAAATACCGACATCTACAAGACGGCCAGTAGCTCCTAGGGCTTGGATTCTGGCCCGAATCCAAGCTCCTTCCTCCCCTTTCGTATCGCAGGTCGCCAAAACCAGAAAATGTGGGTGCGCTGGCATGGGAAAAGTATAAACCTCGCCGAGTAACATAGGGCAATGTGCGGAACAGAATGCCTGCAATTCATCTCGACCCCCGATGTCATTATCGAGCAAGCTCCTTGGGGAGAGCACGAGTGGTTCGTGCAGCCGCCTCTCACCAAAAGCGAGCACCTCATGATGGTGAAGGTCACGATGGGGCCCGGTCAAGCTCATCGTTTTCATTTTCATCCACACTTTGAAGAGGCGATTTATTTCCTCGAAGGAAGTGCGCTGCAATGGGTCGGGGAAAAAAGCCAACTAATGAATCCCGGCGAGGTCGCTCATGTCCCTGCCGGAGAAATCCACGGGACTTACAACATTTCCAATGAAAAGTGCATCTTCCTCGTTGCGCTTGCCAGCGCCAAATTCCAAGAACCCATGGTGGTAGACGTTTGCCAAGAAAGCCCTTGGCGAGATCTCATGGACCCGGACTGTGACTCCTATTGCCAACCTTAATCTTGCCTTAGCCACGACATCACCTTTGATTCTCAGCACCCTCTTCCTCTCGCTCACTCCAACGGTTTTCTTTCAGGACCCAACAGAGACAGAGCTACAAACGGCACAGCGCAAAGTGGCGGAGCTGGAGGCGGAACTGGGGGAGAATCATTTTGACTTAATCTTTTCCCTGGACGCTGTAGCAAAAGCACATGCGAAGGAATCCCAATACTCCGAAGCAGTTGCGATATGCCAGCGAATGCTATCGATTTACGACTCAAATCCTAACTCAGATAATGCGTTGAAAGCCTCTATTTTCCATATGCTGGCTCGATTTGAAGAAGAGAATGGAAGCCTTGAGAACGCATTGATCAGCTACAAGCAAGCCCTAGATATCCGAGAAAAAACTTTCGGAAAAGAGAGCGCCGACACAGTCCTCTCGATGAATGATCTTGCTGTGCTACTAGAGGTCCTAGGGAAATACCCTGAAGCAATGGCGCTGCACAAAGAGTCCCTAATGATCAGTGAAAAAATATTTGGGGTTGATGACTCGAGGACTGGCGTTGCATTAAACAATCTTGCTTCGCTTCATGAGACGCTTGGCAACTATGAAAAAGCGCAATCACTATATCAACGATCATTGGGCATCATGGAAGTTCAGCTTGGCCCCAGACACCCTCGAGTGGGAATCCTTTTAAACAACATTGGGGGAATATGGGAAACTCTCGGAGAGTTAGGAAACGCCCACAGTCTATACCTCAAGGCGATGTCAATTCTTGAAGACTCTCTCGGAAATGACCACGCCTATGTTGCCCTCGTACTCAACAACATCGGCGAGAACTTAAGAAAGCAAGGTGATTTCTCAGATGCTCTCTCTTACTGCAAACGTTCTAAAATTCTGTTTGAATCTATTTACCCAGAAAACAATCCAAATATAGCCCTAGTCAACAATAACCTAGGACTAATCCTAAAGGAAATGGGATCATTCCGGGAAGCTTTGGAGCTATTCAAAATATCCTACTCAAGCTACATTCTGATTTATGGAGAAGAAAGTCACTGGGTTGCCTTAACCCTGAACAACCAAGCAGAATGCCTTAGGGCACTGAATAAAAACGATTCGGCCCTTCATCTTTTGCGAAAAGCACTGCCAATTTCCGAGAAGACTCTTGGGCCTTCAAGTCAGCTCAGCGCGACGATATGCAACAACATCGGCGAGGCCTACCGATACCTTGGAATGCCAGACAAGGCTTTACCCTATTATCAATTGGCTCTAAAGCGTTCCCCAAAATATGCTGACGGATTACCCTGGGAGTCTGCTTTAACCTTACAGAACATGGCTTTAGCCTTTGCCGCTCAAGGAGACACGGTCCGGCCTGAAAAATATTTCCAGCAAGCATTTGAGAGAACTGGATCTGTCTTGGGAGAACAAAATCCCAATTCTATTAAAATCTTATTAAACTGGGCAGAGCACCAGTACGAATTGCGCAAGCACGCCTTATCTAGAAAGACTTTCCTTAAAGCTCTCAATGGATTTCGCGCTTACCTAAGCCGAAACTTCTATGCCATGACTGAACTTGAACGTTTTCAATACCTTGACACACAAATGGGTCTAGAGCCTTTCCTCCTCAATCTCGTTGCACTGCAAGGAAATGGGCCAAAGAGAGAGGAGTGATTCACCTTCTATATTTTTTGTCTTTGGATTGGCTATCCCCCATTGAGGGATTTCTTTCGCTTCACGGCTTCGAAGGCACCCACTCAAGGTCCATCAAGAGTGCACCATGGTCTGAGGGGAAGGTGCGTTGCTTGACAGGAATCGAATCATCTTCCCAGATAAGCGGAAGCACCTTTCCAGAAACTGGTCGCAATGACCACCCTCCGGAAGCGCCGGCTGGATTTTTCAGATACAACCGATCAATCCGCTCAAAGGATTGTGGCGTCCCCTCTTCACCAGAAATCGGCCCACGAAACATGGGCGACCAGGTGATTCCTGGATATTGAACAGGATTCGGATACACCACCCGAAAGGTGTCCATAAATCCAGCATCTTGCATTGCCTTGCTTACGGGTAGCGCAAGCTCTCGGCGATTTTTGTAGACACGTTCCGCATCTTTAGTCCAGTCTAGATGGGACGGCGTGTTCCAATCGCCGCCCACTAGCAACGGGACATTTGACTTGAGCTGTCCCGACTCTTTCAGGTGTGCAATGATTGCCGTAGCCTGCTGCAGGCGGCTTGAACGTTTATCTTCCGCTGCCAATAAAGTTTCATCGCTCATATTGGGATTGTCGCGTAGTTCATAACCGAGAAAGGCCCGGTAATCAATCCAAGTGCTCCATGCGATGAGTTCCCGCTTGTACTCATCACGCAACTTAGCGCCCACTCCATGCCATACGTGATGAAAGAAGGTTGCTTCCAGTTTCATCGGCGTTAAGACGCACAGGTGAGTGCTCTCGGCTTGGTGCTGATTCCAACCGAGTTCACCTGCAAGCCATTCACCAAGACGAGGACGCTCTCCATCTATCTCATAGCTCTCCTGGAGTAGCACAATGTCCGGCTTGGCGGACCTAATGATAGCCAGAGCTTTCTCTGCGCCCTTTTCGACATCGTTAGCACCATGCAAAACGTTCCAAACCAGAACACGCAGGTTCGCTTCAATCATCGTATTAGCATCGGAGCGTGAGCCAGAATGCAAGCTGACCGCAGACATCACCGTGAGGAGAATGGTGACAAAAATAGTAGTTTTCTTATCCCTAGTCATGATTTTATTCCTAAATGCAATTCTAACTCATCCACCGTCGACCCCCGATTCAATTGTCTTTCCTGTGCCTTGCAACATAATCGCCTGTAATTTATCTAGATAAAGGCTAT
>PVBE011438986.1_pt1 | contig 12792 bp, 5 predicted proteins | sample 1631181 | NCBI WGS metagenome assembly PVBE01 (sample SAMN08397723, study PRJNA350692) | Marine metagenome, whole genome shotgun sequencing project. | isolation source: water | place: Pacific Ocean | collected 2012-04
GCCCAAAGAGCCCACCAAAAGGATAACATTGCAGGTGCATGACGCATACGCCGACTCATCATGTCCGCGGTTTTCTCCGCTAACCTGGGCGGTTCCTTTTCTTGGATAATATGGAAGTACCGACGAAGTGATTCTTTGGAGAGACCCTCAGGTATTTCCAGCAATATCGCACAGACAACAAGTCCCACCCACCCCAAGGTAAAAAACACCAATAGATAGATGATGTGCAGAGGTGTTCTTCGAAAGAACCAACCGATTGTTTGAGGGTTCCTTAATTTGCAGTTCGGCCCAGGCCAAATATCCAGTTGTGGAAGGAGATCAATACCTCGGGAACAGATAATTCCCACCAGGCAAATGGAAAACAAAGCGCCCCATGCCAGAGGAAAAAACTGCGCAAGTAGAAGTGATAAAATAAACAACAATGGAAGTTTACGGATAATCAAATTAAACTGCGTTGAGTCTGAGCGTTGAGCGGACATATCACCCCCACGATGATAATCAAATTTCGGGAAGGGCTCCCAACCCAACCGACCCACAATAAAAAGCAGCAGTGTCGATGCCGGGAGACCAATCACCATTGCGAGAAAAAATATGCGGGTTGCCGGAATGCCCGCACGGTACACAGTCCAGGTCAGGCCCAGAAAAACTGCGAATATGAGTAAGGTTTCAAAGCGCCCAAAAAATGTTTTGGCATATGCAACAACGTCAAAATAAGCCATGGACCGTGTCTGTTCACGACTGCTTTCAACCAACTTATCCAGGCGCCCCCGCCAAATTCCTCGAGCAGCCGTCAAGAACCCAATCCAGCCCAGCAAAACGAGGCCTGAAACCAAGGCGCGACTCACCCGACTGTCTCCTTTCGTGCCATCCACCAAGGACAAGCCCGCCTCATCCGCGCGCGCCTCCCATTTTTCAGCCTCCACCTCATCCACCTCGGTGCCTACGCCATATTCATAACACCAGGCCAGATTCCGAATGGCCGGAACTATCCTCGGATGATCCTCCTTGACCGAACGGTTTAAATTCTCAAACACCCTGATGGCAGGTTTTGGGTCCTTATCCAGTTCACCAGCCAAGTGGCTGGCCAAAAGGAACTGCACCTCAGGATCATTTCTGGCTCCAAATTCCAGCCACTTGGGATCCAGATCTGTATCGGGCACATCCGGCCAATCCCGTGGCTCCACCGGGACCGGCTCCTTAACGGGAGGCACAACCTTCTTGTCCGGCTTGCTAGGCTTGGGCTTTGATTCCTTCGCCTTCCCTGCAGCTTGTTGAGTTCCGAAATCCCCCAAAAGACTAGTGATGCCCCATATCAGAAGCGCGAACACAGCGACGCTGATGGTGCCGATGGCAACTCCTTTCCATGGCAAGTCGGCCCATTTCCAGGGTTCCCTTGGCTCGGGTTGCGGCTTGGGCTCAACAACCTCAGGCGGTTCAAACGATTCGGGTGGAACGACCACCACCGGCTCCTCCTCAACCGGTTCAGGCACTGTTTCTGTCTGGGGTTGTTTTGTTGCCTCCAGACGCCGACGCAATTCCTCCAGGTCAACCCGCTCCAGGTCCTTCGCCTTAAAGCGAAAGCGGATCTTGCGTTTACCTTTTGTTGTCGCCGGATTTTTCATGCGCCGATGGCGCGCTGGGTCAGGCATTCCGGCCGAAATCCTCCCACAGCTTGCTGAACATGCGAGCGAAGGCCTTGAGCAGGCGAGGATCGCCACTGATGATAAAGTTCTCTTCGTTGTTCAACGAGGCGGATCGCGTCCAATTGTAGCTTCCGGTAAGAAGAAGCTGGTGATCAAAGATGGCAAACTTATGATGCATGTGGTGCTGGGTATTGTCCTCCCGGCACTCGACGCCCCGGCTACGCAGGTGACCGATATCGGATCCCTTGTCGAAGGCCTTGTCGTCATCTGAGACAACACGCACGCGCACACCACGCTCATGCGCGCGCAGAATAGCCTCGGCAATCCGGTTGTCGGTGATGGTGAAGACACACACGTCCACCGTCTGCCTGGCTTGTGCGAAGAGATCAATGATGCGCCCCACGCAGTCGTCATCCGGACTGAACCAGCCCTCGGCTTCCACACGGTTGGCGTCCGCACCAATGGGCTCGGCGGGATAAAAAGCCTTAATCACTGCCTCGAGCCATTCCATACCCAACCGACGGTTCTCAGTGTCGCCGGTGGCCATGATGTCCCGGGCAATGTCAAAGGCCATGCTGCGATAGAGCGCGCGTTTTTGATCTGTCACCTCGCGTTCACCCAGCAACTCCCGTAGGGCATCACGCTCTTGGCGCACCAGGCGGCCATCCTCCAGCGTTTTTTGCAAATAGTCCTTAACTTCGTGGTCTTTCATTATGGTTTATTGTCTAATAAGGGCCGAAGCGATGGGGTGGATACAGGCTAGAGGGACAATTGATCCCTGCCAATAAAATATGCAAATTTCCCTTTTCATTAATCACTGAACACCTAGAATTCTCCTCACCCACGCACCGGCAAAGACCAGTATTTAATCAATAACCCGGGACATATCATGGCGATAAGCTTCATAAAAAACCTAAAGGCCAAGGCCGACAAAATCCGAGAATCCATTGAGGAGGGATCCAACACCCTGCGTGAACTCCGCGAGGAGGTAGAGGGCACGGTGGACAAGCTGAAGGTGGATAGCGAGGAAAAGCTAATGGACACCGTGACGGAGATCCGAGAATCCACAACGGTGTTTGAGGAGGCGGGCTACGAACTGATCGGGATGCGCATTGAAATGGGGTTCAACCCCAAGGTGGTGCCACGCATCCGGCGCGTGAAAGATATCAGTGACCGGGAATTTCGAAGCCTCTTGGGAAAACACGAGGACCGGGAAGTGGTGAACGCGCTCTTGAAGGCAATCCGCAAGGCGGAGGAACTGGAGGACAAGGTAAGGCTAAACGACCACAACCTTGAGCTGTGCAATTTTGAAATCGAGGTGGGCGTGGTGCCCGCAATACATGTTACCTGGGCCAAACCCGAACCTGAACCCACCCCCGTGACGGTGGTGTCCCCGGCAACAACTGAGGAGGAAAGCAAAACAGAGGAACCGGCCTCACGCTTTGGCACGTCGACTTTTGCCAGCTCATCATTCTCCAGCAGCTACACACCTTCAAAATACCAGTCCACATCATCGAGTTACACCAGTCCTTCACCCGCGACAACCAGCAGCGAACCGGTGGAGGCACCCAAGGAGCAACAGACGACCGTAGAGACTGTAGCGCCGCAAACCCAAGAGGAGCCCGAAACGCCGACTGAGGTTACCGCTGCCGCCCCGGTTGCCAAAGAGGAACCCAAGCCGGCAGAAAAGAAGGAAACGAGTCTGGACCAGTGGATTAAGTTTCCGGAAATCAAGTAGACATCAGCCTTCGGATGATTTTTCAGGCGACTGATCGTCACCCTCATCGTCACGCAATTGCTGAATCTGATCCGAGATGGCCTTTAGTAGCGCCTCGTTGTCTCCGATCATCTCTTCGCTAAACTCCATCACCACCTCAGGTTCAGCCGCGCGCAACTTTTCGTGAACTTCCTTCAAGCGGGTCCGGTTCTGTGCCAGAACATCGCGCAGACCAGTAAGGCTATTTTGCATCGCCCTCACCTGACCCGCCAACTGGCTGGATTGCATCTGCCCAAGCGCATCGGCAAAGTCGGTGCGGATTGCGCTAAGCCCCTGGTTCATGTGGGTCGCCAGTGCCTCAAGGTAATCGGCTGTGGCAGCACCCTCTGGCTGCTGCGGTTCGCGGGATAAATACGCCTCCACTGCGCCACGCAGGGCATTGAGATTTTCGTTGATCGCTGCAAACTGCGGTGTGGTGTCCGGTGTGACCGAAGCCGGCTGCCCCTCGGCAACCTGCTGGGGTGCATGGGCCAGGTAGGATTCCACTGATGCCCGTAACCCGGACAGGTTCTCGTTGATGGCCTCAAATTGCGGCGCGGTCGATTCGGCCTGCGCGGGTTCTGCCTGGGTTTGCAGGTGGGATGACACGGTCTCGCGAAGGGCATCGAGGCTTTCACTCACGCCACCCAGGTCAACTGACGTTGTGCGCGGCTTGGTGAGTGAATCGGAAAGGGTTTTCTCTATCGACTCCAACCCGCCCTGGAACAGAGACAACTGGCTGACCACACGGCCCACCGGGTCGCCCTGGTCAGCGCCCTGCAGGAACTGGTTGCGTCCATAGGTCTTCCTGATCTCTTCCCAGCGCTCCTTCTCCTCCTCGTTGATCACCCCAATCAACTCGCGAAACTTCAGCATGTTTGCCTCCGCGCCCGTCGTCAGCGTCTGGCTCTCGCCCTCGTAGTGGCCAATTATAAGGTCCTGCACCTCCTCATCGATCATGGAATTACGAATCTTCTCCGCCATGCGATTCATATTCCGGTAACTGCCCTGCATCTTGAAGGCTGGCTCGGTACGGAATTCATCAGCCTGACCCGCAGACTCAATGTACAGCTGGTTCACCTTCAACACCACGTCACGCACAACGATCATCTTTTCCAATACCGAGATAATGTCACCCGATTCCTGTGCCGAATAATTGCCTTCAAACTCCACGCCTTCCTGCACGCCGGTCTCGGCGATACGGATAAAGGCCTGAATATCCCTCTGGCTCTTGTTGGAGAGGGGTTTCAAGACCGGGTTGGACGTAATGGCGTTCTCAAGGTAACTGCCATTAAAGGCGGACTCATTCTCGCGACTCATGTCACCCAGGTTGTAGGTGTCCGCCCGGTTGGCCAGCATGTCCGGAATCCTGAATTTATCTCCACTCTCTGTATACGGGTTGCCGGCCATTACGACTACCACGCGGCGGCCACGCAAATCATAGGTACGCGGACGCCCCCGCCACACGCCCTCGATCTTGCGCTGGGCGTCGCAGAGCGAAATAAACTTCTGCAAAAACTCCGGGTTACAGTGCTGGATATCATCCAGATAAATCATCACGTTGTCACCCATCTCCAGCGAGAGATTGAGCTTGGTGACCTCTTCACGAGCGCCGGCATTGGGAGCATCCTCCGGATCAAGCGACGTCACCTCATGACCGAGTGCCGGGCCGTTAATCTTCATGAAAACCAGGCCCAGTCGATTGGCCAGGTATTCCATTAGTGTCGTCTTGCCGTAGCCAGGCGGCGACACCAAAAGCAGCAGGCCCATGAGGTCGGTCCGCTTGTCCTCCCCGGTGGCGCCTACTTGCTTGGCAAGGTTGTCACCGACAATCGGCAGGTACACCTTGTCAATCAGCTCACTACGAACAAATGAAGTCAGCACTTTCGGCTCGAACTCATTCAGCCGCATGGCCACTCGTTCATGGTCCATGAGGTTCTGCTTGATCTGCTGATAAGCCTCAAAACGCGGCACGCTTTCACGCTCAAACTCACCCAGGCGCTCCTGAAACGACAGGTAATCAAAATCGTAGCTGTTACCATCCACCACCCGATGCGCACCTTGCAGGCCTTCCACCACCCGGCCAGTGGCTTCCTTTACCACCGCCTGTTTTTCATGCAGATTGCAGAGAACCAATGCGGCAATCTCGTCGAGATACTTGTTTTCGCCGTTGCGCGAAAGCAGGAAGCCGCGCACCCAGTCGCGCACCAACTGGAACTGGCTGGCCGGATCAGCCTTGAGCGATTTCAAAGCCGCCTTAAAATCCTTCTCACTGCCCTTCTTGGCGAGGTGCCGCTCAAACTCAGTCAGCAGCTTGTCGGCCTCCTGACTGATGGCAAACTCCTTTCCAGCCACCACCTCATAGAACAGATATTCGCCCGCCGCCGATGCATCGGCCTCGTCAAACAGGCTCGTCTCCGCCACGAATGCGTGCACCAGTTCGCTCAATGCCTCAATGTATTCCTGTTGCACGGGATCGCCGGGAAACAGCGCGTTGCGCTTGGCAAAGGCTTGCAGCTTGGCCGCCCATAGATTTTTCGTTTCTTCCGGGCAAAACCTGTTCCAGTACACGGCCGCACAGGCGCGTACACGCGGCAGGTAACGCGCCAACTGCAGCGCGACATGAGTAGTCAAAAGCGTATGCAGGATCTTTTCGCCGTCCTGGTCGTGAATGCCCTTGGTGTACGCCTCCGCGTAACGATCGCTCATGAACGACTGCACCAGATCCAGGCGCTTCGCCTCATCCATTTCCAGCATGTCCTCAAGCCCATGACCCTCGCCGCCGACAATTTTTTTCCACAAGAGATAAGCCAGATACTCCGCGCGGTATACTTCCCGGTTTTCAGAAATCACCTCCTGATCCCAGACCGCACGTGTGGCCAGGAATTCCTCGTTTGTAATCGGAGCAAAATACTGCGTGCCCGTAAGATGCATACATTGCTCCTCCCCACGCCGGACAATGGTAAGGTCCAGTGGTTGGGTATTGACCGCGAACTTGTGCTGACCAAACTGAATGACGTTCTGACCGTCAACAAAAAGCTCCTTCTTGTCCTTGAGCTGCCTGACCGCCTCTTCATGCTGGCTCTTCATCCGCGACTGCAACCCCTCAGCCTCTCCAGCCTTGTCCAGGCCCAGAAGCTGCGTGATAACATCGCGAATTTTCTCAATGATAAGATCCGACGCCATATAGCCGTTGATCTCATTGATATCGTCGAACGTGCCAAGTTTATGCTCCACGCTCTTGAGCATACGCTCAGCCGAGGTTACCAGCGCCGCCGCCTTGCGGTTTCGCGCCTCCACCAGCTGCAGTCGTTTCTGCTCAAACGCCTCCTCCAACTCAAGACGCTTCCCGGTTAACTCCTCAATATACTCATCAAAATCGGCGAATGCGCCCTCCAGGTCCTCCAGCTGGACAATGACACTGTTGTAATACTCGGTGCATTTCTCCGGCGTATCGCTCATGTCGAGCGCGTTCACCGCAGACTGGCTCAGCAGTTTCATCTGTGCGTCAAACTGGGCCGCGCCCTCCTCCGCCATTAGCGACTTCGACTTCTTCTTCAGCGCCTCCTTGACCTGGTTGACCGTCGTGAAAATCGCCGTGATGCTCTCCACAATGCGTGTCTGCTCGGTGGTATCATCAATCTTCAGGCTGTTGACGATCCGGATGAGCATCTCCAGATCCTCGCTGGTCTGCTGCACCTCTCCCTCAAGCTCCTTGGCTTCTGCCACCTTGGTCACGCCCTCCACCTTGCCCTGCTGCTCCTCCGCACGCTGGGTATAGGGATCCATCGCCTCAGGCTGCAGCAGGAACTGCACGCACCGCTCGGAGAGCTTGTCATTCTGCTCCACCACCTGTGCCTCAAGAGCCTCAATGGATGAGAGATCCACATAACGGGTTTCCTTGAGTGAAATGAGCTCGCCCCGCAGCGTGCGCAACCCGCCCAGGTTGACAACAAAATCATCCACCGAGTGGAACGCCGCACGCTGCACCTGATTGAACAACTTTTGCGAGGATTCCTGGGCAGCAACCACGCGCTCACTGGCCTCCCGCTTGAGTCGCCGCACCTTGTCAAATTCCGCGACGGCCTTCTCCGCGGACTCGCGGATATCCGCGAGCGCCGACACGATCTCGCAGCCCGCCTCGTTGTTCAGCCAGGCGTAACTATCAGGGATTGCCTGCGCACGCCGTGCCATGTCGGCATAGAGATCGGCATACGGATTTTCCTTTAGAATCAGCGTAAGCACCTCGTGAGCCTCAGCCAGGCACCGCACTACCGGCTTGTTCTGCACTTGAAACAGGAAATCCTCGCGATGACCCGACTCCGGCTCAAAACCCGCCACATAAAACGGCGTCTGCCAAACCTGCACCATGTGATGCTTTTGCGGCTCATCCTCCGAGCGAAAGGAAATCATATGGCCGTTGTTAAACAATGAAAACCCGCTGCAAGTAATACGCTCTGGAACTTCCTGCTGAATGAGACGGTAGGGCATCAGTGCATAGATTCCGCTCATCTTGTCAAAAAACACGTACAGCGTGTCCTCACCGTTGGGTGAGGAAACAATACGCTCCAGCACCATTTCACCCGATTCACTTTCAAAGCGCTTCAGCTCACCCGTCTGCAGGTAGTAGCCATCAGGGAACATCACTCCATGTTCCTCAGGTAACAGCACGCAGGCATGGGCAATGGAGTCCACCCGATGCACCTCCTGTATTTTTTCATTGTAGATAAAATAACGCCATTCCTTCTCCTGAAACGGCTTGATCTTCAGGATGACCAGCGAACCCTGGACGGCATATTGATATTCCGCGTCGTCCACCTTCTGGTTTCGGTTCTCCACGGCCTCGGCATAAATACCCCCGCCTGAGCGCGTGTTATCCTCCACCTTGATGGTGAGATCACCACCCACACATTCCACGAACACCTTGTCCTCAATGGACACATGTGGATGATCGCCCGCACGGAAGGCATCACGCGGCGGATGCCGCCAGGTGAAATTGTATGCATCGGGAAACCCCTGTCTTTTATACTCACCATCCGAACGGTCATCCACAAAAGTCAGCTGACCATCGTGGTATTCCCACTTGAACACACTGATGTCATCCACCCTGTCACCTGTGCGAAACACCATGTACAGGGTCGACCCCTTAAGCGTGAACTTGGTAAATGACGACTTGCCATAGACCTTGTACAGCCGCTGGAATGTCTCCTCAAACTCAGGGTCTTTCAATGGATCCAGAGGATGCTCACGGAAGACGCCTTCAGCCTCCTCATACTCGTAGATCGCAAATACGTCGGAAAGCGCATAGGTCTCCTTAAGCCCGAAACGCACATTAAAGCCGAACAGGAACCGCCCCTGCCCCAGCTGAATCATGTCACGCGGCACACAATTGTGTTCGGTGGATACACGGTCGGCCTTTAATATCCCAAGCTCAACCGAGCCAAACACCTCGCGCCGGCGTGCGTCCAGCCGATCCATCCGCTCACGCAGCACCTCGCCCTGCTTGAGCAGGCGCTGGCGGATGATCTCATAATCACCACCTTCCAGCGCAGCTTCCTGGCCCTCAGTTTGCGATTGTTCCGGCGCGGTTTCCGCCATGGCAATATCCCCCTTCAACGGTGGATGAGCGCTATTTATTTGACCCGTCGGTCAACAGCACATTGGTGACAATATCCGTAACCCCGGCATCCTTCGCCATCTTCTGTGCCTGGCGGATTAGGGACCTGGTGCCGCTGTCATCGGCCTTACTCATCAACTTGGTAAGCAAGGCTGAGACGGTGAGGTTTTTCACGTCCTCAGTAGACAACCCAAGATCACTGATCCAGCTACGCAGCTGGTTCTTGAAGCGATCAGGGTCACCATTGAAGAAAGTGCCCTTCACATCGGTGAGCGTCTGGCTGTTGTTCACCAGGCGATCGAGCGAACGTCCCTGGATAACCGACTTAACGACCTTGTCGAAGAAGTCGTGCTCGCCGCCCACAATGTCGATATTCGCGCTCTTGAGCGCTTCGCCCACCACGCGTGCCTGTGCCTCGGCAACATCCTTTTGGATTTGAATCTCCGCCAGGTCCACGTCGCGATCCTTGTTTAGTTGCAGGCGGAATTCCTCGTGGTCCTGCGAGGCCTTGTTGAAAACCTCGATGGACTTGGCCATCTCCATCTTGGACTTCGCGTCAGCCAAGCCCATCGCCTCACGGCCCGCTGCCTCGGCGGCCTTGATGGCATCAATGGATTCACCTTGTGCCTTGCCTTTGGCTGAAATCGCCGTCGCTTCCCCAGTACCCTCAGAGGACATCGCCTTGCCACTTGCAGAACCCTGGGCCTCGGTGACTTCCGCTTGCGCAAGTCCCATGGCCTTGTCGCCCTCCGCATCCACCTTCTTGGCATTACCCTTGGCCTCAGTCACGCGCGCCTCAGCCAGTCCATCGGCCGATTTCAACGCCGCCTGGCCCTCGGCCTCCTGTTGCATTGCATGGTTACGCTTCTCCGAGGCATTGGCCTCAGCAGCCGCCAGCACCTGCACCTTCTCAGCCTCACGATCAGCCGCTTCCTTCTCGGCATCCGCACCCACCACTTTCTGGTATTTCTCAAGCTCAGCCACTTCCTGTTCAGCCTTGCGCTTGGCCTCAGCAGCCACCACCTGCTCGACTTGTGCTGTCTCCGCATCCGTCTTGGCCTTCACCATGGACACGCGGTAGGCGCGATCCGCCGCCATATCAGCCTCAGCATCCAGTCGGTTCTGTGTCTGGACAGTCACTTCCTTCTCCTTGGATTCCAGGCCGGCCTTGCTCTCAGCCACTTCCTCAGCCTTGTGGATGACCACCGCCTCCTTCTCCTGTGCTGCCAACCCGATACGACGCTCACGGTCGACTTCGGCCTGCTGGCCCGCCTCGATCTTCTCCTGTTCCAGGCGCAATAAATCCTGTTCCTTACTGTATCGCGCGCTCATTACCGCACGATCCTTGTCCTCAGCTCGCACCTCAATGCCCTCCTGAGCGCCAATGGCCTCTGTTTCCTGCTTTAGTCGACCGGCCTCAACAACCTTGCGGGCCTCAGCCTCCTCATTTGCGCGGACCTCTTGAACGGCACGACCCTGCTTGGCCTTATCCTCCTCATCACGCACACCCTGTGCACGCTTAGCTACATCTGCGTCCACGTTCTCAATCTCAACCTGTACGGATGCCTGCTTGTTTTGCTCGTTAAGCTTTATCTCGCGCGCACGTTCACGATCGTTGGTTAACTCCTGTTGCTCAGAAGTGATCATGGTGATCTTCTTGATACCCTCAGAGTCCAGCACGTTATTTGCGTCCAATTTATCGAGCGGGGTTTGCTCCAGATAATCAATGGCCACGTCCTCCAAGGCATAGCCGTTGAGATCTGTGCCAATCACATCAATGATCTTATCCCGAAAATCCAGTCGATCAGTATACAAGTTGGTGAATTCCATTTCCTTACCCGCCGTCTTCAAGGCCTCAGAAAATTTTGCATCAAACAATTCACGCAATTTATCGATGTCAGTTGCCCGCTCGCAACCCACGGTTTGAGCCACCTTTTGAATATCCTCATATTTGGCCTGACCCCTGGAGTCCATCGCCTTCTCCCACAATATTTTACCCTGATCAGAATCAGGCTCAACGCCCTCAGGATAGTTCACTTTGGGATAATTCACCTTAAGATAGAATGCCACCACGATATCCGCCCGTATATTATCCTGACAAATCAACCCATCCTGTCCCTTACGCTCAATCTCCAGCTTTTGCACGGAAATGTCCATGAGGTCATAGCGCGTAATGAGCGGGATGCGGAATATCCATGTGTCGGAAATGCGATAGCCGCGAAAGCCAACCCGAACACCCGCCTTGCCCGGCTCCACCTTGCGTATGGTGAACAGCATAAGAAAGGTGAACAGCGCAAAGAAGACGACAGCAGCAACAATGAGAATTGAAGTCGCTAAGGTGAACTCTAATATAAATGCCAACATTGGATTCATCATGATTTTATCTTATTTGTTTAAAGAATTCTGCATATATTTAGTTAACAGACTAGCCCCGGCAAGCCGGTCAGGGCACGGTCCGCACGTGCGTCGAATTGGGTCACCCCGAAATTATAAGAATCATTCAGGGCTGGCTACTATAATTTTCAATATTTTTTACCTGCCCACATGTATACCTTAAAATAAACTTTAATTATGGTCTTTGGCAGTTGAATATCCATCGGACCCACGATTCTCATGAGCGAGTTGTTCGATAAAATCCGGATTAAGGCCGAGGAGGTCTCAGGTGCAGTCACCGAGGCTGCCGGTGAGGTGAAGCAGGCAATGACCGAGGCCACGCAGGAACTCAAGAGCGTGGGCGAGGACAAGCTGCTGGAGACCGCCAACGCAATCTCGAAAAACCGGCCGGTTTTCGAGGAGGCTGGCTACACGGTTTGCAGCATGGAGATGGAACTGGGCCTCAACCCAAAAGTGGTAGCGCATTTCCGGCGCCACGCCGAGGTGCCGTTGCGTGAACAGGAACTACTGATTGCCGAATTGGAAAAGAAGCCGCCTGCGGAGGGCAACCTGATAATTCATATGCTCAAGTCACTGCTCAAGGTGCGGACAATGGAGAATCGTGTACACCTTGATCAACTGGCACTGGCGGAAGTTGCTCTGGAAGTGGGCATCCCGCCCTCTGCGCGCATCACCTGGCGCGAGCAGGTGCAGGTCAAAACTGCAGTAGCCCAGGTTGCATCTACCAACAAACCCGACAAAACCTAATCCACTCCATAAGCAGTAATCAAAAAAATCACTGCCATGAAAATACTCTTTGCAACACTGCTTGCTGCATCTGCCTTGGGCGCCCTTGCCGCCAAGCCGCCCCCATTGATCGATCGCCTGGATGACAAGCATGCGCGCGGACAGAAACAATGGATTTATAACGACTACCAGAAAGCCGTTGCCGAGGCCAAGCGCACCGGCAAACCGATCTTTGTGACGTTTCGGTGTGTGCCGTGCAAGGAGTGTGAGAGCTTTGATGCGGAGGTGGCCGGGAATAACCAACGCATCAAGGACTTGGCCGGGAAACAGTTCATCTCCCTGCGCCAGGTGGAAATGAAGGGCGTGGACCTGAGCCAGTTCCAGTTTGATTATGACCTCAACTGGGCGGCAATGTTTATTAATGCCGATGGCACGGTGTATGGCCGCTACGGGACTCAATCGGCCGCCGGGCCTGATGCCTATAACTCAGTAGAATCACTCGAGAAAACCATGAAGCGGGTCCTGGCTGTGCATGCCAAATACGCAACCTACAAGAAATACCTGGCCGACAAGCGCGGCAAGCCCAAGCCCTACAAGAGCGCCATGGAAATGCCCGGCCTTGAGGTTGAGCGCAAGAAAAAGTACCAGCTTCTCAC
>PVBE012329302.1_pt1 | contig 12791 bp, 8 predicted proteins | sample 1631181 | NCBI WGS metagenome assembly PVBE01 (sample SAMN08397723, study PRJNA350692) | Marine metagenome, whole genome shotgun sequencing project. | isolation source: water | place: Pacific Ocean | collected 2012-04
GCCGTCTTCGACGCCCCCGACTCGGCCCCCACCTGGATCCTGCTGGCCGAGACGTACACCGATCTGAACCGTTCGCGGCAGGCGCTGGAGTGCGCCACGGAAGCCCTCCGCATCGACCGCGACCTGCCCAGAGGCCGCGCCTGGATGGCCCGGCACCACCTGGACCTCGGCGATCCCGAGGCGGCGCGCCCCCATGCGGAGCGCTACGTCCGGCTGCGTCCCGAGGACCCGGTCGGTTCGCACCTGCTGTCGCGGGTCTACCTGGGGCTGTCGATGTGGGACGAGGCGATCCGGCAGGGACGACGCACCATCAGCCGCGATCCGACGTTCACCCAGGCCTACAACAACCTCGGCTTCGCCGCCCTCCAGGTGGGCCGCAACGAACTGGCGCTGCAGTACCTGGAGGCCGCCACCGAGCTGGACGGCGTGCAGGACTACATGCTGAACAACCTCGGGATCGCGTACGAGCGGCTCGACCGGCCGGTGGACGCGCTGCAGGCCTTCGCCGACGCCGTGGACCTCGACCCGTCGTACACCGCCGCGGTGGTCAACCGGGACCGCGTCCGTGAGATCGTCGACCAGCAGGTCGCCGACGAGGTGGCTCGCATCCTGTCGGAACAGTCCCGCGCCGAGCGGCCCGACCCCGCCGCCGCCAACGACCCGGCCGATCCCTTCGAGGTCGACGTCGCCACCCCGTAGGGGTGGGGGGGCCGCTCCGCAACGACGGGGCGGCCCCCTGTCTGCTAGAACACGGCCCGGGGATCGGAGCCGAAGAGGGCGTGGCGACACCACCCAATCCATACGACGTAACCCGTTCGGCCGAGGGTCTCGTCTGGTTGCGCCGCGGCCGCGCGCGCGAGTCGGAGAACGACCTCGACGGCGCGCTGTTGGCCTACCTGGGCGGATCGCACTGGAACGAGGCCGCCCGGATCCTCAGCCACCAGAGCAACTTCGAGGCCGCCGGCCACGCGATGCTCCTGTACCTGCCCCCGACCCCGACCAAGATCACGGCGCTGGACCGCGAACAACGCCACGCCGTCATGAACGCCGCGCTCTGCTTCGCCCGGAGCGGTGCCCGCAAGGAAGCGGTGGGGCTCCTGATCAACCTGGGCGAGTACCGCAAAGCCGCCAACCTCCTCAACTCCGCGGGGATGCGGCGCGAAGCCGTCGCCGCGATGCGGGGCGAACGCGTGGACGAGAACCCCTGGCCCGCCGGGGTGCTCTTCCGCCTCCGGCAGCCCGCGGACCTGGCTCCGCCGCCCCCTGCGCCGGTCTCCTCCGGGGAGATCCCGGCGGTACAACGGGATCAGGAGTCTGAAGACCTCGTGTTCCCCCCGATGCCCGAACCGGTACGCCCGCCGCCCGTGGCGCGGGTGCTCCCCTACGTCGAACTCGACGACGACGATCTCACCCCCATCGACACGATCCCGCCCGACGACCGGGCCGCCGCCGTGTCCCGATACCTGCGTGAGGCATGGGACGCCGAAGCGTTCCCCCGTCGGCTCGCCGAAGAGCTGGAAAAGTTCATCGCGCGGGGACGGCAGCCGGGGGCTCCGCTGGAGGATCAGGTCGCGTTCTACGCCGCCGGCCGGCTCTTCGAGCGAGCCGGCAGGCCCAAGCAGGCCAGCCGCGCCTACCGGATCGTGCCCGCCATCCTCGACGCCTCCTTCCGGCTCTCGCAGACCGACCAGGGCAAGGTCGAAACGAGCGACGGTCAGTGGCTCCCGCCCCACATCTTCGGACGCGGCCTGCGGGTCGGCCCCGCCGCCCTGCCCGGGCTCGACGGCATCCTCCTGGGGGCTCGCCGCCAGCGCGATGGACCCGAAGATCTCCGGCTCACGACCGACAACCCGATCACCCCCCTGCCGCCGCCCAAGCCGGCGTTTCAGTACGTCACCCAGGACGAGCCGGTCCAGCAGTTCGAAGGGATCGGCACGGGCAGCCTGATCGACGGCCGCTACACCGTCGAGGAAGAGATCGGCGCGGGCGGCATGGCGCGCATGTTCCGCGCCATCGACACTGAGTTGGGCGAGGAGGTCGCGCTCAAGCTGTTCCTGCAGCTGGCCCGCGAAGGCTCGGGCCTGGACCGGTTCCGCCGCGAGATGAAGCTCAGCCGGAAGCTTCTCCACCCCAACATCGTGCGGGTGCTGGAGTTCGGTGTCTGGACCGGCGCCCGCTACCTCACGATGGAGCTGCTCAAGGGCGCCGACCTCGAGGGGTTCATGGCGTCCAAGCCCGACAAGCGCGTGCCGCTGGGGGAAGGCCTGCAGTTGATGATGCAGGCCTGCGACGGCCTCGCCGCAGCGCACGCCGTGGGGGTCATTCACCGAGACATCAAGCCCGGCAACCTCTTCGTGATCGACGAGGGGAGCCGGCTGAAGGTCATGGACTTCGGCATCGCCAAGGTCATCGGCAGTTCTTCGCTGTCGATCACCGGGGTGCGGGTCGGAACGCCCCGGTACATGAGCCCCGAACAGATCGGAGGGGGCGGGGCGACCGTGGGCCCACCCGCGGATCTGTATGCCCTCGGCGGCGTGATGTACGAGATGTTCGCCGGGAGTCCACCGTTCCTGGACACCGAGCTGATGCCGCTGCTGCTCAACCAAATGGCCGAGATGCCGGATCCGCCGCGCAAACGGAATCCCGACATCCCGCCATCGGTTGACGAAGTGATCATGAAGCTGCTCGCCAAGGATCCTGCCGACCGCTTCCGGGACGCCCGCGAGCTTCGGGGTGAGCTGCTCCGCCTGTGGGTAGAGACGCAACGCACCCAGGCGCCATGAGAGCACCCCGGGCGCTCGCCCTCGCCGCGTCGCTGGCGATCTGCGCGGCCGCCGGGATCAGCGTCGCCGGTGACAAGCGCGCCCCCCGAACCAACTACTACGGCAGCTCCCTGCTGGCGTGGGTGGACGCCGTCGCCGCGGCCGTCGAGGACCGCGCCCACGAGGGCGGCGTCACCCTCGTCTCGGTCGAAGTGCAAGGCGGTCGCGGGGTGGAGGATCGCAAGGCAGACCGTGTCTTCGGCCCCCGCCTCAGCCGGCAACTGCAGAGCCGTGGGGAGCTGTCGGTGGTGCAGCCGGGAACCCGCGGAAGCCTGCAGATCCGGATCGAACTCAGCCTCGAGGGGAGCCGCCTGTGGGCGGTCGGCCTCGCCGAGGGAGGCAAACTGGACGGCCCGGCCGCGCTCGCGGTGTCGTGGACGGTCGACCGGGAGTTGGAGACCGTGCTCCTCAGCGGAGGGGCCCGCGCAGGGCAGGCCCGCTGGTCGATGCAGCGGCTGGGCACGGCCCCCGCCGGCGTGCTGGATGCGGCGTTGGTCGATCTCGACGGGGACGGCGGGGACGAGATCATCCTGCTCGGCACCGACGGGGTACGCGCGCTTCGCTACCGCGGCGCGGACGCCCGCCCCGAGGCAGTGGGGGGGCCCTGGGCCCTCCCCGGCGGCGGAGAGTGGCCGCGCGTGATCGCCGGCTGGATCGCCCCCGACGGCGGCTCCGGCGTGCGGATCGGCACCACCGCCGGCCACGCTGCAACCCTGAACGCGGCGTCCGGACGATGGAGCGCGGTCGGCACGCCCGCGGCGATCCCCCTGCGGCAGCCCCGAGACGCCTCCCGGACCGCGTGGCGGGGCGGCGATCTGGTGGGCGCGGGCGCCGACCTCGACGGGCAGTCCCTCGGTGATGGGCTCCCCGAGCGGGTCCGCGACGCGGTGCTGCTCCCCAACGGCACCTGGATCTGGCTGGACGGAAACGGGCGCCTGGGCGCGCGGTACACGCCGTCGGTGTCACTGCCCGCGGGCCGCTTCGGCGATCGCTTCGTGCTCGCGGACCTCGATGGCGACGGCACCCACGACCTCGTGACCACCTCGGCGTCCCCGCCGGGCGAGCCGGACAGCGTCACGATCCACCGGCTCGACGCCGCCCTCGAAGGCCACTCAGTCCTCTTCTCCAGCTCCCTGGACGGCAGCGTCGTCGCAGTCTGCGCGGGCGATCTCGACTTCGACGGCGAGACCGATCTGCTGCTCGTCGAGGAAGGTCGAGACGCGGACGCCGTGCTGTGGCGGGTGGAGCGATCCCGATGATCAGCCGCCGGGCAGCCGCGCTCGTCGCGGCGTCGATCCTGCTCGGGATCGCCTCGACCGCGGGAGCCCGTCGTCTCCCCAGCGCCGGAGGAGACGCGATCGTCGCCGTGCCGGACAGACTGCGCGACGCCACGATCGAGGCCCACACGACCACCCCGCTGCTGGAGCGGGTGCCCGACGAGGCGAACGCATCCGAGCGGCTGGCTCGTCCCGCGCTCCCGGATCGGCCCGAGTGGCGCTCGGCGCTGTTGCGGGACCTGCGCAGTTCCGAGGACTTCACCACCTGGACCCTGGAAGCGTCCGGCCCCGCGGACGCGGTCGCGCAAGCGCTGTCCCGCTGCCTGGGCCCGTCCTGGTGGGCCGGCCGAGCGATGACTGCAGCCGGCGTGAGTTCGAGCGTGAGTGTGAGACAGATCAGCATCACGATCACGTTCGGGGCCCCCGTCGGGCCCGTCCCCGAGCTGCTGTCGACGTGCCCCGTCGAGGGCGGCGGCTGGCTCCCCGGTGACGGGGGCCGGCTCGCCTCCAAGGGCGACGGGCAAGCGCTTCTGGACCGGATCGTGATCGCGGACGCGCTCGCCGACGCCGACGTCGCTTCCGGGGATCCCAGCCGCACCAGCGCCGCGTCCCTGACCGCCCAGGCCCCCGACGTGCTGCTGCTGCTGCAGGACGAGGACGCTCGGGAGGCGGACGCGGTGCTCGGCTCGGGCAGCTCGACGGCCCTGCGGGAGCTGCTCGCGCCGGACCTGCTGCTGGCGGTGTTCTGGGGAGGTCGGGGCCGCACCGCCACCGGCCTGCTGCCACCGGGGCTGGCTCCGTCCCGGCCGCTGGCGCAGGCCGTGGGCCAGGATCCGCCTGAGCTGCGCATCGATCCCCTCCCCTCCACCGCTCCGAAGATCGCGATCACCCACGACCGGACCGACCCGCTGGTCGCGGGCACCGTCGAGCGGCTCGCGGTGGTGCTGCGAAGCCGCGGCTGGGCGTTGGATGAGGACGGCGCGACGGCTCACGCTCAGCTGCTGCGGTGGCGCCCCCCCACCCTCGACCCCGCGCTCGCCTTGCTGGCGTTGGCGGGCGCGCACCCCGATCTGCTCCAGGATGTGCGGCTGGCCGACCCGGCGCTGCTGGACCCCGACCCGGACCGCCGGTTCATCGCCGTCGCCGAGGTCGAGCTGACCTGGCTCGCCGAAGGGCGCGTGGTCCCGCTGATGACCGCGGACCGGTGGATCGCCATCGATCCCGATCTGCGGGGCGTGCGTCTGCGGCCCGACGGGGTCCCCCTGCTGCACGAAGCGTGGTGGAGCGTGCCCCGAGCGGGGCGCGCACCGCAGGCGCCGGACGCGAAGCCGTGACCTCGCTCCGCACCTGGCTCGTGGGCGCGCTCCTCGTCGTCGTGCTGATGGCCGTCGCCGGCTCCACCGCGACGACGATGAACGAGGTCTCCAACCGCCTCGAAGAAGACCTCGAGGGCGAGGGCCGAAGGGCGCTGTCCTCGCTCCGGGCCGAGCTGCAGCAGACCGGCGCGGCGCTGGACAACGAACTCGACCAGCTCCTCGATCCCCGCGGTCCGGCCGCTCGCGCGGACGCCGCCGGGGGAGCCGCAGCCCGGTACCTGTACGCCGCCGGACGGCTGGAGGCGGGGCGGGTCGACCTCCTCAAGGTGCTGGAGTCCGACAGCGGCACGATCCTGATGTCCGGCCACTGGCCCGCCACCCTCGGCGTCGTGGATGCGGGGGTCACCCGCTACCGCACCGACGCCGGCACCTCCGCGATCGTCGTGGACGAGCCGGTCTCGCGGGGCGCAGCGGCGTCGCTGCAGCGCTGGGGCACGGGGCGCTGGGGCTCTACCCCGGTGGTCGCCGTGGTGGGCCGGTTCCTCGACGAGGACGCGCTGGAGCGGATGCGCGCCCGGCTGGGCGTGGACCTGCTGGCCCTCTGCCGCAAAGGCGCCCCCTGCCTCATCGCCGGGGGCGAGGAACTGACCGCCGCCATCGGCGCCTCGATGAGTACCCCCGAAGCCGCCGCGCGGCTGTCGCGTCACCCGCTCACGGTGGGTCAGGGCTCCTCGCCCGCGGAGCTGATCGTGGGGCTGGACCGCAGCCCCATCGAGGCCGTCAAGGCGGCGATCCGACGCCGCGCCCTGGGGGTCGGAAGCGCCTCGGTGCTGCTGGCGCTCGCGGTCGGGTTCTTCCTCGCCGGCGGCGTTGTGCGCCCCGTCGAGGCGTTGGCCCGAGCAGCGGGCGACCTCGCCGGGGGGGATCTGGACGCACGGGCCGAGACCGGAAGCGGCCGCATCGGCGAATTGGAGGGGCTGGTCGACGCCTTCAACTCGATGGCCGACGACATCCAATCGTCCCAGGAGAAGCTCGTGCAGGCCGAACGGGTCGCGGCGTGGCGGGAGATCGCGCGCGGCCTCGCCCACGAACTGCGCAACCCGCTGACCCCCATCCAGGCGGCGATGGACGTCATGCGCAAGGCGCGGCGCCTGGACCGGCCCGACTTCGACGACATCCTCGAGGAGCAGGCGGGCGCCGTCATCGAGGAGGTGATCCGCCTCAAGAAGCTGTCCGACAGCTTCGCGCAGTTCGCGCGGCTCCCCGATCCCGAGCCGGAGGAGCTCGATCTCGCCGAGCTCGTCGACCGCACCGTGGCGCTGTACGCCTCCGGCGATGAGGAGGTCACGATCGACCGCCGCTACGCCACCGCCCTGCCCGCGGTCTCCGTCGACCGGGCCCAGATCCAGACCGTAGTGACCAACCTCGTCAAGAACGCGCTGGAGGCGATGAACCATCAGGGCCGCTTGCTGTTGGTGATCCGAACCGATGACCTCGAGGGCCGCGCGGGGATCGAGTTGAGGGTCGAGGACAGCGGTCACGGCATCCCGGAGGATGTCCGCACCAAGCTGTTCACCCCCTACTTCACCACCAAGGGGAGTCGCGGAACGGGGCTTGGGCTGGCGATGGCGCACCGCATCGTGCTGGAGCACCAGGGCACGATCGAGGCCGCCGAATCGGAGCTCGGCGGCGCCGCGTTCGTTATCCGTCTCCCGGTGCGGCGGCCTTCGGGAGCGGCCCCGCCTGGGCCGTGAACCCGGTCACGAGTTCCGTTTCGCAGCGGTCCAACGCGGCCTGGATCGCGTCGACCCACGCCGCCTCGAGGCGGAGCGACTCGGACAGCTTGAGGACCTCGCGGTAGTCCACCGCGGCCTTCTCCAGGAACTGCCGCGTGCGTTCGGCGAGCAGCTCGTCGTAGACCCGCCCCGCTTCGTCGCTCAGGCCCGCGGGGCGGGGGGCGGCGAGCAGGTCGTTGCGGAAGTCCTCGTAGACGGCGCCGAGGGCGAGCGCGGAGGGGCCGCTCCAGACGGACATGCGATGCACCAGCGAACGCTTGAGGTGTTGGCGGGCTTCGAGCAGGAGGCCGGCCTTCTCACCGAGGCGGCGGTCGAGCAGGTCGACGTCGTCGACCACGTCCAGGGACACCGCCCGGGCGCGCATGCGGTACAGCTCGCCGGCGGCGTACCAGACCATCGCGGAGGTGTAGGGGTACCGCTCGTTCTGCTGGAGGGTGGCGCGGCGCAACTCCCTGCGGACGCGGTTCAGCGCGAACTCCGAGGACTCGAATGAGCCCTCGTCGGCGCCGACCATCACGGCGAGGATGCGCAGCTGCCAGGCCTCGGCGGAGTCCAGGTCGACCGCGAGCTGCTGCGCCGACTGGATCGCGGGGATCGAGCCGACGTAGTCGTCCAGGTGCTGCCTCAGGGTCGCTTCGCGGATGAACGCCTCGGCGGCGTCGTAGGGGGAGCTGTCGGCGACGAGGGCGGCGTAGTCGGCGAACCCGTCGGCTCCCTCGGCCATGCGTCCGAGCTTCTCCAGCCCGAGGGCGCGGTTGAAGCGGGCGGGCACGCAGCCGGGGTGCTCGGGGAACTGCTCGAGCATCACGTCGTAGATGCGGACGGCGCGGTCGAAGTCCTGCTCGTCGAACGCCTGGTACGCCAGGGCGAAGAGATCGTCCCCGTCGTAGGCATCCAGCCCGATGAGGTCATCGGTCTGGGTGACGATGCGGATGGGCTCGAACTCGACCGGCACCTTGGGCAGCGCCGAAGTCGGAATGGGGGAACGGGTGTGCGCACAGCCGACGCTCACGAGCGTGACGAGCAGCAACAGCAGTGGGGTTCGGAAGTGCGCCATCCCAGGTAAGGACAGCATAGGGGCTCGGCGGTTCCCGATCCCGTCAGTCTTGCTCCTCCAGCGCCTCCCACTCGGCGTAAGCCGCCGCGAGGCGGGCCTCCAGCGCGGTCCCCTGCGCCTGAAGCTCGGCGAGCTCGGCCCAATCGGACGCCGCCTCCGCCATCGCGGCGTGCAGCGCCTCCTGCTCCTCCTCCAGAGCCTCGATCTCGGCCGGCAGCTGCTCCAGCCGCCGGAGGCGCTTCGCCTCGGCCGCCTGTTGCTTCTTGCGGTCCTTCCACGCCACCGCCGCCACCGGAGCCGCCGTTGGCACCGCGCCGTCGTCCTCGCCCCCCGGCGCCGGCGGCAGGCCCCCGAGCAGCCAGGCATCCGGCGCCTTCTCCCCCGGGGCACGATTGGCGGCGAGGCCGAGCGCTTCGGCGCGGCTCCACAGGAAGTCGTCGAGGTTGCCCACGTGGGGGGTCACCGCCTGGCCTCCGATCTCCCACACCCGATCGGCGACGTCGTCGCAAAAGGCGCGATCGTGGGAGACGAACACGACGGATCCGTCGTAGGCGGCCATCGCGTCAGCGAGCACCCGCTTGGTCTCGATGTCGAGGTGGTTGGTGGGCTCATCCAGCAGCAGCAGGTTGGCCCGCCGCAGGAGCACACGGGCCAGCGCCACCCGGCTCCGCTCCCCGCCGCTGAGCACCTTGACGAGCTTGTGCACGTCGTCGCCCATGAACAGGAAGGAGCCCAGCACCGACCGCAGCCGCTGCTCGGTCAGCCCCGGGTCGATCCCGGTGACGGCCTGGAGCACGGTCTGCTCGCCGTCCAGCTCCTCGGTCTGCTCCTGGGCGAAGTACGCGACGCGAACCCCGAGGCCGCGCGCGACGTGGCCTTCGTTGGGGGCATCGCGTCCCGCGAGGATGCGCAGCAGCGTCGACTTGCCGGCGCCGTTGGGACCGACCAGCAGGATCTTCTCGGCCCGGTAGACCGAGGCGTTGGCGTCTTTCAGCACCGTCAGGTCGCCGTACGAGCGCCCCAGATCCCGCAGTTCCAGCAGCGGCTCCCCGCTGGGAGGCGCCTCGGGGAAGCGCAGCATCGCGGCCTTGTGGGCGGTGGGCACGATGATCTCGGGGAGCCGAGCGAGCTTCTTCTCCCGATCGTGGACCTGGGAGACCTTGGTCGGCTTGCCCCGGAACCGGTCGATGAACGCCTGCAGCCGCGCCCGCTCCTCCTTGCGGGTCTCCGCGGCCGCCGCCAGCTGCTCGATGCGCAGCGTGCGGGCCTTGCGGTAGGCGGTGTAGCCGCCCTTGTAGGAGACGAGGCCGCCACCATCGACCTCCACCGTGCGGGTCACGAGGCGGTCGAGGAAGTCGCGATCGTGGCCGATCACCACCACGGAGCCCTCCCACCGCTGGAGCTCGTGCAGCAGCCAGGTGCGGGTCTCGAGATCCAGGTGGTTGGTGGGCTCGTCCAGCAGCAGGAACGTGGGTCGGATCAGGAGCAGCCGCGCCAGCGCGATGCGCACCCGCCAGCCTCCGCTGAAGGTCGAGCAGAGCCGCTGCCACTGGTCCCGCGCGAAGCCGAGGCCCGAGAGGATGCGGCCGCAGGATGCTTCGGCCTGCCAGCCGCCGCGCGCCCGGAACCGCTCCTGCAGATCGTCGGCGTCCGACAGCAGCTGCGCCTGCCGCGCGGGCTCCGCATCCTCGGCTTGAGCGAGCAGCGCCTCGGCCTTGTCCCGGAGCGCGAGCGTGGGCGCCAGCGCCCCGAAGGCCTCCTCCCACAGCGTGCGCGTGGGGTCGACCGACTCCTCCTGGGCGAGGAAGCCGAGGTCCTGCCCTTTGCCCACGGACACGTCGCCGCCGTCCGAGGCCAGCTGCCCCGAGGCGACCTTCATCAGGGTGGTCTTGCCGGCGCCGTTGCGGCCCACCACGGCCACGCGCTCGCGGTCGGACACCTCGCAGGTGACGTTGTCGAGCACGATGCGCTCGCCCAGCTGGACGGTGACGCCTTCCAGCCGCAGCACGCCGTTAGCCCAGGACGCTGAGTCGGGTGGGGAGCGCTCCGGCGAGGGAGTTGCTGAAGGCGGCTTCGACGGAGACGTCCACGACCTCGCCCACGAGCCGCTCGGGGCCCGGGAAGTTCACGATCCAGTGCTGGGAGACCCGGCCCGTGAGCCAGGTCGCGTCCTTCTTGCTGGGACCTTCGACGAGCACCGGGACGGTGCGCCCCACGTAGGCGTTCATGATCTCTTCGGTGATCGTGCGCTGCAGCCCCTGAACCTCCTGCAGCCGCGCCGACTTCGTCTCCCGGGGCACGTCGTCGTCGAACTTGCGCACCGCGTGGGTGAACGGCCGCGGGTCGTAGCGGAAGCTGTAGATGAAGTCGTAGCGGACCTCCTCCAGCAGCGACAGCGTGGCGGCGTGCTCCTCGTCGGTCTCCCCGGGGAAGCCGACGATGATGTCGGTGGACAGCGCGATGTCGGGGCGGGCCTCCCTCAGGGACGCGACCAACTCCAGGTACTCGGCGCGGGTGTGCTTGCGCCGCATGCGGGACAGCATCGAGTCCGCCCCCGCCTGCACGGGCAGGTGGAAGTAGCTGACGAGCTTGTCGTTGCTGCGGAACTGCTCGATGAGCCCCGGGTCCAGGTCCCAGGGGTTGCTCGTGGTGAAGCGGATCCGCTTGATCCCCTCGACCGCCGAGACCTGCGCGATGAGCTCGTGGAAGGGCACCTCTCCAGAGCGCTTCAGCCCGTAGCTGTTGACGTTCTGGCCCAGCAGGGTCACCTCCCGCACGCCGTGATCGGCCAACCGGGTCACCTCCGCGACGATGTCGGACGCCGCCCGGCTGACCTCGCGACCCCGGGTGAAGGGCACGATGCAGAAGCTGCAGAGGTTGTCGCAGCCCTTCTGGATGTTCACGAACGCGGTGACCTGGCGGCCGTCGCGGAAGACGAGCTCGTTGGCGAACGGGTAGTCGTTGCGGTCGAGCTGCTCGGTGGCGAGCACGCGCTGCTTCTTGAGCTGGATGTCCAGCAGCAGCGCGGGCAGGCGGGTGATCGCGTCCGGCCCCATCACCAGATCGACCCAGGGGAACCGCTGCAGCAGCCCGCCGGCCTCCTGCTGGGCGTAGCAGCCGGTGACCCCGAGCACGACATCGCGCCCCTCGGTCATCGGCTTGTAGCGGCCCAGGAGCGAGCGCACCTTCTGCTCGGGCTTCTCCCGCACCGAGCAGGTGTTGATGAGGATGATGTCGGCCTCTTCAGGGTCCGAGGTACCCGCGTACCCCTCCCCTTCGAGCAGCTTCAGCATCGCGCCGCTGTCCTGCTCGTTCATCTGACATCCGTACGTGCGGATGTGGACTTTGCGCGTCAGCTCTTCCACGACTCGGATTCGAAGGTGCTGAGGTTGGCCTTGCGGTCCATGCGCTTCAGGAGGCCGACCAGGGTGCGGCCGGAGCCGACCTCGAGCCACTTGTCGACGCCGTGGCCGACCATCGAGCGCATGCCCGGGAGCCAGCGCACCGCCTTGCAGACCTGGTCCACGAGGTTGGAGCGCACGTCGGCGGCGGACGGGTTCTCCGTCCACTCGCCGGTGACGTTGGGCACGTAGGGGAAGGCCAGCGGGTTGATGGTCACGTCGGCGAGCGCCTCGCCGAGGGCCTCGCCGGCCGCGGCGAGGAGCGAGCAGTGGAACGGGGCGCTCACGTTGAGCTCCTTGCCGATGCCGTTGTGCTCGCGGGCCAGGGCGACCGCCTTCTGCACGGCCTCGACGTGGCCCGCGATGACCACCTGGCCGACGGTGTTGAAGCCGGCCGGCTCGAGCACCTGGCCGGGCTCCGTGGCGGCGTCGATCAGCGCCTGCAGCGCGTCGGGCTCGTCGATCCGGAGGATGGCGGCCATGCTGCCGACGCCCACGGGCACGGCGCTCTGCATCGCCTGGCCCCGGAGTCGGGTGAGCCGCACGGCGTCGGCGAAGTCGAGGGCCCCGGCGCACACGAGCGCGGAGTACTCGCCCAGGGAGTGGCCGGCGACGACGTCGGGGAGCAGCCCCTCGGCCTCGAGCACGCGCCAGTAGGCGACCGACACGGTCAGCAGCGCGGGCTGCGTGTTCTCGGTGCGGGTGAGGTCCTCGATGGGGCCCTTGAGGATGACGTCGCTGAGCTTCTCCCCGAGGGCCGCGTCGGCCTCGTCGAAGGTCTGCTGCACGAGGGCGTTGCGGCCGAGCCAGTCCCCGCCCATGCCGACGGTCTGGCTCCCCTGCCCGGGGAAGATGTAGGCGGTGCTCATCACTGAACCTCGATGACGGTGCAGGCGACGCCGAGGAGCTGAGCTTCCTCGCCGCACATCGCCTTGCGGTGGAGGGCGAGGTGGGTCACGCCGACGAACGAGACGTCGAAGTCCACCCGCCAGTTGTACTGGCCCTTGGAGGCGTCGCCGATGCGCATGTCGCTGACTTCGGCCTCGCCGTTGGAGTACAGGTCGACCACGGGCGTGCAGCCCGCGGGGACCTCGGAGGTGGGGCCGAAGGTGCCCACGGGGA
>PVBE012888170.1_pt1 | contig 12789 bp, 8 predicted proteins | sample 1631181 | NCBI WGS metagenome assembly PVBE01 (sample SAMN08397723, study PRJNA350692) | Marine metagenome, whole genome shotgun sequencing project. | isolation source: water | place: Pacific Ocean | collected 2012-04
ACGGCGCTCGCTCCCGGGATGTCGTCGCTGATCCCGTGGAGGTCGGCCGGCACGTAGGCGAAGATCGGGAACGTCCGCTCGTTGTTGTTCTGGAGCTCGGAGAGCCGGTCCGAGCCCGGATACGCGATCGGCAGCGGCGTCGGCAATGTCCAGGTCACCGGGACGCTGAACGAGAGCAGGTTGTCGGTGTCTCCGAGGAGCCCGCAGCTCAGCTGGGTCGCGGCGATCACGAGGGCAGCCGCGAAGAGAATGCGAGCCGGGTTTCTACTCGAGCGCATCGGGGGCTCCTGGGCGAGGGCGGGGACGATCGTCGCAGCACTACCAGAGGCCCGTCGCAGCGGCAACTGCCCGCCCGCGGGTGGCGCGAGGGATCGCGATCGGCGAAGAGCAGGACGAGGTCCGCCACAGCGGCCGAACGACGCGGCGGGGTGGGGCGCGGATCGCTGGACCCGGATCGGACACGCGGGGTAGGTTGCGATCTCCAGAACAATCACGGGGGGTACGAGCCCCGCATTCACCAGGGCGCATCGCCGAGATCGCGGCCCGACCACCAAGGGCGGGACGTGCAGGGCGACAGGCGTCCGCCATCGGAGAGGGCCCTGATGAGCCGAGTCCAACTTCCCCTGTTGCTAACGCTGATACTCCTCGGGGCTCCCCGACCCGTGTCTGCGCAAGCTCCGCTCACGCCGGCGGATGGCGTGATCGTGCAGACCACGATGACCAGCACGATCGACCTCGCGAGTGCGACGTCGGCTGCTCCGGCGTTCGTACTCGGCGCCCGCACGGGGAACCTGATCGTGGGCGCCGGCGTCGGGATCACCCTCGCGTCACTCAAGCTGGACGGGGACACGTTGCGCGGCCGGGCGATCACCATCGCCCCGGCGCTGCAGTACGACGTGTGGGAGTCGACCGACGGGCGCGTGCGGGGCGCCGTCTCGGGCTCCCTAGGCGTAGGGTTCATCCGGGGGCGAGGACGAGTATCGGGTGGCGTACTACGACTTCGATGACGAGCCGGCGGTCGCGGGGACCCAGACGGACTACGTCGCCGCGACCTTCATGCCGATCCGCATCGGTTTCGGCGGCGACTACCTCGTTCACCCGAACTTCGCCGTGGGCACGGAGTTCGGAGTCCGTGCCGCCGTCCTCCTGTCATCGTCGAGCAGCGGCGCTGCCGATCCGGACGTCGGGTTCAGCTACCAGGCGCTCTACGGTGGCGTGCGGCTCACGGTCGGGTTCGGGCGGCAGGACGCCGCTCCGGAGTAGACCAGCACGGGCTTCGAGATTCCAGCAGAGGTCGCGTGGCGTCTGCGGTGTGGTCGTTGGCCGGCGGACCGCGTGGCGGCGAGCGGCGTCCAAGCGGGGACGTCGGCGAAATCGCTGTACGTCGCGTCGTGTGCGTGAACCGCGTGCAGCCCGCGGTCCTTAGACACACGGCCGCCGCGGCGACGACAGTTTCCGGACCAACTTGCCCTGATCGGGGGATCGACATGCGCCACCGAATCTCCGTCTTCCTCCCTGTCCTCTGCCTCGTCGCTCTCGCGGCCTGTGGGGACGACGAGCCGTTCCCGTTGGCGCCGTGCGAAACCGACGCGACCTGTGGCGGCTACCGATGCCAGCTCTCTGCGGGCTCGGCGACGGGCGCCTGTTCGTCCTCGTGCGCCGGCGGCTGCGCCTCGGGGTTCGAGTGCGGCGAAGACACGCTCCAGTTCGCATGTGTCCCCGTCGGATCGGACACGCCGCCAGTGGTCGGCGACGAGTGTAACAGCGACGCCATGTGTGGCGGCTATGCGTGCTTGATCGCCGCTGGCGCGACCACCGGCGCCTGTTCGTCCTCGTGCGCCGACGGCTGCGCCCCGGGGTTCGAGTGCGGCGAAGACACGCTCGAGTTCGCATGTGTCCCTGTCGGATCGGACCCGCCGCCAGTGGTCGGTGACGAGTGCAACAGCGACGCCATGTGTGGCGGCTATGCGTGCTTGATCGCCGCTGGCGCGACCACCGGCGTTTGCAGCACGTCGTGCGAGGAGGGCTGCGCGGTTGGGTTCTTCTGCGGCGGCCTCGGCAACCTCGAGTGTTGGCTCCCGGGTGAAGGTCCCACGGGGTGAAGGTCCCACGTGCGCAGACCTCGATTGCGGCCTCTTCTCGTGCGATGAGACCTTGACCGCGTGCTTCGTCGACTGCACTGCCGACAATGCCGAGGAGCACTGTGCAACCGACACCTGCGAGGTCGTCGAGGGCGCAGAGATCGGCGTCTGCGTGGCCGAGCCGGAGGTGCGCCAGATCACCTATGTCGCGGTCGTCTCTCGCTCGGAGGATGTCGAGGGCGGGAACCCGGGACCGGACATCGACGCCATAGGGTTCTTCCACGGAGGCGTCTACACGGTCGCGGAGGTTGTCGAAGCATCGATGCTCGGCTGGGACGACGGGGACTACGAGCTTACCCGTACCCGGCCCGGGGCGGTGCTGGCCAAGGACGTGCAGAGGGACGACGGGAGCTGCAACCTCGATGACTGGGAGCCTGGTCGTCCAGACTACTTCTCTATGGGAGGTGAGGGGGGCTTCGTGGTCGTGTCGTTCGGGGTCGGGGCCGAGATCGTCGACCGCGACGTGATCGAAGTCATCGAGATCGGTCAGGGCTACTGCTGGAACGTCGGCGTCGCCCGTGACGACATCTACGAGGTCTACGTCGGCTTGGGAACGCTCGATCTGGGCTCCATCGCGAGCGCGGACGACATCACATTTGGCGACTGGTGCCTGATCGGGGCGTCCTCCGGGGGCGGAGGCGTCTTCAGCGACGTCTTCCGGTCTGCGGGGTGCGTGCTGGAGTAGCGCGGAGATTTCTCCTCGTGTGTGGCAACTGCCCGCCTGCGGGAGCAGGGGGATCGCGGGGTCGAGGGTTTTGGGTTGCCTCAGGGGTGTAGACCGGCTCTGCGAGCCGGGGGCGAGATAGGATCTCGCCCTTGATGGCGGATGGCCCGGAGTTGGCGACTGCCGTGGCCGCGGGAGGCCTGTGCGTGCGCTCGAAACTGATTTCGCCTATGCTATGCGTCCGTTCGGCCACCCAACTCCGGCCAGTCGTCGTCCGTGAATCCCGACGTAGAGACCGCGCCAGCCAGGGGCGAGGCGGACTCCGCCGAGTCCAGCTTCGAGCGCATGGTGCGTATTCACGCGGAGTCCCGGCGTGACGGCGTACCGGCGCTCATGGTGCTCCACAGCCGCTACGGCGGCGGGAGCGAGGTGCTGGTCAAGGAGTGGCGGCGCCATCTGCACGACGAGCGCGATTCGCTCTTCGAGGGGACCTGCCAGCCCGGTGGTGGCACCTATCGGCCGCTCCGCGAGATCGTCAGCGGTTGGGTGGGCAAGCTCGACGATCTCGGACTCCTGGACGCGGAGATCACCGAACTGGTCGCCGATGTCGGCGGCTCCCTCGGCATGCCCACCGTCGGCTTCGCTCCCCGCGATCCGACCCGCGACGCCTCGGCGATCGATCAGCTGCGCTTCTTCGAGATCCTCGGCCGCCTGCTCGGCGCCCTGTCGCACCGCCTGCCCGCCGCGTTGATCATCCACGACCTCCACGTCGCCGACAGCGCGACGCGGGCGGCCCTCGAGTACGTGCTGGAGAACGTGGTCACCGACCCGGTGCAGCGATTCGCCCCGGTCGGCGCACGGGGACACGGATTCCGCGGCATGGTCGTCGTCACCGCCAGCGAGCGCGGCGGGACACTCGACCGGCTGCGCTCCGCCCTCGATGCGCGGGAGAACGCCTGGTGGATCAGTCTGCGGGACATCGAGGAGGAGCAGATCCGCCTCTTCCTGCAGTCAGACGACGTGATCGGCCAGCTGATGGCCGCGTCGGGCGGCGCGGTCGAGAACCTCGAGGAGCTGCTGCGCTCGCTCCCCGGACGCGTCGAAGACCTCTTCCTCCGGCGGGTCGAACGCCTGGAGCGGGCCGAGCGGCGCGTGCTCGAGGCGCTCGCCGTGATCGGCACCCCGGTCAAACCCGACCTGCTGCTGCGACTCGTGGACGACCGCTCGGCGACCCCGTCGCTGCCTTCGCTGGCCGAAGACCGTCTGATCGTCCGCCACGTGTCCCGGGGCGAGATGCTGGTCGGTCTGCCTAGCGAGGCGAACCGGCGCGCCCTCTACGAACGCATTCCCGGCGACCGGCGGCAGGTGTTGCACGGTCGGGTCGGCGCGATGCTCGAGGAGCGCAGCCGGATCGGCGAGTCGGTCGACCTGGAGGAGATCGCCTTCCACTACCTGCGCTCGAACGTGGTGGAGAAGGCCCTCGAGTACGGGCTCGAGGCCGCCGAACGACTGCACATCTCCTTCGCGTACGAGCGCGCCCGCGACATTCTCGCCTCGCTGCTTCCACGCCTGGACGACCGGGAGAGCCGGGCGGGTGTGCTCGAGCGCCTCGTCGAGCTCTGCGCCGCGCTCAACGACCACGAGGCCGCGTTGGAGCGCTGCCGAGAGCACATCGAGGTCACCGAGCTCGAGCGCCACGCGACGATCCTCAGGAAGCAGGCCGAGATCCTGCTCGAGATGGGCTCCTACGACGACGCGTTGCAGCGAATCGACGCCGCGCGCACCCTCGCCCGCGACCGTCTCCCGGAGGTCGAGCGGGATAGCGAGCTACTGATGCTGACCTCGGTCGAAGCCGAGGCGCACTACGGGCTGGGCGACTACGACGAGGCCACGCGCGTCGCGCTCGATGGTCTGGAGGTGGCCGGAGGCCTGGACACCGCCAGCGCCCGGCGGCAGGCAATTCACCTGACCAACACCCTGGGAAAGGTCCACCTCTTCCTCGGCGACTACGAACGAGCGGGCGAGCGCTTCGACGAAAACCGCCGCTGTGCCCGCGACCTCGCGTGGCCGGAGGAAGAGGTTCGCGCCCTGTTCAACCGCGGCACGATCGCGCTGCAACAGCGGGAGTACGAGGAGGCCGAGCGGGTCTTCGCGGAGTGTGTCGCCTTCGGCAGCCAGACCGCCAACCCGATCACGCGCGCCTTCCTCCAGCTCAACCTGGCGGTCGTCTATCACAAGACCCTGCGCTACGGGGACGCGCTGGACGCGTACCTGAGCTCTCTCGCCACGTTCAAACAGTCCGGGAACGATCTGCAGTTCGCCGTCACGGCGATGAACCTCGGGTCGTTGTACGAGACGCTCGGACAACACGACAAAGCCCAGGAACTGCTGCGGACGTCGATCGAGGTGACGACCCGCCGCGACATCAAGTATTTCCACGGTCGCTCGCTCTACGTGCTCGGCACCCTGGCGTGCGACGCGGGCAATTGGGGCGCCGCGACCGACGCCTTCGAGAAGGCCGACGCCGTTCTCGTGCGCACCGGCAGCGCCACGTTCGGCGATCGGATCCGAATCGGCCTCGCCCGCGCTGCTCACGGGCTGGGTAGTCGCGCGACCCGCGACGATCACATGACGGCGCTCGAGCTGACCGGAGACGGGCACGAAGACGACGAGGTCCGGGGCCTCGCCCACCTCTGGAGGGGGTACTTCGCACTCCAGGACAATGACCTGTCGGCGGCCGCTTCGCCCCTGGAGAGCGCGCTGTCGCTCTACGAACAGAACGAAGTCCAGGAACGGGTCTGGCTCGCTCGCCTCTTCCTCGCCCACGCCCGCGCCGCGCTCGGGGACCTGACCGGGGCCCGCACCCTACTGCGGGCTGCCGCCGAGCTCGTCGGACAGATCGGCCGCGGCGTTCCGGAGGCGCTCCGCGACACCTATCTGCGCGACGGGTTCCGCGGTCGCATTCTCGCAGCGCTCGACACGGTCGAGTCCGGGCGTGTGCCCCGACTCGGCGGCGGTGCGGAAGCGGCCCGCCTCCCCGGCCCTTCGGTCGACCCCGGTTACCAGCGTTGGCGCAGCAAGTACGCGTCGATCGTCGGCGAAGACAGCCGCCTGCTGCAGATCTTCCGCATGATCGATCGGATCAGCGGCTCCGACTCGACGGCGCTGATCCAGGGTCCTTCGGGAACCGGCAAGGAGTTGATCGCCGAGGCGATTCACACCCACTCGCCTCGCGCCGAAGGACCGTTCGTCAAGGTCAACTGTGCGGCCTTCGTGGAGACCTTGCTGCTGTCAGAGCTCTTCGGGCACGAACGGGGCGCCTTCACCGGGGCGATGGCTCGAAAAAAGGGACGCTTCGAGCTCGCCCACGGTGGCACGCTCTTCCTCGACGAGATCGGGGACATCTCCCAGAACACGCAGGTCGCGCTGCTGCGCGTCCTTCAGGAGCACAACTTCGAGCGGGTCGGCGGGAGCGAGACGGTCGAGGTCGACGTCCGCCTGATCTGCGCGACGAACCGGAACCTCGAAGAGATGGTCCGCCAGGGGGGCTTCCGCCTCGACCTCTACTACCGGCTCAAGGGGGTCGTGATCGAGCTGCCGGCCCTCGGCGAACGGCGCGCCGACATCCCGGCGCTCGTCGACCACTTCTGCCGCCAATACGCCCAGTCTGGCGGCGCCGTGAAACGCTTCGGGCGCGACGCGCTCGAGTACCTGGTCCGCTACTCGTGGCCCGGGAACATCCGCGAGCTCCAGAACTTCGTCCGCTCGATCCTCCTCTTCGTAGAGGGCGACCGCATCGAGCTGCCCGATGTGCGCCAGTTCGACGACTTCTTCGCCGACGGCGAGTTCCTCGACGAGCCGCCGCCCTTCATGGCCGACTACGAGCGGCCCGGTCCCGTGGTGGAGCCGTCGGACGTGCCTCCGGTGCGTCGTCCCGGTGACGAGGTGCTGGGGCAGACCCCCGAGGAACAGATCGCGACCCTCGCGCTAGAGGCGGGCATCGGCCTGCAGGATCTGAAGCGGAAGCTGGAGGTCGAGCTGATCCGGCGGGCGTTGATCGAGACCGACGCCAACATCACGCAGGCGGCCCGGATCCTCGACATGAAACGCCCGCGCCTGTCGCAGATCGTCAACGCGACGCCGGAGCTCGCCGAGCTGAAGGACGAGCTGGCCTCGAAGTAGGCGTCCGCCCGGCCCCGCGCAGTCGAGTCGGTGCCCCGTGTTGTCTCGGCCGACGTGCACCAGAGCGGGCTCCCGATCGTGGCCGCGGCTTCGCTACTCGTCCGTTGCGCCCGACAACTCCCGGATGAGCCCGACCAGCGCGCGCGGGCTGATCGGCTTCTGCACGTAACGAACTCCCGGCAACCCACTCAGGTCGACATCGGACGGCGGAAGCCCCGACATGATCAGCGCCGGCAGGTCCGGGCGCAGCTTGCGCGCTTCGAGCAGGAACTCCAAGCCCGTCAGCCCGGGCATCGTCATGTCGGTCGCCGTTGCGTCGACCTCCAGCCCGGCACGCATCATCACCAGAGCCGAGTCGCCACTCGACGCGGTGACCACATCCAGCCCTTGTCGACTCAGCGTGCGTTCGAACATCTCCCGCAGGGTCGGCTCGTCTTCGACGATCAACACCCGCGTCGGCAGATCGCCGATGGGCTCTTGTCGTCCGCTATCGGGATCCTCTGGCTCTTCGTCGGTCGCCGGGATCCATAGGTCGAATCTCGTGCCGATGCCTTCTTGGGTCGTGAAGCGCAGTGCCCCACCGCTCTGCTCGATGATCCCGAGGCACGTCGAGAGCCCGAGGCCGGTGCCCAAGGTCCCCTTCGTGGTGAAGAAGGGCTCGAAGACCTTGTCCCGGACGCTCTCGGGGATGCCCGTACCCTCGTCCTCGAGGGAGATGCACAGGTATCTGCCCTCGTCGAGCCCCTCGGGAGCATCGGTCGTGGTGACGGTCACGATCACCGACCCACCGGCAGGCATCGCGTCTCGCGCGTTGACCAGGAGATTGACCAGCACTTGCTCCAGCAACGCAGGATCGATCATTGCGGCCGGCGCGTCCGCTTCTGCGGGCCTGATTTCGAGTTGGATCCGGTCGCCGAGTAGGGTCCGGAGCATCCGCTCCGAGTGTCGGAGATGCCGCTCCAGTCTGACCGGGCGTGGTCGCGCGGCGGCCGTTCGCGAGAAGGCGAGGAGCTGCTAGGTCAACTCCGCGCCCCGCCGCGCGGCCCGATCGATCTGCGCGAGCGGCTCGTGCAGCGGCTCTCCCTCCGGGGCTTCGCCGAGGAGAGTGTCCGACCAGCCGAGGATCACATTCAGCAGGTTGTTGAAGTCGTGAGCGACGCCCGCCGCCAGGCGCCCGATGCTCTCCATCCGCTGCGACGCCTCGAGTTGCTCTTGCGTGCGCAGTCGCTCGGCCGTCTCCCGACGCAGCCGGTCGAGCAGTACCGCGTTCTCGAGCGCAGCGGCGATCTGGGCGGCGAGCAGGTGCAGTATGCCGACCCTCTCGGGCGTGAATGCCCAGGCGAGCAGGTTGTTCTCCAGGTACACGACGGCGATGAGCCGTCCGCCACGCTCGGCGCGGACGCACGCCAGGGCGCGGACACCGTATGCGGCAACGCACGGATCGTCCTTCAGCCAGGTGTGGTCGAGGGCGCTACCGACGACGAGATGGGCCGTGTCGGGCTCGTCGCCCGTCTGCCGGGTGCGATCCCACTTCGCGACGCGCTCCACCGCCGCGCGGGGAACCAGTTTCGTCGTCAGCAGGGGTTCGCGGACTCGCTCGAACGCGGTGCCGTCGAGCTGGGCGACGACGTCGAGCTGTCCGTCGTCGTCGGGGAGCAGCAGCACCGAACGGGTGGCCCCAGATACGTCCATCAGGACACGGAGCAGCCGGGGTACGAGCGCGAGCAACTCGACCTCGTTCGCGATCGCCCGTCCGGCGGTCTCCAGGTTGCGCAGGTCGACGTCCGACCTGATGGTGTTCTGCCCGGTCGAGCTATCGGTGCCGGAATCTTCGGAGCGCGTCGCGTCGTAGTCGTGGATCCCGGTCGGTGTCCTCACGGGGGCCCACGCTTCGTCGAGCCGAGCGACCTTCGCGGTCGCTCCCCACAGCGCGTAGGCGCTCCGCGCGCGCAATGCGTGACCCTCGGCGGCAGCGACGAGTCCCTGGCCGTCGAGCAGGATCGCGGCCCGTTCGTGAGCAAGGGCGCAGATCGAGGTGTGTCCGAACTCGCGCGCTCTTCGGGCGGCCCCGTCGAGGGCGATCATCGCAGCCCACGCGTCGCCGGCCAGTCGCGCGATCTCTCCGTCGAGCAGCAGGGCCATCGGCTCGAAGTTCTCCGGCGCCCGCTCGGCCCAGCCGCGGAGACGTTGTGCGCAGGCTTCGGTGAGCTCCCGATTCTGCCGCTCGGCGGCGGCGATTCCGCGGAAGAGTTCGAACTCCGCAACGGCATAGTTCCCGCGCTGGAACTGGATCAGGTCAGCGAGCTGCTCGGCCCGGCTCCACGCCTCCTGCCACTCGCCGAGGATGGCGTGGCCGTGGAGCATCAGATTCGCGTGGGTCGCCACGAACTTGGGGGTTGCCTCGATCTCGGCCTCGAACGCGTCGGCGTCGAAACCGGCGTCGCTCATCTCGTGCTCCGTCTCGCCCCTCAGCCACCGAGCGAACTGACGCACGGGCCTGGCCATCGCGAGCATCGGATCGTTGCGCGTCTCCTTCAGGAACGGGATCACCCGACGGCACTCGTCGATGATCTCACCGAGCGACCGGGCCGCCGACGGAAGGTTCAGAAGCAGACCGGTCATCGCGTAGCCGGCCCACTGGTGATCTCCGGCCTCCATTCCGGCCCGCTCCGCCGCCCGGAAGAGGGCGACGTTGTTGAACACCGGCGCGCCCCAGTGGTTGATGTGGTGGGCGAACGTGAAGAGCACCTGGCAGAGGAACCCCGGTTCGTCGCGCCCCTCGGAGAGCACGATGGCCTGCTCGGCGAGCCGGCGTCCGGCGTCGGGGTTTCCGGACTCCGCCTGCATGAAGCCGCAGAAGGCGAGTGGGTACGCGGACCCGGGGGTCACGCCGTGCTCGCAGGTGAGGAGGACCAGCTCTCGGACCGCGAACGTGAAAAGCTCCTGGTCGGTGAAGAAGCTCGCCGGCACCATCGCCTGGAGCAGGGCAGCGATGGCCGTCGGTAGGGGAGCCTCGGCTTCGGGCAGACGACTGATGTCACCCACCTCGGCGAGGGCGTCTTCGACCGCGTCGGCGCGCGCCGCGAGAGCCTCGCCGCGGGCGACCTCGATTCCGAGGGCGTTCAGCACCGACAACCCCGCCGCCAACGCTCCCCCGAGGTCTCCGACGACCGTGCGCTGGTTGACCAGACAGGTCGTCGCCAGGCAGAGCTCGACCGGCGACGGTGCATCCTCTGCCACGCGTGCGAGGAGCGCCTCCGCCTCCAAAGGATTGCCGTCCGCAAAGAGGGCGCGCGCGGCGGTGACCCGGACAGCGGCGAGCTGCGACCCATCGACATCCCAGTGCTCGTCCTCCAATCGCTCGAGAACCCACCGGGCGAAGCGCGATGCCGAGTGACCAGCGCCGCTGGCCAGCGCTCGCCGTGCCGCCGAGAGCACACACGCCGTGGCCGCGAGCCGCTGCGCGCTCGTGTGCGCGGCGTCGGCAGCGGCGACATAATGCTCCGCCCGGGCGAAGCTGCTGTCGTCGTCGCCGTTGATCGGGCTGTCACGTTCGGCGACCCGAAGGTGGAGCTCCGCGGCCTCGTCTGGCGAAAGCCGCTCGTTGGCGGCGGCATGGACCCGGTCGTGGACGAAGGCGAACGTCGGGCGACCGCGCGCGAGGTCCTCTTCCGAGACGGCCGATCCCCGCGGCGTCTCCCAGCCGTCGCCGGCCGGCCAGATCAGTCCACGCTCGATCGCCGGCCAGAGGGTCTCGAGCAGGTCAGCCATGGGCCGATCGATCAGCCACGACAGCGACTCCAGGAGAAAGCGTTGCCCGATCACCGCGGCGCGCGCCAGGGCCCCCTGGGTCGCCTCCGGCAAATCATCGAAAACGTGGATCAGCAGATTCGCCGCATCTTCCGGCAGTGTCGCCGCAGCGATGGCGTCGAGATCCCACGCTCAGCCGTGCGGCGCGGCTACCAGGTGGCCCTCGCGGTGCAGCATCCGGATGTACTCGATGGCGAAGAGCGGGTTCCCGCCAGAGCGATCGAAGACATGTCCGGCCAGCGATTCTACCCGCTCGGGCACGGTGCCGAGCACCTCGGCGCAGAGCTTCTCGATGTCTTCCCGTCCGATCGGAGAGACGGCGATCCTCTTCCACTCGCGGGCGAACTCCCCGAATGCGGGTCCCGGCGCGCCGGAGGCGATCAGGACGATGGGCAGCGACCCGACCCGCTCGGCGAGGTACTCGCACAGCGCGATCGAGCTCTCGTCGGCGCGGTGGAAGTCGTCGAGCGCGAGCACGAAGGGGCCCTCGCTTGCGAGGGCCTCCAGCATCGCCAGCACGCCGGAGAACACGCGGTTGCGTGCGGCGGTCGGGTCGCTCTCCGCGGGCCGCCGGGGCCGGTTCTCGCCGAAGAATGCCGCGAGCCGGGGCAACAACCAGAACACGGGTCGCCGGAACCCGCCGAGGCGTTCGGCGAATCGCGCACGCCAGGCATCCTGCTCCGCATCCGGGAGGGTGGTGAGGCCGTCGATGACCTCGTTGAGCGCGCGCCGGACCCCGTGGTAGGGCATGTCGGGGTCGCCGGCCGCGAAGCGCCCTCGGGCAAAGAGTCCGCCCGCACCGACGACGGCTGAACGGGTACGGGCGACGATGGTCGTCTTGCCCGACCCCGGGGGACCCTCGAGCAGGAGCGCGGCGCCGCCTCGTCCGTGGGCCGCCGCTTCGATCGCCCCGGCCAGGGCGCCGACGATGTGCTCGTGGCCGTGCACGTGCTGGGGGACGAGCAGGCGCCCGGGTTGTTGGCTACGACCGGCGAGCTTGGGCTCCGATGCACTCCCGTGGGCGTCGGCGATCGCGGCCAGGTCGGCGTGAAGCGCCCATGCGCTCTGGTAACGGTCCAGCGGTTCCTTGGCGATCAGCGCGTCGACGAGCCGGACGAGATACTCGGGGACTCCTCCGAGCGGCGGCGGCAGGCGCGCGATCTGCGAATGCACCAACGTAGCGGGATCCTGGGAATCGAACGCGCGCCGACCGGACAACATCTCGTAGAACACGAGACCGAGGGAGTAGAGGTCCGCGCGGGTGTCGACCCCGATGCCGACGCGTCCGGTCTGTTCCGGCGCGACATAGGCGAGGTTGCCGACCATCCGGCCGACGGGCAGCGGCTTCGACCGGAGCCCGACCAGCCGGGTCGCCAGGCCGAAGTCGATGAGGACGGGCCTGCTGTCGATGATGATGTTCGCTGGCGTGATGTCCCGGTGGATCACGCCCTCGTCGTGGACGCCCGCGAGCGTCTCGGCCAGGGGGACGGCGATCTGGAGGAAGCGGTCGACCGAGAGCGGTCCGTCGATCTCGGCGGAGAGGGGACCGTGGCCAGCACGTTCGAGGACGAGCACGGGCGCCTCGCCACGGCGCTCGAGCCGCGCGACGCGCGCGACACCGCCGATGTGCGCGAGGGATTCCAGCACGCCGTGTTCGCGGACGATGGCGTTGACGTCGGCGGCGGTCGGATAGGGGTTCGTAACGGTCTTGGCGATCCGGTGCGTCCCGTCCGGGTCGACGCCCTCGAGGACGACGTGCCGCCGCCCCCGGTGGATCTCTGTCCACGACTTGTAGTCCACCGTCTCCTCGTTGATGAGACCACGCTACGCCAACGTGTGTCGAACCTGCCAGCACCGTCAGGTTCGCTCACCGCTCAGCGGGCGGGACTTTTTCGGGCAGGCTGAGGAGTAGCGGGCGCGTCCGCTGACGGCCAGAGGCGATGAGGGTGGGCCGCCGGTGAGTCGATGAGCGCAGCCAAGACGGCGGGGTCG
>PVBE010843431.1_pt1 | contig 12787 bp, 12 predicted proteins | sample 1631181 | NCBI WGS metagenome assembly PVBE01 (sample SAMN08397723, study PRJNA350692) | Marine metagenome, whole genome shotgun sequencing project. | isolation source: water | place: Pacific Ocean | collected 2012-04
GGCTCGTCTGAACAGTACGAAGAAGGCAGTGGCATGAAAACGCATAGCACTAAAATGTATTCCAAAAAACATGGCGAATATAAGAAACAAGGAAAATCCCCCGAATACAAGGATGAGGGAAGCGACACGAAAAAACATTCCGTAAAATCCGCCAAGCATCAGGAAGAAGGAAGCGGCTCACGCTGATTAGATAGTTGGCGACCGTTTCAAATTTTATTTTCCCAAAAGACATTTATAAGGCACTCCAGATTTATGGAGTGCCTTTTTTGATTTATTGAATGGCACCCTGGCAGATTCTCATGTATATTAGGCGCGGTCCAACTCTCGGATCTTCTCGCAGACCCTACTACTTATCACCTTCATGCTAATAGACTCAGGACTCACTCTCATCGGCTTGATATTGCTCTATTACGGGGGCGATTTTCTTGTTACCGGAAGCACACGTTTAGCCAAGCGTTTTAAAATAAGCCCGTTCATAATTGGGGCTACAGTAATCGGGTTTGGCACCTCGGCTCCTGAGTTGGCGGTATCTATTCTGGCATCGCTTCATGGTTCAGGAGAGTTGGCCCTAGGGAATGTCATTGGCAGTAACATCGCCAATGTTGGGCTGGTTCTGGGTCTCACCGCCATGCTGGTTCCTCTTACAATTGATGGGCGTAGATTGAATGAAGAAGCTCCTTCTCTGATTATCGCTTCACTCCTAATCACCGCCCTTGCATGGAACAATAATTTAAGCCGAATTGAGGGCGGTATTATGCTTGTTCTGCTCCTCGCCTACCTTTGGAGAGCATTGAGCAAAAATGACAGCTTGGATGTTGAGTTAGATGAAGATGGCCAATTCCTGGAAAACAAGGGACCCGCAGTGCAATCTGCTCTGGTGCTGGTCGGGCTGGTGATGCTTGTGTTTGGGGCGGAATGGATGGTTGACGGGGCGACAGGCATCGCTCGCGAAATGGGGATCAGCGAGTGGTTTATAGGGGTTAGTATCGTTGCTGTGGGGACAAGTCTTCCAGAAATAGTCTCTTCCATAATTGCCGCCAGACGGGGCCATGGAGAAATGGCCATCGGTAACGTGTTTGGCAGTAACATATTCAATATTCTTCTGGTCATGGGTGCCGCGTCTTCGATCCAGCCTCTAGCCATCGAGGTGAACATTCACCCGGACCTTATCTACACGACCGCCCTCACTTGCTTACTCATTTTATTAATCCGACTTGGACATATCATAAGTAAACGTGATGGGTTTTTGCTTGTGGCGTGTTATGGCGTTTATATTGGTTTGAAAGGAATTGGAGTATTATGATTCTTTCTTTTCCACCGGAGGGACAAGATTTTTGGGAGCCACATTTTTAAACTTCCAAAGCTGTTGCTTGTAATATGCCTCGTCCGGCTTAATTTTGATGGCGACACGAATATTCTCCACCGCTTCATCAATTTTACCTTGAACATAATATAATTCAGAAAGAGTGTCGATGTATCCCGGTCGGTTCGGGTATTCCTTGAGAGTCCTCTGTATAAGCTCCATTCCACGGTCAACGTTCACCCTTTTTTTTGCGTAAAGCCAAGCGAGGCGATTATTTATTTTTGGATTTTTAGTATTAAGATCCAAGGCCTTTTCGCAATGTCCTATAGCAACTGTGTAGTACCCTTTCTTCCTGTAAACATTACATACCGCAAAAATAACCTTAGAGTTTTCTGGCTCCAGCCTGACCGCTTTCAAAACGCTTTTAAGAGCGCCATCATATTTTTTTCTTTCGACCTGTGCGTCAGTAAAGGCAAGCAGGTAATTAATATTTTCGCCTTCCATTTTAACCGCCTGGCTCAGTTTTTTTTCAGCTTCGCTCAATACACCCTCTTCCAATAAGGCACGACCAAGCTCATAGTATGTGGAAGAATGATTCTTACGAAGAGATAGAGCTTTTTCCAAAACCGTACGGGCTTTTTTGTATTGTTTTTTAGCAACCAACAACTTTCCATACTGGTATTGACTTTCGGCATCGTTGGGATTTAACTGAACAGCCTTGCCATACGCGGCCAGAGCATTACTCGGCCTCTCCTTATCATGATAAATCTTACCCAGCCGGGCCTGAACCTCAGCATTTTTTGGTTCCAAAGAGGCGGCAAGTTTATATGATTCCAGGGACTGATCCAGCATTCCTTTTTCCAGATACCAATCGGCAAGCTTGATACGGGCTTGAAAATTCTGAGGCAATAGTTCTGCCGCTTTTTTCAGGTGAGGAGCCGCCTCATCACCTTTATTCAGTTCGAGAAGCAACTTACCCAAGGTCAAGTGGAGGGAAGGATTGTCTTCATCATGCTTCAAAGCCAAAGTGATTTCCTTAACGGCTTCACCTGCTTTCCCCTCTTTGACCAGGAGTTGCCCTAAAGCCTGGTGTGCCTGATAAAATCCGCTTTTCAATTCGGTAGCCTTGCGATAACTGCTGATTGCTTCGCTCTGGTCACCCTTTTCCTCCATGAATGTTCCAAAAAGGTAATAAGCCTCGGCATTTTGGGGTCCTGTTTCAATAGCTGATCGATACGAACTCTCAGCCTCTTTCAATTGTCCCTGAGCATGATAAGCTGTCGCCAACTTGACTCTGTAACCACTGTTTGAAGGCTTTAACTCTATCGAAAGCTTAAATTGAGAGACCGCCTCGTTATACCTCTTCTTATTAAGAAAAACTTCCCCTAACCCAGCGTACACTTGCGGATCGTTGCGGGTTTGTTCCAAAGCTTTTTTAAATTCTGCCTCGGCGTCTCCATAACGATTTTCCCTTATCAGGCGATACCCTGCTTCAACTTGCTCTTCCAAGCCTGTTTCTGAAAATTTTGGAAAAACAAAAATTCCAGTCAGGACAAGCCCGGCAACTCCAAACATGGATATTTTCTTCAACCATGAACCTGAAGATTGTGATTGATCAGTTGTGCCGGTTTGTATTTTTGGTTTTGCTGAGGATTTTTTTGAAGACTTGGCTGGTTCCTCGGCTTTAACTTCAGGCGGGGCGTCAATCATTTTACAGCGACCTTCAAAATTGGAGCCTTCGTCTATCACCAAGTGGCATGTCGAAATGTCGCCAGTCAGCTTACTATCCTTCAATAAGGCAACTTTATTCTCGGTAAAAATATTGCCTATGACCTCTCCCATATTAGAGAAATTGACCGAACGAATATCACCTTTCACATGACCCGATTGACCCACAATAAAATGATCGCTGGAATAAACCTGCCCCTCAATATCTGCGTCAAAGTGAACATTTCCCCTGACCCAGAGTGTGCCAGTCAGTTTTATTCCTTTTTCAAAATACGAATCCATGGAGAAAGCTCCTTCATCGGCCAACGGTCAAATTGATAGATAGTAACTCGCAGTCTATCAAGGATATTGGGTATATTCAAGGCGCCATAATCCACCTGATATAATTGCTCGAGCACCATGGCATTAAATTCTGCATCAGGTTGAGAGCTTGAAAGTCCTCATGTAACCTGTTAGTTTAATCAATCCATTTTCCCCGGTTTGGATGACAGGCCGGAAATAATTTAATTTCACCAGATTTGGGAGATAACATGGCCAGACCCAGCGGGCGATCCTCTAATCAGATTAGAGAAGTCAAGGTTACCAAAAATTATATTACCCATCCCATGGGATCTGTTCTTTTTCAAATGGGGGGGACGAGAGTCCTTTGTTCAGCTTCTGTCGACAACAAGGTCCCTTCATTTCTTCGTGACAAGGGCCAGGGATGGGTCACGGCAGAATATTCCATGCTCCCCTCTTCTACACACACCCGTACATCCAGGGAATCTTCCAGAGGAAAAGTCACCGGGCGTACGCAGGAAATACAAAGGCTGATTGGACGCTCCCTGCGCAGTATCATCGACCTGGAAAAGCTGGGTGAAAGAACGGTATGGATTGACTGTGACGTCATTCAGGCTGATGGTGGAACCCGTTGCGCATCGATCACAGGAGCATTTATTGCCCTGATGTTGGCCATGAAAAAACTGAAGAAGGATAAGGCGATCAAGGAAATTCCGGTTCGTGATTATGTAGCCGCTATCAGCGCCGGTATCGTCGGTGGGGAAAATTGCCTAGACCTGGATTATGATGAGGATTCTGAAGCGGATGTTGACATGAACATTATCAAGACCGGGAGTGGCGGATTCGTAGAAATTCAGGGAACCGCCGAGCGCGAACCTTTCACCGACAAGCAGATGAAAGAAATGCTCGCTCTTGCCGACAAGGGGATCAAAGAACTCGTCGCCATCCAGAAAAAAGCTGTGGGGAACTTGTAGAATCTTTCACCTGTCGAGCATTTCAACGTGAGCGTTTCACTCCAACTCGCCTGCAATATTCTGCGACACAACATTGACTGCAATGAGGGGATTGTGGTTTGCATATGTTTTGTCCGAAGCTGACGAGCAGGTCATTGTATTCCATCCAATAACGTTTGGGAAGTTTCTTCCTGAGTACCAGTTCAGTTTCATCGGGAGATTTAGTTTTTAGATATCCCCAACGATTCGATATTCGGTGGACATGTATGTCCACGCAGATACCCGGCTTGCCATGACCGAGAATTAGAGTCAGATTGGCAGTTTTTCTTCCGACTCCTTTCAATTTGAGCAATTGCTCTAATGTCGCAGGAACGTTTCCTTCATGCTGGTCAATGAGGGTTCTGCATATGTCAAACAGGCTTCGGGTCTTGTTGCGGAAAAATGCGACGGGATAAATCGCTTTTTCCACCTGCTCTTGGTCCAACTCTAACAGCTTTTCCGGCGTATCCGCCAGACCAAACAGCCTTGCGGACGCAGTTGCTGTAACCTCGTCTCTGGTACGCAGACTGAGAAGGCAACTCACCAGCACGCTGAATGGACCATGCTGGTGACTGATTTCGACCACAACCGGAGTATGCCAACCTTTGGCGGCTTTCCTGAGTCGCCTGAGAACCGCCGACAGGTCTGCAGGTTTCATATTCTAACTCCAAAACACAATTACCCAACAACTTGCGCCCCTCTCACGGGGCAATTAAAATGGTAAATATGAGCGGTTTCTGATATTATAATCTGTTGAATCAGCTTAAATTAACTCCATCAATTAAAGAGTTTAACGACAATTAAAGAGTTTAACGATTAATCCTATTAATTACAGAATCTAACTATAAAATCCATGCAACATACCATCTCCGTCCTCGTCGTCAATCAATTCGGGGTTCTCTCTAGAATATCCGGTCTGTTCAGTGGCCGCGGATTTAATATTGAAAGTTTGAACGTAGCGGAAACAAGTGACCCTGGTGTTTCGCGAATGACCATCGTCACACGTGGCGACGACAAAAAAATTGAACAGATCACAAAGCAACTCAACAAGCTGGTCGATATTATCAAAGTCGTCGACTTGACTGAAGAGCGGTTTGTTGATCGTGAGTTAATCCTGGTAAAAATGAACGCGGAACCCCGTGTCCGGGAAGAAATTTTGCGCATCGTCGATATTTTTCGAGCCAAAGTCGTTGACGTCAGTTCAGACAATTATACGGTGGAGATCACTGGCGATGAGGGCAAAGTAAAAGGTTGTCTTGAATTACTGAAACCACTCGGCATTAAAGAAGTTGTCCGTTCAGGACGCATCGCCATTGGTCGTGGCATAAAATCTATAAATTAAATCTGACCTTATATATTTAACCTGAAACCAAATATCTAACCCAAGAAAGTTACACGAAGGAGAAAGAAATTGCCTAGTATTTATTATGACCGCAACGCGGATATCAAGATTATAAAAAAGAAAACCATCGCCATCATCGGGTACGGCAGTCAAGGACACGCTCATGCAAGAAACCTGCATGACAGCGGACTTAAAGTTGTGGTTGGCCTGCGTAAGGAAAGTGCGTTCTGGAAACGGGCGCAGAAAGACGGACTGAAAGTGATGACAGTAGCAGAGGCTTCAAAAGCTGCCGATATCATCATGATCCTTATCCCCGACGATAAACAGCGCGCGATGTATGAGAATGATATTGCCCCGCACCTTAAAAAAGGGAAAGCCATTGCTTTTGGTCACGGCTTCAACATCCATTTTGGTCAGGTAGTGCCTCCGAGCAATGTTGATGTATTTATGGTGGCTCCCAAAGGTCCCGGTCATCTGGTCCGGCGCACTTACGAACAGGGGGCGGGTGTTCCATGTTTGATGGCTGTTTACCAGAATGCCTCCAAAAACGCTAAAAAGATCGCACTGGCCTATGCTAAAGGAATTGGCGGCACGCGAGCAGGTGTTCTTGAAACCACATTCAGAGAAGAAACGGAAACAGATCTTTTCGGGGAACAAGCTGTCTTATGCGGCGGGGTTTCTGAGCTTATTCGAGCCGGATTCGACACGCTGGTTGAAGCGGGATATAACCCGGACCTGGCCTACTTCGAATGTCTTCATGAACTAAAACTGATTGTTGATTTGATCTATGAAGGTGGTATCGGAAATATGCGTTACTCCATCAGCACCACTGCCGCTTATGGCGATGTGACTCGCGGACCACGAGTCATTCCACAATCAACTCGAGATGAGATGAAAAAAATCCTCGGTGAAATTCAAAGTGGAAGTTTTGCACGGGAGTTCATTCTGGAGAATCAAGCCAATCGACCTGTGTTCAATGCCCGGCTTAAACGGGACTCGGAACATCAGATTGAAGTTGTTGGTGAAAAGCTACGCAAGATGATGCCTTTTGTTGGGAAGAAATTGAAGTAATCAATATTTTTCCTCTTCCTACTATTTTTCGAAAATCACAAAAGGTACCAAAGATTTAATATGAGAATTCCTATTGCTAAAGAAGGTTATGTATTCATCATCCCTTTACTGGTGATGACGATCCTGTCCTGTGCTCTTTCATTCCATTGGGTGGCGGGATTTTTTGGACTCGGTTTTTTATTCGTCACATGGTTTTTCAGGGACCCTGAACGCCCTATTCCAAATGAACCTAACGTGATTGTCTCGCCCGCTGATGGAAAGGTAACTGAGATCGTAACGGAAAATGAACCCATTAACGGTGAATCGTGCACACGAGTAACTATTTTTCTCAATGTGTTCAACGTCCATGTTAACCGGGTACCTGTTGGCGGAACAATTGAAGACGTACGTTACAATCCTGGAAAGTTTCTTGCCGCTTTTAATCCTAAAGCGTCCATGGAAAATGAGCAGAGTATTATTCTGATCAACACTGGAAAGGTCAATGTTCTGGTCAAACAAATTGCCGGGCTCATCGCACGTCGAATAATTTGCTGGCCTGGCAAGGGAGATCAATACGAGCTGGGACAACGGTATGGGTTGATCCGATTTGGATCACGGGTGGATATTCTACTACCAGAGAGCACGAAACTTTCTGTAGCTTGCGGAGATAAAGTCAGCGGCGGCAGAAGCATTATTGGCTATCTTAATCCCAGCTAAGGGAGGAACGTCTGTGAACCCTAGAAAAGGCATTCATATCCTACCCAGTCTCTTCACGACGGGAAACGTATTTTGCGGATTCTACGCTTTTATAGCGGCTCTCAACGATCAGTATTACGTCGCGTCATGGGCAATCGTTCTGGCCATTGTCTTTGATGTTCTTGATGGACGAATCGCTCGCATGACCAAAACCACCAGCGCATTTGGAGAGCAATACGATTCGCTGGCCGACATCATATCGTTCGGCATGGCCCCGGCATTTCTGGCCTATGCCTGGGTACTTAAACCCTTCGGTCGTGTGGGTTGGATGGCGGCGTTTCTATTTTTACTTTGCGCGGCGTTGCGTCTAGCAAGATTCAATGTTACCAAGCCTGATGTCCGGGGAAATCACTTTATTGGCGTGCCCACTCCAGCGGCGGCGGCGGTTATCGCTTCCATCATTATCGCATTCGAAGACTGGTTTGGCACCAGAGTTCACCCGGGATTTATGGTAGCGGTGGTCTATATCCTCGCGTTCCTGATGGTAAGCAATATTAAATACCCGGCCTTTAAAAAATTTGAATTTCGCAAAAGAGTGTCCTTCGCAAGATTCCTGATCGTCATTCTGGTGCTTTATGTTATGGCGACCATTCCAAAAATAGCCCTGTTTATTATCAGCTTCTCCTACATCTTGATGGGTCCTGTTAAACTCCTGTTACCCAAGAAGCCAGAAGAAGATGAAGTAACGGATAACGTAATGCATCCGCCAAATCAGTTATAACGTAACATTATATCAACCCGGATCATCTGGAATTTTCCTAATCATTTAACTCATTATTAACTTTTAGCTGTTTAATTTTTTATGTCCTGGATCGACAAAATAAAATCTAAAACGGGTCTTGGCAAGAAAGCTCCTGAGCCCGAAGAAATATGGGTCGAATGCAAGCGTTGCAAAGGTCAGATATATGTGGCTGAACTTGAAGAAAACCTGCGGGTTTGCCCACAGTGTGATCACCATTTCCGCATTGAAGCAAAACACCGTGTCATGCACCTCCTTGAACCGGGTACATTCGTTGAGCATGACAACGATCTTTCTCCGACGGACCCCCTTAAGTTCAAGGACAGTAAAAAATATAAGGACCGTTTACGTATCGCCAACAAAAAAGGAATGACCTCCGATGCCGTTATTGCCGGTTCGGGTGTCCTTGCTAACCACTCTATTGAATTATGTTTTTTCGAGTTCACGTTCATGGGGGGAAGCATGGGGGTGGTGGTTGGTGAAAAAATCACTAGGACCATTGAGAGGGCCATTAAAAATCATTCAGCACTTATCATTATTTCGTGCTCAGGCGGAGCACGCATGCAGGAAGGAATTCTATCACTCATGCAAATGGCGAAAACCTCTGCGGCTCTCAATAAACTTTCCAGGGAAGGACTGCCTTACATTTCGATTCTGACCGATCCAACCACGGGTGGGGTTTCGGCGAGCTTTGCCATGCTTGGAGATATTATCCTGGCTGAGCCTGGAGCACTGATCGGTTTTGCCGGACCACGGGTCATTGAACAAACCATCCGACAAAAACTTCCTGACGGATTTCAGCGAGCAGAATTTCTATTGGACCATGGATTGATTGACCAGGTTGTGCATCGGAAAGATTTAAAGAGCACCCTCAATCAAATACTCAGCCTTTTAAGCAACACTTCCGTGGCGGCCTCTGCCGACAAAGCTGAATAAATATAATGTTAGAGCGCATGTAAAGCAAGAAACGTCAGGTCATCATGCGAAAGCACCTCACCTGTAAATCCACGGATATCCTGGATCAGATCAGATATCAATGCGTCGGGTGACTTAGAATTTAAACGCCAAGCCTCTTCAGGCCAGGTTAAACCAAACTCCTCTCCCCCTTTATTTTTTTGGCTCTATTGCACCATCGGTATAAAGCAATATTTTGTCACCTTGACCAATCTCTATTTCCTCTGAAACGAAATTTTGACCCCTAATATTTCCCAATGGCGGCCCACTGGACATAATACGTCGGACATCATAAGTCCCGGCCTTTTGAAGTAAAATGGGCATATGCCCGGCATTTGAAAAAATTAATCTTTTTTCTGAAAAATCAAGGAGAAGATAAATCGCGGAAGCAAACATTCCACGGCGAGAGCGTTCAAAAAGAATCCGATTAACCGTTTTCATCACTTCCGCAGACTTTGTTTCAATAAGGGAAACATAGCGAAAGTCGCTCATTAATTTTGCCATATATAGCGCGGCAGAGACGCCCTTCCCTGACACGCCACCAAAAACTAAAGCAACCTTATTATTATCGACAGAAATGCCGAGAATTAAGCCTACCACTCTCATTTCCAGAATAAAAAAAATGGGACTTCAAAAATCTGCTCAGTTTGATGCTTAGTATCCGAGAGAGTGATAGCTTCTGTATAATTTCTTAGTCATTCCACCCAATAAAAAAAGGGGCTGACGACATAAAGTCGCAGCCCCTTTAAAATTATGCCAATTACCTTTTCTATCAGATACCCAGACTGCTGATCGCGTCTTCCAGAGAAGTCGCCACGCAGGTGAAGATTGGTGTATCGCGCTCTACATACAGACTGCCTTGAGTTTCACGAAGATCCATAACAAGATCAACAAAATCTTCAGGATAATCTGTTTCAAATGCTACGACAAATTCCTGATCATCGATACCAAATGAATAACTGGTATTCAGTTTGACGGACGGGTATTTGTTTCCTACATAAATATGCTCATCCATAATCCCCTGACGGGTGAACTGGGTGAGAAGATACCATTCCCGCGTTTTTACGAAGGGATAAATGAAAAGGTACTTCGCTTTTCCCGGAATGATGTGCGTACGATCCTCTTCATGCTCAGGATTGAACATGTCCTGATACATGGACCGCTTGGTCTGCGACAAGTAGGAATAGCTCGGCACCAGAAAACTTCCCAAGTCAGTCTGATACAGGCGTGTGGTCATTTTCTGGAAACTTTCCAGTTCACGGCTTATGCGCCAGAACATGATATCTGCGTCAGCCCGAATACCCACCATAGTATAACTGAGAACGATCATGTCGCTGTTAGCGTCATATTCTTCGACCACTTCAAGAAATTCCTTCTTGGCGGCTTCCTTCCGTTCCTTGGGCAGACGGCGAAACGACGGATCGAGCTTGTAAAATGAAAAATTTACAAACTGACGTTGGATTGGCTTCTCCGGTTCTTTGGATTGCGATTCTGTTCCAGTGGCTTTCTTTTTTCGTGATTCTTCAATAGCCGAACCTTCCCGTTCCTGGCGTGCTCGAGAAACCACGTCATCATCAATGATGCTGGTCCCCTTATCTTTGGCATATTGTTCAATTCCGCGCACAACACTTTTACGCACAAAAAACGGGACATTTTTCATTCGCGCAATCGCGGTGTCAGACCACTCCAACTCTGTGGCGGGCATAAAATCTTCAAGCTCTTCATCATCAATGCTCATAACACGCTTTCCTTAGTGATTGTAATGGGATAAGAACAGGTGATTATACCCTAAGCCCATGGATTATCAACGGATATTTCTCTTTTCGACAATTCCGGATTCCTCGATAAATTGGAGGCATTGCATCCTCTAATAAAAGTCCCCATGTTATTAGTGTAAGCAAATGATTTTAAACCGTTAACCCCTGTATTGATGCATCATGATCACCCAGGACTTTATTCAATTGGAAAATGAATTCGGTGCTAATAATTACAAGCCTCTGGATGTGGTTCTCAGCCGTGGGGAGGGAATTTGGGTCTGGGATGTTGAGGGCAACCGATATCTCGATTGCCTGTCATCTTACTCCGCAATCAATCAGGGCCATTGTCATCCAGAAATTCTACGAGCAATGCATGACCAGGCGAAAAAACTTACTCTCGTCTCACGCGCCTTCAGAAACGACCAACTCGGCCTATTCTACAAAGAAATCTGCGAACTCACCCAATCACATAGTGCGTTGCCAATGAATAGTGGTGCCGAAGCCGTGGAAACGGCTATCAAGGCAATCCGAAAATGGGGTTATACAGAAAAAGGAGTGCCTGCAGGCAAAGCGGAGATCATTGTCTGTGATAATAACTTCCATGGACGGACACTGACAATTATCGGATTCAGCTCAGAGGCACAGTACAAAAAGGGTTACGCACCGTTTACTCCCGGATTCATAAGTATCCCCTTTGGAGATGCCGAAGCACTTGAACGTGCTATCACCTCGAACACAGTCGGATTTCTAGTGGAACCGATTCAGGGCGAAGGTGGAGTTATCGTGCCTCCTGACGGTTACTTGAGATCGGTCCGTAAAATCTGTGATCGTAACAACGTCATGCTAATCCTTGATGAAATTCAAACAGGACTCGGCAGAACAGGAAAACTTTTCGCTGAAGAATATGAAGGAATTCAGTCCGACCTCACTCTGGTCGGCAAGGCCTTGAGCGGCGGATTCTATCCTATCTCTGCGGTTCTTTCCAGCAAGGAAGTTCTGGGGGTATTCAAACCTGGCGACCATGGAAGCACCTTCGGAGGCAATCCACTAGGTTGTGCTATAGCACGTACTGCGTTGAGGGTTTTGATTGAAGAAAATATGATCGACAACGCCGCGATAATGGGTGAGTACTTCATGAAGCGACTGAAAGAAATCGACTCACCTCATATCAAAGAGATACGCGGGAGAGGATTATTGATCGGCATCGAACTCCACCATCGGGCAGGAGGAGCTCGCCGATTCTGCGAAGCCCTCCAGGCTGAAGGAATTCTCTGCAAGGAAACACATCAGCATGTTGTCCGGTTGGCTCCACCTTTGATCATAAAAAAGGAAAATATCGACGGGGCATTGGAGCGAATTGAAGGAGTGTTAAGAAGGAAATAAATATCCAGGTTATCAACAATCGCAAATCAGACGACGGGCGCACCATCAAGGCGGCAGCGGGGAAACTCGACATTTATATCGATCTGGAAAAAGTCACTCCTACTACCACTCGCATATCAGTAAACGCCGTGGACAATTTGATTTTCAAAGATAAGGCCACGGCAATCGAACTGATCAACCAGATGGAAAATATTCTTTCGCTTGAAACGGCTTCGGGTGCCCTCTCTATTACTTCAAACCCGATTGCTTGAATATCTGGCCCATGACGCCGAGGAATTTGTCCTGTTCTTCCTTTCCCGCGTCTCTGATCTGTTTGTCATAGTCGAAAATATTGAGTCTGATCTGCGGTGGTGGCTATATTCTTAAATTTGATTGGTTCTATACGGGCGATAATATAGGTGGATTTGAAAGTGAGTTTGATAACATGACCTACAATTATCATTATCCAAAACCCAGTGATATTGTTCCTGAACAGGAAGCATATATTGAGGAATATATTAATGA
>PVBE010885784.1_pt1 | contig 12787 bp, 10 predicted proteins | sample 1631181 | NCBI WGS metagenome assembly PVBE01 (sample SAMN08397723, study PRJNA350692) | Marine metagenome, whole genome shotgun sequencing project. | isolation source: water | place: Pacific Ocean | collected 2012-04
AGGAAGTATGGAGGAGCTCAAAGTAAGCGTTCGTGACGAGCTTGAAGCGACGGCGGATGAAGCGTGGGATAGTGCAGCTATAAACTACTTCGCCACTTTGGAATAATTCACAATAACCTTTTAGAGCACTAAAATCGGCAGGTGGTAAAGGAATGAAATCTTGGATCAGAAATTTATCAGGTTTTTTTTATAACATAATTAAACGTTTTGCTTTTGGTAGTTTTAAGGCAAAAGAAGTAAAAAGAATTTATAACTACCACAAGGTTCCTAACTTGTTTGAAACATCAGGACAGCCCGGCAAACAACAATTGAAATTGTTGGCTAAAAGGGGCTATGAAGTCGTAATTAATATTGCGCCAAGCTCTCTTCTCGAGGGAGCGGTTATAAATGAAGCAGAAATATTAAGTTTAGAACAGGTTGAGTACATTCACATTCCTGTAGATTTTAGCAGTCCAACCGATGAAGATTTTGCAGAATTTGTGTCAAATGTACAAAAACATAAAAATAAAAAACTCTGGGTTCATTGTGCTGCTAACATGCGCGTCTCGGCTTTTGTTTATAAATATAGAAGAGAGATATTAAAACTTTCCCATGACGAAATTATTGGCGATGTGCAGGCAATATGGAATCCAAATGCGGTTTGGAATTCTTTCATGGGTTTAAGAGGAAGGTAACCTTTAGTTTAGCTGAGCCTGTTTGCCCCCCTAATTTTTTTATCTCGCCTCGACCCCATGTTACCTCTCCACGTACTTAGTGGGGACTCTTACAGGTAGCTGGTATTAGTAATTTGGGCTGATGATTGAGGGTGTTGACCTCTATTTAGAGAGTGGTTTAAACCTCAGATTCAAGAGTCAGAATAAATGTAATATGCTGGAGCTTAAGAGCCTCTGAGCTTATAGATAGCCGTTAAATTAATCGTCATAACGCACATTTCATCTTGTTGATCAAATAAGTTAACAAAGACGTCTATGAATTCATGGCCTTTCTTTTCGTAAATTTCATTAATTTCCATCTGAGCTATTAGAGCGCTATTTAAACTGACTGCTCTATAGTTTTGAGAAATAGTTTGCAAGTGAACCCACGGATTCATAAAAGCATTTCCAGCTAAAATCCAATTAGAGCAGCCCAATAGAAAGGATAAATTTGAGAATCCGCCTTTTTTAGGCTGAAGCAATTCAGGTAAATGATCCTCGTTAGTCAAGTAGATTAACGGGTTGTCATCAGACCAAGAATAATTAAACGATCGGCATCCTTCAGATTTAAGTCTCTCCCAAATCATTCTGCTAGCTTGCGGTGCTTTATAGTCAAGATCGGCTAATTCGTCTTTTCTTAATAGTGGGGCTGGAGGTAAAACATCAGTTAACGCCACTTCTGCATTTGCACTGACTACTCCGTTACCCCTCACTAACGTTGTGTTGGCTCTAGCAGAGTCAATGATGTTGGTTTTGACCTCAAATAGTTCTTCGTCATACAGGGGGGAGATAATTCGACAATTTGCGTACCCTTTATCGAGCCAAGGCTTGCCCCACAGCTCCACTAAAGGATGAACAAGATATGCAGATATAGTGACTCCTGGTACCAAACCTCCTTCAAACCCATATTCCTTTGCCAGCTCATCACTATGGATTCTATTCTCAGAATCTGGAGCCGTATTCAGGGCTGTTGCTGACCATGTGCTCATATGTTTTTCCTTAGTGTTTTTAATTAGCTTTTAAGGACCCTGGCGGAAAGACGAAACTGATGAATAGAAATTTTTCCTGCAATAGTTTAGCCAAGGTGTCTAGACACTCATCCTTGGGACGACTTTAGGCCAGTCCCGATTACTAGTCACGTAAATGGCCAAAAACTCGCTCCAGGGCATTGGGAGCTCCCATTTTTCCGTCGCCGGAGCTGGGCATATCTCCCAACACAAAATTATCCAGTGCCTCTTGCCCGTCCCTGACATTCTCGGGCGTAGGAGCGCCAACGATTCCTTCTTTTTCCGTCGCGAATAGAGGCGCTGATCTGGCCCAGTTTAGCTGAGCAAAATACCCAGCCCCTGCCTCAAAAATTTTCGCTTGAGACTCGCAGTCTCTGTGGGACAACCACGCTGCCATCGCTGATATTTTTTCTGGTCCGAGCTGATCAAGCACTTCCTGGGGCGCGCTTTTCAAGCTTGATTTCCCCTTGGCAACTCGGCTCGCGTTTATGTCCGAATTGAGGTCTTGGACCATTCGCGTGTTGGCCTGAGGTATGATGGTGTTGCACTTGATATCTAGTTTCAGTTTTTGGGCTTCAAATTGAAGAGAACTTGCAAGACCTATAACGCCTGCCTTGCTGGCAGCGTAAGCCGCTACGCCCGCACCGTAGATCGCCGGTGATGCGGTAAAAACAGCTCTGCCGTACTTTTGTTGGATTAAGATTGGCCAGACCGCTTTCATAATCGAAAAGACACCGGTCAAGTTCACGTTGATTGTATTCTGCCAAGATTCAAGGGTGAGTTCTGCCCAAGTCTCAGGCGTAACGATTCCTGCGTTGTTAATGACGATGTCGATGCGGCCGTAGGTCGACATGCTGGCGTCGATAATGGCCTGGCCGTTTTCTACTGATTCATAGTTAGCGACTGCGTCGCCCCCCGCCAATTGTATTTCCTCGACTAGCTGATCGGCGATCTGCTCTTGGGTATTGCCTTTCCCATCGTAGGCTATGCCTGGATCGTTGATTATGACCTTGCAGCCTCTTGAGGCGAGAAGTAAAGCATGCTCTCGACCTATTCCTCGGCCCGCTCCGGTGACCAGAGCGACCTGACCATCGTATCTAAGATCCTCTCCAGCCATCAAATTCTCCTGATTCTTTATTTGGTGTGGCGCATTCTATGTTCGTGCCCGTCGGAAAGTCTTGCTATTTCGCTAAAAGATTGGTCTTTGCTTTCGGTGTCGCCTAGGAGTTATGTTTTAGGACGATCGGCTAGCTTATTTGAATTCCATCGGACTCGATTGGGCGATTTAAATTTAGAGTTTGCTTGCCTATCTGCCTTTGAATATCGGCTTGCGCTTCTCAACAAAGGCTTTGAATGCTTCCCTGGAATCTTCGCTCGCGCCCGTTCGTCCATGGCGCTCCGTTTCCAGGTCAATGTACTCCTTTAGGCTCATCGTCTCAGCATTCACGAAGTTGCGCTTCATCTCTCCGATAGCGAGTGGTGCTTGTCCCGCTATCTCGTCGACGATGCTATCAACCTCTGCTCTAAAATCGTTGTCCTCGAATACCCCCTCGACTAGACCTATTTCGAGCGCCGTCGCCGCATTGAATTTTCCTGGCCGAAAAAAAAGCTCCCTCGCTTTTCCCGCGCCGACGATGCGTGGCAGCAACCATGGTCCCGCCATATCGCCTGAGATTGCAACCCCCAAAAAGGCGCTGTTGAACGTTGCCGCAGAGGATGCGTAGCGAAGATCGCAAGCACACGCCCAGCCAAAGCCCGCTCCTGCACAGGCACCATTAATGGCGGCGATTGTCACTTTCGGCATCTCGTGTAGCCGCGAAGTGATGTGGAAATACGCCTGTCTGTTGGGCTCCTGAGGCTCGCCTGAACTGTAGGCTTTGAGGTCTGCCCCCGGACAAAACCCCTTTCCTGCACCAGTCAGTACGACGACGCGAACATCTGGGTCTTCTGCCGCTCGCCCCGTTGTTTCGTAGAGCTCACGCATCATGGTATTCGTGATGCCATTCAAGTTGTCTGGACGATTCATCGTGATCCGCGCGATGTTACCCTCAATTTCATATATAACTGTTGAATACTCACTCATACTTTCTTTTACTCCTCTCTGTTTCCTTTAATTAATACGCGGGTCTATTCCTGGATTGTAGGCAATTTTCGGATTAGGCGTAGTGGAGTCTCCGATTTGGTTCAAGCATGACTCTAGCAGGTCGAATGGATAACGCCTAGAGCACTGCTGTGGCCTGCCCGGTTCTGATGTTTCCAACAAAAACAAGCATACTCTGAGTCAAGTCTGCGGCTAACCGGACGGCAGTCCTTTTAGGCACTAGGATTTTCCGCAAATTTACTAGCAAATCAATGTTAAAAACTATTTTGGTTGGATTGATGGTAATCATTTTTCTGAAGCGGTATTTTCAACGTTGCGGACTATTTTTTTAGAGCGATGAGTGACTACAGCCTACTAGCAGATAATTCCACAGGCTTCTACTTGTGTGATGAGATGAAGGAAAGCGGTTTTGAGCTACGGCCACGCTGTGACGACAGTTGTGTATGGGAGTGGGACAGTCCTTCAGCTTTAAAGAATGCTACTACGGGTAGAGTGGTCTTCGTCGAGCCAATTAACGAACCTTCCGATCCCATCGATGCAGTTGTGATCAATGCCGGTTTTGGCCCTGGTGCTAGCCTGCTTGTGCCTCCGAAGTACCGGCTGGTGAACGATTCGCACAAATTAACAGGTCTAGGAGATCAATCGTTGTTCTCAGTTCATGAGGCGCCAGCCCGCTTACCATCTGCATACCTGGCGGAGCTTGAGATGCAAGGATGGACAGTGGTGGAAAACCTGATGAGTCCTGAGATGGTGTCGAATTTGATAGCGAATGTAGAAATCGTAAGGAAAAAAGCTGCGTTAAAGGAGGCTCAGGTCAGGGCAGCACAAGATGGCCGCCCATATCGATCCAACGACAACGTCATTCGTCCACGAACGTTCATGGATAAGGGCGATAGCTTCCTTACTATGACACCAGTGATGGCGCAAGCGCTGATGCATCCGGTCTCCTTGTGGTTGATTGAAAGTTACCTTGGCGTCAACTCAATCCACTATTGTCAATGTCCAGGGGTTTCTATCCTCAGGCCTGCCGAGAAGACTGGAGAAAATGCTCGCCTCGTACCGGGCGGCTGGCATTCGGATTACCCTTATCCGCTGAATAGTGAGACAGATGCCCACACGGATAAGCTTGGCCCGCTAGAGTTTGAGAAGCTCGATGCGTCCATTTCGTCTCGATACCCTAACTGGAAGGAACGAAAGGTAAGATTGGGAATGCAGTTCAACATTGCTTTGACCGATTTCACTCCCGAGGCTGGGGCCACGCAGTTTGTTCTGGGTTCTCATGAGTTTGGGACTCCGCCCTCGATGGAAATGAACGCGATCCCGACGATCTCGGGTCAGGGTCCCCATCAGAATGTTGTTCAGCCTTCGTTTCCTGCTGGTTCGGGTATCCTCTACGATTCGCGCACTTACCATAGAGCGCCGCCGGAGTTGAATGTCTCCGGCGCAGAACGTTGGGCCATGCTAACCTGCATCGTTCCATCGTTCGTACGCGATCTAAGAGCGAGGGACGATAAGGTGGAATCGGCCGATGCTTTTGCAAACGCAACAAATGTGCATTCGGCACTCAGTGATAGAGAGCTTCGGGACGTGCTCCAAATGCTCTGCGACGATGAGAGAGGAGTTCCTCGTGTGGATATTGAAACAGCGGTTTTTGAAGCTCGAAATAAAAGGTAAAGGTTTAGGCGGAACTAAAATGAAAACGGTGGGTATTCTCATTTTGGGGTCCGTTTTGTACGTGCTGATAGGTTGTCAGCCCGAACAGTCAAAGTTGACGGACAATGTTGCCGCCACACGACAGATCGATACCGTGGCCGATTTCCCCATCCTGCCGCTGGAACGCCTGATGGCGCCGGGCAGTTTTGGCACACCGCTGATCAGTCCGGATGGTCGCTTGATTAGCTGGATTGCACCGCTGGACGGAATTCCCAACCTCTATGTCGCCCCGGCGGACGACATTGCAGCCGCACGTCCGGTTACTCGATTCACTGAGGGCGGAGTGCGTGGCACGAATGTAAGTGGAAAAGTCATTTACCAATGGCACTATGATTCCCTTCGCGTCATATTTCCCATGGACTACGACGGCGATGAGAACTGGGACATTCACATTGTTGATGTCGAGACAGGCGAAGAGCGAAACCTGACGCCTGTCCCGGACAAAAAAGTAGAAATTATCGCCTATGGCCGTGCTAAACCTGACGACCTACTGGTTTCGGTCGTCACGTTTGGTCAGAGTAACCCGGATGTCTATCACCTGAACCTGGCGAGCGGTGAATTCGCACTGGTGCAAAAAAACGAAGGATCACTGGCTTATCTGGCGGACAATGATCTGAATATCCGCTTGAGCATTTCCTTCTCCGATGAAGGGGGACTGGACCTGTATCAGTTCAGCACGGCGCACGATGCGAGCGGCAGAAGTGAGCTGATCTACCAGGTTGCTCCAGAAGACCTACCGGCTTTGATCACAGCGGTCTATCAAGGGATCATCCGGTTTGATGCTAGCAGTGAACATCTCTATATCTACGATGCGAAAGGTCGCGACACAGCTGCATTGGTTACTGTAGATCTGGATACCGGAGAACTGCAATTGCTGGCTGAAGACGACCGGGTCGACATCAGTGGTGTGATGTATCATCCGACGAGAGGCACCGTTCAGGCTTACGCAGCCAATTGGATCAAAACCAGGTGGACGGCTATTGACCAGGAAATTGCAGCAGACCTCGATGCACTGGCTCAAATGAAGGATGGCGAACTAGCAGTGCTGAGTCGATCAGATGACGACAGCAAATGGATCGTTCAGTACACCTCCAGTGACGAACCGGTATCGTTTTATCTTTACGAACGCGAGAACAAGAACAGCAGCTTCCTGTTCACCAGCACACCGCAGCTGGAAGGCCTGAAACTTTCCCGATTGCACCCATTCGTATTGACGACCGATGATGGATTCGATCTGGTCTCCTACCTCTCGCTACCGCCCTGGACCGATCCGGACGATGACGGGAGGCCGGACCAGCCAGTGCCAATAGTGGTTTTTGTGCATGGTGGACCCAGTGACGAGCGCGCACAGATTGCCTTTGGTCCCATAGTGCATTGGCTCGCAAATCGTGGCTACGGATTCCTCTACGTGAATTTCCGCGGCTCGGCCGGGTTCGGCAAGGCCTATATGAATGCTCAGAAAATGGAGTGGGGCGGCAAGATGCACCAGGACGTGCTGGATCAGGTGCAATGGGCCATCGATGAAGGGATTGCCGATCCCGATAAGGTTGCCATTCTTGGTGGTAGTTATGGAGGCTATGAGGCGCTGGTGGGTATGACCATGACACCCGATGTGTTTGCCTGCGGTATTGTGATTGTAGGCCCGTCCAATCTAGAGAGCTTCATGCCGCATTGGGACGAGGACCGCATGGGCGAAACTATTGGCGACCCAAGAACAGAAGAAGGCCGCGCGTTTTTGCGCTCGCGCTCGCCGATTAACTTTGCTCAGAACACCAGGAATCCGGTGCTGATTGGGCAGGGCGCCAGGGATTCTCGGGTGCCGCAAGAGCAATCCGACACGGTCGTCGAAAAAATGCGGCAGGCTGGGGTGGAAGTAACTTATATCGTCTACCCGGATGAAGGCCACGGCTTTGCCAAGCCCGCCAACAACATGTCGTTTTTCGCGATCACCGAGGTATTCCTGGGCAAATGTTTGGGAGGACGTTACGAACCCATCAAGAACCAGATCGAGGGTTCAAGCGTGCAAGTGCCGGTGGGGGCGGAGCACATCCCTGGCTTGAACGAAGCCCTCATAAAAGCGGAAAATGTGCTTAGTGGCTAAATCCAGAAATAGCAACAAGAGGACCCAGAGTATTGCTTTCAAACCGACTCCTTTCTTTTAGTGGATGTGTCTTCAAGCCCTGACAATTTGCCCTCGCTAACCGCTATAAAAATTTTTACGATTAGTGCCGTCATTTTTTACTCTCATTAGTAAGGATATCGGGTAAATAGTTTTACTTAGTTTGCGTTAAAGCTAATCTGTGTGACGTCAGCCACATAGAAACAAAGTTTATTTCCATCCGCATCGCGAACATAAGCGCCGTAAAACGCCGGGTTGCGAGGACCTGGTGCGCCTTCGTCAGTTGCTCCCAGTTCAATCGCTTTGGCATACATTTTATCAACCCCGGCAGGATCACCTGCTGGAATAGCGATCATGGTTCCGTTGCCAGACTCAGGTGCTTTTTCATCGTATGGAACGCAGACAGCAATCATTGGTGCGCCAGGGTCAGTACCAAAGAATTCAATCCTATCCATGCCAAATAGCTGCTTGCCACCTAGTTCACCCAAAAGTGCTGCATAAAATTCACAGGCGCTTTGCATATTACTAACTCCAATCGTGGTGTAACCAATCATCATTAACTCCCTTTTTAGTTGGTATTTCTTTTTAACACGAACCGAAGGATAAGCCGCCATCATTAGTAAAAAATCGGAGATGTTCGAGTTCATCGATTGTTTGTTGGATGGGTGCAGCTTTATCTTCTTAACTTCATCTTCGTTCTTGCCACAGCCATTACAAACTTGAACTGTTGATACTATTAAAAAGGAGTGGTCTTATCCGCCGAAACCCTTATAAAAACCAGTTTAAGTAATTCAACCTACTCTGTGTAGTTAGAATCTGGTAAGTTATTGATAATGATGGAGGGGGGCCACCTATGAGTGAAGTACAGCACGTCTCATCTAATGCCAGCATCGAGACGATTAACGAGATACTCAAACACGATGGCGCACTAGTCATGGATAATGTCATCGATGCGGATTTCATCTCTCAATTGCGCGCCGAAACTGACCCTTATATGGAGGCGACTCAGAACGGTAGCGATGATTTTGCGGGGCGACTAACGACGCGCACGGGTGGCTTGCTCATGCGCTCCGAGAAGTGCCGCGAGCTCATTGGTCACCCCCTTATATTAAAACCTTGTGAGGTATTTCTCGCGCCTTACTGCGAGCGGGTGCAACTGCATCTCACTCAAATCATTCGTTTAAGACCCGGCCAAAGCGGTCAGATGATCCATCGGGACCGGTGGGCGTGGGGTAAACACCTCGCGCACGTTGAGCCGCAATTCAACACCATCTGGGCGATCACCGACTTCACCATCGAAAATGGCGCAACACAAATTGTACCCGGTAGTGTGGATTGGCCAGATGACCGGCAGGCAAAACCTGAAGAGATCACGCAAGCCGTGATGAGGGCTGGATCGGTCTTGATCTATTCTGGCTCGGTGTTTCATGGTGGCGGAGCGAATCGAAGTGACAGCGACCGCATTGGCATTAACCTCACCTATACGCTGGGCTGGTTGCGTCAGGAGGAAAACCAATATCTTGGGGCCCCACCGGCGCTTGGCCGAAATCTGTCACCCGAGTTACAGCAACTTGCTGGCTATGTCATGGGCCAATATGCTCTGGGTTACTACACCCCACCCGGCGCACCGGGCGAGCATCCTGAAGTTGTCGGACCAGAGTATGCGTTGGGACACGACACATCAGCGACCATGCTGGGCGGTTCCGAAACGTTGCTCGAATCGTTAAAGAGCGACTTTAATCTCTAAACCTTACCGGAGCCGGGGTACCCCCCACTTACTCAGTTGGGACTCCTAGTATTAGTAATTTGGACGGGTGATTTGGTTTTCTTTTTACAACGTAGCGAGTGAAACCATTGACTTTATGACGGTTCGCTCGGCAAGGTTGCCTTATGATTTTATCGACACCGTTTCAAATCGAATCATGAACGAGATCTCGAAGGTGTCCCGAGTCGTCGGGGTTGGGAGGACTAGAAACGTGCTGGATATTGTTAACGAGAGAGGAAAGTCTTATCAAGCAGAAATGTTGAGGTGTGTGGGCATCTTGAACGCAAAAGCCGGCAAGACTGCTATGGTTGAATTTAGAAAAAATCTCATACAGGAAATAGGATTAATAGGGTCTGTTTTGACTGCTTTATCCTGTCTAATTTATCCAAATAAAACGAGCCGATTCAATCTATCAAAGGTCAAGCACGAAACCTTTCGATCCTCCTCCTAAGTTAACGCGAGGTCAGTGGCCAAATTGATGGCTGGCCATCAGTACTTTTTTGACGATATTGGTAATAACTGTTAACAGTTTTACTAATCTTTCGCTAAGGTGATCTTCCAAATTATAAGGATGAGAGCTTTTCGTCCGTCACCTTGAAGGGCCCTATCATGAAAAAAGCGTCAGATCTGTTTGTTGAATGTCTCGAGACCGAAGGATGCGAATACGTTTTCGGTATTCCAGGTGAAGAAAACCTCGACTTCCTTGACAGCCTCAGCCGATCTAAGAAAATAAGGCTTGTACTTACCCGTCACGAACAAGCCGCAGGTTTTATGGCATCTGTCTATGGCCGCCTGACCGGGAAGACAGGAATCTGTGTCTCTACGCTTGGACCTGGTGCGACAAATTTTACCACTGCCGCGGCTTATGCCCAACTGGGTGGCATGCCTATGATGATGATCACGGGGCAGAAGCCCGTAAAGAAATCGAAGCAGGGCCGATTCCAAATTCTCGACGTTGTCGAGATGATGAAGCCGATCACGAAATACACTACTTCGCTGGTAGCTGGCGACAGCATTCCCTCGCGTATTCGTGAAGCATACCGGCTTGCTGAGGAAGAAAAGCCCGGTGCCGTTCATATCGAGCTGCCAGAAGATATTGCAGACGAAAAAACAGATGCGCACCCGATCCCAAGATCTGCCGTACGTCGCCCTGTGCCAGAAGCCAAGTCCATAATTAATGCGCTGGAAAGGCTGCACGCCGCGAAATCGCCGATCCTCATCATCGGAGCTGGCGGCAATCGTAAAATGACTTCGAAGATGTTGACGCAATTTATCGACAAAACAGGAATCCCGTTCGTGACCACCCAACTTGGCAAAGGCGTGGTTGATGAGCGTCATCCGTTGTTTTTGGGATGCGCTGCCCTATCAGCAGGCGACTACGTTCACCGCGCTATAGAAGCAGCAGACCTCATACTGAATATCGGCCATGACGTAATCGAAAAGCCACCTTTCTTCATGCAGGAGGGCGGCACCGAAGTAATACATATTTCATACAATACTGCCGAAGTTGACCCTGTCTATTTCCCTCAAATTGAGGTGATCGGTGACATCGGAAACGCAATTTGGGAACTGAAAAACGGCGCAAAAAAAGGATCCGGAGCTAACTGGGACTTTACCCGCATGACGGCCGTTCGCGAACACCACGACGCCAACATCCTTGAAGGTTCCGACGATACGCGCTTCCCTTGCTATCCGCAGCATGTAGTCAAAAAAGTCCGCGAAGCATTGCCAGACGACGGCATGATCTGCCTCGACAACGGTGTCTATAAAATTTGGTTCGCAAGGAATTATCGCGCCCATCAGCCCAACACCGTCCTGCTGGATAACGCGCTGGCGACAATGGGCGCAGGCTTGCCATCAGCGATGGCGGCTCATATGACCTATCCGGACCGAAAGGTTCTGGCTATTTGCGGCGATGGGGGGTTCATGATGAATTCGCAAGAACTGGAAACAGCCGTTCGTGAAAAGATGAACATCGCTGTCTTAGTCTTGAATGACAACTCGTACGGTATGATCCGCTGGAAACAGGCCAACATGGGCTTTGATGACTGGGGCCTTCAGTACGGCAACCCGGATTTCGTCAAGTATGTAGAATCTTATGGCGGCATCGGCCATCGGGTGGAATCGGCGGAGGCTCTGCCCAAGATTCTGAACACTGCGCTCTCCGCGCCAGGTGTTCATTTGATAGATTGTCCCGTGGATTATGCAGACAACGACCAGATCCTTAACATAGACATCAAGAAGCACTCAGCATCCATCTAAGTCCGCAGATAGCAGGTAAGGCCGTTCGGCCCCTCGCTATTTCTGACATTTACCACTTCAAGGAGCCGGGGCACCCCCACTTACTCCGCTGGGACTCCTATGGTCATCTGATAGATGAATCTTCCGAAATAGAACAAGCGATGTTACTGTCCTTAATCAATTAAAGATCACGACAGACCAGAAAAAGAGTTAGTGAGATTTCTATGTTTGAGCTTGATGGAAAGACTGCCCTGGTTACCGGAGCAACACGTGGAATAGGTGAAGCTAGTGCTCGAGCTTTGGATGCTGCGGGTGCTCGCGTAATCCTCAGCGGCAGAACTGCCAGTGATCTTGCGCGTGTCGCGGGCGAGCTTACAAATGAGCCGATCACGTTGGAGACTGATCTTTCGCCACCGGGAGCGGGCACACAACATGCGGAACAGGTGCTGGAGGCTACGGGCGGAGAAGGTGTAGATATTATTGTTAACAACGCTGGGATTCCAATGCGAAGAACACCTGAGGCGCTATCTGAAGAGGATTTTGACCTCGTTTTTTCTATCAATGTCCGCTCGTTACTTATGTTAACCATTGGTCTTGCCGAACCAATGAAGCGGCGGGGAGGCGGTTCGATTGTCAACATTTCGTCCGTAGCGAGCCTGCGCGGCCCGCTGGGTCGTGTCGCCTATGCAGGTACAAAAGGGGCCGTAGATGCGATGACACGCGCGCTTGCTACTGATTGGGGAAACTGGGGAATACGGGTTAACTCCATTTGTCCTGGTCTGATTGCGACCGCGATCTGGGAAGGCGACCGAAATAACGTACCAGGTCTGATCGAGCGCATGGAAAACAACATTGCCCTAAAGAGATGGGGATTCGGAGACGCCATCGCAGCTGTGGTCCTGCCTTTTGCCTCCGATGCATCGCGTTACGTGACCGGAGAGGTTATCGCGGTTGACGGGGGTATGGCGCCCATCGGGTCAGCCCCTCGAGAATAAGCTTTGGAAGAAACAAGTCAGTTATCAAGTTTAAGCACTTTACCTGTCTCAGTAGCTCAATCTTTTCTAGTGCCCTGAACGCGTGGCGGCGGATATTCTCGCTCTTATTCGACAAAACCAACAAAGACAAATTTTACAGGGAGATCGATATGTC
>PVBE011289367.1_pt1 | contig 12787 bp, 11 predicted proteins | sample 1631181 | NCBI WGS metagenome assembly PVBE01 (sample SAMN08397723, study PRJNA350692) | Marine metagenome, whole genome shotgun sequencing project. | isolation source: water | place: Pacific Ocean | collected 2012-04
CCGCTAGTGTAGTGCGTCCGAAATACGGGGCGTCAATTCGTGGCGCGGCGCCCGGGTGGCCAGGCGCGACGAGGGAGCACATTGGGGATTTGTGACCGAGGAGCAACGCCGCCAGGCGGGATGCCCCGCCGCGAAGTCATGCCCCGTATTTGGGACGCACTGCACTAGTTCTCGACGACGATGATGCGTGTCGACCTCGGGTCTGCCTCGGGCCGAGCCGGCGACCGACCGAGGACCGCAGGCTGGCTCGCCTTCCCGGAAGCTGCTAGGATCCCCCTCAAGATTGGAGGACTTCCCATGGCACGAGTGCTGGTCTACGCGTGGATTTTCGTGTTCGCCGCAGCTCTACCCGGGGCAGCTCAGTCGGCCATCGCCGACGTCCTAGAGAGCCGCGCCGCCGGATCGTTCCGCAACCTCGTCGAATCGGCGGAGGCGATGCCCGATGCCGACTACGGTTTCAGGGCCACCGAGGAGACCCGGACGTTCGCCGGGTACGTCGGCCACACGATCAACTCGGCCTACAACAACTGCTCGCGGGCCAAGGGTGAGGCGAACCCGAACGAGGTCAACCTCGAAGAGGAGACCTCGAAGGCCACCCTGGTCGAGGCGGCGAAGGCCGTCCAGACGTATTGCGCCGACGTCTATGCCGCCCAGACGGACGCGTCGCTCGTCGAGATGGTCATGGTGCGTGACAACCAGATACCGCGAGCGCAGTTGCTCGTGAACATCATCGCCCACAACAACAACGAGTACGGCCAGAAGGTCATCATGATGCGCCTGAAGGGCGTCGTACCGCCCACGACCGCGCGGGCGCAGCGGCGACGCCAGGGACAGGACTGAGAGCGGGGCCTCCAGGTGCTCGCCAACAGCTACTGAGAGGCACACCATGAAGACATCTGTAGTCAGAATCTGGTCGACGCTCGCCCTCGTCGCCGGTTTCGGTGCCACCGGCCTGTTCGCGCAGGCGCCCTCCCCTGCACGGGACTTCGATGAGGAAATCCGAGCCGCCGTACAGTCGGCCAAGACCGCGGCCGGGTTCGAGTTCCTCGGCACGCTGAGCCGGATCTGCTTGCTGCCTCAGAGCCGCGGAACCAACACCAGCAACAACGTGCCACGCTACGTCAGCGACCCGACCACCGTGCCGGCACGTGAGCTCTGGTACGCGGACTCTGCGCAGGTCTTCGACAATCTCTACTTCGTCGGCGGAAAAGTGCACACGTCATGGGCGCTGACGACGAGCGAGGGGATCATCATCATCGACACGATCTTCCCCTACAACTCCGAAGAGCTGATCGTTGGCGGTCTGGAGCGGCTCGGCCTGGACCCTAACGAGATCAAATACGTCATCATCTCCCATGCCCACGGTGACCATATCGGTGGCGCCGAGATGCTGCAGGATCGCTTCGGCGCGCAGGTCGTCATGGGTGAGTCCGATTGGGACCTGGTCGAAACCTACCCCAACCGGTACAAGACCATGGCGCCGACCCGCAACATCGTCGCCGCCGACGGCATGGAGATCACGCTCGGCGACACGACCGTCTCCATCTGGGAGACCCCGGGTCACACGCAGGGGACGCTCTCCTATACCTTTACCGTTCTGGACAACGGTAGGCCAGTCAACGTGGCCTATTCGGGCGGCACGGCGTTCAATTTCGAGAATCGCACACCGGATCCTGGCATTCGGAACTTCCTGACCTACATCGAATCTCAGCAGCGCATCGCGACGCAGGCGGCCGCCACGAACGCAACCGTCATCCTGTCGAACCACACGGAGTTCGACAGCGCCGTCAACAGGAACCGGATGCTCGCAGGGCGCGGTGACGGCCCGCACCCCTACGAGCTTGGCGCAGACTGGGTCCAGCGCTACTTCAAGGTCATGCAGGGGTGCGCCCGGGCGGCACAGCTCAGGCTGGAACGGGAGGTGGCGGAGAAGTCCCGGTGACCGCTATCCCGAACGGCTCGCGACGAAGGATGGGCCGATCTCGCTGACGGAGACCGTGCCCGCCTGCTTCATGACGATCTCGAGTTCCTTCCGCAGGATGTCCAGAACGGCCTCGACGCCGGCCTGTCCGAACGCGGCAAGCCCCCAGAGGTAGGGCCGTCCGATGCAGACCGCGTCCGCTCCCAGCGCGAGGGCTTTGAAGAAGTCCGTTCCGCGTCGGAAGCCGCTGTCGATCAGGACGGTGATCCGTCCCTGGACCGCGTCGACCACCTCGGGTAGACACTCGATCGTGGACCGGGCGCTGTTCTCGGCCCGTCCTCCGTGGTTGGACACGATGATGCCGTCTACGCCGCTCTCGACCGCCAGGCGCGCATCCTCGCCGGTGACGATGCCCTTGATGAGGACCTTCATCGAGGTGTGGTCTCGCAGCTGGCGGACGAAGTCCCAGGTGAGGCCCTGCGAATAATCGGTAGGCTCCGAGATGTCGAGACCATCGAACATGGGGGAGCGACGGGTGTCGGCATGGCACGTGGAGCACGTCCGGGCGTCGCTCTTGGCAAACCGCTTCACGGTGTCCCGATTGCTGCCGCCTTGAAGATCCACCGTCAGCACCACGGCGGGGCACCCGGCCTTCTCCGCGCGCGTGACGACCGCCTTCGTCACCTCCCAGCTATGGCGGGCGTAGAGCTGATACCAGATGGGCTCGCCTCGCGCGGCCACGACCTCCTCGACGCCCGTCGACGCAGCCGTTGAAAGGATCTGCAGGTGTTCCTTGGCCCGTGCCGCGCGGGCGACGGCCACCTCGCCGTCGGTGTGGAACGCCTTGTTACTGCCGGTCGGCGCAATGACGATCGGCGTGGGCCACTCCTTCCCGAAGAGCTCCACCGACGTGTCGATCTGCCGGACATCGATCAAGCGACGCGGACGGAGCTGGAACGTTGAGAAGCCATCGCGATTGGCCTGGATCGTGGCATCGTTGTCCACGCCCGTCGCGAGATATCCCCAGTGCGCAGGGGGTAGCTTGTTGCGAGCGACGGTCTCGAAGTCGAAGATGTCGATGGCCACCTCGGGAGATGAGATGACGTCTCCCAGGCCGGCGTACCGTCGGGTGGACTGGGATGCGCCCCCTGCCACGCCCACGAGCGCCTCGGCCACAGAACCCGACAGCCCCACGTAGGCGAGCGCGGGGCTGGCAGCCAAGTACCTTAGGAACAACCGGCGGCTCTCGATGACATTCCTAGATCGCTGCATGGTCTCCCTCCACAGCGGTTCCGACTACCCATCTCCTCGCGAAGCGTCTCTCACCACGGCGCGGCCCTCATGCTCAGTCGCCTGCCGGGCTAGCATCTCTCGCGCCTCGCGTACCCAGTACTCCGCCCGGTCCCCCAGTCGCGCTCGAAGGTCTGCATCGACGTCGATTCCCGGGCAGGTCTCGCGAACATACTGGAGCCAGTTCCCTGTGTAGTCCACGAGCCATTGCTCGTAGTCCCGTAACGCGCCGTCACTCCAGACGACGGAGAGACCCCGCCGTGCCCACACATCGAACCGACCCTCTGCCAGACCGAGCAACTGAACCCGGTACACGTCCGGGTCAGAAGTGATCTTGGCGTGCGCCGCCAACTCCGCGTCGAAACCCAGCAACGCTTCCTTCGCACGGCGAGTGGCCGTGTCCCAAGGCTCGTGACGGCGATCGCGGGTCGGAAACGGGTTGCCACCTTCGACCGCATCTCTATGCGACCAACGGGATACCGCCGATGCCCGCAACGCAGCCGGAAGTCTGCTCGAGTTCGTCATCGACACCGTCCCGGCGAACGCCCGCAACACGCCACGCCGGCCAAGACGGGGGAACGCTCATCGTGCGTGTGTCGCCTAGCGCTGTACGATCTTCGCACCCGCGAGCTCCGCGATCGCGGCCAGCGTCGTCTGGCCCGCATTGAGCCCGAGGCGGAAGTCGTCATCCGTGAACGTGGAATAGACATCCGTCGGCTGATGCCAGTGCGGATCCCAGCCGGCACCGATCTGTGCCCCTCGCTCGTTCTCACGCAGGCTGATGGCGGGTACAACGTCCATGAACGGGGTCGAGTCCGTGTTGGTCATGTGCGGCCCGACCGTCGCCGGATAGTCGGTGGCGTACCTGTCGTTGGCCGCCTTGAAGAAGAACGCGAGCTCCTGCGCTTCCACGGCGCGCTCGGCGGTCGACTGAAACTCGATGTTCACGTCTGCCTCGGGTCGCTGATCCCGGCTCACCGTGCCGTCCGGTCGCGGCGCGCCATGATCGAAGAGCATCATGTCGTGCTGGACCATACCGAGCCAGCGTGGCTCCGGATAGCGCCCCGAGCCCGGCGGGTCCTCCCGACCCTGCAGCGCCTGACGTTGCTCGACATAGGCGCGACTGCCGTTGAGTCCCGTCTCCTCGTTGTTCCAGAGGACGAAGCGGATCGAGCGCTCGGTCTCGACGTCGGACGCGTTGAAGACCCGTGCCAGCTCCATGACGAGCGCCGTCCCCGAGCCATCGTCGTTCGCCGCCTCGCCCCACCCGTGCCCGTCCATGTGAGCACCGATGATGTACATCTCGTCGGGGTTGGTCGTGCCGATCTTGGTGCAATAGACCTCCTGGCGTGGTCCGGGCGTCGTCGGCTCGCTGTTCAGCTCACGCAGCTGCCCGTCGGGTTGCGCCAGTGGCTCCGTGTTCACGCCCGTCCGACGCCGATAGCCGAAGATCGAACTACCACCCGGGCCCGAGCCGTTGCGTCCGATCCGTCCCCCGGTCGGCGTGCTCTCAGCTGGGTTGAGCTCGCCAGGACCCCGGCGGCCGCCGCGGCGCGGCGCCGGATCGAAGACGTAGTCGAGGCGCCCGGTGGTCGTGCACCCGACCGCCTGGAGCTGCGCCTCGATCCAATCGATGGCGTCCTGATTTCGCTTCGTGCCCTGACGGCGATCGCCGAACTGCGTCAGAGCCTTGAGCGTGGCCTTGTATTGATCGAGAGCCAGACGGCTCACGAGGACCTCCGCGACGTCGACCTCGGCGAGTGGTGCCTCTTGAGGTGACGCCGTGGGGACGAGGCCTGCCGACAGTAGCAGGCCGATGGCTACGATCACAACTCTCGTGCGCATCGCTGTTCCTCAGAGCCACCGGAGTACCGACTTCGGGCGCCTCGCCATCAACGGCGTGCGGAGTGACGCCAGAGGCACCGTCAGGGTCCGGTCCAGCCGGCGCTCAAGGCCCCACGATCGACGGCCGTTCCCCGAAGATACACCTCGGCGATGCGCCGCGTATTGGTGATGTCGTCCAGCGGGTTCGCCTCGAGCACGATGAAGTCGGCGCTCTTGCCCGCCTCGATCGTGCCCAGGTCGGGAAGTCGCAGGATCTCCGCCGACGTGCGGGTCGCGGCCACGATGACCTCCGCCGCCGTCAGCCCCGCGGCCACCATGTCCTCCATCTCGACGTGGGGGCTCCAACCCAGGCCGCCATCCGTGCCGAAGGCGATCTTCATGCCCTCCTTGCTGAGGCGGGCGAGGTTGCGGGCCTGGATCACAAACGCCTCTTGAGCGCGAGGTCGGTCCGTGTAACCCTCCTGCAGCGTCTTCAACTCGTCGGCAGGAACCGTCCCGCTCAACCAGCCGAGATCCGCCGCGACCCCTCGATTGGGCAGGTTCGGCACGAGCCACACGTCGGGCCGCTCCTTGACCAGCGCGACGAACTCGTCGTCGACGTCCTGGTCGCGAACGCTGTGGGCGAACCCATCGAGGCCCGCTCGCAGGAGCCCCTTCGCATCCTCGAGCGTGAAGATGTGGGCGGTGACGCGGAGGCCGTGCTTGTGGGCCTCGTCAATGACCGCGCCGTAGAGGGCCGGCGTCAGCTTCTCGAACTTGCCGCCTCGATCGTCGACCCAGATCTTGACCAGGTCGACCTTTTGGGCGGCCAGTTCCTGAACGGCCTCCCGGGCCTCCGCCTCGGTGTCGATCCAGTACGGAACATCCGACCGACCGGGCTCGGGCCTCGTAATCCCGCGCCCTGCGGTGAGAAATCTCGCGGCGTCGGAGATGATCTCCTCGCGCACCCGAAACGGCACATCTCCGGAATCGTGGCCGAGGCCAGCCGCCAACGCGACGCCGTAATACGCCTTGCGCCGCAGGTCGTCGACGAGCGCTTCCCGGGTGGTCCCAAGGTGCACGTGGCTATCGATGATGGCCGGCATGACGGTCTTCCCTGACAGGTCCACCCGCGCGGCGCCCGCCGGAGCGTTCAGCTCGCCCTGCCTGCCGACCTGGGTGAAGCGACCGCCGTCGACGACGAATGCGGCGTTCTCGAGCGGCGCCCCTCCGTCGCCTGCGATGAGCCGTGCCCCCTCGAACAGGGTCACGCCGGCCACCTGAGACGCCTCGTCTGCCACCAACGCAGGATGCGAGGCCGCGACGAACAGACCGCCCGCAAGGGCACCCGCAACGAGAACCGATTGGCGGCGCATTCTCCTCACTCGGTACATGGAAACCTCCCGCGGCCAACACAGGGCACCTGAGCACGTGAACACTCGCACACGCACTCAGCGCCGATTATCGACATCACAAGGCGCGCGTCAGGCGCATACGGCGCCCGGACCCCGCCCACCCCGCACGCCGCTCAGGATTTCACCGAGGGAAAGATCTCCCTGAACGCGGCCATGAACCGACCCATGTCGTCTTCCTTCCCCACCGACACCCGCATGTGCTGCGTCATCGGGGGGAACGGGCGGCCAACCCGGACGCCGCGGCTCCTGAACTCGTCGATCACCGGCCGAATCTCGCGGCCGATGCCCACCATGAAGAAGTTCGTCTCCGTGGGCAGCACCTCGTAGCCGAGCGCCCGCACGTCCGCGATCGTCCGGTCGCGAATGGCGATCGTCTGTGTCTTGATCCACTCCCGGCCCGAGGCGTCCTCGAGTCCGGCCACCGCACCCCACTTCACGAGCGCGTTGATGCTGCCGACCGAGTGCGGTCGCATCCGATCGATCACGTCCGGCGGCGCGATCGCGTAGCCCAACCGCATCCCGGCCAGCCCGAAGATCTTCGAGAACGTGCGCGCAACGATCACCTGGCGGCCTTCGAGGACGTAGGGCAACGCCGTGGCGTAGTCCGGATCCACGACGAAGTCGTGGTAGGCCTCGTCGATGAGCACCGGCAGGTCTTCCGGCGTGCCGTCGAGCAGCTCCTTCACTTCCTGCTTGGTGACGATCATGCCCGTCGGGTTGTTCGGGTTGCACAGGTACACGAACCCGAGCTCCCGGTTGTGACGCCTGGTCGCCGCCACGAAGCCGGGGATGTTCTGCGTGTAGTCGTCATTGAGCGACATCCTGATGGCGTCCGACTTGATCCGCGCCGCGCGCGCGAACACCGAGTTGTAGGTCGGCTCGACACCCAGGACCTTCTTGCCCCCCTCGAGAAACGTCAAGCCGACGACGCCCAGGATCTCGCCGGACCCGGCGCCCAGCAGGACGTGCTCCGGTGTCACCCCATGGTAGTCGGCGATCTTCTGTAGCACGTCACCGTCTGGATAGCCGTAGCGGTTGGAGTACTTCCAGGCCGAGTTCATCGCCTCCATGCTCGAATCGAGCGGCCCCCACGGGTTCTCGTTGCTCGAAAGCTTGGCGGCTGCATCGTACTCGGCGATGCGTTCGCGCATTGCCGGGGCGAGCTTGAGGTTGTCGGACGAAGCCTGTGCAAGCAGGCCGGCAGGACGCACGCCCATGTACCCCAGGGCGGCGGCCATCCCACTCACGAAGCTGCGGCGGGTCAAACTCATAACGCCTCCGTTCATTCGATGATTCCGTCACGCACCGTCCGGACCCAGGGAAGACCGGTCCCAGGGGCCGAGACGACCTTCCAACTCCACGCGCATTGTAGCCGGACGCCGGCGACATGTCACAGGGCTTTCGTCGGCGCAGTCTCGGCACCCGCAACGGCAGGGATACACTCCTGCCCCACAGCGACTAGCGGAGCCGGCTCGGACCTCCCGAGGCGGGCTGCTAGCGCTCCACCTCTTCCCACCGCGCCTTCATCCACTCGCCCGCCTGCGTGAGCGCATCGATGTAGCCGCCCATCGCGAAATGCCCGATGCCCTCGAGCTCGGTGAACTTCACGGGGTGTCGGCGCTCCTCGAGCGTCTTCGCGGCTGCGCGCGCGGGGGCAATCGGGACCACGTCATCGTCGCGGCCGTGGATGATGTGCACCGGCATCGACCCCAGGACGTCGAGGCGGTCATCGCCGGGCGAGCCCGCGATGGGGATCGCGCCGCTGAAGAGGTCCGGATGGCGGGTGGCCATGAACCAGGTCCCGCGCCCGCCGAGGCTGAAGCCGGTCACGAGGACCCGGTCTCGGTCGATGGCATAGTCCTCGAGAACCGCGTCCAAGAGCGCACGCACGGCACGCTCGGCTATCTCGCTGGTCCACGCACGCGTGGGGCAGTCGGGCGCCACGATGATCGCCTCCCAGCTGCCAAGCGCCGGGTGGACGACCTGGCGCATGAACGCGCCGCCGTAGTACGGCGTCCGAGGCCCGCCAGGGTGGAGGGCCAGCACCAGGGGCCTGGCATCGCTCGCGTCGTAGCCAGCCGGCACCGAGAGGGAGTACCGCATCTCCCCCAGCTCGGGGATCGGAAAGACGAGCTGCTGAATCCGGGGGCCTTGCGCGCCACCGAGTTGTGCAACCGCCGTCAGCGTCAGCGCCATTAGGACGAGCCGCATGATGTCGATCGGCGCGTCGCGGTACCAGAGCGTCGCTGAGCCCCTCACGCACGAGCGTCGACGCCACGTCGCATCCGACCCGGCTCTCGGTGGGCCTCCCTGGTTGGCCTCCGCCCACATGGAGGCACCACCCCGGTCTACGGCCTCACTCTGACGTACTTCTGCAGCTTGCGGGGGCGAGGCTCTCCGCCGTACAGGTTGCCCTCGCGGTCCACCGCCACGAACTCCGCTCCGTTCCCCGCCGGCCGGCGGGGATCCCCCCACGGGTAGAGAACGAAGGCGTTCACCCAACCGGTTCTGGCATCCCCGATCCTGATGCCCATCTCCCAGCCCGGATTCTCCACGTCGTCTGACTCTGAGTCGGCCACATAGATCTGGTCGTTCTCATCGAAGAAGATTCCGCTGGGCCTCCCGAACTGCGTCCACACGGCCAGGACGCTTCCCTCCTGGTCGAAGATCTGGATTCGGTTGTTGGACCGGTCAGCAACGAACACCCGACCTCGGGCATCGATGGCGATAGCGTGCAGCGTCCGGAACTCGCCCGGCGCGTAGCCGGTCTGTCCCCAGGCCTCGATGAACGTCCCGTCGCTCGAATACTTCGCCACGCGGTTGTTCGTGTCGTCACCATGGCCATCCGCGACGAAGATGTCGCCGTTACCAGCCACCGCGACATCGCTCGGGGCATTGAAGTGGTCCGGACCGTCACCGGGCACTCCCGGTTCGCCGAGGGTCATCAACACCTCCCCGGTCGGGCTGAACTTGACCACCTGGTGACCCCGCGTCCCTTCGGGCGTTCGCGCGGCGCTCACCGCGTCGGTCACCCACACGTTGCCGTCCTGGTCCACGTCGATTCCGTGGGGCCAGATGAACATCCCGCTTCCGAAGCTCTCGACGACCCTGCCTTCGAGGTCGAACTTGAGGATCGGGTCCAGATCCGAATCCAGACACTCGTCGCCGAACCGTTCCGGGGCCGTCGCATCGCATCTCACCACGGCCCAGACATGGTCGGCATCGGGGTCGACCGTCACCCCCCCCCACCGCTCCCATCTGCCGCCCGCCCGGAAGCTCGGCCCAGCCATCGACCGCGCGATACGGATTCGGGAGGGCCTGAGCAAGGACCCCGGCTCCGGCGCCGAGCACCGTGACCGCGGCCCACGCCACCACCAATCCAGCTCGCCTTGCGTACCGCATGATCGCACCTCGGTGACCACGGCGCGAAGGCGTTCGTGAGGCGCGTGGCCTCCGTTGGCCGTCCCGCCGTGCACCCGCGCCGAAGAGAGGAGATAGAGACGGCACAGCGTATCACTCGCCCCCCCTGGTTGCCAGCAGCCCGGCGGCGCCGCCCGGTCACTCGGCCGGCCCCAGCCCAAACGTGACGATCGCACTTCCGGCGGCGATCGTCACGAACTGCTGGCCGCCGGCCATGTACGAAATCGGCGCGGCTTTGACCTGTCCACCGACGTTCATCCGCCACAGCTCTTCGCCATCGACGGCATCGAGCGCATAGAAGTACCCATCGACGCTCCCACCGAACACCAGGTCGCTCGCCGTCGAGAGCAGCCCCGACACGGTCTTAGGTTGGAGTCGATACTCCCAACGCGTCTCTCCAGTTCGGGGATCGAGCGCACGGACCATACTGGCGTATGTCTCTTGGGGCACGTAGCGTTCGTGCCCTCCCCCGACGAAGAGCTGTCCGGGCGCGTATTCGTCCTCACCGATGTAGTAGACCTCCGCACCATCGTAGGTCACGACGTAGATGAGCTCGGTGCGCGGGCTGAAGGTCGTTGACCACCAATTGGCTGCACCGGTGACCGACGGAAAGACCAGCACACCCTCCTCACTCGGTAACATGCCCGGAATCCGCACCGGCCGCCCGCTCTCGTCGATCCGCTCAGCCCAGGTCTGCTTCGCGAACTCCGTGGCCCGCAGGAACTCACCGCTCTCACGGTCCAGAACGTAGAAGAACGCGTTTCGATTCGGCCACAAGATCAACTTGCGCGGCCGACCGTCGAACTCGAGGTCGGCCAGAATCGGCGTCTGCGTCGCATCCCAATCGTGCACGTCGTGGGGCGAAAACTGAAAGTGCCATTTCAAGCGCCCCGTCTCGGCATCCAGCGCCACGACGCTGTCCGAGTACAGGTTGTCACCCTCGCGCGCTTCCCCGTTCCAATCGGGACCAGGATTGCCAGTGCCCCAGTAGATCAGTTTCAGCGCTGGATCGTACGAGCCGGTCACCCACGTAGGCGCGCCGCCCGTCTTCCAGGAGTCGCCTTCCCAACTGTCGTTGCCTGGTTCGCCCTCACCCGGAATCGTGTAGAAACGCCACGCGCGCTCACCCGTTTCGGCGTCGTACGCATCCAGGAAGCCCCGAATGCCGTATTCTCCGCCCGCGATGCCGCTGATGACCTTGTCGCCCACGACGAGCGGTGCCGCGGTCTTGCTGTAACCGGCTGCCGGGTCTGCAACCTGCACGTCCCAAACGACGGTGCCACTCTTCACATCGAGGGCGATCAGGCGAGCATCCAGCGTTCCGAGGAACAATTTGTCTCCCAGGATAGCAACTCCCCTGTTCTGACGACCGCAGCAGAGGCTGAGCTGCTCAGGCACCTCGTGCTCATAGATCCAGAACGGTCGGCCCGTCGCCGCATCGAGCGCGATGACGTTGCTCGGTGACTGTGTCAAGTACATGACGCCATCCACGACGAGCGGCGATGTCTCCACGTCGGCGAGGGTCGGCAGCTGGTGGATCCACTTCACTCGCAGACCGCCCACGTTGCGCTCGTCGATCTGCGTCAGGCGACTGTGTCGTTGGCTACTGTATTGCCCCGAGTACATGAGCCAGTTCTGCGGCTCGTCCTCGGCGTTCCGGAGTCGCTCGGCTGTCACCGGACTCGCCTGCGGTGCCGGCGTCTGCTGGGCCGAGACCGAGCCGAGACACACGGCGAGAGCGCACACCACGACCAGGCCGATCTTGTAGACCGTCATCGCTCATCCCCCCGCAGCGAATACAGATAGGCAACCAGGTCATCAAGCTCCTGATCGCTCAGGCTCCCGTCGTAGCTCCACATCGGCGAGGTTTCCAGCCGTTCGAAACTCTCCAACTCGGTCTTCTCGAACGCGCGCAGGCGGTCATCCGTGTCCAACAACCGAATCGAATAGGTATCTTCATCGAGTCGCCACCCGGCCACGACCGTGCCGTTCCGGTCCACCAGGCGAACGCCCCACCAACGTGGCGGCACCTCGGCGTTGGGCTCGATGATTGACCGCCGCAAATGATCGGGTGAGCGACGCCATCCGATGTCGCTGAGATCCGGCGCGCGGCGCCCGCCCTCGCCGCGGACGACGTGACACTGAGTGCAGTCTTCCTGCTCGTGGAAGATCCTGGCACCAGCGACCGGATCACCGGCTACCTCGGTCCGTGCCCCGCCAGCGTCTAGCGATCGCACGTAGGCGACCAACTGCCAGATTGCTGTATCACCGTAGTTGCGGCCGGGCATGTCCGTCCCCGGCACACCCCGACGGATCACCGTGAACATGGCCCCGTCGCTCGTCGCATGTCGAAAGCGTCCACGGGTCAGGTCCGGCCCCCGATCGCCTCGCCCCGATCGCCCGTGACATGTCGTACAGTGCGAACGGAAGAACCTCTGACCCGCTGCAACGTCGGCTGTCGACGTACGTGGATTCTCCCCCGCGCCTCCTTGAGCGCCAAGTGCCACCGAGCCCACCATCAGAAGGGTCGTCAGCGCAGCGCCGACACCATACCTGCTAATGAGATACATGGCCGATCCTTTCCTCAATGCGTCGATGACGCCCATCATACGTAGGATATCGGCACACTGTAAATGGATGGGTTGAGGCGAGGCGCCGGAGTTCGGCTATCCTAAGGGTCACCGTCAACGACCCTGTCGGTCAACGAGCGGAGCGAGCGGCTCCTCGCAGAAGGTCGAGCGATCCGCAGGCTCGGTCTGGCGGCCCAGATGAATTGGACGATGCGTTCCTCCCCGGCACAGCCTGAAGTCGACCGAGACCGTGGGCCGCGTCACGATGGCTAGCTCCGACCCTCAGACTCGCGCGCATCGGGTCAACCGCCGATACGTCGTCACGCTCGCGGTCGCCGCCGGGCTGA
>PVBE012112450.1_pt1 | contig 12786 bp, 12 predicted proteins | sample 1631181 | NCBI WGS metagenome assembly PVBE01 (sample SAMN08397723, study PRJNA350692) | Marine metagenome, whole genome shotgun sequencing project. | isolation source: water | place: Pacific Ocean | collected 2012-04
GGCTCCAGAAATGGTCAGATTGTCGTCACATCTTAGCATTGATTTATGTCAAAGGACAATAAGAGAGGCTTGGCTTCAAACTCAGTCACTATTTCCAGCGTATTGGCATCATAAACTATCACCTTATCCTCATTCCAGGCGCTAACGTAAACATATTTGGCATCTTTGGTGAATTCAGGGTGGATCGAGCGTTTCCCTGGTTGGAGGGTCTCCACTATCTCAAGAGTATCCCGGTCAAAAACGACGATATCGTCCCACCATTCACCAAAAGCAACATCAACCCACACATAGCGGCTATCGGGATTCGCGCGGATGAATAACCCCGGACCTCTGGTGGGCAGGCTCTTTTTTGTGGACATATGTTGTGTGGTGACATATCTTTTCAAAGATGAAAGGAGCCAACACAGAGAAAATGATTTTTCTTGAAACTTTGTTTTAGTTAAAATACGGCCTAAATCATGATAAACTGGTTATGAACCCCGACAGTCAAAGCATTTACGAGTGTTATAGAAAACACAGAGCTTGCATAGCGGGAGGATAACTTTGACAGCAGATGGAACCCCTACAAAGGTTTTAATGGAGGAGCATCACAAAAAGGGGTGTTTATTTTGAAGAAAAGACACCAAGCTTCGTGGTGTGTTTGCCTTTGGGCAAATAATACTTTCCGATTCGAGGATCCCGGAGAACAGCAAACACCTCAAAGGAGTTGGTAATTGTAAAAGGCTTATTCCAACCTTTTCTGCACCGCTTTGGCGTGGGCATCAAGGCCCTCGGCCTCAGCCAGTGCCCGGGCAGCCGGTCCCAATTTTTTCAAAGTGACCTCATCCAGACTTATCAGGCTGGTCAGCTTAATAAAATCGGTTACGTTGAGGGGTGAACCAAAGCGGGCCGTCCCCCCGGTAGGCAGGACGTGGCTCGGCCCGGCCACATAATCACCCGGCACCACCGTCGCTTCTTCTCCAATAACGATACACCCGGCATTGTAGATTCCGTCCAGGTAAGAGTCCGCCCCCTTCACCATCAGGCAGAGGTGCTCCGGAGCATAAAGATTGGACAGCTCTATCGCCTCATCCATATCGCTCACCACGGCCACCACCCCCCTCTCCTCCAGAGACTGCCGGGCCAGGTCGGGCCGGGGCAGGTCCGTAAGTTGCCGTTCAGTTTCAGCTACAATCGCAGCCGCCATCTCTTTTGAGAAGGTCACCAGCACTGCCAAACCCAGCGAATGTTCCGCCTGGGCCAGCAGGTCGGCGGCGCAATAGGCCGGATTGGCTGTCTGGTCAGCGATAATCAGTACTTCCGAAGGGCCGAAGAGCCCATCGATGCCGACTACTCCGTAGAGCAGTTTCTTGGCCAGTGTTACAAAAATATTGCCCGGGCCGCAGATCTTGTCCACAGCCGGAATTATCTCGGTACCGAAGGCCAAGGCCGCAATCGCCTGGGCTCCCCCGACTGAGAAAATCCGGTCGACTCCTGCAATATCGGCCGCCACCAGGATTAACGGTGAGACTCCCCCCTGTTTCCTTGGAGGCGTAACCAGGATAACTTCCTTTACTCCAGCCACCCGGGCCGGAATAACCGTCATTAGCAGCGATGAAGGCAGGGGGGCGGTGAAACCGGGGGTGTGGACGCCGATCCGGTTCAGGGGACGCACCAGCCAGCCCATCCCGTCATTTATATTCTCTTTGAGCAGACTCTCCTTCTGGGCAGCATGGTATGCGGAAATGCGTCCGGCCGCCAGCTTCAAGGCCGCCACCAGTCCGGCATCAACCTCGTCATAGGCAACCCTCACCTGAGCTTCAGTCACCTCAAGGGAAGTAAGCTTCACCCCATCGAACTTCAAAGTATAATCAATGAGAGCCGCATCACCTCGTCTCCTCACATCCTCCAACCACTCCCTGATTTCCGTCTCGCGGTCGTCAGTACCGAATGTTTCCAATGACGGACCTTGCCTGGACAGGGCTTTCTTTGACTGCTCAAAACCTTCAATAATTTTCAATTCATTTATCCCCTGATACCACTTGATTTATTAACCGCATTCCCCGCAAAACACGCCTATTCCACTGCGGTCTTAAGGATCTCGATAATAGTCTTTATTCTCTCCCCTTTGGCAGAGCTGACGAGGCTTTCCTTGTTCCCCACCAGACAGCCGGTGGATATAAAGAGAGTATCGATAATCTTCAAATTATGACGGGCGATAGTCCGTCCCGTTTCGGTATTTTCAATCAGCAGGTCGGCGTCCTCGGGCAAAAAGGCCTCGGTAGCGCCCCAGGTGGGTATCACCCGGTACAGTCCCAGGTGATTATCTCTGGCCCATTTATCGGCGATGTGTATGTACTCTGAGGCCACCCTCAGGGGCACCGGATCCCAGGCGTAAAGCTGGTTCAGACCCTGGATATCTTCCGTCTCTAAATCATTGCTGACCACCGCCACTATTCTCACCCGGGCAAAATTAAGGTCGAGAAGCTCGGTTACCGGGCTGGACGGGAATTCGTACAGGTGCTCCAGCAACCAGTCCTTACCGGTAACCGCCAGGTCAAAACTACCCGTCGCCACCTGAGCCGGCATATCCTGGGGCCTGATTACCTTTATAGCAACTCCGTCCAGGCTGCTGGAGGGACGTCGGTTGCCCGTTGACGAAGGATAATCGTCAAAGGAAATACCGGCCCTGGTCAGTAACTCGACGGCGTGTTTCTGCTGGTGCCCGTCGGGTAAAGCCAGCCATATCGTCTCCTCGTCAATTCCCTGAACCGAATGTGGACGGCCCGACTGCTCCGGCTTTCTTTCCGTCATCTGCGATGGCTGTCTTTCGAGAGAGGACAACTCGTTGTCTATCGAGGCCAATATCTCACTGAGGTCCTCTCTTTCCCAGCTACTCTTATTAACGATGAGGCAGGCGTCAAAATCAAGGACATCCTTCACCGCCACCAGGTTACTATTGAAAACCTCCTCGCCTGGCCGGCCGGCTACTAGGGCCAGTTCAGCGCTTTCCGGCGGGTAGACCTCGGCTCCCCCCCACAGGGAAAAGATACTGAACCGCCGCAGCCTGCTTTCCAGGGCGAAGGACTCGGCCAGGTTGGGGTACTCACTGACCAGGCGTACCACATTCCGGCTGGTCCCTATCTGCTCTATCTCCGACGCGCCTTCGGAAAGACTGGCCACCACGTACAGGGCGCCCTGGCCGTAGCCGAGGTCTCTCAGCTTAACCAGAGCCGAACTGGGGTATTTAACCAGCAGCTCTTTTACCCAGTCAGACCCGCAAATCCCCAAATCATAGTTGCCCACCGCCACTTGAACCGGGACATCCCTCTCGTTGAAAATCTTGGCCATCAAATTGGGGAACCTCTTTGATTCAAGGCGGTAAGAACGGGCTCCCTCAGTGTACCCGCCCAACCCCCAGTCCGCCTTCTTCAGCAAGTCGGCGGTTTCAGTCAAAAGGCGGCCTTTAGGCAGGGCTATCTTGAGAGTTCTTGTTTCACTGACTGTCATTTGTCTTTTGACCCCAAGTTCCTTAATTCCCGTCCGCCTTTTTGAGAGGAAGGCGACACCATTATTCAGAAAGCGCTCTTACCCCAATAATTTCAATACTTCATCTGCAGTCTGCGCTTCGTGCTTCTGCTGGCTGGCCTGGTCGGTAAGCGTAAAAAGGGGTGATCCCCCGTTAACTTCAATCAGCCAGCCTGAATCAGGGGGATCCTGACCGCCAAGGTACACTTCAGCCGCGTACCCGGCCCGGTGAAGGTGATTGGCCAGGTTGAAGGTCTCTTTCAGGGTACCTTCCCCAGACTCGTTCCTAATTAGGATCTTCCGTGCCTGGAGTCCGTCCCTCTCTTTAGGTTGGACAAGGTCCATCAGGTGATCGAGATAGAGGGCAAAACCTGAGGCTGGAATATCCCGGCCCCCCATCAGGGGGATGAGGGCATCATATCTGCCACCCCCACCAACAGGTTCCCCATCAACCAGTAGCTGGAACATCACCCCGGTATAGTATTCAAAACCCCTTCCGGAAGCTATGTCAATCTGGTAATTAACTCCCATCGCTTCCAGAAGGTCGACAATTTCGATGAAGTTATCAAGTGAGGGCTCTAGTTCCGGAAAATCCTGGTTAAACAAAGCCCTCAGGTTTTTCAGAAAGCCGGATGACCTCCCCTTCAGGTCCAGCAGAGGGGTCAGAGTCCGGCCCAGTTCCGGCTTCTCTGATTTTACCTTGGCCAGCGCTTCGTCATCACCATCCAGAATCTGGTCGAATATCCTGGCCTGTTCTCCGGAGCTCAGACCAAACTTGACCAGCAACGCCCGGATCAAGCCTGCGTGAGAAAGCCTCACCTGGACACGCTCAAGCCCCAGTTGCTTTAACACCTCTAGAGACAGCAGCACCAGCTCTACATCGGCGGTGTTTGAGCCGGCCCCGATGAGCTCCACTCCACACTGCCATTTTTCCCTGGTCTCTTTTCCCGTCTCCTCAAAGATGAATACGTTGGTCACGTAAAAGAGCTTGGCCAACTCCCCACCTTCCATCGCGTCAACGTACAGCCGGGCGATGGGTATGGTACCGTCAGGTCTCAACACCACCCTCTCCCCACTCCACCCGTCCCAGTCGAGAAAGGAGTACACCTTGCCCAGACGATTCGGGGTAAGCGTCCCCGTTGAGGTGAACAGGTGCAGGTATTCGAGGGTCGGCGTCCTCACCTCTTCATAGCCCCACTTGAGACAGCCGTCTCGAAAGACCCCCTCGATCATGCGGAACCTTCTCATCTGCTCAGGAGACAGGTCCTGAGTCCCCTTGCACCTCTGTACTCTCATAAAAACGTCCTCAATAGTCTCAATTCTACACTACCTCACCAGGCGGTTCAACATCCGCATTTGCAATAGGCTAATATTCACTATACAATTTAATCAATTATGGTATACTATGCTACTGTGTTCAAAACCCTGCGTATCCTGTCCTTGTTGGTAGTAATAATTACCGCCTCGCTATCTGTAACCGCTCGGGCAGCCACTCCCACCATTGATGTACTCCAGGCCAAGGGAGTCATTAACCCCGTGGTGGCTGATTATATTGAGCGAGGAATTGAGCAGGCCGAAGAAACCAACGCCATCGCCGTTATCATCCAGATGGACACCCCCGGCGGCCTGGACATCTCCATGCGTGACATCGTCCAGGACATCGTCAATTCCCGCGTTCCGGTGGTAGTATTTGTCTCCCCTTCCGGGGGCCGGGCCGCATCAGCCGGAGTGTTCATCACCGTGGCCGCCCACGTGGCTGTCATGGCTCCGAATACCGCCATCGGAGCTGCCCACCCGGTCAATCTGGGCGAGGGGGGCGAACAGCAGGTCTCGGAAGATATGGCCGAAAAGATTGTCAACGATGCTGCCGCCTATATTAGAAGCATCGCTGAGGCCCACGGACGCAATATGGAATGGGCCGAAGAAGCGGTAAGAGAAAGCGTTTCCGCCACCGAGCGGGAGGCCCTGGAGCTTAACGTCATTGACATGATCGTTCCCGACCTTAATACCCTCATCTCCCAGCTTGATGGCAGAGAGATAACCATGCTGGGCGGGGGAATGGTGACCCTGCAAACAGAAGGGGCTACCATTAACCATGTCGTGATGAATACGGTTGAAGATTTTCTCTACGCCATTAGTGACCCCAATATCGCCTTCTTACTCTTGAGTCTGGCGTCTCTCGGAATTATGGTTGAGCTTTCTAACCCGGGACTGATATTCCCCGGCGTGATCGGTGCCATCAGTCTGCTGATGGCTTTCTTCTCACTGGGAATGTTACCGATTAACTATGCCGGAATCTTGCTCATCCTTCTTGCCTTCGGTTTCTTCATTGCGGAAGTATTCACCGCCAGCTTCGGCCTTTTTACCGCCGGAGGCATAGCCGCCCTGGTTCTTGGCTCAATGATCATGTTCCGGGGAGGCCCCCTGTTCCAGGTGAATCCCTGGCTGGTAGGCTCAACGGCCGTTGTCATCGCCGTAGTTTTCGTCTTTGTTATCAGCCGGGTAATCGGAGCCCTCCACCGCCAGCCGACCACCGGCTGGGAAGACCTGATAGGCAAACCGGCCCTGGTTAAGGCCGCCCTGACCCCGGAGGGCATGGTCTTGTTCAAGGGTGAACGCTGGAAGGCTGTGGCCGAAGAAGGCCGCCTGGAGCCCGGTGAAACTGTGGTCATAGACAAAGTCGAGAACCTGAAATTATACGTATCCAAAAAATAATAGGGTGGTAATCAAATGAACTTAGGTCTCGGTGATTTTACAATAGACCCCTGGCTGATTGTCGTAGTCGCAATCAGTGTTGTCGTTTTCGGCGTGGTCACGGTCATTTGGGGAATTCGTGCCCACCGCCTCCAGGTAGGCGCCGGCAGAGAAGAACTGGTTGGCAAAACTGCCGAGGTCAGAGTTGCCCTGGAACCCAAAGGAACAGTCTTTATTGACGGTGAACAGTGGTCGGCCGTGGCAGAAGCGGGCCGGGCGGAACCCGGGGAGGAGGTAATTATTACCAGAGTTGATGGCCTGAAACTATATGTAACCAAGAAATAATTAAGGAGGTAAACAATGAACCCAATTATTATCGCCATAATTGCCTTAGTCGTGGTTTTGTTGCTCTCAATGGCGGTCAAGATTGTCCCCGAGTTTGAGCGGGGGGTTCTTTTCCGTCTAGGGCGGCTGGTAGGGCAGAGAGGCCCAGGCCTCTTCTTCATCATCCCCTTCGTTGACCGGATGGTGAAGACTGACCTGCGGGTAGTAACTATGGATGTCCCCTCACAAGAGGTAATCACCAAGGACAATGTCACCATGAGGGTAAACGCCGTGGTCTATTTCAGGGTGGTTACCCCGACTGACGCGGTCGTTAAGGTGTTGGACCACATTAGAGCCACCTCGCAGATATCACAGACCACCCTCAGAAATGTGCTGGGCCAGTCCGAACTTGATGAACTGCTGACCCAAAGGGAGATGCTCAACCAGAGGCTTACCCAGATTATCGACGAGCACACCGACCCCTGGGGAGTAAAAGTCAGCACGGTGGAAATCAAGGAGGTTGAGCTTCCGGAACAGATGAAGCGGATGATGGCAGCCCAGGCTGAAGCTGAGAGGGAAAGGCGGGCCAAGATCATCCATGCCGACGGTGAGTTTCAGGCTTCCGAGAGGCTGGCTGAAGCCGGAGCCATTATTGGCCGGGAGCCGGCCACCCTCCAGCTCCGCTACCTCCAGACGCTGACTGAGATAGCTTCGGAGAGAAACAGCACTCTCATCTTCCCCCTGCCCATAGACCTTATCACCTCATTCATAAACCGTGGTAGCAGCAACCAGACCTAATCGGCACCTACAGTAGAGTTAATCAGAGATGGTGGTTGAAGAGGCTAACAGCTTTTTCAGCCACCATCTTCTAGTTACCCAGGCTGACATCTCCGGCCACAATCTTGGTCAGCCCACCATCGGCCCCCCGCACCAAAAGACTGCCATCCTGTCCCACCGTTTCGGCCACCCCCTCATGAACGGAGTCGCCTTCCTTCACCCGGACATTCTTACCCAGTGTCACCAGATTATCGCGCCACTCTTCGTAAAGAGACCCTCCCTCCGACAAGACGAAATATGAACGTTCCATCGCAACCAGCAATCGCCTTATCACCTCCAGGCGCGATACCTCTCCACCCAGTTCATCGGAAAGACTGGTCGCGATGGGCTGAATCTTGGGAAAATCAGCCAACCTCAGATTAACATCTATGCCGATGCCGACAACGCTGTAATTCACTCTGTTCCCCTGTAGATCGTTTTCTATCAGAATCCCGCACACCTTCTTGCCGCCGATCAGAACATCGTTGGGCCACTTGATTTGTGCCCTCAGACCGGTAACCGATTCTATGCTGCCCACCACCGCCAGTGAAGCCAGCATGATGAGAGAAGGCAGGCAGGATAGTTCCGGGCGCAGAATCACGGACAGAGCGATGTTGCCTTCAGGCGTCACCCAGGCTCTCCTTAACCGCCCTCTCCCCTCCGTCTGTTCCCCGGCAATGATAACTGTTCCTTCAGCCGCTCCCTGTCGCGCCTGCTCTCCGGCAATCTCCATCGTTGAAGTCAGACTGGAGAAGTACAGAACTCTCTGCCCGATAAAGACGGTTTCCAGGTCTCTGGTGATAGCCTCGGCTGATAAATTGTCTTTCGCCATTCACTCCCATCCCATACAACCTTGAGCTGAATAAAGCCAGTCTAAATATAGCATAACTCAATCCCGTCCAAAAGGCTGATTTCTTAATTATCTTACCCCATCCCCTGCCTCTCGTTTCCTTTGGAAAGGAGAGGCGAATTAAAGGGGAGATGTTGATGAGACTGCTCACTCTCCCCCTTATTAGAAATTCTTTTATTGTAAAAATACCTGGGATACAATAAAATACTAAAGGTTAAGAGGAGGGGTCGCATAGTGGCCGAGTGCGGGCGCCTGCTAAGCGCTTACCCTGGGAAACTGGGGTCGAGGGTTCGAATCCCTCCCCCTCCGCCGGATAAAGTGATATCCCCCTGAAGAAAACCTATTTCCCTCAATATCCGTACCGAAGAAAAACTATGCCACACTACCATATCTGGACTATCGGTTGTCAGATGAACAAGGCCGAATCGGAGCGGCTGGGCAACCTCTTCGAGCAACATGGCTACCAGGCTACCGCCAGCCTTGATGAAGCCGATATAATCGTGCTCAATAGCTGCGTAGTGCGCCAGAGCGCCGAAAACCGGGCCACCAGCCGACTTCAGTCCCTTAAACCGCTGAAAAAAGCCAATCCCGGTCTGATCCTGGCCCTGACCGGCTGTTTGGTAAATTCTGATAATGCCCTGCTCAAGAAAAACTTCCCCCATGTCGACTACTTTTTCAAGCCCGGAGACCACCCCCAATGGCTGGAACAAGCCAGTTGGGCTCAAACGTTACCTCTGCAGGTACCCGCCAGCGAATACGTTCCCATCATTCAGGGTTGTGATAACTTTTGCTCCTACTGCATTGTCCCCTACCGCCGCGGCCGGGAAATAAGCCGTCCCTTGGCCGAAATAAGAGATGAAGTCAAAGAACTGGTGCTCCGCGGGGCCAAAGAAATCACCCTGCTGGGACAAAATGTGGATTCTTACGGGCATGACCTGCCCGGCCGGCCGGACCTGGCCGACCTGCTCTCTGAGCTAAATGACATCCCGGGCTTGTCCCGCCTGCGTTTCCTCACCAATCACCCCAAAGATATGACCACCCGGCTCATCGCAGCCGTGGCTACACTGGATAAGGTCTGCGAGCAGATAAATCTGCCCGTCCAGTCAGGTGACAATGACATACTGGAACTGATGAAACGGGGCTATACCGCCGAGCACTACCGCCGCCTTATTACGCAAACCCGCCGCCAGCTACCGGAAGGCGCCATCAGCACCGACGTCATTGTCGGCTTCCCCTCGGAAAGTGAAGAGCAGTTCGGGCAGACATTTAATCTGCTCTGCGAGCTAATGTTTGATACCGTACATGTAGCTGCCTATTCTCCCCGGCCGGGGACTGTCGCCGCCCGAGAACTTGATGATAATGTCCCCACCGCTGAAAAGAGCCGGCGGCTAAATGCAATCGAGCACCTCCAGGAGAAAATCGCCGCTGAAATCAACGCCCGGTTGCTGGGCGGGACAGTCGAAATTCTGGTAGAAGGCAGGAAGAAGGGCAAGTGGCAAGGTCGGACCAGAAGTGGTAAAATTGTATTCTTCACAGACAACGGTAATCACCTGGGACAACTGGTAGATGTCAGGATTGAGAAGACAGGTCCCTGGTCAATGCAAGGAAAGATTGCACTAAATAAGTGATACAAGGAGAGGAACATGGGAGCCGGCTTTTTACCCCTGGTTGGCGTTATGGCCGTGGTTACTTTGATGATATATTTCATCATGGTCAGGCCGGTACGCCAGCGAGAACGTCAACACGACCAGATGGTAGACCTACTGGAAAAGGGCGACAAGGTGATCACCGCCAGCGGCATGTACGGCCAGGTTGAAGGCATCTATGAGGACAGCATAGTCATAAAGGTTGAATCGGGAGCGATGGTAAGGATGACCAAAGGTGGCATTGTCAAGAGGCAGGATGAACCGAGACGATACTAATACCATAATAGACCTCGCCCTGGCTGAAGATACAGGCCATGGTGACGTCACCAGCCAGACCCTGATACCCTCCAACCTTCAGGGCAAGGCCTACATGCTGATTAAGGCGGGGGGAGTGCTGGCCGGCGGGGAAGTAGCTAAAGAGGTATTTCTCAAGGTTGACCCTTCTCTGAAGGTCACGCTGCTCATCATAGACGGGGCAAATGTAAAACCGGGAGACATAATCGCCACCGTTTCCGGTAACGTCACCGGCATCCTCAAGGCCGAACGGGTAGTCCTCAATTTTCTCCAGAGGTTGAGCGGCATCGCTTCACAGACAGCCCTCTACATCGCCGAGACAAATGACTGCAAAGCCAGGATTGTTGATACCCGCAAGACTACCCCCGGTCTCAGGACATTGGAAAAGTACGCCGTGCGCATGGGCGGCGGACAAAATCACCGGCTCCACATGGGTGACGCCATTCTGATCAAGGACACTCATCTGGCAGTCCTGCGGGCTCTGGGCATGACCTTGAAAGATATTGTCATTAAGGCCAAAGAGGAGGCCCCCCGGGGAATGACCGTCGAGGTGGAAGTTGCCACCCCTCAAGAGGCTTGTGAAGCGGCTGAGGCCGGGGCCGACATGATTATGCTGGATAACATGGACCCGGAAGAAATGAAATGTGCGGTCAGCTCACTGCCGGATAACGTCAAAACCGAGGCTTCGGGAGGCATCACGCTGAAAAATGTCCGGGCCGCCGCTATGACCGGGGTTGATATTATCTCTATCGGCGCCCTCACCCATTCCCCGATGGCCCTCGACATTAGTCTCGAGCTCGAGCCGGAGACTCTGAAATTATTCTAGATCGTCACTTCAGCGACAGCAGCTTAATGGGCTAACCAGGCCCGCAATCCGGTCAATAACCCGTCACTTATCCCCGTACCTGGCTAACAATTCCCTATCAGGCAAAAGCTTGCGCCCGTCTAATTATTTGGGCTGCTACCCGACTGCTGAAACTTTTCTCGGCTGTCGACCATTATTGTCACCGGACCGTCGTTCTGGATTTCTACCGCCATGTATTGCTGAAAACGCCCGGTTTCCACCTTCAAGTTGCTGGCCTTAGCCTGTTCTACAAACTGATCCAACAATATCTCAGCTTGAGCCGGAGAGGCTGCTTCGGTAAAGCTGGGTCGCCGCCCCTTCCTGGTATCGGCCAGTAAAGTAAACTGGCTGACCACTAACAACTCCCCTTTTATATCCATGACCGAAAGATTGAACCTGCCCTCTTCGTCGCCAAAAATGCGCAGGCCTAACGTCTTTTGTACCAGGTACTGCACTTCTTTCTCTCCATCCCCACCAGCCACCCCCACGAAAACCACCAGACCGCGACCGATCCTGCCCACCTCCTCCCCGCCAACCGAAACCGAGGCCGCCCTGACCCGCTGCAGCAGTACCTTCACTATTTACTTCCCCTTTCTCCGCTCATTTTACCCCAACCCATCAGCCGAAATAAAGCAAACACGTCTCCTCGGGGTGTTACTCAACCTCAGTCGTGTGATGCTCCGGTCAATCTTGTGACTTGAATCTGCAGCAATGCTGATTTGATGCAATTGGATATGATATAATGCTTCGTAGTGGTTTCCAACCCATTGTACAGGTAAGTTGAATTATTATTGTGAAGGAGAAAGTTCGTCAGGATTTAGTGGTATGACGTCGTTGTAATGGTATGTGTGGTATTGTAGGTTTCATCAGTAAAAACGGTAATGGTATCAGTATTGATACTGGCATAGAAGCACTAAAAAGGTTGGAATATCGAGGCTACGATTCTGCCGGGATAGCCTATATGGATGAGAAGGCCAATAGTGTTGGTTGTCTGAAGGCTGTCGGAAGAATCAGTAATCTCGAAAAGAAGACCGACGAAACGGATTTTGTAGCTAATGACCCGGTGATTTTACACACTCGGTGGGCTACTCACGGAGAAGTAACTGAGGAGAACGCACACCCTCATTCTGATTGTCACCAAAATATCTGGCTTGTTCATAATGGAATCATCGAGAATTATCAAATCTTAAAAGAAGAACTTGAAAAAGAAGGCCACATATTTACTTCAGGTACGGATAGTGAAGTAATTGCACATCTTATTGAGAAATTTTTTGACGGAAACCTTGAGGACGCGGTCAGGGCTTCCCTGAAGCTTTTAACAGGAACCTATGGACTCGTCGTTATGGCTAGAGATGATCCGGATAAGTTGGTAGTAGCTCGTTTTTCTAGCCCCTTACTCATCGGTCTGGGTAAAGACCAATACATAGTTGCGTCAGACCCTTCAGCCGTGATCATGCATACCAAGAAAGTAATATACCTCGATGATGGTGAAATAGCTATCATAGGTAGAGATAAGTTTACCGTTATCAGGGAGAAAAAACCTGAGAATATAGAGATGGTACCGGAAGAGTATCAGAAAGCCGGGTATCCCCATTTCATGCTGAAAGAAATAATGGAACAACCCACGACCGTTAAGGATGCCTTAAACGGAAGAGTGTCGGTTGCAGATGGGACTGCAATTTTGGGAGGGCTGGAGTCGGTTAGAAGCGTTCTCAAGCATATCAACAGGATACATATTGTGGCATGTGGGACGGCCCGCCATGCAGGTCTGATTGGTGAATATATGCTCGAAGAATATACGGGAATTATTA
>PVBE011658731.1_pt1 | contig 12785 bp, 8 predicted proteins | sample 1631181 | NCBI WGS metagenome assembly PVBE01 (sample SAMN08397723, study PRJNA350692) | Marine metagenome, whole genome shotgun sequencing project. | isolation source: water | place: Pacific Ocean | collected 2012-04
AAAGCTGGTAGTCAGGGCCTACGCTGAGCGCAACCAACTCCCCGACGTCCAGAAAGGGCGTCAGGTCGGCGACGAGGGAAGCCGGGGCTGAGATCATCTTGGCTGGCATGACCGCTGGGTGACCTGATGAGCGGGCCAAGGCCAGCCAGGTCCGCAGCTGGCCCACCTTCCCGCAGCGAACACGATAGCACGAGCGAGTCGCTGGAGTCAGCCGCTGATTTGGCAGCCTGTGTCATCGGGTGAGCCAACTCGGGTGCGGATGTTGCCCGCGGCGGTGTTCAAACCCGGATCACCGCGCACCGGTCTGTCTCAGCCAGTCACTCGCTGTGAAGTTGACCCAGACTCAGCTGGGGGCCACGATATTAGTTCTGCAGGATCGGGGCGTACCAGATCGCCTTGTCGACGATCAGCAGGTGTGTGCAGACCTTGTTCAACCGCAGAATCAGCTGGGAGGCCATCAGGGTCTTGCCGTCGAAGTAGCGGTGCAACCTGAACAGGTGCGGGGAGCGATCATCGAACTTCGTCAGGAAGCGGAATCGCCCGTCCACGAACCCGCGGGTGGAGAACAGGATCTTCTCACCGTCCACCGTTTCTTGCTTGAGGTCCTTCCGGATCGCCGCCAGGCTCTCTTTCATCACCTCGACGCCGCTCTGGGTCAGCTGGAAATCGCCGAGCCAGTGGCGGGGATGGGTCACCTGCTTGATCCAGCGGCGAGTCGGCGACTTGAGGGCATTCTCCGTGTCGAGCGTTCGGAACAACCAGCGCTGGTAGAACTGGCTGTCTTGTTTCAGCCGCCCCATCACCCGCGCCTTGTCTTGCTGCGTGTCGAGCTGGCGTTGGCGGGACTGGAGAAATCCGATACGCCTGAGGAGTAGCTGGGCCGTCGGAAACTTCTTCGGGTATTCGAACTTGGAGTGTCTGGAGACCCAGCGGGACACCGCATTCTTCAGGCTGCCGAGCGTCTTGTCCTTTGCGCCGGCGGTGACCCTGAGCTTTCTCGCCTCGCTCCAGCGTCGCTGAGACCAGTAGGCGACCTCCCGCTTCTGGTAGGCCAGGTATCGGGTGTAGATGCTGGAGTAAGTGCCGTTCGGAGCCGTCGACAGCAGCTTCGGAGATAGCTTGAACGCCGTCTTCTGCAGTGTCGGACTGGCCAGCTCGCGCATCAGCTGCTGGTGGACCTTCAGGTCCCAGTCGCCGCGGAGCAACTGGCTGTGATATTTGCGACAGATGTAGTAGACGACGCGCTGAGTTTTGTTGAAGTCGATCTGCAGCGTGTCTTTCTTTTTTGTCTTGGCCTTGGCGGTTTTCCAGCTCAGCGGCTTGCTGACGACTTTCTCGATGTCTTTTTTCTGGAGCCAGATCGTCCCGAACCTCATCTCCAGTCGGACGCGCTCTTTTTCCTGCACCAGCACCGTGCCCTCTAGCTTGCGACCATCGCTCATGTGAACGATGTCGGCGTCCGCCGCCATGCAGAAGAGAAGCAGTGCGGCTGAGATTGCGATTCGCATGGCGGCTATTAATACCAGACGCGTCTCAACTGTGCAGCAGCTGGCGAATCACATACCGCAGGATTCCACCGTGGCGGTAGTACTCCAGTTCGACGGGCGTATCGATGCGGCTGTGAGCCTCGAAGCACGTCTGGGAGCCGTCGGACGCGGTCGCGGTCACCTGCACCGCCTCGCCCGGCGTCATGCCGTCGGCAATCCCGGTGAGGTCGAAGCTCTCCTCGCCAGACAGGCCCAGCCCCTCGGCGCTCTGGCCCGGCTGGAACTGCAGCGGCAGGACCCCCATGCCGATCAGGTTGCTGCGGTGGATGCGCTCATAGGACTCGGCGATCACCGCGCGCACACCCAGCATCAGGGTGCCCTTGGCGGCCCAGTCACGAGAAGAGCCGGAGCCGTAGGCCTTGCCCGCCAGGACGAGCAGCGGGACGTTCGTCTGTTGATACGCGACCGAAGCGTCGTAGATCGTCATCTGCTCACCGGATGGCATGTGCCGGGTGAAGCCACCCTCGGTGCCCGGTGCCAGGTGGTTGCGGAGCCGGATATTGGCAAAGCTGCCACGCATCATCACCTCGTGATTGCCGCGCCGCGAACCATAGGAGTTGAACGACGCCGGTGCGACGTCCCGCTCCGTCAGGTACGTACCGGCTGGTGTCTCCGGTGTGAACGATCCCGCCGGAGAGATGTGGTCGGTCGTCACCGAGTCGCCCAGCAGCGCCAGGACACGGGCGCCGGTGATGTCGGTCATGGCGGGAGGCTCCACCGGCATGTTCTGGAAAAAGGTTGGCTGCCGGATGTAGGTCGAGCTGTCGGCCCAGTCGAAGCGGTCTCCCGTGGGCACTGGCAGGTTGCGCCAGCGCTCCTCGCCCTCGAAGATCGTCGCATATTTGTCGGTGAACATCTCAGGCCGGAGCGCAGTGGCGATCGTGTCGTCCACCTCCTGCTGCGTGGGCCAGATGTCCTTGAGGAACACGTCGTTTCCGTCGCTGTCCTGGCCCAGGGGTTCTGTCGTGACGTCCAGATCCATACGCCCGGCGAGGGCGTAGGCAACCACCAGGGGGGGGGAGGCGAGGTAGTTGGCTCGCGTCAGCGCGTGGACCCGGCCCTCGTAGTTGCGGTTGCCCGACAGCACCGAGCAGACGAACAGGTCGTTGCTCTGGATCGCATCGTGGACCGGCGCCGGCAGCGGGCCACTGTTGCCGATGCAGGTCGTGCAGCCGTAGCCCACGACGTGGAAGCCCAGGGCCTCGAGCGGCTTGATCAGACCGGCCGCCTCCAGGTATTCGGTCACCACCAGGGAGCCGGGCGCCAGGCTGGTCTTGACCCACGGTTTGCGGGTCAGTCCCCGCTCGACGGCTTTCTTGGCCACCAGTCCGGCACCCACCATCACGGACGGATTCGACGTGTTGGTGCAGCTGGTGATCGCGGCTATCACGACCGAGCCATTGTCCAGCTCGAAGCTGGCTGGCTGACCACCTTGTTCCAGAGGGTCGAGCGTCACCTGCGCGGCCGCTGCGTCATGCTCGCCGAGTGCCTCGGCGAACTTCTGCTTGGCCTCGGAGAGCGAGATGCGGAAGTGTGGCAGTGTCGGTCCGGCCATGCTGGGAACCACGGTCGCCAGATCCAGCTCGACCGTGTCGGTGTAGATCGGGTCCTCGGTGGCGTCGTCGTGAAACATGCCTTGGGCCCTGGCATAAGCCTCGACCAGAGCCACCCGCTGTTCACCGCGGCCCGTGAAACGTAGGTAGTCCAGCGTCTTGTCGTCGATCGGCGAGATGGCGCAGGTAGCACCGTACTCGGGAGTCATGTTGCCCAGCGTCGTCCGGTCGGCGGTGGGCAGGCTGGCGATCCCCGGGCCGTAGAATTCGACGAACTTGCCGACAACCCCCTTGGCTCGTAGGATCTGGGCCACGGTCAGCACCAGGTCGGTCGCGGTGGCACCCTCCGGCAGGCTGCCGCTCAGCTTGAAGCCGATCACCTGGGGGATCAGCAGCGGAATGGCCTGGCCCAACATCGCGGCTTCGGCCTCGATCCCGCCGACGCCCCAGGCCAGCACCCCCAGCCCGTTGACCATCGGTGTGTGGCTGTCGGTCCCGACCGCCGTGTCGGGATAGGCCACGCCATCGGCGTCGAACACCACCCGGGCCAGATACTCGACGTTGACCTGATGGACGATGCCGGTGTCGGGCGGCACGACCTTGAAGTTGTCGAACGCCGTCTGGCCCCAGCGCAGAAATGCATACCGCTCCTGGTTGCGCGAGTATTCCTTGTCCGCATTGATCCTGAAGGCGTTCGGGGTCCCGAACGTGTCGACCTGCACCGAGTGGTCGATGACCAGCTCCGACGGCAGGATCGGGTTGATCCGGGAGGGGTCGCCTCCCAGCTCGGCCATCGCATCCCGCATCGCGGCCAGGTCCACCACCGCCGGAACGCCGGTGAAGTCCTGGAGCAGCACTCGAGCCGGCGTGAAGGCGATCTCGGTGGTCGGCTCGGCCTGCGGGTCCCAGTTGATCAGCGCGTCGATCTGGGTTGCGTCGACCGAGGCGCCATCCTCGTTGCGCAGCAGGTTCTCTAGCAGGATCTTGAGGACGAATGGCAGACGCCGGACCGATGGGTGGGTCTGGGCCACCTTCTCGATGCTGAAAATGTCGTAGGTGCGATCTCCCACCAACAGGGGCATACGGGCACCGAAGGAATCGAGCGATTGGCTTTTCATGCTGCGATGATCGCCCGGCCGATTCATTTGTCAAGTGGTAACGGCCTGTTACGTTTCGTAACGGATGGGCGGTTGAAAGATTTCCACAACCCTTTCCCAGGAAAGAAGTTGTCATGGTGGCACGTTGTTTGCGCTATGCGCGCGCATGATGACACACGGTCGCTCCACCGCGCTACTCCTTGCCCTGCTGCTCACCGCTCTTGTCGGCCTCGGTGCCGACGGATGCGGCATGGGCGATTCACTCAGCGCCACCTTGTTCACCCCGTCCTCGCCCGCCAAGGGGACTGTCACGGTGAGCTTCGAGTTGAAGGACAGCAGTGGTAAGCCCGCGTCGGTGTCCCTCGACTTCTCGACGGACGGCGGCCTGACCTACGCCGCCGCAGCGACCAGTGGGTCGACCTCGGGGCTGGCGACCGGGACGGGGGCCACGCACACCCTGGGTTGGGACAGCCTGGCCGATCTCGGCTCAACCAAGGCGACGGTGATTCTGCGCATCAAGCCGAGCAATGCAGAAGGGGCCGGCAGCAGCAGCACCTCGGGTGGCATCAGCGTCGACAACACCTCCGGCAGCAACCTCCCGCCGACGGTGACGATCACCGACCCCAAGGGAGAGTCCCACCCGGATGCGATCCTGCCCAGCGAGACTTTTCACGGCCATCTGCTGATCAGCTTCACCCTTGCCGATGCGGAAGGGGATCTGTGTGGCGTGGCTGCCGACTATTCGATCGATGGCGGGGTCTCGTTCGCTCCCGCCACCTCTGCCGACGGGGCCAGCCTGAGCGGACTGGACGCGCCGGCCGCTGGAAAGGCCCACGCCTTTCTCTGGGATTCCAAGGCGGACCTGGGGGCGGTCAAGGCGGAAGTCATCGTCCGCCTGACTGCCTCTGACTCCAAGATGGGCAGCCCGGCCCGTACCGGCTATCTGCCGCTACACAACATCGCGCTCGAGGCGGAGCGCGGCCCATACCTGCAAAACGTCACGCCGACCGGAATCGTCGTGGTCTGGAAGACGGGGCAGCGAACCACGACGATGCTGGAGTTCGACAGTGCCGACGGCGCTTCCGGCGACGTGGTCACCACGCCGGGTATGTCGACGCTGCATGTGGTCGAGCTGACGGGCCTGACGCCTGGCGCATATTACAGCTACAAGGCGTCTGCGAGCGGAGTGCTGGTCGGCAGCTCGAAATTCCGCACCACGCCGGGCCCTGGGGCCCCGTTCACGTTCGTGTCGTTCGGGGACAGCGGTGTTGGCCTCTCCGGCCTGGAGATCTTCGTTCAGGAGGACCTGGCGAAGTTGATGGTCGGGCTGGAGCCCGACCTGATGGTGCACACCGGGGACGTGGTCTACCCCAAGGGCGAGCAGAAGGATTACACGGCCAAGTATTTCACCCCGTACAAGGCCCTCGGCGCCCGCACCGTGGCCTATCCATCTCTGGGGAACCACGACATGAAGGCGGCCGACGGTGCCGCCTACCTGGAGAACTTCTATCTGCCGAAGAACAACCCCAAGAAGAACGAGCGCTACTACTCGTTCGACTACGGGGATGTCCACTTCGTCGCACTTGATTCGGTGGCCGAGCTCGGGCCCGAGACCGAGCAGGGTAAGTGGCTGGATGCCGATCTGGCCAAGACGACCCAGGCCTGGAAGGTCGTCTATTTCCACCACGCGGTTTATTCCAGTGGCCGACACGGGTCCAGTGTCAGTCGGCGGGCGGACCTGGAGCCCACCCTGATCAAGCACGGAGTGGACCTGGTGCTGAACGGACACGATCATCACTATGAACGCACCAAGCCGATGGACGGCGTCGTCTACATCGTCACCGGCGGGGGCGGTGCGCCGCTCTATCCCTACGACGCCCCGTCCAGCTTCACCCACTTCGGTATCAGCGAGTGGCACTTCGTCCACGTGACGGCCTCCGCCAGTAAGCTGGATGTCAAGGCGATCAGTGTGACGGGCAAGACGATCGACAGCTTCACCCTGTCCAAGTAGCGACCGTCGGCTCTTCCAGGCTGGGGGTGTCCCGGGGCTGTTTCTTGGCCTTGGCCCAGACGCGCACGTGCATCGTTTTCGAAGCAGCCGCGCGCGCGGTCGAGCTAATCGAGCAGAGATTTTCCGTCCAGACCCGACAGGATGTCTGTCTTTCCGGGCAGTAGAAAATCGATCACGGTGGGTGTGATATCCCTGCTTGTTCTGGCGGCGCCCAGGTCCCTCTTGGTTGCGCCCTGCTTGACGATGATAAACGTGGTGGTCTGCTCGTTGTCGATCACGTCGTCTTTCCGCAATCCATGAACGCCCTCGAGGTGGATCTGGGGTATGCCGGCGTTGATCTGCTTGTCCGCATCCATTTGTGCGAGTACGGCCAGGCCGGTTCGGCTCTGTTCGAGTTTCCAGCGAGAAGACCCCCCGTGATCGGTGGTGATCAGGATCAGCCATTGCTCGTCGTGGTCTTGTTGTCTTCGCTCGACGTGCTCGAGGAGTGGGCCGATGGCCTTGTCGGCTTGCGCGATTGCGGCTGCGTACTGCGTGACGTCGGGGTCGTGTCCATACACATGGCCCGCGTTGTCTACGTGATGTGTGTAGAACACGACGAGATCCAGGTCTGGGGCGTCGATGTAGCGCCGCGCGGCTTCGATGGCCTTCATCTGCGCCGCATATTCATGGTGCGTTCGGTTGTCATTCGACTTGACCCGGCGGTTGTGTGGGTTGTCAGGGTTGCTGTACGCGGCGATTTTCTTGATCCCGTCCCATGTCCCGCTCGAGACCACAGCCGAGTTGAGCTGGTTCTCTCTCAGGTGATTGAAGACGGTCTTGGCCCGTCCGGCAGCGAGGTTGTTGCCTGACGGGCTCAGGGTCTTTCCGGTGAAAGCGTTGTTCGTGACCCCCGTCCTCTCGTGAGACAGGCCAGAGAAGATCGTGCACCAGGAGGGTGCGCTGATCGGGATGGCGACCTTCGAGACCCACGTGTGACCGTTGTTTTCGCCGAATGCACGGAGGCCTGGAGCATGCCTGAGCAATCCATCCGAACGTAACCCATCGATCGCAATCAGCAATACGCGCCGCTTGCGTGGATTCTGGGAGGTCCGATTTCCGACCTGACCCGAGGCGCAGCCGATCGTGCCGGCCAACAAAATGGACACGCAGAGGGTGGTGGTTTTATTCATCGGGGCGTCCTTGCTTGGCGGAAGGGTGAAAAGAACAACTACCAGGCACGATCTTGGCTGACAACTCTTCTCTCCAGGCTCATCAGCTGCCGAACGGTCACCGTGGTGCCAATCGAACTGTCCCCCGATGAAGCTCGACTGCCGGAGGCCAGATTGCAGGACGTTTCGGTTTTCTGGAGACGAACGGCAGCGGCAAGCAGCTGGAGCGGTTGACCTGCCCGGCCCTTGCATGTGCCTGGGTTGCTCATCAACAGAGGTGCCGGACTGGTTGAAGGCCTTCAGCGATCGGGTGAGAGAGCGTCCCCGTGGCGTTCAGCGGCCTGTGAGTGCGGAGTATGTTAGGTTGTGTGGCATGAGTCCGAGAGTTTCCCGACGCGCTGCCGGCTCTTGCAGCCAGCGGTCGGTGCGTCGCTTGCGCATGCACCCGGACAGACCCCACGGCTGGGGGAGAGTGGGGGGAGCGTGATCCAGTGTTTGTTGAGCCCGGGGGTCACGCTGGTCGTTCAGATCCTGCTGGTCCTGGCCGTTCTGGGCTGCCTGCGGCTGGCTCGCCAGGAGGATGTCAACACGCTCTGCGCGATCTCGCTGGTTGTCGCGCTGGCCGGCTGGATCCTCAGCCTCGGGGGATCGCGGACCGTCAGTCTCGTGGTCGGGGTTCTGGCTGGCGGCGCCAGCCTGCTGCTGGCGCTGCTGGGGGTGCTGGGCCGAGAAGAATCGCGGGGCCGGTCACAGGCCGCGCTGGCAACCGCCCTGGTGCTGGGGCTATTCTTGCTCAACGGGATCCAGATCGCGCGAGAAATGGCCGGCCACCTGGGCGGCATCCCGAGCGTACCTGCGGCCGAGCAGCCTGCCGCCAAGAACCGCACGCTGACCTTCGAGCGGTACAACTGTCGCTTTACCTCGCCCGGCGGACCATGGGCCAAGGTGGAGGGCAGTCAGTTCCACCCACATGCAATCGTGGCGCTGGCGCGGGCCGAGCCGTCCATGGTCTTCATCCTGGTTGCGGATGTGCCGGGAGTGGAGAAAGGCCTGACGACCCGGTCGATTCTCCAGAGTGAGGTGGCTCTGAGGAAAGTCGGTTCGGACAGCGCGGCAACGATCCTCGACCAGCACGCACATCGGCTGAACGAACTGGATGGTGTCCGCTGGCTGACTCAAGCGCAGGTCGGCAGTCGCTGGCTGAGCTACGTTCAGTGGGGGTTCGCTAACCGGGGATTCACGTACCAGTTGGTGATCTGGGGCGATCGCTCGCAGGCCCAGCAGATTCGTCAGGAGTCGGAGAGGCTGTTCGCCCGATTCGGACTCCTGGAGCCGAAGCGTGTGGTTCATGTCGGCGAAGGGCTGCGGTCGTCAGACCGCCTGTCGCAGCGGTTCGGGTACAAGATCGGGCTGGCCGACACCGCATGGGTCGTTCAGCCCGATCCCTCCCAGGGCAACGCTGCGGCCGACTCCTTCGCGCGCTATCTGCAGCGGGGCGCGCTGGTTGTGATGCCCGTCGACCTGGGCCGGCTCGCTCCGTCGCTGGATCTGTTGAGGGGCGCATTTATCAAGCAGCTGGGCTTCCGTATCGTCTCGGCAGTTACCCGCATCTCGCAGAAAGGGGCTCCGGGCCAGGTCTTCTCGCACCAGGGCAAGGGGGCTGACGGCTTGGTTTACCATTACCGCATGCGGGTACTGAAGTGGGGTGGGTTCGGCTATCTGCTGTTGGGGTGGGCGCGGGAGGCCTCGGCGATCCCGTTACTGGACGAGGGACTTGATCGATTCGAGATGGTCGAGACCTTGCGGAACACGCGGGAGTTGACGCCGCGCGAGAGCCTGGCCCATGCCCGAATGTTCAACAGCATGGGCGTCAGCGAGTATCAGGCGGGCCACCATGCGCAGGCCGTGAAGTATCTGCGAGCCGCCTTCGAGTGTCGGCTGGACGATCCCGTCATGCTGTCCAACCTGATCGGCGCCCATCGCAAATCAGGGCAGCGCCAGGAGGCCCTGGCCTATCTCAAGCGCCACATTCACCGCTTTCCCGGCCATCGGGTCCTGGCCTCCCTGCTCCGGACGCTCGAGCGGCGTTGAGGTCAGAAGCGGCCTAGCACCGATTCGCAGGAGTCGATTGCCGACTGACGGCCGGGATCGGTGTAGAACAGCTCGATCCAGCGGGTGAATTCCGCCGCCCTGCGCCCACCGAAGCGGTCGAACCGCAGGCGCTCGTTTTGCGTTGCCCTCGCCACGTCGCCGGCTTTCAGCAGTGCGAGTGTTCTCAGCAGCAGCGCGAGCCGATCCAGCCGCATCGACCGGATCAGGTCGCTCAGCTCGCCGGTTGGCTGGGAGGGTAGTGTTTCTGCGAGACCGGCGGACTGGAGTTCCTGGAACAGGCGGAGGGAGTCCCTGGCCGCTTCTTTCAGCTGGCCCTGGAGGAGAGCCAGCTCCACCAGCTTCAGCCGGGCCACGTCGGCCAGCAAGGGACGTGATTTCTCGTACAGCGCACGGGTCTGCTCGGAGGCCTTTTTCAGAGGGATGGTCCAGGCTGGCCGCAGGGTACGTGGTGAACGGACTTCCACGAGCGGTTTCAGCCGTATTTTTGCGGGGCCCAGGTCGCCGGCCAGCAATAGTGCTTCTGACTCCAGCAGCAGTAGATCGAGTGGCAGTCCCAGCTTCCGGGTGTCGATCCAGTCCTGGTACAGCCGGATTTCTTCCAGCAGCAGCGGCCCGAACAGTCCGCGCCGTCGGCGTTCGGCCCGGGAGAGGCTCGAGAGCCGTTGGATCCGCAGGTGCAGGGCCCCCCTCCATTTCGGGTCTTCCCTGGCGGCCAGCGGGCTGAGCAGCAGAGCTTTATCCAGTGCGGCAAACCAGTCTTTGGCCATCAGGGCGGCGGTCCGGTAACGTGGGCTGGTCGAGTGCTGCTGCCGACTCAGCAGGTCCCGCATCTGTCGGCTGGCCTCCAGGGCTCCCTGGGCGTGGAGCTTCTCGGCCTGGGCGATCTGGCCCCCACGTACCATGCGCAGACCCTCGAGCAGATGCGTGGCTAGCTTGGTGTGCTGCCCGACCAAGCTCCGATGAACGTCTACGAGGTGCGACGTGTCGGGCTGAGCCAGAAGCCCGACGAGTGCAGCAACCTCGCGCTCCAGTTCCCGCATCGAGGCTGCAGGCAATGTGATCTGCCGGGCCCTCAATGCTGCCAGCTGTTTGGTTGCTGCCTTTCTGGCCGCCGCCTGACCTGCGGTGACGGGTGGTGCCTTTTCTGATGAATCCCGCTGGCAGCCAGGGCAGAGCAGGGCCAGCGAGAGGGCGAGTGTGGCGAATTGACCGTTCACAGTCGCAATTGTACACTAGGGCTGCCATGGGGCCGACGATGCGAAATGGACTCTCGGTGATCGCCTTGGTGGCGCTGATCATTGCGATCTTGAGGTTGTTGACGCTGTCCGTCGCTCCCCCGCTCAAAACTGCAGCGGTGCGGCAGTCGAGTCGGTCGCAGCCGGCCGTGATCGATGGTGCCGAGGCGCGGTTCAGGTCCCGCTTCGATTACATTCGGCCTGGAGGCCAGGAAATCGGCTGGCAGAAGATCCGCTGGCGCCTGCGCCTGTGGGGGGGGGTCGCTGAGGCGCAGCGCCGGGACAAGCCGATTCTGTTCTGGATGATGAACGGGCACCCGCTTGGATTCACCTGAACACAGGGCACGATCGACCGGCGGGACGCCTGGTCAGATCCGGCGGTGCGCAAGCTGTTGCGCGATTTCGTCGCCGTGGCCGACCATTATTCGAGATGGCAGACTGCCGTTCCGGTAAAGCACGGGGTGTATGCCCAATTCCTTAACAGGTCGGGTCTGACCAGCGACTTCAGCAACCCGTCCAGCCGCTGGCATGGCCATCGCGGGGAGGCCGGCCCGCCGATTGGGGTCTATGCGCTGGCTCCGAGCGGAATGCCGTTGGGCGAGGTCAATGCAACTCCCCGGGGCCCCGATGGAGACGCGATTCGTAAGCTGCTGGTGGCTGCCCGGGCGAAGTACCGGAAGCTCTCCCGAGCAGAGCGCTTGCTGTCGGGCAGTCCGCCCGCGAGCGTCGGGCAGTGGCGCTGGCAGGATGTGGCGCCGCGCAAGCAGGTGCCGCCGGACACCGTGGCCCTGCGGGTCTACACTCGAGACCTGCCGAGGGATCCTCTCCCAGGTCGCAACCAGACCTACGCCATCGGTAGCTGGAACTCGGGATTTGCCTGGCTGGAAAGGGCTGAGACGATCCTTCCCGAAGCACTCACACCCGGGGCCGAGAACGCCGTGCCGAGTTGGATGGTCCGGAGGGTCGCACGCTATCACCTGGTGGACAACGTCTTGGGTCGGACCTTGCCGTATGCCGACGACGACATCGAGCGAGCCGAGATGACGGCCCGGGTCACTCGGGTCGACGGGCCACGGGTCCACTTGCGCCTGCGTGGTCGCACGCGTGCGGTAGCCCGTGGGCGCTGGCGGTTGTGTGAGAGCCACACCAGGCCGTCACGCGCGGAACGGGGGTACGAGTCGCAGCTGTATGGCTGGGTCACCTGGAACCGCTCCAGCAAGCGGTTCACGCGGTTCGACCTGGTGGCGGTTGGCACGCGGTGGGGATCGACTTCCGGCAATCGGCGGTATGTTGCCGAATATCCGCCGCTCACGGACGACCGAGCTCCGTCGCCGATGGGCGTCGCGTTCCAGCTGTTCGATGGGCAGCTAGAGGATGCGGTCCCGCCCTACTTCCTCTGGACCTCCGGGCCTACGGCCTACTTCAAGAAGTCGGAATAGCAGCCGGGGTTCGAGCGTCCCGACCAGTGGGATTCGGTTTGGCCTCGCCAGGTCGTTCTGATAGCGTGACGGACAATGGATCCGATTCGAAACGGTCGATTTGCGGGTCTGATCGGACTGCTGTTGCTGCTTCATGCGGCGCTGCTGACCCAGATCCTGCATCGGGCTCCGGGGCAGTTCCTCGATGTCGAGGAGGGCTTCGTTGCCTTCGCGGCGAGCGAGTTTCTGCGCGGTCCGACCGAGGTGTGGAACTCGTATATCTACTCGGACTACGAGACCGGCACTCTGTTCGTCGGGTTGTTGACTGCCCAGTCCTTTCGGCTGTTCGGCGAGAATGTTCTCGCGCTCAAGCTGGTCTCGATCGGTCTCTCGCTGGTGACCGTCGCGACCACGGTTCTGCTGGGTGCTCGCCTGTTCGACCGCGTGACCGGCTTGCTCGGTGGGCTGTTTGTGGCGCTTGGGCCGGCGCCCTGGCTGATCCGAGGTATACAGACGCTGGGAGACAGCTCCGAAGGGGTGCTGTTCATCTTGCTACAGTGGCTGGTCTGGACTTTCTTGCGTTCGTCAAGCGGTCGACGACGAGCTGCTCTGGGTGTTCTGCTGGGCTTGGTCTGTGGCATGGGCCTGGCCTTTTCGCTGG
>PVBE011680630.1_pt1 | contig 12784 bp, 11 predicted proteins | sample 1631181 | NCBI WGS metagenome assembly PVBE01 (sample SAMN08397723, study PRJNA350692) | Marine metagenome, whole genome shotgun sequencing project. | isolation source: water | place: Pacific Ocean | collected 2012-04
ATCTCAACCCAGACGGTCGCATGATCAAGGACCATGCCCTTGAACATGGCGTCTTCCTGCGCCCCCTGGGGCAGGTTGTCTTCGACCCCGCGATTGAGCGATGCATTTACGACATATGGAGCGAGTGGACCTCTTCGAGACCTTTCTCGAGGAGTTATCCCTTGGCGACCCGGAGAGCGACATGGGCGGCTTTGCGCCGGAGCGGCCAGCTAGCGAGACCGATCACTTTCAGGAGACGAACGAACTGGATCGGTTTCGCACGACCCCCTTTGGCCGGCGGGATGAAGTTGATGTGTCTGCTACCCCGCCCGTCGAAGACGAAAACTCGTTCGGACTCGATTTGACTCAGAGGCGAGACGGCGATGAAGAACTAGAAGAAGAGCCCAAGCGCGCCACCATTCGCGCACTGGAAAAGATCACGGCTCGAATTACGGATTTGGACATCAATGTTGGCAACACAACTCAATTCAAATCGTTGGTGATTACGGTACGCACGTGCCATAAGCGGCCGCCGGAGGAAATGCCCGAGACCACGGCATTTCTTGAAATTATTGAACAAAAGTTGGATGGCGACACCGAGCCACTGTTTACCGGTTGGATGTTTGCCTCGAGCCCGGGCCTCAGTGCGCTCGAACACCCAGTTTACGATGTCTGGGTAATAGATTGCAAAACTCTGGGCCCGGTCCAGTCGACCGGCATGGAGTAGAAGTCGGCATCGACCAAAATTGCATCAGCCAGCAGCGCTTTGTATTTGGCCTTGGATATCTCAATCGCACCGAACTGCTTTAAGTGCTCGGTCACGAACTGAACATCCAACAGCTGGAAACCGCCATAGATCAATCGCGCGACGAGATGGACGAGCGCAATCTTGCTGACGTCCCGTTCGTCACTAAACATGCTTTCGCCAAAGAAAGTGCCGCCGAGCGACACACCGTAGAGGCCACCGACCATTGTGTCGTCGCGCCACGTCTCGACGCTGTGCGCATGGCCAATTTCATAAAGGCCCGTATAAAGCTGGATGATTTGATCATTGATCCACGTGCTCCGTCGCCCCAGCTGCGATTCCGAGCAAGCAAGCACACAGCGTTCAAAGGCAGAATCAATGCGTATACTGAGGTTGGAAGAGCGGAGCGTCTGTCCTAGTCGGCGAGGTATATGGAACCCGTCTAAAGGAAGAATGCCGCGCCGCTTAGGATCAACCCAGAAGATATTAGGATCCCTGCGATCTTCCGACATGGGAAAGACGCCGCTGGCGTAGGCGGCCAGGAGATCGTTCAGCGTGATGCTCGGCACGCCGCCACCCCTCACTCAATTTCAAGATAGTGTTCAAGCCACCGAATGTGGTAGTTGCCGGCACGAAACTCAGCGTTCGTGAGTAATTTCAAAAACAAGGGAATGGTCGTTTCCACACCCTCGACAACGAATTCACCCAGCGCACGATTCAAGCGCCGCAGGCAGTCTTCACGGCAGCTCCCATGAACGATCAATTTACCGATCAGACTGTCGTAGTAGGGAGGAATCTGGTAGCCGGTATAAATTGATGAATCGATCCGTACCCCTACTCCCCCCGGGGCATGAAACTGGCTCACGGTGCCGGGATTGGGAACAAATGTTTGGGGGTGCTCAGCGTTAATGCGGCACTCAATGGCGTGTCCGGTGAAGGAAATGTCTTCTTGGCGAATGGTCAGTTCCTCACCCGCAGCGGCACGGATTTGCTCGCATACCAAATCGACACCCGTGACCATTTCCGTGACTGGATGTTCCACTTGAATACGGGTATTCATCTCTATGAAATAAAAGTTTTTTCCGTCGTAGAGAAACTCGATCGTGCCGACTCCCTCATAGCCCAGATTAGCAATCGCCTCGGACACGATTCCGCCTAACCGTGCCCGCTCGCTGGCATCAATGACGGGCGAGGGGGCTTCTTCCAAGATCTTTTGGTGTCGTCGCTGCAACGAACAATCCCTCTCGCCCAGGTGTACGACATTGCCATATTGGTCCGCCAGCACTTGGATCTCAATATGACGGGGGTCCGACAGATATTTCTCGATGTAGACGGAATCGCTGTTGAAGGCCGCTTGCGATTCAGCGCGCGCGGTTAAGAGCGCTTCGGCCAGTTCAGCTGGCGTCGGCACAATTTTCATACCGCGTCCGCCACCTCCCGCGGCCGCCTTGATGAGAACGGGGTAACCGATCGCGTCGGCTAACTGTTCGGCTTCTTTGCCGCTTTCGACGGCTTTGTCTGCACCCGGTACTACGGGCACGCCCAAGGCTTCCACGGTGGCCTTTGCGGCGATCTTGTCACCCATCAAAGTAATGTGCTCGGCCTTTGGCCCAATAAACTTGATGTTGTGGGCCTCAACGATCTCGGCGAATTTTGCGTTTTCGGCGAGGAAGCCATAACCGGGGTGGACGGCTTGGGCGTTACTGATCTCGCAGGCCGCGACCAGCGCCGGAATATTCAAATAGCTTTCCATCGCGGGCGGCGGGCCGATGCACACACTCTCATCCGCAAGCCGCACATGCATGGCGTCGTCGTCCGCCGTGGAATGCACCGCCACCGTTGAGATTCCCATATCATGGCACGCGCGATGAATGCGCAGCGCGATCTCGCCTCGATTCGCGATGAGAATTTTCTCGAACATGTCGTTGTTGCTAGTCGATGATGAGAAGAGGTTCGCCGAATTCAACGGGCTGGGCATCTTTCACGAGAATCTGGGAGACGCGGCCCGCCTTCAGCGCCGGAATTGGGTTCATGGTCTTCATCGCTTCGATAATCATAACGGTCTGGCCTTCGTCAACCGTGTCACCGATACTGATGAAGGGGGGATCGTCCGGCGTGGGCGCCATATAGGCCGTACCGACCATCGGAGATGCAATCACGCCGGGATGGGCTGCTAGGTTCGGGCTGACTTGTGGCGCGGGCGGAGCTGGCTGAGTGGCTATGGGCCCTCGGGCTACCACCGCTCCAGACGGCTGGCGCGCAACCCGGATCCGAAATCCGGCCCGTTCGATTTCGATTTCTGTGAGTTCTGTTTCGTTAAGCAATTGTGCCAATTCGCGGACAACGTCATGATCCGCGTTGTTGGGTGTCCCAATATGCTCGGTGGTGGCTTTACCTGTGGCCGTACTATCCGTCGTCACAATTGGCGCCTCGCTTTGTAAGTTTTGCCACTCTAGCTCTTTAGGATCTCGTTTAGGGCGTCAATCGCTCTAACATAGCCTTGTGCGCCCAATCCGCAAATCACGCCACTGGCTGCCGGTGACACGTAGGACGTGTGCCGAAAGCTTTCTCGTTTCCAGAGGTTTGACAGGTGAACTTCGATAATCGGGATTTTAAGGGCCAGGAGCGCGTCCAGAAGAGCGATCGAGGTGTGTGTAAAAGCTCCAGCATTCAAAATTAAAGCACATGCGGCCTTACCGGTCTCATGGATCCACTCGATCAATTCCCCTTCACTATTGGTCTGCCGAAATTCTGTTTGAAAACCGTGCTGGTCGGCCTGAGATTGAGTTTGCGTCTTGATGTCCTCGAGACTGGTTGAGCCATAGATTTCTGGTTCACGTGTCCCGAGGAGGTCGAGATTTGGGCCATTCAAGATATAGATGGACTTTGACATCAGGTCGCCAATTTAAATGCGAGGGTGCAAAGCTAAGTTATCCCCGGGAGAAATGGTTATACCTGTTTCCTAGAATCGGCAATTCCTTACAGCCACGCTATGCTAATCGCCTTGATTTGGCTATCACCGCGACCGCGGGAGAAGTTGAGGCGTAATCAAATCTGGAGTTATCTCTAATGGGCCATCATGTGCCTATTGAACAGATCAGATAACTTAACTATATCAAGGTCTTATAATGAACTCCGAAAGAATTGTCTTATATAAGAATCAGGGGTCAGGCCAGCGCCGAATACAGATTAAGCTTAACGGTTCTAACCACGAAGTGACGGGACCGATCAGTGTCGCGAGGTTGATTCTTTCGCTCGACCTGGATGCGCGCAAAGTGGCCGTCGAACGGAACCTGGAAATCGTTTCGCGATCGGTTTACGAACAGACAATGATAGAAGAAGGTGATCGGCTAGAGATCGTTCAATTCATTGGTGGTGGATAGGGTTATGAATGTGCATGCAAACCCCTCAGAGCTTGACGACGGCGGCAGTTATGAAATTGCTGGTAGACGCTACCGCTCTCGTTTGATCATTGGCACCGGCAAATACCAAGACTACGCGCAAAACGCAGCGGCACTCGAAGCGTCAGGCGCCGAGATCGTGACCGTCGCTTTGCGGCGCGTGAATTTGACCGACCCCGACCAACCGAAATTGGTCGATCACATCGATCCGGAAAAGTACACCTATTTGCCCAACACGGCGGGCTGTTTTACCGGCGAAGACGCGGTCCGCACCCTACGCTTGGCGCGTGAGGCGGGTGGTTGGGATCTGGTCAAACTCGAGGTCTTGGGCGATAAGAAAACGCTCTATCCGAACATGCCGGAGACCCTGCGTTCGGCAAGGCTCTTGTTGGACGAGGGTTTCAAGGTGATGGTCTATTGTAGCGATGATCCGCTCATGGCCAAAGAACTCGAAGACATGGGCTGCTGCGCTATCATGCCCCTTGCCGCGCCCATCGGTTCGGGACTGGGCGTTCAAAACCCCATCAATATTCGCCTAATTGTCGAGCAGTCACAGGTGCCGGTGTTGGTTGATGCGGGAGTCGGGACGGCCTCCGATGCCGCGATCGCTATGGAATTGGGGTGTGATGCGGTGCTGATGAATACCGCAATCGCGGAAGCAAAGGATCCGATCTTGATGGCGCGTGCTATGAAACACGCCGTAGAGGCAGGACGGCTCGCCTATCTCTCTGGCCGCATGGCAAAAAAGAGATACGCCGACCCATCGTCGCCCTTAGCGGGTTTAATCTGAAGACTCTTCGGCAACCTCTTCGCCGCCTGAAAAAGCAACTATTTCGTTGAACGTCTTGATGCCGGGCCAGCCCCGGACGACTTCGTCTCCAATGATGAATGAGGGCGTGCCGTCAATATAGAGCGTACTGGCGAGGAATACGTTTTGCTCAATGATTGCTTCATATTGCGGGTTTTCGGCGTCCTTTTTTAGTTTTTTAATGTTGAGATCTACGTTCTTGGCAAATTTCAGAGCTCGCTCCACGGATAATTGACCTTCAGCGGCCATGAGCTTGGTATGAAATTCTATGTATTTGCCCTGATTGATCGACGCTATGGCAAGTTTGGCAATACCTTCAGACGCTTCACCTCGGATTGGAAGCTCGCGAAAGACCACGCGTAGTTCGTCATTGGTCTCGAGTGCTTTCAAAATTGATGGCGTGGCGCCCCGGCAGAACCCGCAATTGTAATCAAAGAACTCAATGACCGTATATCTGCCGTCCGGGTTGCCTGCCGTGTAGGACATGGGATCATTTGCAAGAGTGTCCCAATTGTCTTGGATCGCTTGCCTTGACTTAGAAACGATCTGCGCTTCCTGTTCCACGGTGTATTTGTCAATGACTTCCTTGATGAGTTCTGGGTTGTCTAAAAGATACTTGCGCACAAGCTCCCCGATGGCTTCTTTCTCTACCAAATTAAATGTGTCATCGGCAGCAGCAAGATGGGCGGGGCCTAACGTCAAAGCGATCGCCATTGCAAGTGAGTACAGCGTTCCTTTTGAGAAGTAAGTCAGGGCAATCATTTTTTTTAGTTTGCTCTTTCCGTTCAGGTATTCAAAACACGCCTAAAACAGCAGGCGCTAATTCTATAAATCAAATTTATGTTTAGTTTCGCCGCCGCCGCCAATCTTTGTCGGTGAGTTCATTGATGGCGACTTGCATAATATCCGTCGCGCGTTGCCAATTGGGTGTGCCTTTTATCAACTTATCTCGGGCTCGTTTTGCGAACTGGGCGGCTGGACCGAGCTGCCGATTGTAAAAGTGGCGTTCTGCCGTCGCGAGGTCGGCCATCCCAACTCGATTGTCTCGATCGTAGGCGATAGCGAGCTCGAACCAGGCAAAGGAATTGACCGTCTCTTCTTCCACTACAAACTCGAGATGGTCGATCGCCTTTTGGTTATACGCCTTGTTTTCGGTGGCAATCATTGCTTGTGCTAAATTAATGCGTAGCAGCGGTGCTTGCGGCATCATGTCGACGGACTTTTGATGATAAGGAATTGATTCGGCCGCACTTCCACTTTCAAATAGCACTTGACCGAGCAATTCATAAAAATACGGGTTGTTGGGCGTGTCCTCGATAAGGGCCTCGATGTCCCTGATGGCCGTCTCGATATCGGTCTGTTTGTAATGTGCGATGGCGCGGGCATAGCGTGCGGGAAGACTCGTATCGCTCGGCGGATAGCGCCTGAACACATAATGCGGCTTGGACATGAATCCGTGGAGTTTTGCCTGCATCATTTCAAATTCGAATAGTTGTCCCGGCGTCTCGGTTTGTTCCGCATATTCAGAAGTTTCGACCCGCCTGCTCAGAGCTTGAATTCGATCGCTCGAAAGGGGGTGCGTGCGAACATATGGATTTTGATTGCGTGCGCTGAGCACTTCCATGTGGCGGAATTTTTCTTGCATCTCGACGAGACCTTGTCCTGATAGACCGGCACGGGTCAGAAAGGTTACGGCGGCTTGGTCGGCCGAAGATTCTTGTACGCGGCTATGTTTGAGAATCGTGCGCTCGGCGATGTGTTGACCGCTGCTCAACAAGGCCATGCCGGCATCTGGCGACCCTGCGAGCATTGCGATCATGCCGAGGCCCATTGTAATCAGCATCGGAGTCGTTGCAGCCGCAAAGGCATCACTCATGCGCGCCACGTGGCCGCCGGTAATGTGCCCTGTTTCGTGAGCGATAACGCCGATCACTTGCAGCGGCCGATCGGCTTCGAGCAACAGGCCCGTATGGATGTACATGTCCGACCCGCGGGTGACGAAGGCGTTAACGGAGGGATCATTCAAAAGGTAGATACTTACCTCATGAGATGGCACACCGGCTGCAGCAAAGATCGGTTCGGAATAGTCCCGTATTATGATTTCGATTTCAGTGTCTCTGATACTTGAGACCTGGGCGAGGCCCGAGCGAGGCCAAACAGCAATCATCGCTGCAAGAAAAATGGCCAGTATGCGTCTCGCGTTAACCATGTGCACTTTCCTTGAGCCTTGACCTCTCAGTTGCCCCACTCGACGACAACGCGCCGCACCGAGTCGAATTGGATCACGTAGTATGGGGAGCGGCAAACCCCAAATTTCATCTAATTAATGCAAATCCCGCTTATTTTTGTTCAAATTAGGGGCCGTAGGATTGTCCGTCAATGAGGCAGTCGGGTCCCTCCCAGGGAAACGACTGTACGTCCATCCCCCATCAACTAAAGATGAATTGTGGCTTTCTTGTGCTATGAGGCGTGATTAAGCGGTTGGATTCTCCACAAAGGAACGGAGGGACATGAAGCCTTCACAGCGCAGCGATATCAGGCCGTTCATGGTTATGGATTTGATGGATCGTGCGAACGCCTATCAGTCAGGGGGGCGCAGCATCATTCACATGGAGGTCGGTCAACCGGGGACGCCGGCGCCCGAAGCCGCCCGCCGGGCCGCGATGCGCGCCATTGAAGATAATCCCGTGGGCTATACGGAGGCGTTGGGCCTGCCGGCGCTGAGGCAGCGCATCGCGGATTATTATCAAGAGATCTATGGCTTGGATGTTCCCGCATCGCGCGTCGTTATTACGGCCGGGTCGTCGGCTGCTTTCGTGCTCTCGTTTCTTGCCGTGTTTGATGCCGGTGCGCGTATTGCGCTCGCCGCGCCCTATTATCCGGCTTACCCAAACATTCTAAGAGCATTGAGCTGCGAGCCGGTAATTCTTCCCACAGGTCCCGAAACCAACTACCAGCTCCCCATCGATTCGGTTGTGGCTGTCCTGGACCAAGGGGTCAGCGGTCTACTGTTGGCCAGTCCGGCTAATCCAACGGGCAGCATGATCGAGCAAAGCACGCTGCGTGAGATTGCCGAACTCTGTCGCGAACGCAACGTTTGGCTAATCTCGGACGAGATTTATCACGGCATTACCTATGGCAAAGCTGGTCATACCGCCGCTGCCTTCAGCGATGATGCTATTGTGATTAATTCGTTCTCCAAATACTTCTCCATGACCGGATGGCGCATTGGTTGGATGGTTGCACCTGAAAATCTTCTCAGAGCCATCGAGCGTCTTAACCAGAACCTCTATATCTCAACACATGCTGTTTCACAGCTGGCAGCACTTGCCGCCTTTGATTGTCGTGTCGAGCTTGACGCCAATGTCGCCGTCTATGCGAGAAACCGAAAACTACTGCTCAAGGAGTTGCCTAAAGCCGGGATCACAAAAATAGCACCTGCTGATGGCGCATTTTATCTGTATGCGGACGTATCCCATCTAACAGATGACGCGGAAGCCTTTTGCTTGCGCATGCTGGACGAGACCGGCGTTGCAACGACGCCCGGCGTCGACTTCGACACCAAAAAAGGAGCGCAACGAGTCCGGTTTTCGTATGCCAGGGCGCACACAGATATTACGGAAGGCGCGCGAAGACTTAAAGAATGGCTAGCCAAAGGCTAGACTTTGTGTGCGATTTGACGGGCGATGCGCCCCAGAGTTTCCTCTAGGTCACGCGCCGCTGCCACCAGCCGCCTCGGCGTGTCTGACGGGGCTGGTCGTCGTGAGCTGGGTGCTCATCTTCAGACGATTCATGGAGCGTCAAGGCATCATCGCTTTGTTCCGCCTCCGGGCTCACCTCTGCAGGACTTGCCATGTCGTCGTCGAGACTTGTTTCGGTTTGCACTTTCGCGTTGTCTGAAACAAATTTGGAGATCGGCGTAGTCTCAACTTGCGATTCCGAGGGAGGAACGATGGTGTCGTCAAACTGGGATGGCTGTGAGTTACGAAAGTCCTCGGGTTTCTGAGTTGTAGACCCTTGATCGTACGCAATCGCAGGTGCTGGTTCGACCGGTTCTACCTCTGATGGCCGTTGACCGATCGGCTCGGAAGTCGCTTCGGTTTCCTTTGCGATGTTGCCTGCGTCTTGATCGTTCAAAACATCTTCTGCTGAGGCTTCTGACTCTGGTCGTTTTTTGGCATGGCGTCTGCCGCCCCGCCGTCCCCGCCGCCGCCTTCGCCGTCCATCCTGTAGCTCGCGGCTTTCGTCGGGCTCTGTGGTGCCGGCCTCTTCCGCAGGGCTCGCATCCGATGGCTCTGAACCATTTTGTTCTACGTCGTCCGGCGATACCCGTTCACCCTTTCGAGCCCGCCGTCTGCGTCGGCGTTTGCCTTTGCCTTCATCGCCCTGGTTGCCGGTGCCTTTAATATCCACCGCGCCACCGTCATGCGAGCTTGCCAATGTGACTTCCAAGCCAACCGCGCTATCGGCAGCATCCTTGTCGGAGGTGTGACTGGCGGCCGTTGTAATTTGGAATTCGGTGGACGCCATCGCGGTGTCGGCATCGACGACCACATTGATACCGCAGCATGCTTCAATATCCTGCAATTGAGGACGCTTCTGATTGAGCAAGTAGAGCGCGATTGACGACGGCACACGAACCGTCAGGCTTGAAATTTTGTCGCTCATGCCCTGTTCCTCGGCAGCACGGAGAATGCGTAACGAGGTCGATTCCACCGATCGAATGACGCCGCTCCCGTGACACAGGGAGCACTGACTTGTGCTTCCTTCAAGAACACCGGATCTCATGCGTTGGCGCGAAAACTCCAAAAGTCCGAAGTTGCTGATCCGGCCAATTTGAACGCGCGCGCGATCATTCTTGAAACACTCTCTTAAACGCTTTTCAACGGCACGATTATTGCGGTGCTCCCCCATATCAATAAAGTCGATGACGACGAGCCCGGCCAGGTCTCTGAGCCGACATTGGCGCGCCACTTCTTCGGCCGCCTCAAGATTTGTTTGCAGCGCAGTTTTTTCAATACTGCGTTCCCGTGTTGCTCGACCGGAATTCACATCGATGGCAACGAGTGCCTCCGTGGGATTGATGACAATATAGCCGCCGGACTTTAGCTGAACGTGCGGACTAAACATGGAATCTAGTTGCGGCTCGATGTTGTACTTTTGGAAGATTGAATAGTTGTCTTTGTGGCGCTTCACGTTTTTGGCGTGACTCGGCACGAGCATGCGCATAAATTCTTTCGCCTCGCGATAAGACTCTTCGCCTTCAACGAAGATCGAATCGATCTCTTTGCGGTAAAGATCTCGAATGGAGCGCTTGACAAGACTACCTTCCTCGTGAACCAGCGTGGGTGCAATCGACTCCAAGGTCAGGCTTCTGATATTCTCCCAAAGACGCAACAGATATTCGTAATCACGCTTGATTTCGGCTTTTGTTCGTTTATCGCCGGCGGTGCGAATGATGAGGCCCGTACCATCCGGTACATCGAGGGATTCAACAATCTTCTTCAGTCTTTGCCGATCTACCTGATTTGTAATCTTGCGGGAAATGCCGCCACCGCGTCCCGTATTCGGCATGAGCACGCAATATCGACCCGCCAAAGACAGATAAGTTGTAAGTGCCGCTCCTTTATTGCCGCGTTCTTCCTTGACGACTTGAACCAAAATGATCTGGCGGCGCTTGATGACCTCTTGAATTTTGTAGCTGCGCAACTTTTGCCGGCGAAGGCGCCGCAATTGTGCGGCCGTCATCTCTTCGTCTTCAGGCCCGTCATCAGAATCTCCGTTGCCTGTGTCGCTGTCTTCTTGACCGTTTTCGCCGCGGTCGTCTTGCGCTGAGTCTTCTTTGTTTGGTTGTTCCGGGTCTTCAGGCGCAGCTTCCAACAGAGGTCCGTCCAGCAAACTTTTATCCGAGTCTTCCCCGTTACTTTCGGTTACCTGAGAATCCGGTTCGTCGTTGGGGGTAAGGTTGCCATTGTTGTCTTGGGCAGCCGTCTCATCGCTTGGGTTGCTATCGGTAGCATCAAGATCTTCAAGTCCATCGTCATCCGGTTCATCGCCATTAATGTCACGTGCCACGGCGGCCCGCTCGGCTTTTTGTTCTGCACGAATAAGAGCTTGCCGGTCGGATACCGGAATTTGGTAGTAGTCCGGGTGTATTTCGTTGAAGGCAAGAAAACCGTGTCGATTACCGCCATAATCGACAAAGGCCGCTTGCAGCGATGGCTCGATGCGCGTCACTTTTGCCAGATAGATGTTGCCTCGGATTTGAATCTTGGTCGCAGATTCGAAGTCGAAATCTTCGACCCGATTGTCCTGAACGACAACGACCCGCGTTTCTTCCGGGTGGGCCGCATCGATCAACATTTTTTTGCTCATTTATGTTTTCTCCGGTGCGCGACAGCGGGCCCTGCGGCCGTGAGGCCGAAAGAGGTGTAGGACCTCCGGGGGGCTGTAACGCAACTCTGTTCGGATGCGCGCTTCCGCACGGTCTGGAAAGACGGCGGTCTGAGCCTATGCGTCGCCGGGCCAAGTCAGCTGACTTTGACGCTCGGTGGCGCACAAGTGCCGAAAACTCTTGTATTGTGCAGTTGCGCAAGTAAACCATTTCTGTCTCTGGTCTTCGGCCGCTATGGCCGTGTCAAGACCGCTTGTCTGGGTTGGCTAGAGGACTGTCCTCCCGCCATTAACTCACGGGCTAACCAACGTAACTCTTCGTCGGCCTCTACGATTGCTGGGCCGCTCACGGAGTTCAGGCTCCGCCGCGCGCCGTTTTAAGCTTTCGAACCGACTGTTCTCGTTCGCCTGCCGGCCCAAAAGTTAAGTTTGGGAGGGCCAGGGGGCCCCGCCTTAGATTCGACGAGGGCGATAATAGGTCGGACAAGTTACCAGTCTCAATGCATTTTTTTATTCTGGCGCAATTTGAAACGCAATTTCTGATTTTGCTGCATTTAGGCGCAGAAATCCGCGCCTCCGGCGTTCAATATTCATGAGTTACCACAAAAACCTAACGATATATAAATAAATTTAGCGCCATGTGGTAGCCTCTTGGTAGACCACAAGTCAGTTTGGGCACGATCTTGTACGAAGAGCGACTTGTTTTGAGGAGTTTTGTCGGCGGCACTGTGCAGCCTGGTAAAAGGTCCGCCGACGAGCCGCTGGCGTGGTGCCATGGGGCATTAAATACCAAAATTCGCTGCAAAAGCCTGCTTTTTTTTATTGTCTCGCTTATTTTCGGTGGCATGGTCTTGGCACCGACAAGCGGCTGGGCAGACATGGAGCAGGTCACTAATGCCCGGCTCGGTGCACACCCGGAAAAAACCCGATTCGTTATCGACGTGTCCGGTGACGTCGAGTATCGCATCTTCACGTTGGTCGATCCTTACCGCGTCGTGGTCGATCTGCCGAATGTGGAATGGCGGCTTCCCTTTGCGAGCGGAACACTCTCCTTCGGCCCGATTATTGCGGTTCGCTACAACCAGTTTCGCGTGTCGACCGCCCGCATCGTTCTCGATCTGGTGGAGCCATTAACGGTAGATAAGTCTTTTCTGCTTCCGACAGTGACGGGATCCGGCCGTAGGCTTGTGATCGACCTCGTCGAATCGAGCGCGGAGGAATTTGCGGCGTCTGCCGGTTGGCCAAAGGAACTGCTTGTCGATGCGACGGGGCTCCCTCTACCGGTATCGACGCAGACGCCGGCGCGCAAACCGCAAAAACGTGTGATCGTGATCGATCCCGGACACGGCGGGCGCGATCCAGGTGCAAGCGGATCAAATGGTACCCGCGAAAGCGATATCGTGCTCACGATGGCAAAGACTCTAAAAAAGACTCTCGAGCAAACGGGAAAGTATCGAG
>PVBE011811649.1_pt1 | contig 12784 bp, 9 predicted proteins | sample 1631181 | NCBI WGS metagenome assembly PVBE01 (sample SAMN08397723, study PRJNA350692) | Marine metagenome, whole genome shotgun sequencing project. | isolation source: water | place: Pacific Ocean | collected 2012-04
CGTGAGCGACTTCTCGAGCGAGAGCGAGCAGGACATGATCTCGCGGTAGATGGCCTGCATCGATTTCTCAGGGATTGGCCCCTCGTTGAGCTTGGCCAAGCGCTGGAAAATCAGCCGCTCACGGTGCGGCGCGTAGATTTCCTCGCCTGCCTTAAGCTTGATCGCGCCGATCGCCAGCGCGTGCCCGGTGCGTTCGTTGAGGAGGCGCACCAGCTTCTCGTCGATGGTGTCGATGGCTTTGCGGTGTTTTTCGAGGCTCATGAGAGGTTATTCCTCCTCCTCGTCGTTGTTGGCCTCGTCATCTTCATCGTCGTCGGGATCATCGTCGTCGTCATCGTCGTCGTTGTCGAGGGGGAGTTCTTCCTGTGCATCTTCGGCTGTTGCGGTGGCGAGTTCGATGTGGATGCGTCGCAGTTCGTCGGCGGCGGGGAGTTCGTTCAAGCCCTTGAGGCCGAAATGTTCGAGGAAAAAAAGCGTGGTGCCATACAGTCGAGGTCGGCCGGGCGCGTCGGCTTCACCGCAGACCTCGATGAGTTCGCGCTCGACGAGGGTTTGCACAACGCCGTCGACGGCGACGCCGCGTATCTGTTCCATCTCCGAGCGGGTGATCGGCTGGCGGTAGGCGATGATGGCGAGTGTCTCGAGGGCGGGGTGCGAGAGCTTGGGCGCGCGCGGCTTGGCCCCGACGAGCACCTGCAGCCAAGGGGCGAAGTCCGGCTTGGTGACGAATTGCCAGTTGCCGCCGACACAGGCCAGGCGGTAGCTGCGGTTGGCGGCGTCGTGCTCGGCGGCGAGTTCCTCGAGCGCCTTCTCGACAGCACGCGCGGTCGCCTTGGCGAACGATTCGGTTTGCTCGGCCTCGTCCGGCACTTTTTCCGGCGTCTCCCGGAGCAGTGTGCGCAGTTCACCGATGCTCATCGGCTTTTGAGCCGAGAAGACGATTGCCTCGAGTATCTGTTTCAGTTCCACTTCGGTCAGGTTGTCACCGTTTCTGTTTGTTCCGGCTTAATTTGCTGCATCTCCACCGGTGCCACGGCGATCTCAATCTCGCCAAACGTGGCATCCTGCGTGGCCCGCAACTGCTTGAGCCGGACCAACTCTAACAGTGCGAGGAAGGTGGCCACCATCTCGCCCCGACTGCCTGAGTCGTCGAACAGCTCGCTGAACTTCAGCCGGCCTGCTTGGCCGAGTCGCTGCCGGATGGCTACGATTTTTTCGCTGACACTCCAGCGGTCCTCGATGATCTCGCTCCGAGCGACCTCGCGCTCGGCAATGCGCTGGAGCAACTCGTTGGCCGCGCCGACGAGATCGAAAATGCTGGCCTCAAGCCGGTGCCCCATCGGCAGCGGGTCGATCGGGATGCTCCCGGGCCGCCGTGTGTAAACCTTCTCACGCTCGATTTCCAGCCTTTGCAGTTCGTCCGAGACATCCTTGAAGCGCCTATACTCTACCAGCCGCCGGATCAGCTCCCAGCGTGGATCCGCTGCGTCCTCCTCCTCTGCGTCTAGCACCTGCTCGGTTACTGGCAGCAGTTCGCGACTTTTGATGTACATGAGAGTCGATGCCATGACAATAAACTCACCAGCCAGATTGAGATCGAACCGCTGCATCAATTCTACATACTCGATGAACTGCCTGGCCAGCTCGGTCATATTCACATCGTAAATATCTACCTCCTGCTTTTTTACGAGAAAAAGCAGCAAATCCATTGGGCCCTCGAAGACCTTAAACTGAATCTTGAAGTGGGACATGCGCGGCAGGCTGCGGGCTGTGCCGTCGGCGTACCGTAGTGGAGGCATGCGTACCTTGGCAATCATCGACTCGTTAGGCGGGCTTGCCGCCAACGGTTGGGGCCGCTAATTTTGCCTGCATGAAAACTTGGCTTACCTCGTTTGCCGCGTTAGCCCTTGCCGCTGTGCTGGCCCCGTTTGGCCAGGCTCAGATGCCCGAGGCGCCGCGCGCCGCGCCGCTTGGCCAAGTGGACTCAGAGAAAAAAGTGTACGTTGTCCCAGTGCGCGACGACATCATGCCGCCGATTCTCTATGTCATCCGCCGAGGCGTGAAGGAGGCGATGGCCGCCGAGGCCGATTGCCTCATCCTAGATATGGAGACCAACGGTGGCCGAGTGGACATCACCGAGGAAATTTTTGACATTATCGGTAAGTTCAAGGGTGAGACGGTCACCTACGTGAACAAGGATGCCTACTCCGCCGGGGCGTTTATCGCCGTGTCCACTCAGAAAGTCTACATGGCGCCACAGAGCGTCATAGGGGCCGCCGCGCCGATCATGATGAGCCCCACCGGTGGCGTATCCGAGATGCCCTCTACTATGGAGGTAAAAATCAACTCGGCCATCCGCGCCAAGATTCGCACGCAGGCAGAGAAGAACGGCTACGCCGTCGATGTCATCGAGGCGATGGTGGACAAGAAAAAAAAACTCGAGCGCAATGGAAAAACCATTTGCGAGGAGGGCGATATCCTCACGCTGACCAACCTCGAGGCCGAGGCAAAGTACGGCGAGTCCAAGGAACCGCTACTCTCCTCTGGAACGGTCGAAAGCGTTGATGCGCTGATCGCCGAGTTAGGCTATGCCGGGGCGCAACGGGTCGATGTCCAGCCGCTTGGAGCGGAGCAACTGGGCACGTGGATCAACGCCATCAGCCCAATCCTGCTGCTCATCGGAATCATCGGCCTGTACATCGAGTTCAAGACACCCGGCTTTGGCGTGTTCGGTACGATCGGCATAGCGGCACTGGTGTTGTACTTCTTCGGTGGTTACGTCTCCGGCTTGGCCGGTGTCGAATGGCTTGGCATTTTTGCGCTGGGCATTGCGCTGGTGGCAGTGGAGCTTTTCCTCCTGCCGGGTACTCTGATCATTGGCATGATCGGCGTGGCATGTGTTTTCGTCGCACTTGTGATGGGCATGACTGACATCTACCCCAACCTCCCTTGGTTCCCGACCGGCGATGGAGGGGGAGATATAGCGCCGCAGATTGAGGGCATTGACTTCGCGTTGCCGGACTTCTCCAAACCAGTCCGTGACATGATGATCGCCTTTCTACTCTCAATCCCAGTCATTTGGGCCTTGGCCAAGTTCCTGCCTTACACGGCCCTTTTCGCCAATTTCGCTTCCGAGGCGGCTAGCGGGGTCAATTCCGTCGCCGCGGTTACCGCTGAAGTAGATTCGCGCCTTGGCCAAGTCGGCGAAGCGACCACGCCGCTGCATCCCGGTGGCAAGGCCATGTTCGGCGACGAACTGTACACTGTGATCACACAAGGCGAGTTTATCGCGGTCACCACGGCGGTGAAAGTCATCGGCCATCGAGGCAGAGACTTACTCGTCGTTGAGGCCTGAGTGCCCTGCCAGACGGAGCTACGGATGGGCAAGGCCAACATCATTTATTTTGCCTACGGATCCAATATGTGTTCGGCGCAGATGGCCGAGCGCTGTACCGGTGGTCGGGCACTTGGCCAAGCGGAGCTACACGGTTGGTGCTTCCTCATCAACACCCGCACTTACGCAACGATTGAGGCCAAGCCCGCCGCGGTGACTTACGGCGTGCTCTGGTCGCTCACCCCGGAGGACATCACCGCGCTCGACCATTACGAATCCGTCGCCCAAGGAATGTACACGAAAACCGACCTCATTGTCCGGCAGGACGGTGAGCCGGTGCAGGCTCTGGTTTACATCGATCCTGTTTGCGAGCCAGGCCAGCCAAAGCAGGCCTATATCCAGACCATCCTTTCCGGCGCGGCCCATTTCGGCCTGCCGCCGGCCTATATCGCTGACTTGGCCCGGGACTGGGGGGAGGCGAACACTACTTCCGTGCTGCGGGCGTGATGGAGAGTTTTATCTGCTTCCCCTTTCGCAGCACCTCAATGCCCACTGGCTTACCAATCTTCACTGCGTCGAGTGCGTAGGTATAGTCGTAGATATTGGTGATGTCCTTTCCTGCGAAATGGACGATTACGTCTCCCCCCTTGAGACCCGCCTTGTCGGCCGGGCCGTCGCCGCGTACGCCGGTCAGCAGCACGCCTTTGACATCCTCCGAGGCATAGTCGGGGATGGTGCCAAGGTAGACGCGGATGGCATCGCGGCTGCCGCCTTGTTCGGTTTTTTCGACCTTCAAATAGTCCGGCCGCTCGCCGCCCTTGGCCAGGTCGCGGACCATGTTCCCGGCGAACTTGGTGATGCGCTCGATACCTTCAAAATTTAGCGTGTCGGTGTCGTCGGTCGGCCGATGGTATTCTTCATGGCTGCCGGTGAACCAGGCGAGCACCGGGATGTCCTTCGGGTAAAATGAGGTCGTGTCAGTGGGTAAATAGGGATCCTGTTGTAGAGTGAGGTCGAACCCGGCAAGGGCGTTCCGACGCTCGATTAGTTTCTTCCACACACTTGATGAACCGACGCCCTGCAGAGTTAGCTTGTTGTCCCGCAGTCGGCCTACCATGTCGAAGTTCAGGTAAGCCACGACATTACCCAGATTCACCGTCGGCTGGGCGGCGTAACGTGCCGAGCCGATCAGGCCAAGCTCTTCGCCGGACCAGAAGCTGAAGATGACGCCGCGCTGAAACTCTTCGGGATGCGTCTTCTGCCGTCTGGCCAGATGTGCAGCCATCTCGAGCAGTGTCGCCACGCCGGAGGCGTTGTCGTCCGCACCGTTGTGCACCATGCCCTCCTCGCCATTGACCCCGAATCCGCCGGTCTCCCCGCGGCCAAGATGGTCGTAGTGCGCGCCGAGCATTACGTATTCGGTTGGCTTGGTCGTGGCGCCTTGAGTGGCCGGAGGCAATAGGGCGACGAGGTTGCTGTCTTGTTGGCGGATACGTTTGAGCGAGGTCTTGATACTCAGGACGATGCCCGGCAATGCAAGCCCGTGCAGCGCGTGCGGGTTCTCCTTGTCGAGTGACGACTGCAGTTCCTTCAGCGATTTGCCGTAAAATTCAACCAGCGAGTTGCCGACCTCGCCGCTGACTGAAAGAACCGGGATCCCTGCGCCGGCCATGCTGGTGTCGAAGCTCAGTTTGGCTAATGCACCGGGGTTGGGGGAGTTTGGACCGGTGACAACGAGCAGTGCCTTGGCTCCATTGTTTCGGGCGATGAGCGCCTTGTAGCGGAGGCCGGCGTAGCGGTTGAGTTCCTGCCGTCGGTCGACCGAAATGTCTTCCGGCACGTAGCGAAGTACCATCACGATCTTGTCTTTCACATCAGGATCACTGTACGAGTTGTAGCCGACCCCGAGTTCGCCCGGCTTGGTCAACCCGTAGCCGGCAAAAACTACTTCGCCCTCGATCTCGCCGTTGGCAGAGAAGGCCAGAGGCCGAAAATCTCTGTCCAGTTGGAAGGCCTGATCCTCACCTGTGTGACCCCGCAGGATCATTTTGTTTTCCTGTTTCACCAATTCCACGCCGCCGGTGAACTCGAACGTGTGGTTGAAACTATCCTGCTCGGAGCCAAGCGGTTGCAGTCCGGTCTTGGCCAAGTGATGGCGGATGTATTGCGCAGCTTTGTGGATGCCATCGCTGCCGGTGCGGCGACCCTCCAGTTCGTCTGATGCGAGATAGGTGACGTGCGCCTTCAGGTCATCGATCGAGATTTCGGGAGACAGGACCACTTGGCTGTCAGCGCGTTCTGGCGACTGGCCAAGTGCGGCCAACGCCCCGGCATGATTCCATTTTGCCAGGAATAGTTGCGACTGTTTTTCCGGCGTAGCGTTGGAGGTCCAGCAGAGTCGGGTGCCGTCCGGCGAGAAGACCGGCAGGCCGTCGAAGCCGGCACGCTCGGTGATACGAACTGGTTCTCGTTGGCCAAGGGCATCGACGAGGTACAGTTCGAAGTTGGTGAATCCGAGTTTGTTGCTGGCGAAAATGATGTAGTCGCCGGAGGAATGAAAATAGGGCGCCCACGACATCGACTTGAAGCGGGTTAGTTTGCGAACGTCGGAGCCGTCGAGCTTCATCGTGTGAATTTCCGCGACAGCTCCGGACTTGTTGAACCTACGCCAGACGATCCTCGAGCCGTCGGGCGAGAAAAATGGGCCGCCGTCGTAGCCGGGGGTGCGGGTCAGGCGGATCTGTTCCGAGCCGTCGGTGTTCATGATGTAGATTTCACCAAAGTAGGAAAGGTCGACTTCACGCAGTTTTTTCTCCTCCTTTGTCAAGGGATCGGCGTAGGCGCTGCGTGTCGAGCCGAACACGATATGTTTACCGTCTGGGGAGAAGGCCGCTTCGGCATCATAGCCCCGTGCGGTGGTGAGCCGGTTCAGGCCTGAGCCGTCGGGGTTGGCAGTGAAGATGTCCATCGTCTCGTCGTAGTCCCACGAGTAGCGCCGCTCCTTTCCGGAGGCACGAAAGTCGAGCTCTGCTTTCTGCTTGGCTTTGGACTGAGGATCGTGGTGCGTCGAGCCGAAGAGCACGAGCTCGCCCTTAGGATGAAAAAACGCGCAGGTCGTTTTGCCGTGACCCGGGGAGACGCGCGCCGTGTCGCCGGTCTCAAAATCAAGCGTGTAAATCTGGTAGAACGGATTACTGTTCTCCCGTTCGCTCTGGAAAATCAGCCTCGAGCCGTCGGCACTGAAATAGCCCTCGCCACTGCGTCGTCCCTCGAACGTGAGCTGACGTACTCGCGAGAGGAATGCGTCCTGTCCTTCGGCGGCGTGAGCGCTTGGCCAGGCGACGGTTAGCAGTGCGGCAGAGAGCAGCACCCGGGATTTGAACAAACAACAGACTGTCATTTCACCCCGGTTTTAGTTTCAACCTCGCCTATTTTCAACTAAGAGCTTGGCCGTGCTCCACATCGAGACAGTCGCGGATCGGGCCCAGCTCCGTGAGTTTGTCCGGTTCCCACTGCGCATCTATCCTGGTGACTCGCCATGGGTGCCGCCCATCTGGCGTGAAGAGGTGAAGAGGCTCGATCGCGCTCGCGGCCCGTTTTTCGAGCACTCGGACGCTGTGCTATTCCTCGCTCGGGACGCTGCCGGCGAGCCGGTCGGGCGCATCGCCGCGATCCGATTCAATCGCCACCTTGAGGTGTACAATGACGGCGTCGGCTTTTTCGGTTTTTTCGAGTGTGTCGATGACGAGTCGGTGGCCGGGCGCTTGTTTGCCGCGGCAGCGGACTGGCTGCGAGGGCAGGGGCTTGCGCGCATGCGCGGCCCGGCGAGCTTCACGATCAACGATGAGATAGGGTTGCTGATCGAGAATTTTGACGCTCCACCGACGCTGCTCACGACGTGGAACCCCCCTTATTACCAGCGACTTATCGAGTCGACCGGCTTGACCAAGGCGGAGGATCTGCTGGCTCGCGAGGTGGCGTTTGCCGACTTGGATGTGCGTTACCTAGATCGTCTGTCCAAGGCCGGGGGGCGTAACGGCCAAGTGACGATTCGTCCGGCGAACCTGGCCAAGCTTGAGGATGAGATCGACCTTTTGGTCAAGATTTACGACGAGGCGTGGCGCGAGAACTGGGGCGCGGTGCCGTTCAACCGTGATGAGTTTCTGAAACTGGCCGGCGAACTCAAGCCGTTTCTGCTGCCGGACTGCACGCTGATCGCAGAGTATGGCGGCGAGCCGGTGGGCATCTGCGTGGCATTGCCGGATATCAACGTTGCGGTCAAGGCATGCGGCGGTCGATTTGGGCCGCTTGGCCTTCTGCGTTTTTTTCTGGCACGCCGTCGGATCGAGGTGGTGCGCGGCGTGGTGGCCGGGGTGCTGAAGGCGCACCGGAACAAGGGAATCGAGTCGGCCTTCGGCGCGCGCTGCGCAAGCGCGTTGCTGGGCAGTCGCTACAAGCGGATCGAGTTTTCGTGGATGCTAGAGTCGAACCTCCGTGTGCATCGCGTGCTCGAAAATACCGGCGCAAAAGTGACCAAGCGCTGGCGTGTGTACGAGCGCGAGCTTTAGGCCCTCATCCGTTGTGGGCGATGTCTCTGTCGCAGTGGGGGCAGTGGTACCGGCCGATGGCCTGCTCGGTGGTGTCCAGCTTGATGCTTTGGCCGCACTCGGCGCAGTCAACGATCTCTGGGATTGGCTCGCGGCGCTCGTCCTCCGGCACGAGTTCGGGATTGATCGAGTGGAGAATCGCGATGGCGGCGGCCCTGGGATCGTTCGCGCCGATGATGGGCCGTCCGATGACGAGCCAGTTTGCGCCGGCTTGGATGGCCTCGGCGGGGATCATGGTGCGCTTTTGGTCATCGGTCTTGATCGATGCGGGTCGAATGCCGGGGGTGACCAGTTGAACATTGTCGCCCAGTTCGGCGCGAAGCATCTTGATGTCTTGTGGCGAACAAACCAAACCACGCAACCCCGCGTCGGTGGCGAGCTTGGCCAATCGCAATACCTGTTCCTGCGTATTGCCCTCGATACCCAACTCGGCGAGATCGCCATCGTCCATGCTGGTGAGCACGGTGACGCCGAGGACGAGCGGCGGTTCGGCGCGGAGCATGGCGGCCTGTTCGTGGGCGGCATTTTCGGCGGCGGCGAGCATCGTGGTGCCGCCCGAGGCGTGGACGGTGGCCATCTGGACACCCAGATCGGTGGCAGCAATGACAGCCTTGGTCACGGTGTTGGGGATGTCGTGTAGCTTGAGGTCGAGAAAGACTTTAGCGCCGGTGGCGCGGAGTTTGCGGACGATGTCCGGTCCGCCGCTGATGAACAGTTGCTTCCCTACCTTGAATGCGCCGACGACGGGAGCGAGTTCTTCTGCGAGCTTAAGGGCTTTCTGTGGGCTGGGCAGGTCAAGCGCAACAATGACTGGGTTTTTCACGGGGGGTCAGTTTAGATCGACGAATCCGTGTTGTCAGTCAGTTTTGTCGAACGCATGGCTTTTCAATGGTTGCCAACTCGAATGACCTTTGGCTAAATCGCCCGCGTGAAACGGTTCTCATACATCGCAACGTTCGTCCTGTCGCTTGGCCTCCTGTTCGCAGCCCAGGCTGCGGGGCCGGATGAATCCTTTATCCAAGCCTACTCGCTCATCGCGGAGGCCGACAATCTGAGCCGGCTCGGACAGAAAAAATCCGCCATCAAAAAATATCAGCAAGCCCGCAACGATCTTGCCGCCCTGCGGGCTGGTTACCCGGACTGGAAGTCTGGGATCGTCGATTACCGGATCAAGTACGTCGATCAAAAACTAAAAAGCCTGGGCGATACAGCCGCAGAAACGGCGCCAGCCCAAGCCAAGCCGATCGCCCTTGATCCCGTGGTCGCCAGCCGCGAGATAGCCGTCCTCAAGCGTAAAGTTCAGTCGCTTGAAAACGAGATTATACTCAAGGACGCCAAGCTAAAGGAGGCTCTCTCCGCTGTGCCAACTCCTGAGGAAACGAAGCAACTGGCCAAGATGGAGGGGGATCTCTCTGCACTACGGCAGGAAAACGCCAACCTCAAGGATGCCATTGACAAGACCACCGCCCAGTTGAAGACCACCGACAGTGGTTTGGCCAAGGCTCAGGCCGAAGCCAAGAAAGCCAACGAGGCGCTTGCCAAGGTACAGGAAGACGCAAAGACCGCCAAGATCAAGGCAAACGATCGTGAGGCTAAGCGCCTCGAAAAACAACTGGAGGACAAGCAGGAGTCTCTCGACAAAACTGAAAAGGAACTTGCATCACTCCAGACAGCAAACAAACAACTTGAGTCGGAACTCAAGTCGTTCAAAAAGGGAAGCCGTGAAAAAGACCTACAAGCGGAAGTCGAGTCGCTGCAAAAAAAACTGTCCGACAACCAGAAAGATCTTGAGAAAGTTTCAGGCAACCTTGCAGCGCTCCAGGATGACAAAGCCTCCCTTGAGTCGGAACTCAAGTCGTTCAAAAAAGGAAGCCGTGAAAAAGACCTACAAGCGGAAGCCGAGGCGCTACGAAAAAAACTGTCCGACAATCAGAAAGATCTTGAGAAAGTTTCAGGCAACCTTGCAGCGCTTCAGAATGACAAGGCTTCCCTCCTGGAGGAGCTCAAATCATTCAAAAAAGGTAATCGCGAAAAAGACCTCGAGACCAAGGTCGGTTCCCTCCAGAAACAATTGGTGAAGAGCAACAGCGAACTGAAGAAGCTCTCGAGTGAGCTGGTTTCCGCTGAGAGCCAAGGCGAATCGCTCAAGGATCAGGTCAAGTCACTCCAAAAAGGCTCCCGCGAAAAGGAGATGAGCAATTACATCAACTCGCTTGAGAAACGATTAGCCAAGGCCGAACGCAAAAACACCAACCCTGCCAGCAAAAAGAAAGGCGTCTCTGGTATCTTCACTTGGCGGAAATCGGGAAGAGCTGAGAAGGCTCAAGTCGCTGAGTTGCAGAACCGACTCGACACCCTCAGGTCGCGGTTGGAGATTCTCGAGGCCGAGAAAGTCCCCTATTCCGAGGAGGAAAAGAAGCTGTTCGCCGAGCCAAGCACGGGGGATCAACTTGCCAACACGCTTCAGGCCAAGGTCGCCACACTGCCGGAGGGTGGCGCAGCCGATTTCAAGGCGGGCAGGGCAGCTCTCGTCGAGGCCAAGTACGGCGAGGCAGAGCAAAAATTCCTGCATGTCCTCAAGCTCGACGAGCAAAACCCACTTACTTTGGCCAATCTCGCTATGGCGCAGATGGAACAGGGTAACTACGACGGTGCTGAAGCCAGCCTGACAAGGGCACTGAAAAACGACGACAAAGACGCATCTTCCCTGTCTCAGCTCGGCGCGCTTCGGTTTCGCCAGAAAAAGTACGAGGAGGCTCGTGACCACTTGGCCAAGGCCGTTAAGCTAAACCCGGGAGATGCCAATGCGCAGCACTTCCTCGGCTCGGCACTCAATCAACTTGGCCAACGAAAGGCCGCCGAGACTGCGCTGCGGAAGGCGGTTCAAATCAAGCCTGGCCACGCTGAGGCCCATCACAATCTCGCCGTGGTTTATGCCACCCAGAAACCGCCCTTCATCGCGCTGGCCAAGTTCCACTACGAAAAGGCAGTCGCGGGCGGCTACAAAAAGAACGCCGACCTTGAGAAGCTTCTGGGTGCGGAAAAGTAACCCTCATGCTTGGGCAGTACGTCGAGGAGTTGAGTCTCTCCACCCGCGGCCGCGGGTTTTACGAGATCACCCGTGACGTGAGTGGCCTGATCTCCGACAGCGGGTATGCGACTGGCTTGGCCACGCTGCATGTCCGGCACACATCCGCCTCGTTGCTCATACAGGAAAACGCCGATCCCAGCGTCCGCACCGATCTCGAGTCGGTCTTCGCTCGTCTGGCGCCGGATGCAGATCCGGTTTACGAACACAACTGCGAGGGCGACGACGACATGGCAGCCCATGTTCGCACCGCGCTGACCAACGTTAACTTGAGCATCCCCATCGCCAACGGCTCGATGGTGCTGGGTACTTGGCAGGGTATTTACCTCTGGGAACACCGTACCCACCCTCACACCCGCTGCATCCACGTCCACATCGTGGGCGATTAATTATTGACGTTCGTGTTTCCTAGGCTCTCAATCGGGCGCATGGCTTACTCGATTTCTTTTCTACGTCGTTTTGTCTTCGCCGCGAGTGCGTTTGCGCTTGGCCAAGTTGCAGTCCAGTCCGAGGTCAAGCTACCCTCCGTCTTCAGCGACCATATGGTTCTGCAGCAGGGTATGCGCCTCTCCGTGTGGGGTTGGGCTGATTCCAGCGAAGCGGTGAGCGTTTCCATCGCCGGCCAAACAAAAAAAACCAAGGCTGCTAAGGATGGCGCCTGGAAAGTGCAGATCAAGCCTCTCAAGGCCTCCAAGGCGCCTGTTGCCTTCACTGTCAAGGGCAGCAGCAACTCGATCGACTTTCAGGATGTTCTCGTCGGCGAAGTCTGGCTTTGCTCCGGCCAGTCGAACATGGAGTGGACAGTAGCCAACTCCAATAATCCCAACGAGGAGATTTCCAACGCCAAGCATCCGTTGATCCGTCACATTAAGATTCCGCATCGTCCAAGTGCCAAGGTGGAGAGCGATGTCACCACTGATGGTTGGCTGGTTTGCAGCCCGAAGACGGTGGCGAATTTCACCGCTGTCGGTTACTTTTTCGCCCGCAATTTGCTGGACGAAATCGATGTGCCGATCGGCCTGCTCGGCTGCAACTGGGGCGGTACCCGCATCGAGCCGTGGACCACGCCCAGCGGTTTCAAGTCCGTCCCCGCTCTGAAGGAAATTGCAGATAATCTCGACCAATATCCGCAGAAGCGCGACAACGGCTCGATCAACCACCAGTCTGCGCTTGCACTGCACAACGGCATGATTTCACCGATCAACCCTTATGGCATAAGGGGTGCGCTTTGGTACCAAGGCGAGAGCAACAATGGCGAGGGCATGCTTTATTACGAAAAGAAAAAAGCTCTGATCGAAGGTTGGCGCGATATTTGGAACAACAAAAAATTGCCGTTCTATTTTGTGCAGCTTGCGCCGTACAAATATGGCAACCGCAATCCGCACGACTTGGCCGGCATCTGGCAGGCGCAGTTGGCCACGCTAGAGGTTCCCTATACCGGCATGGCCGTCACCACCGACATCGGCAACACGCGTGACATTCATCCGCGCAACAAACAGGAAGTCGGCCGCCGGCTTGCTTTGTGGGCACTCACCAAGGATTACGGTAAAAAAGGTATCGAGTACTCCGGGCCTTTGTTCAAATCTGCCAGATTTCGAAAGAGTACTGCATCCGTTCGCTTTACTCATGCTGATGGTTTGAAATCAACCAACGGCCAAGCCCTGAGCCATTGGGAAGTTGCCGGTGAGGATGGGGAATTCGTCGCCGCCAAGGCGGAAATAAAAGGCAACACCGTGGTCGCTAGAAGTGACACAG
>PVBE012738638.1_pt1 | contig 12784 bp, 12 predicted proteins | sample 1631181 | NCBI WGS metagenome assembly PVBE01 (sample SAMN08397723, study PRJNA350692) | Marine metagenome, whole genome shotgun sequencing project. | isolation source: water | place: Pacific Ocean | collected 2012-04
AATTTATTTTAATATTGAATATAATTAAAATATGAATAAATATACAGCAATTATTTTAGCAGCCGGTATAGGCAAACGTTTGGGTAGGTTAACTATTAATACTCCAAAAGCTTTAATTAAGGTAGGAAATAAAACATTATTGGAACATACTATTGATTTTGTTAAAAAAATTGGAGTAACTGATGTTATAGTAGTTGGTGGATTTTATTTTAAAAAGGTAGAAAAAACAGCTTTAGATTATGATTCTAATATTATAGTATTAGAGAATAGGGATTATCATTTACAAAATCTACTTAGTGTTAAAATAGGATTAGACAAGGTAAGTAAAGGTAGTATTTTTATTTGTAATGTTGATTATATTAAAAGTAATAATACTGTAAAAGTAATAAAAAATAATAAAAAAGATATAGCTGTTTTTGCAAGTTTTAAAAAGAAAGCTAACATTGATGAAATGAAAATTAAAGTTGATAATAATAAAAATTTAATTAATATTTCTAAAAAATTAACTGATTTTGAAGGAGTATATACAGGAGATTTTTTTTGTGCTAAATTAGATGTTATTAAAAAAGCTGTTAATAATGCATTAAGTAAATATGATCATAAAATTGCTGTTACAGAATATTTATTTTTAGAATTAAAAAAATCAAGTTTTAATTTATCAGTAGTAGATGTTGGTCCTGCTGATTGGTATGAAATAGATGAACCACATGAATTAGAAATAGCTCGTAAAAATTTTAATTAATAATATATGGAAGAAAAAAGGTGTAATTTGTGTAATAATAGAAAAAGTTTAGAGGTTTATAAAGATAAAAACTTGAGAGTTGTTATTTGTGAAAATTGTTCTTTAGTATATCTTAATCCAGGATTAACAGAAGAAGAGAACAAAAAATATTATGAGGATGAATATCAGATTAAGCGTCATCTAATTTATGATTTTTATCAAGCTACCACTCGTTTAAGTCGCAAAGAAAGTTATCAAAATAAAAAAAGTCAACTTGACTTTTTTAAAGAGTATTTAAATAAAAATTCACAAGTTTTAGAAATAGGTTCTGGTTGGGGTACTTTATTAAAAAGAATTAACGATGAAGTTCGTTGTCATATTACTGGTATAGAAATGTCTAAATTAGGTTCTCAAGTTGCTGATGAATATTATGGTTTAAAGATTTATAATCAATCTTTTGAAGATTATTTATCTGATGGTCATAAAGAAAAATTTAATTTTATAATTATGCATCATGTTTTAGAACATTTTCTTAATCCTAAGGTTATGCTTAAAGAAATTAAAAAAATAGTTAAAGATAATGGTTATTTATATATGGCTATGCCTAATATTTTTGCCCCAGACGAACCATTGGATAGGTATTTTAGAACAGTACATATTAATTATTTTAGTCCTTTAACTATTTTAAATTTATTAAAAAAAGTTGGTTTAAAAATTGTTAAATTTGATACTAGAATTACTGAAATGAGAATGATAGTTGTTAAAGATGAACATTCTGCTCTAGCTGTAAATACTGATTCCTGGGTTAATGATTATAGTAAAAAAAATATTTTAAAAATAATAAAAAGACAGGAGAAAAAATATAAAGGTTTAAGGTTTTTTAAAAAGATAACAAAAAAAATATTACCAGATAAAATTTTTCAAAAAATAAAAAAGATTGTGATTATTATTCTTAGAAAAATTAAAATTATTAAAATATAAAATGAATAAATTAAAAGAAAAAAATAAAGATTTTGATAGTAAATGGAGCACTATATTATCTAATAAAGGTGAAGAAAAAAATGAGGAGTTTTCTATTTTTGTAGTACCAGGGGAAAAACCAAAGACTCAAAGACAATTTAATTTATTTCATTATTTTGAATATATTAAAATTTTAGTAGAAAAATATAAAGTTAAAAATTCTTTAGAAGTTGGTTGTGGTCGAGGAACAATATCTTTATATTTAAATAAATATTTAGGATTAGAAGTTAGTTTAAGTGATATTTCTACTGAGGCCATTAAATTAGCTAAAAAGAATTTTTATAAATTTAATGCTCATGGGAATTTTAGAAATGATGATGCTGAAAATTTATCTTTTAAAGATAATAGTTTTGATATGATAGTATCTATTGGTTTAGTTGAACATTTAAAAGATTATAGTAAAATTTATTCAGAAAAATATAGAACATTAAAACCAGGGGGTATTATGATTTCTTTAAATATTCCTCAAAAGTTTTCTATACAAGTTTTAAATAAAATTTATAGATCTTTTCTTAAATTATTTGGTTGTAAAGTAAAAAAAGATTATTATCGTAATAATGATACACCCAAAGAGTATATAATAATAGCTAAAAAAGTTGGTTTTTCAAATATAAAAACTTTTTATGTTAATTCTTTTCCTTTATTTACACCAATACCTTATTTTATAGAAGCATTAATTATGATTCATCGTAATTTTAAATATAAGATTAGAGGTATATTTATGAAATATCCATTTAAAAGTAATAGAATATTTTCTCAAGCACATTTTTTAATAGCTAGAAAAAAATGAAAAAAATTTTAATCACAATAAATAGAGGAACTTTAGCTCGTAATATTTTACGAACAGGAGTTTTAGATAAATTATTAGATAATAATATTATGGTTATTATTTTAATTGAAACCAAAATTAAAGATTATTTTAAAAAAGAATTTTCACATCCTAGAGTCATTATAGAACAAATTCCAAATAAAATTTTAGGAAGATTTAGACGTCTATTCAATATTATATTTAATGGTTTAGTTTATACAGAAACCGAAAAAAGAATGCTTAAATATGGTGGTGCTAATAAAAAACCAGCACCTAAATATATTTATTATTTTAAGCATATTATTTTTTCTATTATTAGTAAAATTAAGTTATTGAAAAAAATTGCTCGTTGGATAGAAATAAATATTTTAATTGAAAAAGATTATGATTATCTTTTAAATAAATATAAGCCAGATTTAATATTTAGTTCATCTATTTATTCTAAACCAGATAGTATTTTAATTAAAGCAGCTCATCGTTTTAAAATACCATCAATTAGTATGCCTAAAAGCTGGGATACGGTTGGTCGTTTATTTTTTAGAGCACCTGCTGATAAAATTATTTTAAGTAATAATTTTATTAAAAAATGGGTAATAAATAATCAATTAATTAAAAATGAAGATATATATGTGGTAGGAATGCCTCAATTTGATATTTATTTTAATAAGAAAGATTATTTAAGTAAAGAAGATTTTTGTCAAAAAACAAATTTAGATCCTACTAAACCTATTATTCTGTATGCTTCAGAAGGTTTGTGGACTAGTTGGGATTGGTATTATTTAAAAGAATTTATTACTAATTATAATATTTTGGATAAATATAATATTATTGCTAGGCCTCATTTTAGTAATCTTTCTGAAAAATTATATGATAGATTTAATAAATATAAAAATTTTTATTTAGATGAGAAAAATATTAGAATTACTAATATGTTTGGTGATTGTTGGGATCCAACAAAAGAAAACATGGATTGGTTAGCTGAAGTGATTAATATTTCAGATGTAGTAGTGACATTTATGAGTACTTTTGTATTAGATGCTTTTGTTTATGATAAACCAGTAATTAATATTTATTATGATTCTAATATTAAAAATCAACAAATTCCAATTAAGTCTTTGTATAATTGTTTTCATTATAACGCTGTTTTAAAAGAAAAATCAGTAACTTTAGCTAAAAATAGTAGTGAGGTTATAGATTGGATTGATAAGTATATTAAAAATCCTTCTATTAATCATGAAGAAAGAAAAAAAACAGTAGATAAACTATGTTATAAAATAGATGGCCAATCAGCTAGTAGAATAACTGAGGCCATATTATCTAATTTAAATTAATATATTATGAATTTATTTAAAAGAATCAATATTAGTATAAAATTATTTAAACAAGGTTTTGGTCAATATAAGTTTCAAATTATAGTTTTAGTTGTTTTAGGTTTTTTAAGTAGTATTTTAGAAGGTTTAGGGATTAATGTTCTTATACCTCTTTTGTCTTTCATAATTAATGATGGGCCTGTTCAAGGTGATGTGATATCAAATACAATTGCTAATATATTTTCTTATTTTAAAATTGATTTTCGTTTACGAAATCTTTTAATATTGATTAATATTTTATTTATTAGTAAGGCTATAGTTTTATTTCTTTTTAATTTTATTAAAATTCGTATTAGTGAGGGCTATGCTTTTAATACTCGTCAGAAATTATTTGGCAAAACATTAACATCAGAATGGTTACATCTTTTAAAACAAAAACTTGGTCATGCAGAGAATACAATTATGTTTAATATTTGGTATAGTTCAGGATTACTTAAAAATATTTCCATGTTATTTATTACTATATCTGGATTATTAGTTTATTTTTTAGTAGCTCTTAATATTAATTGGGAAATTACTTTATTTACTCTAGCTTTGGGATTAACCCTATTTTTATTTTATAAGCCTATTGCTTATAAAATAAAAAATCTTACACAAAGAATGGTAAAATTGAATAAAAATATTGCTCATTTTGTTAATCAAAACATTCTTGGTATGAAATCAGTTAAGGTTCATAATATTCAGAAACAAATAGCAGATATAGGTTTAAAGGATTTTAGTAATTTAAATAAATTGACAGTTAGGCGTGGTTTGTGGAACGAAAGTGTTAGAATTTCTATGGATCCGATTAGTATAATTTTTATTTCTTTAGTACTTTTATTTTTTTATAATTCCTCTAGTTTTAATTTTGCTACTATAGTAGCTTTAGTTTATTTAATTCAAAAAATGTTTTTATATTTTAAGCAATTACAAGTAAATATTTTATCTATCACCAAGGCTATTCCTCATTTAATGATGGTTCTTAAATATGAAAAAGATATTAAAGATCATCAGGAAAAAGATATTGGTTTTAATAAATTTTCTTTTAATAAATTATTAGAATTTAAAAATGTATTTTTTAAATATCCACATGGCCAAACAGTTTTTTCTGATATTAGTTTTTCTATAACTAAAGGAGCTATGGTTGGTTTAATCGGTTCTTCTGGATCTGGTAAAACAACTGCAGTAGATTTAATTTTAAGATTATTAAAACCTGATAAAGGTAATATTTTAATAGATGGACAGGATATAGAAAATATTAAATTAAATGATTGGCGTAATAATATCGGTTATGTCTCTCAAGATATATTTTTAATAAATGGTAGTTTTAAAGATAATATTAAATTTTATGATGATTCTATTACCGACAAACAATTAGAAAGTTCAGCTAAATTAGCTAATATTTATGATTTTATTGTAAATAATCCAGATGGATTTGATACCAATGTAGGTGAAAGAGGAATGAACTTGTCAGTGGGACAAAGACAGAGAGTTATTATTGCTAGGGTTTTAGCTAAAAATCCAAAATTTTTAATTTTAGATGAAGCTACTAGTTCAATAGATAATGAATCTGAATTAGCAATTCAAAAAGCTATTGATAAAATTAAAAATAAAATGACTATTATTGTTATTGCACATCGTTTATCTACTATTATTAATTGTGATAATTTAATAGTTTTAGAAAATGGGCAGATTATTGAGCAAGGTGATCCAAATAAACTTTTAAAAAATAAAAATTCTTGCTTTAATAAAGTTTATAATATTAGAAATTAATATATGAAAATTTGGTTAATAAATTTTTCGGCAAATATTTTAAAAGACATTGTTTTAGAATTACAAAAAAAAGATGTTGAAGTTTTGTATTGGACAGGTGGTAAAGATGATTTTGATCATTTTTCAAAAGATAAAAAGAATTTTCCTAATGTTATTTTTCATGATTATTTTGATGCTGTACGAGCTATACCAGCACCTGATGTTGATGAAAGTAAATTTATGCCAGTAGGTAGAAAAATTTTAAGTAAGCTGTCAGAATGTGAAAGAATGACCATGTCAATGATTAATAGAATTGATTTTACAGAGACAAAAACTATTTATGAGCGTAAAAATTTATATCATGAATATGTTCGTTATTGGTATGGTGTTTTAAATAAGTATAAACCAGAGGCTATTATTTTTTCTAGTGTTCCACATATTGTTTATAATTATGTATTATATTGTATAGCTAAAATGTTAGGTATTAAGACAATTATTTTTAGACCATTACAGATTACTAGTAGAATTTTATTTTTTAATGATTTTACTAAGTATCAGATTTTAGCTAATAATTATGAAAAATTAAAAAATAAAGTTATTAGTTTAGATACTTTAAGTACAGGTATTAAAAGTTATTATAATTATCAGACAGATTTCAATAAAGATTTAACACCTTGGTATCGTAAAGATAAATTTGTTAACCAAAAATCAAGGCAAACTAAAATTTTACCTTCTTTTAAATCTATAATTATAAGTTTAATTAAATTTAATTTTGTTAAAAAAATAAAATTTTATTTTTTTACTAAATCAAAACTTCTTAGTCTTGATAAAAATAATTATTATTCTACTTTGCGATTTATAAGGTGGAAATATAAATGGAAGAAAAAAAGAAAAAGCTTTAAAAATGAATATATTAATTTACAAACAAATGTTGATTTTAGTAAGAAATTTGTTTATATTCCCTTAGCTAATCAACCAGAATGTTCTACTAATCCTTTGGGAGGTATATATGATGATCAGATCCTTATGGTCAGAACTGTGGCTAATTCTATACCAGATGATTGGGTGATTTATGTTAAAGAAACTCCTTTGCAGTGGAAATGGCGTTTAAGTCATTTGGGACGTTATAAAGGGTATTATAAAAAATTAGCTAAAATAAAAAATGTTTATTTAATATCATCTGAAATTTCTACATATAATTTAATAGATAAAATGCAAACGGTAGCTACAGTAACTGGTACAGCAGCCTGGGAAGCATTATTACGTGGTAAACCTGCCTTAATTTTTGGTTATCCATGGTTTATGCATTGTCATGGAATTTTAAAAGTATCAGATATTATATCTTGTAAAAAAGCTTTACAAAAAATACAAGATGGTTATAAGCCTAATAAACAAAAATTTATTAATTTTTTGTCAGCCATTGATAAAACAACTATTGAAGCATATTTTTATGATAAGTTTAAAATAAAAAATAGAAATATTTCCTATGATAATAATGTTAAAAATATTTCTGGTGCTTTATATAAAGAATTAAAAAGATAATTAAAATAATATGGGTTTAGAATATTTAAATAAAGAAGAGATAAGAAATAATAAAAAAAAGATTAGAGTTGCTTTAAAAAAGAAATCTAGTTATTTTATTAGAGAAAATATTGTTTTTAATTTAGTTAAAAAATATGCTAAGTTAGAAGAAAAAATATTAGATATTGGAACAGGAAGAGGTTCTTTTGCTAGAATTTTATTAGAAAATGATTATAAGAATTTAAATTTAATTGATATAGATGATTATTTATCAAAAGATATTAAAGAAAAAGTTGATTTTAATATTATTAATCTTAATTTTGATAAATTACCATTTAAAGATAATTTTTTTGATTTAGTTTTAGCTATAGCTGTTGTTGAACATTTAGAGAATCCATTTTTATTTTTTAGAGAGAGTTCTAGGGTTATCAAACCTGGTGGTAAAATGATTATAGCTATTCCTCATATTCTTTCTTTAAAGTCACGCTTGAAATTTTTATTAAAAAGTGATTTAATAGGATATACTGTATCTAATAATCATATATCATTATTCACTAAAGCAATTTTTCAAAAAATTATTTTAAAAGATTTTAAAATTATAGAAGAAATGTATAGTTATGGGTATATAAAAGTATTTAAAAAAATAAGATTAAATTATAAATGGTTTAATAAAATGTTTGGTAATAAAATACTTTATGTTTTGGAAAGAAAATAATATGGTAGTTAATTTTAAAAAAATAAATAGAAAAGTAGGATCTGGTCAACCTGTATTTATATTAGCTGAGATAGGCAAGAATTTTATTCAGACAGAAGAAGAAAAATCAATAGAGGAGTATTTAGATAATGCTAAAAAATTAATTAAATTAGCACATAAATCTGGTGCTGAAGCAGTAAAATTTCAAACTCACAATATTGAGGACGAACAACTTAATATTAATATTACTTCTCATCATTTTAAAGGAATAGATAGATATAATTGGGTTAAAAGAAATGATAAATCTACACCTTTAGAATTTTGGAAAGAATTAAAAAAATATTGTGATAAAATTGGTACAGTTTTTTTTTCTACACCAATGAGTAGAGGTGCAGCTATTAAGTTGGAAAAGCTTGATGTACCTTTTTGGAAGGTTGGTTCAGGAGATGTTTTAGATTATCCTATGTTAGATTTTATAGCTTCTACTGGTAAACCAATTATAATATCATCTGGTATGAGTACATTAAAGGAAACAGATATGTTTATAAATTTTTTAAAGAAAAGAACAGATAAAATTATTTTATTACATTGTGTTTCTAAATATCCTTGTCCACCAAAGGATTTAAATATTAGAACTATTGAATTTTTTCAAAAAAGATATAATATTCCAATAGGCTTTTCGGATCATTCTATTGGTTATGATTCAGCCCTTGCTGCTGTTAATATGGGCTCTGTAGTAATAGAAAAACATTTTAGTCTTAATCGTAATTTATGGGGCTCTGATCATAAAGTTTCTATGACTCCAAATGAATTTAGAACTATGGTTAAACATATTAGAAAAAGAACTAAAGTTAATTTAGATAATTATGGTAAAAAAATAAAAACCTTACAAAAGGGAGAAGCTCTTTTTAGGCCTTTATTTAGGAAATCATTAATGGCTGGTCAGAATATTAAAAAAGGAGAAATTTTAACTAAAGAAATGATTTATGCTATGCGTCCACAGAAATATGCTGGTGGTTTACCATCAGAAGAATATGAAAATATTTTAGGTAAAATTGTTAATAAAAATTTAAATAAATATGATCCTATTATTTGGGATATATTAAAATAATTATATGAAAAAAAGAAAAATTTGTTTTATCATTACTTCTAATATTCATTATAGTCGTAGTAAATTAATTTTGAAAGAAATGAAAAAAAGAGATGATATTGAATTACAAATTATAGTTGGTGCTTCGGCTATTCTTAATTTTTATGGTGATGTATTGTCACTTTTAAAAAGAGATGGTTTTAAGTATAATGCTAAGGTTACTATGACTTTAGAAGGTGGAAATTCAGTAGCTATGGCTAAAACAGCTGGAGTAGGAATTACTGAATTTGCTGGAGCTTTTGATAATTTAGAGCCTGATTTAGTAGTTGTTCGTGGTGATAGATATGAAGTAATGTCTGCTGCTCTAGCTGCTGCTTATCTTAATATTCCTGTAGCTCATATTGAAGGAGGTGATGTTACTGGTACTATAGATGAAAGTGTTAGGCATGCAGTAACTAAATTATCTCATATACATTTTACTACTAATGAAGAGTCAAGGAAAAGAGTTATTAGAATGGGAGAAAATTCAGATTATGTTTATAATTTTGGAGCTCCAGATTTAGAATTTGTAGCTAAAAATAATTTTGAGGTAGATAGTGATTTCATTAATTTTATTGGTGTAGGTGATATGATTGATTTAGATAAAAAATTTTTAATTGTTATGCAACATCCAGTAACCTCTGAAGTTGGAAAAAATAGAAAAAATATTGAAGAAACATTACAAGCTGTATATAAATTTAATATACCAACTATTTGGTTTTGGCCAAATATTGATGCTGGGACAGATGAAACTTCAAAAGGTATTAGAACATTTCGTGAAATACATAAACCAAAGAAAATTCGTTTTATAAAATATTTACCACCAGAACAATTTATTGGATTATTAAAAAAGACGGCTTGTTTGGTCGGTAATTCTTCAGCTGGTATTAAAGAATGTTCATTTTTAGGTATACCAGTAGTTAATATAGGTACTAGGCAACAGGGCAGAATGAGAGCTGATAATGTTACTGATGTTAATTATGATCGTGACGAAATAATGGAAGCTATTAAGAATCAGTTGGTTAAGGGAAGATATAAAGTAAGTACTATTTATTATAAACCAGGTACAGCTAAAAAAATGGTTGAAGTTTTAGCTCAAGTAAAATTATATACTCAAAAAAGATTTATTGATTAATTATGTATAAAGATAAAAAAATATTAGGAGTTATCACAGCTAGAGGTGGTTCAAAAGGTATTCCTAGAAAAAATATAAAAAAATTAGCTGGTAAACCATTGATTTATTATACTATTAAAGCAGCTAAAAAAAGTAAATATTTGACTCGTTGTATTGTCTCTACTGATAATAAGAAGATTTTTAATATTTCTAAAAAACTTGGTGCTGATGTACCTTTTATACGTCCATCTAAGTTAGCACAAGATAAAAGTACTTCTTTAGAAGTATCTCAGCATGCTTTAAAATGGCTTAAAGATAATAATGGTGAAGAGTATGACTATTTAATGATTTTACAACCAACCTCTCCTTTAAGGATTGTTAAAGATATTGATAAGTCTATTAAAAAAATAGTTGATACTAAAGCTGATTCAGTAATGAGCATGGTTAAAATAGATGATTTTTCTATTAAAAAAATAAAAAAAATAGAAAATGATAAAATTATTCCATGGATGAAAGATGAAGGTAAAGAATCAGCTAGACGTCAAGATTTGGGTGGTGTTTATAAGAGAAATTGTGCCATTTATTTAACTAAAGTTTTATTAATTAAAAAAGGAGATTTATTTGGTAAAATATCTCGTCCATATATAATGCCAAGTGAACGATCTATTGATATTAATAGTTTAATAGATTTTATAATAGCTGAAACTTATTTAAAATTTAAGAAATAATATATGAATTATAAAATTTTAAATACTATTGGTGATATTTATTCAACTAAAGCTAAAAAAGTTTTAGAACAAATTGGTAAAGTTGACTATTTAAATTTAACTCAAGATAAATTGAATAAAATAATAAAGAATTATGATATTATTATTATTGGTTTAGGTTTAAATTTTCATAAAGAAACTTTAGAAAAATCAAATAGTTTAAAAGCTATTGCTACAATTACAACTGGTTTAGATCATATCGATATTAAATATGCAGAAAGTATAGGTATTAAAGTTTTAAGTTTACGTGGTGAAAATAAATTTTTAAATACTATTACTAGTACATCTGAATTAGCATTAGGATTAATGATTGATATTTTACGTATGACACATTCTGCTATTGATTCAGTAAAAAATTATAAATGGGATAGGGAAAGTTTTCGTGGATATAACATTTATGGATTAACATTAGGTATTGTTGGTTTAGGTCGTTTAGGTAGTTGGATGTCTAATTATGGCAATGTTCTTGGTATGAAAGTTTTAGCTTATGATCCTTATATAGATAATGATAAATTTAATAAATTTAATTGTCAGTCAGTAAATTTTAATACTTTACTTAAAAAAAGTGATGTTATTTCTATTCATGTAAAGTTAAAAAAAGATACTAAAAATATGTTTAATAAAAATATTTTTGATAAAATGAAAAATGACGCTTATTTAATTAATACTGCACGTGGTAAAATAGTAAATGAGAATGATTTATTAAAAGCTTTAAAAAATAAAAAAATAGCTGGTTATGCTACAGATGTTTTGTCTGATGAGTTAAATTTTAATAAAAAATTTAATAAACATCCTTTAGTTGAATATAGTAAAAAACATGATAATTTAATTATTGTACCACATATTGGTGGTATGACTTATAAGACTCGTGAATTAACTGATATTTTTATGGCTAAGAAAGTAGTTAAAATATTTAAATAGTATATGATAACATTAAATAAAAATTTAACTATTTTAGTAACTGGTTCGGCTGGTTTTATTGGTTTTCATACATCTAAAAATCTATTAAAACAGGGTTTAATTGTAATTGGTTTAGATAATCTTAATAATTATTATGATCCTAAATTAAAAGAGTTTAGAAATAAAATATTAAAAAAATATCCTAATTATAAATTTTATAAAGGTGATTTAGCAGATTTAGAATTTATTAAAAATATTTTTAAAGAAAATAAAATAGATAAAATATGTCATTTAGCTGCTCAAGCAGGAATAAGACATAGCCTTACACATCCTCATGATTATATCCAATCTAATATTGTAGGGTTCACTAATTTAATAGATGAAGCTAAGAATAGTAATATAAAAGATTTTATTTATGCTTCTAGTTCTTCTGTATATGGTAATAATAAAAAAATACCTTTTAATATAAAAGATAATGTAGATAATCCTATTTCATTGTATGCGGCTACTAAAAAATCTAATGAATTAATAGCATATACCTATCATCATCTTTATAATATGAATACTACAGGTTTAAGATTTTTTACTGTTTATGGGCCATATGGTAGACCAGATATGGCTTATTTTATCTTTGTTAATTCTATTATGAATAATAAACCAATTAAAGTATTTAATTATGGTAAAATGAAAAGAGATTTCACTTATATTGATGATATTGTTCAGGGTATATTAGCTAGTTTAAAATATTCTTATTCTTATGAAATATTTAATTTAGGAAATAATACTCCAATAGAATTAAATTATTTTATAAAAATTATAGAAAAAGAATTAAATATTAAAGCTCAAAAAAAATTATTATCTATACAACCTGGAGATGTAGAATCTACTTATGCTGATATAAAATATTCTCAAAAAAAATTAAATTATAATCCTAAAATTTCTCTTAAAAATGGTATAAAAAAATTTGTTAATTGGTATAAAAAATATTATAAATAAAATGATTAAATCT
>PVBE010456304.1_pt1 | contig 12783 bp, 14 predicted proteins | sample 1631181 | NCBI WGS metagenome assembly PVBE01 (sample SAMN08397723, study PRJNA350692) | Marine metagenome, whole genome shotgun sequencing project. | isolation source: water | place: Pacific Ocean | collected 2012-04
CTAATGTTGAATATCCTCAGAAGATTTTCGAGTTAGGACAATGTGTAAAATTAAATACTCGTTCTCAAGTTGGAACTGTAGATTCCTGGGAACTAGCTTATGCTGAAGCCGGAAGTAAGATTAATTTTACTCATGCTAAGTCAGTTTTGCATGCTTATGCGCAGTCAATCGGAAAAGAATTGAAAGTTATATCTGTGGATTATCCAATGTTCATTCCAGGAAGATCAGGTCAAATTTTATTAGATGGACAAAAAGTAGGAGTTATTGGAGAAGTTCATCCGAAAGTTTTGAGTAATTGGAAGATTGAAGTTCCAGTTTCAGTTTGGGAATTGGAAGTTAAATAGTTAATAATTTTCTAACTTTAGTTCTACCTATTGCCAGAATAAATGGTGCAAGTCTTGGACCTGCTGGTTTATTGATTAATATTTTGTAGATTGGCTGGAAGAAATCTTTTGCTCCTAATTCGTTCTCTTTTGTTATTCTTCCAAACTCTTTGAATAGTTGTTTTTCATTTAGATTTTTTGAAAGTATTTTTGTTAGATCTTTGATTGCAGATTTTTGATTTATAGTCATTTTTATTCTTGGAGTTTTTTCGTTGATTTTGAAAATATAGCGTTCTGTAGCAAATTCATTAATCCAATTCCAAGCGCAAGTTAGAACTTGACTATATCTGTTCTTATCAATTTTTCTTTTTAGATTTATATTTTTTAATGCCTGATTAATATTCCCCTGATAAATATTCATCAACTCAACACAATGTTTGAATGACGGCTGAATTGGCATTGTTCCTGGAACTTTGTCAACTACTGACATTCGATAAACTCTTTCTTGTTGAATTTGTTCCTTCTTACTAACTCCTTCATTTCCAAATGCAACTCTTTCAGTGTAATAGAAATCTTCGTAGTGTTTGAAAATTCCTTCATCCATTGGATAGAATATTTCTGTTTTTGGAGTTCTTCCAGCAAAAGTATATCTTGCTAATTCTGGAATATAGAATCTTAAAACATCTCTTAGTGATTGAGCATTCCCAGCAGATGAAGACATTTTTCCTTGACCACCTTTCATATTGATGAAATCATACATGACATATTCCGGAGCAATCCAATCAAATATTTTTACTATATCTTTTCCTACAGTATAAGAGCTTCCGTAAGTCGAATGATCTTTACCACCAGGTTCAAAGTCAACTCGCTCATGAGCCCACCTCATTGGCCAATCTGCTTTCCACTTAAGTTTTAGACCTGTTTCTTTTCTAAAGTCTAGCGTTTTAATAAATCCCGATTTATGTTCGTAAGTTACTTTATATTCACCATCGTAATCGATAATTTTTGTGAAATCGTTTCCGTGTTTTTTACAAAATACTTCTCCAGGATACCAATCATCTGCAAGCGGTTCCTTTCTGTATTTATTTAGAATCCTTGCAATTTTTCCTCTATTTTGAAAAGCGGTTCTAATTTCTTCAGCATAATGTCTTTTAGGATATTTATTTTGTTGTTGAATAAATTCAGGTTTTACACCAACTAATTTAACACTTTTTTCTAATTCAGATTCTAAATAATCAGCATAAGACTTATGTTTTGTTCCAAAAACGTTTGGGACTTGGCTTACGGGAAATCCAATATATTTTTTTAAGATACTCTGTTTTGGCATATTTTTTGGCACTTTCCTGAATCGGTCATAATCATCCCAGGAATAAATGAATCTTACTTTAGCTCCTGCGTCTTTAAGAGCTCGCGATATAATCTCAGTAGTAATTATTTCTCTAAAATTTCCAAAATGAATTGTTCCTGAAGGAGTAATTCCTGAAGCAACAGTAAAAGATTTCTTTTTGCGAGATTTTATTAACCTTTCAGCTATTTGATCTGCCCAGTATTGAGATTTCATATGAATTTTAGCCCACTCGCCTTATTAAAATTATCGAGAAACAATCAAAGTCATTGTTGAATCCACACCTTTAATATTTCTAACAATATCTGAAACAAATTCATCCATTCTTTCAACACTTTCAGTTTGGATTTTTGATATAATATCCCAAGTTCCAAAAAGCTCATTAACAAATTCAATCTCTTCATGCTTTCTAAGCTCGTCATAGACATTTCTTTCTGTGCCCGACTTAGTACCAATTAATAGAATTGCGTTTATATTTGCCATAACTCAGAGTTATTATGTTAATATAAAAAAGGATTGATTAGACATCAAGTTTATCTTCCAGTTTTTCGTTATTAGTTTGTTGTTGAACTATTTCTGTTTTAATTTTTTCAATTGGGAAATAAGTTCTACCTAGATCTCCTTCTTCAAAACTTACTCTTTCCTTACAGTGATGAGATATAAAGTATCCAATTTTTCTTGAAGTTAGACCAGAGTTTTTCATTTTCACCTCAACAGTAAGATAACCAACTATTGCTGCAGCGTTAACTCCGGGATTTACACATACAAAATTATATATCTCACTAATAAGTCTATTTTGTCTAGCTTCTTTTTGTTTACCCATTTGAATATAGAACGAGCCTGACAGGATTTGAACCCGCGACTTACTGGTTAAGAGCCAGTCGCTCTGACCAGACTGAGCTACAGGCTCGCTGTCTAATCGTTCTAAAAGACCTTTATAAAACTTTCCAAGGAGCTACCAGATTACAGCAATAATTTTGTAATTAATACGCCAGCTAAAATGCCGACAAGTAAACCTTGAACAAATTCTTTCATTCCGTATTCAATTTCTTCTCTTGTTAATCCTTTTGCCATTATCTATTTTTCCCAGGTAGCACTTCTCTTAGTTCAATAATTCCTAAGTAAGTAATTACTGCACCGACTCCAAAAAATAGTGGAATCTTAAGCAATCCTAATCCGCTTCTAAGTGCTGCTCCCGGAACAAGTAACAAATTTGCTGCAAGCATTGAATCATATAATCCAAAACCTAACCAACTAACTCCGATAAACACTAGTAAAAGTCCGATGTGTTCATGCATCTTTAAATTGTGTCTAACCATACGGTACTAAAATGATAATTGTTTATATATTTGATTAACTCTTAGTTAGTGATTACATCCTAAGCGCAAGCTTTATAATTGGAAATTCGTGAGAAAACATATGGGGCCATGGGGTAGCTTGGTATCCTTCCCGCTTTGGGAGCGGGCGACCGCAATTCAAATTTGCGTGGCCCCATTATTACTTTAAAGTAAGCGCGGGTATGGTGTAGTCTGGTATCACTCCTCCTTGCCAAGGTGGTAACCTGGGTTCAAATCCCAGTACTCGCATATGGAACCATTAGAAATATCTCAGGAAGATGCAAAGAAAAGTAAGGGCATTTATTTAGATGTTCGTAGAAATGATGAACGATCTAACGGACATATTGAAAATGATTTACATATTTCAACTAAAGAATTGGAAGATCGATATAAGGAACTTCCAAAGAATAAATTAATAATTACTTATTGCGGTGGTGGAAGTCGGAGTTTATATTCTGCTCTGTTTCTACAAGCTAAAGGGTATAAAGCTAAGAGTTTGACTGGTGGTTATCGCAGTTATAAATCAGAGTAATCTATTTAAAGAAGCAAGCGTTTTGTACATCATGGAACGTTTACACGAATACGGTAAGTGGGCATTCTTGGGCGGAGTTTTAATTACACTCTTATCCACAGTATTGCCAGCATCCCTGGGCGGCGTATCCTTGATGACTGTGTTATTACTACTTGGTCTTCTTGTAGGATGGTTAAATGTTAGCAGAGATAACTCTGTTACATTTTTGTTAGGTGTTTTAGTTCTATTGTCAGTTGGATCTGGCGCTCTCGAAGCAGTAAGCAGATTTGGTCCAGTATACGGATATTTAACCGCAGTACTACCAAACTTTGTTACATTCGTTGGTGCAGCAGGACTGGTTGTAGCAATTAGAGCAGTATTAAACACTAACGAAGGCTTAGGCTTATTGAAAATGAGACGAAAGTAGAAATACTTTCTCTCCCTTTTTTTTAAATTTAGTTATTTCGGCATGTTTTTATACTCAAAAATTGGCTTTTTTACATGGATATCTATGATATATTAGAACAAGGTGAAAAACTACATGATGCTGAAGCTAATGCTTGGTATCAAGGAGATGTTGTAGGCATAGTTAATGCTCAGCAAGGACAAAGAGTTCTTGAAGATGAATTAATGTCTGAATCAGCACCTAAGAGTTCAAATTCAAGGTTTTCTTTGGCTTTGAAGCCAGTTTTAGCTGGTGCGAGCCTATTAACAAGCGCTATTGTTGGTGCAGGAATTGCTAAGGATTTAACACCTTCTTTGGAGGAACCAGTTATTTATCATACTGAAGATAATTCTGAAGATGACTTTTATGCTGGCAAACATGTAGCCATTGAACCAGATTTTTATGCCGGAGGAGATTGGAATCCAATATCTCAAGCAAGTATTGTAAGTATGACTCCTATTAATATTCCTATGGGTAGCGGAACTATTGATTTTACTGATGTTTATGAGGTTAGTATTAATATAGATAATTACTCTCAAAGAAGTATTCATGGACTTACTAATAACGTTAAATGGGATATCGGAGAAACAAGTAATGTATCTTTTTCAAAGGTCTCAGATGATTTATACAAAGTCGAATTTGATACTAAAATTCAAGTAAATAGCTATTTTAGACAAGGTAATCATTCAATTGATGATCGAGAAACAGGAGTTGATCAATATGTTGGCGTTGATCAAATTAGCGCAGATAAAATAGTATTTGAAAGAGTTTGGTATGATGAGGATAATGATACAGTTCTAAATAGAACTCTTGAAGAAATAAGCATTGGAGATCAAATTCAATTACATGGTGGAACAAACGTAACTCTTGATGAAAGTTATCAAACTGTTTGGGGAGATTTTGAAGGAGATTTTTCAGGAAAACAAACTTGGTATTTAACAAAGGATGAATTAAATGGAGATATAGATTTAGATATAGATTTGTGGTTTGAAGGTAGTAATCATAGAGTTTATGGAGATTTTAGCTCCCGGAATAATGGATTTAATTTAAATGTAGACGAAAGAGTATATTATGACGCCTTTCAATTACCTTTAGGTGACACGAAAGTTCTTTCAGAAGAGTCAATGAACCCAGTAAATGTAACTCGAGAATATAGTCAAGATCAAGATTATAATTATCAGTTAAATATTGAGTTTACTAATGTTTTTGGTGAACAAAAAGAAGGAAAGATGTGGTTTAATCACTCGTATGACTCAGAAGGTAATGGAAGAGTTATAGGTTATAAAGGGAATATACCGGAGATTAGTGCTTGGATGAATGATGATCATAGCTTTAATGTGTATCCTAATTTTGATTTAAATATTGGTTTTGATGAGGATATGGAAATTTCAGACAAGACAATTAATAGAGCTGAAGCTGACTCTCAAAGGTTTTTTGAAGGCAATGACTCATTGGTACTTCATCGAGGTTCAATAATTAATAAAACAACTAATCAAAATAATTTAACTTTAGGAATTAATTCTGCAGATTTAGATCTTTCAAGTCCGTGGGTTAGTGGAATTCATTTTGAAGAACCTAACAATGAGGAGTATCTTTTCGGATTCGAAGCACATGATGATAATTTAAAAAATCTTGAAATAATTCTAACTCAAAATAATTCAGAAGTTCCTGGTCAAGCAATTTACACCGGAATTAGTCCGGAGGGAGATGAGGGTTTTGCAGCAGTTACAATACCTAAAGCTAATCTAACTGAAGGAGACTATCTTTTGAATATTAGTGCAGAAGATGATATTGGTAATTTAGTTGAATTATCAAAGAGAATAGTTGTTGCTTCCTTAGGTGATGTTTCACTACAAAGTTTAATTACTACTTATGATAGTGATAATAATTTAATTACTGCCTTTGGTCAAATAGATGGAAGTTCAACTAACAAAAATTTAGAATTTATCGTAGAGAATGAAAACGGAGATGTTGTTTTCAATAAATCCTTTCTTTCAAGAGATCTTGGAAACGATTTTGTAATTTCTGAGGAAGTCGATCTATCTGGCGGACATTATACTGCAAAAATTCAAACAGACAAAATTGAGCATAGAATTATAACTCAATCTCATCTTGTAGCTCCATTCAATTATGGTCCAGATGCAACAAATGTAAGCGAATATACTACATGGTCGCCTTTAGATGATGATCAAGAGTTCGAACCTCGAGTTATGCCTGAGATCACAATAAACTCTATTGAACCAATTCAAGGAACGGTAGGTTGGAGTGGAGATGCTGAAGGAAATGCTTCAGAACTTGTTAAGATAGTAACTGAGATTGATGGCGTAGAATACAATTTTACAAATCTTGTTCCATTAGCAGGACAAAATGAATCATTTTGGGATCGTAATGGTCGATTGGAGGATAGTATATATCGAACAGGACAAATTTCTGATCTCGCAGGAATTGAACAAGTAAGAGAAGGTGTTTTTGTCGGATTTACATATGGGCGAAATCATGATTCAAGAAAAAATGAGACAGAATTTTATCCTCAACCACATGTTTGGTTTATTGATGAACATCAAATATCTTCTGCTTCAGAAAAACCATTTATTGGAGTCTCTGAAGAAATGGAATATAGTGATGGCACCTATCTATTCAAAGGAGGTATTCAACCAGTAGAAGTCTTACCTGATGGTTCTATTTTGATTGAAGAAATTCGTGGAAATATCTTTCAAACTAATGATGGAACATCTTCACAACAACTTCATGCAGATGCCTTTACTGTTGTTAATGCTGGTGAAGTAAATCAATTTTATGATATTGATTACAAATTTGTTGGTAACAGAATTCAAGTAACTGATACTCTAGAAAGCAAGTTTGATGTATGGAGTCCTCCAGTAATTCTAGAACCTGAACCATTACCAGAAGATAATAATACTAATGAAACTAATAATACTAATGAAACTATTCCTGAACCAGAAAACAATAACACAAATAATGACAATGAAACAATTCCGGAAACAAATGAAATAGAAATTTATGTTCCTAGAGAGAATCCATTAATCTTCAGAGATTTTACTTGCGAAGGTACAGAAGATGATCTTAGATATAGAATGTTTTTTGAATCTGAGAACTGGGAAACTGGTTTTCCGATAGTTGTTACTCCTGATGGAAAAATGATTGAACGTTATCTTGGTGGCAAACATATTAAATTTAATGGAGATTTGTCTAACTACTCTCACTTGAATATTTATTCAATAGATAGAGAAGAACTATTCAAACAAAGAGGCGATCTTATTGATTTCATTATGAATCCAAACGGATCAGAGTTTAATCCTGAAGAATTTGAACAATTTAACTATTCAAATCCTATAAGAATTGCAATTCCGGATCTTGAATCTTGTGATGTAATTGATACTACTGAAGATAATACAAAGAAGACAATTGAACCAGAAACATTTAGTGCACTTAGTCCAACAGATTGGGCAATGTATGGTGTTGCAGGTCTTTCTGGATTATTAGCTCTTGATTTTTTAGCTAACAAATTAAAAGGAAGAAACAGAAAAAAGGAAGAAGATGATTTGGGCAAATGGGATACTGCTGAGATTTTTGAAAAGCAGTTTGAATCAGAAGACTTGAACGCATTGGCTGCCGGTTTGAATGGCGATTCTGAGGAATAATTAAATTTTAGAAAATAAGTGTTTACCTTTATTTATCTTTGTTCCAACTTTAATTGTGTCTGATTTTATTAATGGAACTTTCTTTATTCCTAATTGTTTAGCAATTTCTTCTGATGCGTTCGGGATAATTGGATAAGTTAGTGCTGAGATTAATCTCAAACTTTCTGCTAGATTGTAAAGTACTTTTTCTTTTTTCTTTCCATCCAGAGTCCAAGGCTTTGTTTTGTCAACATATTGATTTACTTTTGATATGTATTTCCAGACTGCTGCAACTCCGTGGTGGAAGTCAAAATTAGCTATGCTTTCGTTTAATTTTTTTAAAGCTTGATTGTATTCTTTCTTCGATGTTGCATCATATTTCCCAGCAGGGACCTTTCCTCCCAATTTTTCAATTAAATTCAATGAACGGGAAAGAAGATTTCCTAAAGTGTTTACTAATTCTGCGTTATGTCTGTCAATCAAATCAGTTTCTGAGTAGTTTCCATCTTGGTTTGATGGAATGCTTCTTAGGAAATAATATCTAACTGTATCCAAATCATAGGTGTTTATTTGGTCAAATGGATCGATTACATTTCCAATTGATTTAGACATTTTTCTACCTTTTTCGTCATTTATGAATCCGTGTACTAGAAGTTCTTTTGGAGTAGCAAGTCCTGCTGAGAGCAACATTGCCGGCCAATAAATTGCGTGGAACCGAGAAATATCTTTTCCAACGATGTGGAACTGAGCTGGCCACCATTTTTTGAACTTTGCTGAGTTTGATCCGTATCCGATACCTGTTATGTAATTTGGCAGGGCGTCTGCCCAAACATAAATTACTTGATTATTGTCTCCCGGAACAGGAATTCCCCAAGGTAATCGTGACTTTTCTCTTGAGAAAGAAACATCTCGGACATCTCCTCGAAGAAAAGATAAGATTTCATTTTTTGCTGCCTTTGGTTGAATCTTGTATTTATCAGATTTTATTAGTGTGATTAATTTGTTTTTGTATTTTGAAAGTTTGAAGAAATAATTCTCTTCCGAAATTGTTTCTAGTTTTTTTCCTGGATGAATTTCGCAACATCCCTTGGTTATTTCTTTGTCTAACAGGAATCTTTCACAACCGACACAATATTTTGCTGTATATTTCTTTTTATACAAATCCTTTGAAATTGCTTTCCAGAGTTTCTGTACTCCCGGCCAGTGTTTTTTTGAGTCAACAGTTCGCACGAATTGATCATGAGAACTTGAAATACTTTTGAAAACAGCTTCAACATTTTTTGCGTTTTTATCAACGAATTTCTTTGTTGAAATACCTTCTTCCTTGGCTGATTTATAATTCTTTAATCCGTGATCATCAGTTCCAGTTTGAAATATAACCTTGTTTCCTTGCTGTCTGTAGTATCGAGCTAGAAAGTCTGCTAAAATGTTCTCATAAGCGTGTCCAATGTGTAAATTAGCATTCGTATACGGAATTGCGGTTGTTAGGTAAATATGTTTGATTTTAATCTACGTCTCCTAACTCAAAAAGTATAAATACCTTAAAAAGCATTTTGATTGTATGTGGTATTGGTTTACAAATAAACTTCATGAATGGTTATTATTTATTTCAATTATTGTAGTTCTTGGACTCCTATTTTTCCCGGAACCAACAAGAAATCTTGCTGGGCTTGGTGCAACTAATATAAAACCCGCTTTCGAATTAGCAGTATATTTTAGTCAAGGTATTTTAGATATTGCGCGAGGAATTATGGATGCAATGTTCAATTAATGCTCCATCTAAAATTTTAAAAGTAAGTGAGTTATAATTTAATTATGAAACATTATCTTATTGCTGCAGTTATTGCAATTTTAGTGTTAGGTTTATACTTTGATACCAGTGTGACAAAAGATTTTATATCGGGATTACTATTACAGACGTCAGATATTTTAACTTCCCTGGCAGGTAAATAATTTTTTATAGTATTATTAGTTTTTTAGTATATGAAGCGAGTTTATCACGGTTTAAAACGATATCATCGAGGTGCAAAACCAATTCATTTTGCATTAAGTACATTTGGAAGAATTATAATAATTGTAGGATTTCCTATGTTAATTATTGAATCTTATCGTTCTCTTGCACTCGGTTTAATGGTTGGCGGTGTGTTTCTTAATCTTCCAATGCTCAGACAGGTATATTATAGAAATTATAAGATACGAAAACGTCAGATTTATAGAAGAAAGAAAAAATAATGTCTTTAATAACATTTAAAAATCCAATTTCTAATAGTAAAGACTATGACTGACGAAGTTCCATTTGGAAGCGTTTTGAATTATGAAGAATCTGAGCTTGATAATGCTATAGCTAAGTATAATTCTGATGTACCGAGAAAGATAGATGACTTCGACCAACGTGTAATTAAAGATGAAGTTAAGTTTAAACTTAATGGAGTTAGTAAATTGTATATTGACAATTTTAGAAGATTGGAAGCTACTGCAACTGAGATTTCAAAGTCTATGCCTTATTTTCTAATGGATAAGCTTGTAGATCTTAGCGAATTTAATCCCATCAACCAATTAGATTATAGTGCATATCGTAAACTGATTCTTTTCAAGGCAGTTGAGTTAGCAGAACCTGCTCTTGATGATAAGATGAGTAGATTATTTTATAAGGAAAATGAATTACCAAAATTAAAGGAAGTTTCAAAACTTATTGATCGATTGTTACCTGAAAACTTCATGGAAAATTTTCCTAATGAAGAAACAGAGTCTACAGATAATATTAATCCCGAACATATTAATTTTGAAGAGCGACTTTATTATGCACCGGAGTCTACAGAAAACAGATTTAATAGTAGAGGTTATTGGAATAGAGTTAATGAGACTGAAGAGTTTACTCCCGGATCTGTACAGTCAATGAGGTCAGCAACGCTAAATTTACTTAATCCCGAGCATATTGATCTTTATTATTACTTTGAAGATAAAAGTGATGTTGAGTATACTTTGCTACATATCAAAAAATTAGAATGGCTTCTTGAATCAGATGCTCCGTCAGTATTTATGTCTATTGAAAAGGATGAAGCAATAAAATTAGTTAAACCGAGATTAATGGTAGCAGTAGAACAATCTTGTGTAAGTAAGAGATTTAGAAATAATATAATTTATTCTTTGAATGAAAAAATTTTGGCAGAGCTCGAAGAAACACTATTAGATCCTGGCTGTGGGGAATTTGTAGAAATTTCTGAAAAACTAGGAAAACAACTTGGCTATCAACAAAAAGAGATAGATGAATACTGCATTAGATTTGGTTCAATTATGAATTCATCACAAACTTTAAATGAAAAAGAAGTAGAAAATTTCTTTACATATTTACATTCATTTGATTCTGAAGAACTTAAGCATTGGGTTAACATAAATTGTGTTGATATATCAGACCAAATTGGAAAAGGTAGCAGACTTAATGCACGAAGTCATCTTGCAGCCCAATATCCAATTATTCATGAATATCTTTCTAGAGAAGGTAGACTTGATGACGTTTTTCCGAAGAAAGTTAATCTTTTTATGGCGAATACTCACAAAGAGTTGGCAGATCATTTTAAAGAAAACTGTATTGATTCTGAGGGAAGATCCATATCCTACAACCAAATTGAAAAAAATCATCAGCAATTTTACAGGGCTCTAAGAGCAAGAAGTCGAGAATTCAGAGATCATTTAATTTATGGAAGTAATTTTGAATATCCTGAAGAATAAAGTTTATTTTATTATCTGTTGATTTTGAGAAATTCGCCCGGCCGAATCATATTTTTTGAGAAGTTTTTCTTTATCTGAATTTGTAAATAGTTGATATTTTGATTCAGATTTCTCTAGTTTATATGCTGCAGAGTTTGCAGTATACTTAGCATTAATATCAAGTTTATCTATAAGTTTTGAGATTGAAGTTCTTCTTAATAATAAACTCATAGTTTGTTATAATGTTTCTACTTATAATAATTTTCGTAGAATAAATACGCCCCTGCCGAGATTTGAACTCGGGTCGCCAGATTGAGAATCTGGAATGATTGACCGAACTACACTACAGGGGCATAAATTCCGATTCTATTTTTTCCTTTAAAAGTTTAATCTTTTACGGAGTAAAAACGCCAGAGCAAAATTAAATCCAACAACTAGGTGAATAACTGTACAAAGGCTGCAAAATGTGAGTAGTTTAAACGCTTCGACATAGATTAAGTATGCTACTGGAATTAATCCAGCAGCCGTTATAATTATTAGACTATCAATATCTGCTCTATTTTTGTAATAGATTTTACTTGCAAAATAAATGGTTGCTATGAAGTAAAAAATACCGAAAAAGCCCAGCGGAATCCCAAATAACGTAGAGTAGACGCTCTTATTTACGACATCACAAGTACCTTTATCAGTTAAACAAAAAGAATTATCTTCAACAGTATAATGATTGAAAATAGTTAATACAGAAAATATTATCCCAATTATAGATAAGATAATAATTAGTTTAGATAGTATTTTTCTTGAATTCATGAAAATATTAAGTAAGTAAAGTTTATAAACGCCTCTTCAGACCTATAGTCAACGGGCCCGTAGCATAATCTGGATAGTGTAACCGGTTTCGGCCCGGTTGGTCGGGGTTCAAATCCTCGCGGGCTCGTTTAAGCGAGAAGACGCGGCGCTTCGGTGTCGCTCACTATCCTTTATAATTTTAATAAGAATAAGTGCGAGTTTCCCCGCACTTCCCGGCAGTTATACAACGTCTAGCAGTAAGATTCAAACCAAAACCAAACCACACATTCTACAGTAAACTTCGTCATCTCTACTTGAAACTACTACGGACAAGTGTGTAGGTTCGCAGTTCATACAGTCCAAGTTATGTATTCCTGGTCTTTCCATAGTTATCACAATGACTATAACGCAAAGCTAGTATAAGAAAATACTTACTAAAAAATGGAAAAATGAACGATTATATTCGGAAGACTTATAAGTTTTTGAAATATTATTCCATTATGAAGCTAGATGATAAAGATATGGACATTATGGACCTTCTAAAAAAGAACGCAAAAAAAACAACTCAGCAAATTTCCAGAGAATTAAATATCCCAATTACTACTGTCCATAACAGGATCAAAAAACTTGAATCTGAAGGAATCATCTCAAAGTATACTGTTGTTTTTAATCATAAAAAGTTGGGAA
>PVBE010887294.1_pt1 | contig 12783 bp, 14 predicted proteins | sample 1631181 | NCBI WGS metagenome assembly PVBE01 (sample SAMN08397723, study PRJNA350692) | Marine metagenome, whole genome shotgun sequencing project. | isolation source: water | place: Pacific Ocean | collected 2012-04
CGTTTCACCCATTGGATTCCCCGCTATCTTGTGCCATCGCCCCGACAACACCCTGTGTTCATAGGGTTAAACGATGCCGGCGGATCTGAAGATGACTCTTCCAAATGGGAAATCCGGGTTAAAATTACTTCCAGCGAAAACCCACTTCTCTGCATCGCCTGAAGGAACGAACTTCTTCCCATCGAAAACAAAGCCGCTGTCCGAACGATGCCAGTAAATTCCTCCAACCTTATTGAAACCGCGTCCACCGTGTCCTCTCGCTCTCAGACCTTTCAATTTCTGCGCCATCCCATCAAATTCTGGAACAAAAATGGCCCGATTCTGATTTCCACTCCCTCATTCTTCAACAGCTTGATTGTTTTCGGTGATACTTTCGCGAGGTCGCGCAACTGGCGGACGATTTCCGAGGCATCGAAGTGGGTGTGGAAATCGCGGAGTATATAGAGCGCCTCGGACTGCAACTGAAGGATTTCATTCAGCACCTCCAGCGGCTTACGCATCCGTTTTCCGTCTGTAGCGCCTGCGTCCTGCTGCGAAATCTTCCGAACCCCATCGGTGATAGTCCATTCGAAGACGGCCTTCTTCTGCTTCGCGCCCACTTGCAGCAAGAGCTTCCGCGCGCGGTGCTCCTCCCAAGTCACCCCATAGACGAGGCTGTAACGCGCGCGAATAAGTTGGTCCATCTCTTCCAGAAATGGTCGGGGCATTAGTCGGCCTGGGCATCCTTCACGGCGAGCTCGAAACCCGAATCGTTGGCCATGGCCGCCACGGCCGCTACCGGGTTCGAGCGGTACGCAAACAGGGACTTCCCGAGAATAAACTCGCACGCGCTGTCCGCGCTCTCCGCGTCGTATTCTCCGGCGAGATCCGTCGAAATCTTATTCTCCTCATAGGTCGCAATGTAGCAATAATAGCCCGGCTCGAGCGGCATTCGGCGCACTTCGATGCCATCCTCCCGCACCACGCTCAGCCAGCCCGAACAGTCGCGGCGGTCGACAATCGCGCTGATCCGTGGCGTATTGTAGTCGTCCTTCTCGTAGTCGAGCGCCAACGAATTCAATGCAAGCGAATCACGGGGTGACATGCCGGACTCGATCTTCTCGGCGATGGGATCGGTCTGGCTTCCATTCGTGACCACCGCCACCTCGCCCCCGCGCACGATCCGTACGCAGTTGTAGGCGATATAAGGATTCTTCTGAATGTCGGCCTCGTGCCCCTCCTTGGGAATGATGCTGACTTTGCCTTCTCCGAGCACCGCGGTGCGATTGGGAAACGAGCGGCTGGACACGCGGTACGACGCGCAGAGGCGGCGGTCCGCGGTCATGGAAACACAAACGATACGTCCGATATACATGGACTCTCCTTGTCATACTGGGTAACGCGATTAACGATTCTTAGCCACAGAGCGCACGGAGGAAACAGAGCGATGGGCCCGCAGCGAAACCGTCACCGCTTTCTACGAGAATACTGCCAAACTCTGTCGTTGCGCGCCAAATGAAGAAATCAGAACAATTTCAATATCCTAGAAGTTAACTAATGCGAAGAATGGCCCACGTCTGCGTCGATCAGTCTCGCCCCGGCGAAGTCAGTCAACAAGATCCCCTTCAGGCCCGTTGCCTTCAAGTACGAATGGGTTTGAGGCTCGACGACTCACCCATGTCAATTTGGCGATCACCTTTTTGTAGATACGAATACAATTCGCTGATCTTTGATTCCGCGACCCGCACAATGAATGCTATCGAAACTCGACGAAGAATACGATCTTTCGCTGGTTCAGTTCATGCAAGATACTTCTCCGCAAGTGTCCGAATGAGGGGAGGAGCGAGCCTACCGCCGCCACGACGGACCGGATTTGGCACCCTTAGCCCCATGCTCGTCGAGTTCAGCCTTCAACACGTCCACGCTCAACTCGTTTCGAATCCCAAAACGAGTCAGCGAAAAATCATACTTCAGCGGATCGCCGGGACTTATCTGCTGGAACGCGCGCGTCACATCCAGCGCGGCCGCCAAGTTCGGCTGCTTGCGGCGAGTGAGACGCAAGGCTCTCGCGGCGCGGTGCATGTGCGTGTCCAGCGGAACAATCAGGTGGGCCGGATCGACGCAGTCCCAGCAGCCAGGATCTACGTCGTCGTCGCGAACCATCCAGCGAAGGTAGAGGTGAATCCGCTTGCATGCGCTGTTCTTGGACGGGTCTGGCAGGAGACTGTTCGCTCCGCCCAGCGCGGCCACGAAGCCTGCCAATCCCGCGATCGTGTTGCCGGTAGCGGTGTCATGGTGCCGCGCGAAGCAGTTCTCGAGCGAACCATGCGTTTGGAGCGCGGCCTGAATCCCCGCGAGCAACGCGGCCAATTCCGCCGCCGTTGTCCAGCGATGCTTGAAACCCTTGAATTCGCCACGAAGCACAGCCGGACGGATTGTGGAAAGCGTTTCATATGGGGACGGCCCTAAAGGCTTGAGTGCACGTTCCACGTTCTGAAGAATTTGAGTCACCCGGCCGTAGGCCAACGAGGCAGCAATCAGCCCGGCGATTTCCCGGTCTCGTTTGTCCGAGTAGCGATAGACCACCTCCAGCGGATCGGGGTGGACGAATTCGCGCCGGTTGTAGCGACGGTAGATGCCGTCAAGGACCTCGGCCATCTCAGCGCGTTTCATCAACTGGCTTCCCGCATTTGTTCGACCAATGGCAGATCCTGCCGCTCAATTCGCTTATGGATGGATCCGGCATTGTTCAACCTTCATTGATTCTTCACCGCGGGGACGCGGTGAATATCGGCCACGGCAGGCATCGGTTCACGCAGGGGCAAGTCCTACGCTCAGACCGAATTCATTTTCTCCGAGAACTTCCGGCACCACGCTCGTGAGATTCATTCGAGCGCAATACGAGATGTCTTCACCGAGACCGACGGCTTTCAATTTATCCGCGTGGGGAGCCGTTTCGAAAAGCTTGGCGACGCCGTCCAGTTCAATCATATGCTTCCATTCGCGGTAGTTGCGGGCGCCTTCCCCGATATCCGCGCCGATCGTGAGCGCGATGGCAACGGCGGCCACCCAATCTTCCTGAGCGTCAAACTCTGGATCGCCCGCCAGTCCGGCCGGAATCAAGACGACATCCCTTTCATGCGCGCTCGCGGCGCGCGCGGTCGCGATGGCGTTCAGCGTCGTTCCCATGTAGACCGCCGGCGCGCCGTGAGCCTCCAAGAGACGGCCTGTGCCGGTCGTTGTCGTGAAGATGACGCGGCGGCCTTTGGCGCGTTCCGCGTCGCGCGGGCTGTTCCCGAAATCGAAGCCTTCCGGAGGAAAGCCGCCCCGTTCTCCGAATAGCAGCGCGCCGGGCATGGCCTCTTTCGCCTCGAACGCGCCGGCCACATCGCGAACCATCTGCAGGTCGACGGCCCCGGAATGAAGTAACATGACGGCCGTGGCGCTCGCGCGCAAGGCATCGACAACGACCGCGACGCAATCGTTCTCGCGCGCGTAGATGCAGCCTTCTTCGCCTTCCATGAGATGCCATGTCATAACAGGTCCTTACGCCCAACCCATCAGACGAAGCCTATCTTTCCTTTGGCAGGCTGGTCGAGACCGCCTTCAATGACGTATTGAAGAATTCGGGCAATTTGGCCGGTATTCTCGGCGATTGCCAGAGCCGCCGCATCCACTTCCTTGAGGGCATGATTGAGGTCGGGGCTGTGCAGCGTAACGATGGGCTTTCCCAGGGCAGCCGCGCAACCCGCGTCGAAGGCCGCGTTCCACTGCTTGTACTTGTCCCCGAAGCGGACGACCACAACATCGGCCTTCTCGATGAGAGAACGAGTTCGGATGGCGTTCAGCTTCGCACCCTTCTGGTCTTTCCAGAAATCGTCGTCTTCCTCGCCGAGAATAGAGACGCCGCAATCGTCGCTTGCGCCGTGGTCCGTCACCGGCCCGGAAAAAGTCACGGCAAGTCCCGCGCGCTCCACCGCTTCGACGAGGCGCTCGCGCCAATCGCTATGGATTTCTCCCGAAAGGTACACATTCCATTTCGTGTCGCTCATCGATCCGCTCCGAGAGTTCTCGGCCATTGGCATCAGGCGCTTTTCGGTTTGTCCGGTAGACGTACAATTCCTCCTTGCCCGGAGAAAATCATCAGCATTGACCCCAAAGAATTCCGCAAGCCAAATGGCCCGCGTCGCGCCGATGTGATCGCGTTCATTTTCGAGGTTGCTGATTTCACCGGGGGTTCGGTTTAGCTTTTCAGCTAACGCCGTTTGAGTTTTGAATCCGGCACGTTCCCGGAGTGCCGCGAGAAGTGCCCCTGGCCTAAGCTTCTTTTCGCCAGATGTGAGACGCATCAATTTTCCTCAATACGATTTCCAATAATCATTGTGAAAACAATAGCACGGAGGGAAGGGGAAATCAACCCCTTTATTTGGCGCGGTCCCTGCGGGCCTTCAATTCCTTGCGAATAGTAGCCACACAGCCTTCTTGGCCAACGTTGGGCTGGCCCTTGAAGACTCGATGTTTCCGGCCCTTGCGTTCAACGGACTTGGTAGACTGGAAGGTATTCACTTTCAATTCTTGCATTAATGTCCCGGACTTTTTATATCAAACGCTTGCCCGTAGGTCTGAACGCCCATCCCGAATATCGCCAAAAGAGACATTGCCGTCCCTTGGGTTAGGCCCCCTTCACCCATGATACTTTCGCTAACATCATTTACCGATATGGGTATAAGCAACGCCTTAGCTTGCTTCGCGAACGTGACCGGTTCCCCGTGTGAGGGAGGCGACCTCGCCCCGCAACTAGACCATCCGATTTCGCTGCGCCGGTTCCATCCTGAACGGTCGAATGCCGTATAACGCGAAACCGGGCGCGCTGACAGCGAGGTTGAACGGGGCCTGAATAGAACGTATAAGTCAGTTGATACCACTAACTGGCTTGGCAAGATGAAGTTTCCGGGGGCCTAACATGACAGCACGCTTGGATAGGAGTTCGTTTCAAGTCCTAACACTCGCGGCGGCGTTCATTCTCTGCTCGGCGAATCAGGCCTCGACTCAACAAGGCGCGCTCGACGGCGAGTGGCGCAGCTTCGGCGGCGATCCGGGGAACACGAAATACTCTCCCCTCGACCAAATCAACCGCGACAACTTCCAAGACCTTGAGGTCGCGTTTCGGTGGGAGTCGATCTCCACTAAGGTGGCCAAATCGAATCCGCGCATCCGCCCGGGACAGTTCAAGGCCGTTCCCCTCATGATCGACGGTATACTCTATGTGAGCACAGCCATCAGCCAAGTCGCCGCCATCGACGCGGGCACCGGCGAAACCATCTGGGAATATGACCCCAGGACTTACGACCGGCTCCGCCGTCCCGCAAACGCGGGCTGGCAACACCGGGGCGTCGCCTTTTGGGATGACGGGGCGGACGGCCGAATCGTGATGGCCACACACGACCTCAGGCTCATGGCCCTCAACGCAAAAACCGGAGCGCTCTACCCCGACTTCGGCGAGAACGGAATCGTCGATCTGAGCACAAGCCTCGGCAAGCCCGTGACTGGGAGCGCCATTACCCACTCCTCGCCCGTCGCCATCTGCCGCGACACCATCGTCATCGGGCAAGTGGTGAACGATGGCGCGATTGTTCAGGAAGGCCCCCCCGGGCATGTTCGCGGTTTCGATGTGAAGACGGGCAAATTCAAATGGATCTTTCACACCGTAGCCCAGGAGGGCGAGTTCGGAAACGAAACCTGGGAAGACGGCTCGTGGAAGTATACCGGCGCGGCCAACGTGTGGGGACCGATGGCGGTAGACAATGATCTCGGCTATGTCTATCTTTCGACAGCCACGCCCACCAACGACTACTACGGCGGCCACCGGCTCGGCGACGGCCTGTTCGGCGAGAGCATCGTCTGCGTGAACGCCGATACCGGCAAGCGCGTCTGGCACTTCCAGGCGATCCACCATGGCCTGTGGGACTACGACTTCGCCTCCGCGGCAAACCTGATGGACATCACCGTAGACGGCCGCAAGATCAAAGCCCTAGCCCAGGTCAGCAAACAGGCCTTTGCCTATGTGTTCAACCGCGAAACCGGCGAACCCGTCTGGCCCATCGAAGAACGTGAAGTCTCCCCCAGCACCGTGCCCGGAGACCGCCCCTCGAAAACCCAACCCTTCCCAACAAAGCCGCCGCCCTACGACCGCCAGAGCTTCACCGAGGAAGACGTCATGGACTTCACACCCGAGTTGCACGCCGAGGCTCTAGAGATCTTCAAGAACTATACGCCATCTCCCTTCTTCACACCGGCGAAAATCCTCGGAGAAGGCAAGCCCACCATCTTCATGCCCGGCACCGGCGGCAGAACCAATTGGCACGGCGCGGCAGCCGACCCCGAATCGGGACGCCTCTATGTTCCCTCGCAGACGCTGCCAAGTGTATACACCGTCGGCAAACCCGACGCCAGCCGCTCCAACCTGAACTACACACTATTTGAGTACGAGTTCGGCGTCCCCGGCCCTCAAGGCCTACCCCTCGTGAAGCCGCCCTACTCGAGAGTCACCGCTATCGACATAAGCAAAGGCGACCACGCCTGGATGCAACCCCACGGCGATGGCCCTAAGAACCACCCCGCCCTCAAAGGCCTCGACTTGCCACCACTGGGTGACCGGGCTATGAGCGCCCCCCTCCTGACCAAAACCCTCCTCATCGTGAGCAATGGCGGACGCGATCTCGATCGAGGCCAGGCCGCCATCAGCGTATACGACAAGACAACCGGCGAATACCTCGGCGCGATCCCCGTCCCCTTGCGCCCCAACGCAAATCCCATCACCTACATGCATAACGGCAAACAATACATCGCCTACGCAGGGGGCGGCACCGGCCTATCTTGGGGGGCAGAGAACGAAACGAAGCAGAGAACGGGCCTGAAACCCGAGCTCATCGTGCTCACCCTGCCCTATGCCCACCAAGAAGACAGCAGCCCACGTACGGTGGGAAGGACCAGCTGAGGGGTTGGGAAGAAGGAGGTTCGACGGACAAACTCGCTGGGCTGGCCGGCATGTTTTTCGGCAGCGCCGTCGGCGGGTGGATTGGCGGGCAGATTGCCCTGATCTCGATGGTAGTGTTTAGCGCTGTCGGGGCGGCTGCGGGGTTTTACTACGGGCGCAAGATCTTGGGCGATTGAAGGCCGCCTCCGACGGAATTCCGACCGCTGAGCGACTTGATTTGGGCGCACCGTCTTGGCAGTCTTCGTCGCAGCGGCACGCCGGTCGCACGCATTCGAGTCGACAACCGGAGGGAGTAGTTGAATCATGAGCGCCATCGCAGTCGAATTGCCCGGCGAAGTTGAGAGCGCGCGCGACGGCATCCTGGCCTTCGCCAAAAAGGAAGTAATGCCGCGCCACGAGCGAAACAAATTCCTGTTCGAAAACCCTCGAGAACTCTATCGGGAGGATGGCGCGCTTTCGGACGAGGCTGTTGCGCTCGTTCGCGAAGTGCGCGCGGCCGCGGCGAAAGCCGGTTTCTATCAGATGTGCGTCCCAAAAGCCCTCGGCGGAGGGGGGCTGGGACACCTCGCCTATTACGTGGCGTGGGAAGCGCTCTTCCATTCGTGCGGACCCCAAAACTGGCTGATGCTGTACGCGCTGTCGCACTGGGCTTTCGGGCCTAGCCGGCTGCTGGAGAAGATGACGCCCGAGGCCCAAAACCGAATCCTGCCCACCCTCATGGATGGTTCGAAATCCATGTGCTTCGGCCTGACGGAACCCGGCGCCGGCTCGGACTTCAGCATGATTGAGACGCGCGCCGAACGCGATAGCGAAGGCTGGCGCATTACGGGACGAAAAATATTTATCACCAACGCTCCCCTCGCCGATTTCTGTATCCTGCTCGCCGTTACCGATCCCGAACTGGCCCGTGCCCGGCGCGGCGGCGTAAGCCTCTTCGCCCTTCCCACGAACGCGCCCGGTTTTTCGGTCGAACAGATCATTCGCCTGTTTGGCCACATCGGCGGCGACGAGGCGGAACTCGCCCTCGATGGCGTGTACGTCGAGCCGTGGCAGCTCGTGGGCGACTTGAACGACGGCTTCGGCACCGCCCTGTACGGCGTGTCGTTGGGCCGGATCTACAATTCGGCGCGGGCGATAGGCTATGGGCGCTGGGCCATGAAAAAGGCTCTCGACCATGCGAAAGCTCGAAAGGCTTTCGGATCGTCCATCTCGCAATACCAAGGCGTCACGTTCCCCCTTGCCGAAAGCGCCACAGAATTGCATGCCGCCCACCTGATGGGACTGAACGCTGCAACGCTCATCGACCAAGGCCATCTCGCGGTCAAGGAACTCAGCATGACCAAGACCTACTCGGTGAAAGCCGGATATCGCGCCGTCGACCGCGCCATGCAGGCGCATGGCGCCATGGGCCTAAGCAGCGAATTAGGGCTGACCGAAGCCTGGCACGCGCTGCGCATCGTAAATATCGCCGACGGCACCAACGAGATCCTCAATCGAACCATCGCCGGCCGACTCCTAAAGGGCGACACGGATCTCTAGCCCGGATATCTCATCGCTTTTCGTAGCGAGACGGCGGAGAGGGCCTCAGATCAGGCTGTAGCCGCTTCCCGAGCGAGATTCTCCAGGTTCCGAACCGACCCCCTTCGCGTCGTCGATCCAACCAAACTCCTTAAGGACCTGCTGGCTATAGGTAACGCGGCCTGAGACTTTCGCCAACTCTTCGGTAACCAGCAGCAGGGCCGCTTTCGCCATCAGTTCGGGTGGCTCGCCATGTGGATCGTCCGGACCGGTCACCAAATTATGGTAGATCGTTCCGGGCGTCGCCACAACCTGGGACGGCGAGAAACAGGTCACTGAGATTCCGTCGCCGTACACTTCTCGCGCCAAGCCTTGGCTGAAGCGTTCGAGCGCGGCCTTCTCGGCCCCGTAACAGGTGTCGCCGCCGGACGACGGCGTCTTATAAGGGCCGCGGCCGGGCCCGATGGCCGCGCCCGAAGATATGTTCACAATCCAACCGCTCTTGCGAGGGAGCATATCCTTGAGCGCCAGTTGACTGAGGATGAAGGGCGCGTGAAAGTTGACTGCCCAAGATCGCATCCACCGGTTGAGAGGAAAATCCTGTACCGGTATGAAATACGTCAGCGCCGCATTGTTGATCAGAATATCTACCTTGCCATAGGTGTCGATTGCCGTCTGCAGCAACTGCTCGCAGTCCTCTGGAAGAGAAATATTCACCGCGGCCGCGGTCGCTTCCCCGCCTTCTGATTTGATGTCTTGCACCGTCTTGTCCAGGGAGCCTTCAAGCTGATGCTCGCCTTCGTGGAGCGTCCGGGCGGCACAGATCGTCTGGGCGCCTTCCTTGGCGAAGAGCCGCGCTATTTCCGCGCCGATCCCACGGCTGGCTCCGGTTACAATTGCCGATCTTCCATCAAGTTTTCCCATGGCCTATCTCCAATAATTCGTTTTGCGTCCAGGCTAATTCGAACACAAGCCGGATTCGCCTTCCACACATGCGTTCCGCGTCGCCACTGCGTTTCGATCCAAAAGGGAACGCTCCCAATTACCCTGCGTTAGGCGATGTCCTTGATGAGTGCCACCATCACCAGTGGACGGTGCTGAGCGCAGTCCACCGCGCGCATAGCGGCGTAAGAGTTACACTCTGCAACCTTATATGATTTCGGAGGTTGGTTCAAAGTGCCCACAGCGGCTCCATCGTACTCCTCTTCTTCCGGACGCTCCATTTGCGGCGACGGTCTTCTGCGATCGTCCGCATCGCTTGTATTGGAGCGGCCCTGCGTTGCCGTCACGCTCTTCGCGGCGAAAGGGAGAAACAGACGCGGCAAGAAATACCTCAGAAGGAGAAAGCCCGTGGCTTCACACAGCCGGGGCCAGTTCTTGACGAAGCCCGCGGATTGCCTGCTTCAAAGAGATATCGCAACTGCGAAACATCAGGCTGAGAGGAAACGATGACACGCGAGCCATCGTTATGGGCCGACCGTAGTGGGATCGCTCTCACCACGCAAGACGAGAACGGCAGGCAAAGCCACTAGCCCGGATGTTTCACCGCTTTTCTACTGATGGAAATGCAGGCTCTCGTCCAGGTAGGGATCCTTGAGCGGCACGAGCGGCGACCGGCTGAGTGCCTTGGGGATGACGAGTGTTCGCCGTCAGCCAAAGTGGGACACTCGGGCCGGTTTAGCTAAGGTACAGATCGGCGGGTTGCCGAAGTCTATTGGGGTTTGGGATAGTGGCCGTGGGCAGACGAAAGGAGGATCTGTTCATGGCGAAGATCACGACTGCTCGGATCGGACGCCGTGCGCGGCCCACGATCAGTACAAGAAGGTGTACGCGGCCTACATAAAATTCCTCGAAAAGACCAACATCGCCAAACTGGCCAAATCGGCGGACGAGTTGGACCGATAGCAAAGCGCCCACCCTGCGAACGCGCCCGGATAAACCTCAAAAGAATTTCAGGCTTCTTAACGAATAGTATCAATGGCTCAGGGGTCGGCCATGCCGTGTGCCGCGCCGACAGACAGATACGGGCCCAAACGATCGGGCCCGTATCCGTTCGAGTCAGAGCTAAGATACTTTCTCGAGGATGTGGATGCCGCAAGCGCTTCCCAGCCCGATGACGTGGGTAAGGCCAATCTTGGCGTCCTTAACTTGCCGGTCTCCGGCTTCGCCTCTGAGGTGAGTGCTAACTTCATAGATGTTGGCGATGCCCGTAGCGCCGAGGGGATGGCCCTTCGACAACAGTCCACCGGAGCAGTTGACCGGCACACGTCCGCCGAGCGCAACCTCGCCCTCGTCTATCATGCGTCCCGCCTCGCCATCGCCGCAGAGCTCCAGATTCTCGTAGTGGAGCATCTCGGCGGTGGCGAAACAGTCGTGCAGCTCGATGAGGTCAATGTCATCCGGACCGACCCCCGCCATCTCATAGGCGGTCTTGGCCGCGTTCCGGGTACATTCGTTAACATCGGGAATGGCCGCGCTCTTGTCGGTATAGGGATCGCTCGTCAACACCGAAGCGCGGATGCGAACGGCCCGATCCATGCCCAGTTTCTTCGCCTTCTTCTCGGACACAATGACAGCGGCAGCCGATCCGTCTACGTTCACCGAGCACATCAGCTTGGTGTTCGGATAGGAGATCATCTCGGACTCCATGACGGTTTCAAGCGGCGTCTCGATTCGGTACATGGCCTTCGGGTTCATGGTCGAATGGTGGTGGTTCTTGACGGATATCTTGGCGAACTGCTCGAAGGTGGTGCCGTATTTCCGAGTGTGCTCGACGCCCACTTCGGCAAAGACAGACGGCATCGTGCCCGAACCGAGGAGCCCCTCGGTGGGGATGCCTTTCGCCACACCGGCGCCGCCTAGAAGGCCGCGGCCCATCTGCTCGACGCCCACCGCAAGAACGATGTCATAGATACCGGCCTTGACCGACATCCAGGCTTCGCGGAAGGCCGTGGCGCCCGTCGCGCAAGCGTTAGCGCAGTTGACGACCGGAATCCCGGTCTGACCGACCTCTTTGAGGATGCGCTGGCCCACCATTCCGCTAGCCTGGCCCAGGTTGCCACAGTAAAGGGCCTGCATGTCGTGGATGGTCAGGCCGGCATCGTCCATGGCCAACAAGGCCGCCTCGGCCCCGAGATCCGGGACGCTCCGTTCGGGGAAACGCCCGAACTTGATCATATCAACTCCCAGTACGTACGCGTCACTCATGATTTTCTCCGATCACTTTGCAGGTTGAAAAAAATAGCTGATGTAACTATTGCCGTCACTGTCCTTGCGCCCAAGCGCGTCCTGATAAACAATCTCCAAGGGCATATCGAATTCGAGCTTTTCGGGATCGGGCTCAACGTTGATCAAGCAACTCTTGAGCGTGCCGCCGCCCTCAAGATCGGCGACCGCCGAGATGTAGGGCACCTCGATGCCCGGAAATGAGCGATGGACAATGCAGTAAGCGTAGAGTTTGCCTTTGTTAGACAAACGAATGCTTTCCATCGAGTCCCTGCCGCCGCACTTCGCGCAGATCGACCGGCCGCCGGGATACACCGCGCCGCACTTCTGGCACTTGCAGCCCTCCAGATAAGGATCCTCGCCATCTGGAAGCTTCAGATAGGAGACGGCTGGTAATGGCTTCTCTGTGTTCTCTGTCATGGGCAATCCTTCCTTCGGTTTGGAACTGGAGTTTATATGGATACGAGCGCGTCAAGACTGCCCACGCCCTTAGTCACGCAACGCGATGTTGTCAGAATCGACGGACACCGTAACAGCTACATTGGCGACGAGGATCTCGTCCGAACTGTCCCCCAGGTCAGAGGCCTTGTGGCCACGGACCACCATGCCCCCCTCAACCACCTCAATCGCTTTCTGGCCAAAGGGCAGCACCTCAAGCACGACGTCCGTATCGACCTCAGCCGGGCGGGGGCAAGCCACCAGCACCTTCACCTGCATGTCGCTTCTGTCCCGCAACTCGACAAGTTCGATCAGCCCTATCAAGCAAACCCGGGCCACGGCGTCCTTGACGGCCCTGGTGGCGGCCTCGGTCACGTCCTGGCCGTGCTGGTCCACCCCGGTACCCATCTCGATTATAAAACGCTTGCTGGCCACGGGCAATTTCCTTCGGAGATCCGACTCATTATACAGGACGGAACTCGAAGTGAGCAAGGAGCGAGCGAGAAGGCCTCAACGATCCCCAGTTTCATAATCGGCTGACGTAGAAAGGCCGTACGTCGTTAATCTGGTCTAAAATGGACAAAAGTTGTCTAAGCTTCGTTCATTTTGGAGGAAAAACGATGTAC
>PVBE010726012.1_pt1 | contig 12781 bp, 13 predicted proteins | sample 1631181 | NCBI WGS metagenome assembly PVBE01 (sample SAMN08397723, study PRJNA350692) | Marine metagenome, whole genome shotgun sequencing project. | isolation source: water | place: Pacific Ocean | collected 2012-04
GCGGTGGTGATGACCGAGGCGTTCGAAAACGGTGTTGGTCTCGTCGAGCAGGGTCACGAGGTTCGGATGGATGCCAGGCACGTGGAAAGTCTCGAGGAAGGCCTCGATCAGCACCTTCCAGTTACAGGCCACCTCCGCCGTTTGCCAACTCACCAGGTGCTGGCGCTCCATGTGGAAAGGTTCGAGACGCGGGACGAGGTCCCCCAGGTATTCGCCCAATGGCTCCGCCTCGGCCCCGGCCGGATTGATGAAGACATAGCCGGCCCAGCGATCGCAGGCGATCTCGGCCAGACCGAGGTCATCGTCGGTGGCATCCGTGATCAGATAACGATCTGGAATTTCGTGCAGGCTGCCATCGAGCTTCCAGCACCAACCATGGTAGGGACAGCGCAGCTCCTCGGAGTGGCCCGCGCCGCGCTCGATCAGACTACCCCGATGGGGACACACGTTGTAGAACGCCCGGACATCACCATCACGTTGCCGCACCAGCAAGAACTCCTGGTCTGCGATCGTGTAGCGTAGATGGTCGCCGGGTTCGGGAATCGACTCCTCTCGGCAGGCGACCTGCCACACCCGGCTCCAGAGCCGCTGGTTTTCCGCTTCGAGGCGTTCCGGAAGCAGGTAGCGATCGACGGAGAGCTGGCTCTGCTCGGCCGACAGCTGCAGATCCTTGGCCAGCACCAGCCCCTCGGGCTTTCGAATGCCCCACTGCTTGGCGTACTGATCGATCAGTTGCGTCTGCGGAGTCGAAGTCATCGGGCTTTCTCCTTGATCGGTGCGTATCGGCCGCCAGGCGTCACTTGATGTTTGGGATGACCTGGCGGCCGTAGAGCGTAAGCGTCTCCACCAGCTCGTTATGCGAGATGCCTCCGTGGTCGAGCATCGCCAGATGCACATTCAGTCCGAGGAGATCGCGCATCCGCAGGATGCGGTCGGTCACCTCAGCGGGGCTCCCGCAGATCGCCGGCCCTTCGAGGATCGCTTCGAAATCCAATGAGAAGTTATCGGGGAAATAGCTCCCACTCCACTTCACCAGCTCCGCGACCCAGGCGAAATAGCCCGAAAGATAGGGCTCCCAGCGTTTGCGGGCGGTCTGCGAGTCCGCGGCGACATGCACATGGCTACAGGCCCCGATTTCGAGTTTCGCGGCATCATGCCCAGCGGCGCTGTAGAGCTCGCGGTAACGGTCGACCACCGGGACGAAGCCTTCGGGGCCGACCATGACGCTCGGCAGCATCAGGTCGAGTCCCAGGGTCGCACCCACGCGTAGTGAATTCTCCGAGGCGCCCGCGAGCCAGATCGGCGGATGGGGATGCTGGACGGGGTGGGGCTCGACGCGCACGCCGGAGAGCGGCGCACGAAACTTGGCATCGAAGTGGACCTCCTCCTTCGTCCACAGCTCGATCAAGAGCTCCAGATTCTCGCGGCCCATCTCCACACTATCGGCGTAGTCTCGACTCAATGATGTGTAGGTGTTGGCCAGAATGCCACGGCCCACGGTCAGCTCGAGTCTCCCACCGGAAAGCAGGTCGACCGTGGCGTAGTCCTCCGCAACGCGCACCGGATCGAGCGTCGGCAGGAGCGTCACGGCCGTCCCCAACCGCAGACGCTCTGTACGCTCGGCAATGGCCGCCAACACCACCGGAGGCGAGGACAGGATGTAGTCGCAGAAATGATGTTCGCCGAGCCAGATCGAGTCGAAGCCCAGTTCCTCGGCCAGCACGGCATTGTCCACGATCTGCCTGTGGTGCTCCTGCTGCGAGATCCGCTCTCCGTCATTTGGGTTGGGTAGGTGGTCGCCCAGTGTCATCAAGCCCGGCCGCATTACGACTCCCCTTTCACGAGAGCGCCCACCGCTCGGCCCGCTCTACGGCCGAAGACCAGGGCGCTGGCGATCGAATTCCCGCTTCCCCCGTATTGGCGCAGGACGCCACCGGTGGTCTCGCCCGCAGCGAAGAGCCCGGAAATCGGCTCGCCTTTCTGGGAGAGCACCTGAGCGTTCGCGTCGATGCGGAGTCCGCAGCAGGTGAGTGCGACCAGACAAGGGCGGATCTCCGCCGCGTAGTAAGGGGGGTTGCGCGACCGGACGCATCCACGACGACTCCTTGTGGAAGCGTGAATCACGGCCCGCTTCACAATCCGCATTGTAATTCGAAAGTGTTTGTTCGAGGCTCTCTGCGTCGATGCCCGCCTCCGCCGCCAGCTCGCGAAGCGACTCCGCGCGGAACACCAATCCCTTCTCGCTATTGACCGCGATGCTATCCCGATTCCAGTCCAGGGAGACGACGCCCTGGTGGGTCAGGTTCGTGGGGGCGGCCTGGGCGCGGGTGGCTTCGTCCAACACGGCGAAGCCGATGCCCCCGCTCTGTTGGTGGGTCGTCTCCGTCAACATCGAGTAGGGCATCATCTCATCGACATAGCGCTGTCCCTCGCGGTTCACGAAGACCAGCCAGGCCGGCGGCACCACGTCGAAATTCTGTTCGAAGCCGGGGGTGATGAGGGCCAGACCCCGGTCGTGCCCTGTGAGGCCCGCTCCGCACGTCCCACCGAGTTCGAGACCGTCGCCGACGCAGGTCTGCGCCGCGACGCTCCAGGTCAGGTCGCCGTGGGGTAGTGTTTCGCGAGCATCTCCCGGCTGGCCCCGAAGCCGCCCGTGGCGATGACGACAGCCCGCCTGACATCGACCTCATCGCTCGACGCCATCTCTACGCGGAAGCCCTCAGCTTCGCGCTCTAGCGATCCCACGCGACTCCCCCGTCGGATCTCGACACCGGATCGCGTAGCTTCGAGTTCCAGCACCCGTGCGATCTTGGCGCCCGAGCCATCGGCCCAAATCCCGGTTCGAAATGGACCCGGGCAGAGCACGGAGACCCCAATACTGTATTCGGCGAGCTCCGCTCGTAGGACTTCCGACAGCCCAGCGACCGCGAACTTGGTCGTCGTATACGGCGCGGTCCCCGCAGCGGGCAGAAATGAGGCCATCGAGGCGGTATTGACGACGTGTCCGCCCGCCGCCGCTTCAATCATGGGGGGGACAAAGGCTCGGATACCGTTGATGACGCCGTTGAGATTGACGCTGAACACCGCCTCCCAACTCTCAGCGGAAACCTCGATCGCCGCAGGACCAATTCCCCCTCCGACCCCCGCGTTGTTACATAGCAGAGACACGGGACCGAATCGTTCCCGCACTTCTTTCTCGGCCGCCTTGACTTCTTCAAAGCACGAGACATCGCAGTGAATTGAGATGGCTTCGCCGTCTCCTTTTCCTATTTCTACCTCGAGGTCTCGTGCTTCTGCTTCGTCTATATCGGCGATCGCGACCGAACATCCCACCTCCGAGAGGGCTCTCGAAATCGAGCGACCGATTCCGCTTGCACCTCCCGTGACGAACGCAACACGACCACATAGTTCCCGGCGATTCATCGGGTATCACCTTCCAGTTCAGATCAAATACCAGTGCTATTTCTTGGAATCTGACTCTGCAATGTGCGTGAGTTTCTCAATACTCTCCAACATCAACGTTCGAATCGCTTCGGGGGCGGGCGGGTAACCATGTTTCGACAGCGGGTCGAGAGTCGAAGGGTCGATTTCTTGCCACTGTCCACCCGTGGACGACGTACCCGCCGAAATCCCTTCGATGCAGTCAATGTGCCGCCCGGCCTCGAAGGCTTCGAGGGCCAACTGCGTAAGATCTCGTAAAGCGCAAGCCGCATTTCTGGCCTCGACCTCGTAGATCGCCATATACGGCGCATCTCCGGGGCCGGGCAGCGCATTGCCAAATCGGCGGGCGCTGATGAAGCCAGGAGCTGCGCTCAAGTCTGGCAGGTGAGTATGTGTATACCAACGGTTGAACTCGACCTCCCGTGCGGGATCCGAACAACGGCTGAAGAGAACCTGTAGAATACGCGGCATGTCGCCCTCTTTGATTCAAACGGGGATCCGACAGTCCTAGGCTTCCTCTGACTCTTTCGATTTGGCCTCATAGATCATCCGTCCGGCTATGCCGCTGTCCCGCAGCATATTCGATGAGCTCGACCACATTGCCATCGGGGTCGAGACAACAGCACACACCTTTGAGTCCGAGCGACTCGTCGGGTCCGATCAGTTCATTGGTGAACTCAATCCCGGCTGCGGTGAGTGTTCGATAGGCCTCGGCCACGTTCCGAGTTCGAAAGGCCAGGATCTGCCTGATCCGCTCAGGCCCCGTATGGGGTGCAAAACGAGGTTCGGTCCATTCCACCAAATCGACGATGGGTCCATCGGGGTCGGACTCGAGAACGAGCAATGCGCCTCGCCCTTGAGCCCGCGGCATCGCGAAATTCGTAGCAACAAAGTCCGGCCAGACCGCATCGCGACGATCGTGCAACACCCGAAATCCGAGTTTCTTGTAGAACGCAATCGAACGATCGAGATCTGTACAGTTCACGACCGTGTGGTAGAAGCGCTCTATTTCCCATTGGCTACTCATTTCAGGCCTCCAAGATCACGATCGAAATCACGCGCGACGTCCGCCCTTCATGATTCCCCACTGCGCAATCGAGTCTCACAAGTTCAGGCCAGAATCAAACCCGCTCATCCGGGTTTGCAATCCGCGCCAACCGAGCTGTCCGCCCAGCTGAGTACTCACCCCGTCAAGTCTGAAGGTTGCGGATGGGCAATTCAAGACCCTTTCCGCACCACAACTCAGTCTTCTGACAGATCACTCCTGCCCCGACAGAACCGTAGATTTCGGGAAGGTCAGCCGCTCGAGGCGGCAGTGACGAAACTGCTTTGCGGTTCCTTGAACCCCCTGAAGGGGGTCGGGTCTACAGCAGACCCAGCTGATCGGCCCTTCGATCCTCAGACTCCTGATGCTGGATATACTCGCAGGTCTTCGCTTCATCACGGCTCCGCATCGGAACAACAGCGCCAGCTGCCCAGAACGCTGCCCGCCAAAGCTGCGTTTGCTTTCGGCGTACCTTCGAGCAAGATGGATCGCACTCTTTCCCTTGATGAATCCGACCACCGTCGAAACCACGTACTTCGGTAGAATCGAAATCAACATGTGCACGGTGTGCCCCATCGGCTGCCCTTCCTTGAATCGGCTTTCCCTCCGCTCAGCACGCGGCACCTCACTCGCTCAAGACCTGACGGATCTTCCCAAGAATGGTTCTAGGTTCCCTGAATCGCTACTCTCTCAGCTGCGAGGCATTCTGTCGGCCAGAACGCGCTCGCCACCGAGGATGTGCGCCTAGCATAATCCTCGAATATCTTTCGATGGAAAGGAAATCATGGGATGAGTGGTGCTACGCGCTTTGACGGAAAGGTGGCACTCGTGACGGGCGGCGGATCCGGCATCGGGCGAGCGATTGCGGAGAGATTCGCGCTGGCGGGGGCCCAAGTCATCGTGGCCGATCAGAACAAGGCCACGGCAACCGACGTCGTCGCGGCGATCAAAGGTGCCGGCGGCGAGGCCATCGATTGTATTGGAGACCTGACACAGATGGCGGCCGCGCAGTCGATCGCAGACACAGCTCGCGAGCATTTCGGCGGCCTCCATTTCGCAGTGAACGCCGCCGGCGGGGGCTACGTACCGGGCGCCGAACTCCCGATCGGCGAGATCTCACACGACCGATGGAAGGCGGAGCTCGATCGAAATCTGGAGACCACATTCCTCGCAATGCACGTTGCGCTACCGCTGATCGCCAAAACGACGGATCGGGGCTCGCTCGTGAACATCTCGTCCCTCGCAGGTATGTTTGGCGGACCGGGAAACCCCGGTTACTTCGCCGCGAAGCATGCGGTGATCGGACTCACAAAGCACGCTGCGCTTGCCTTCGCGGGGCGTGTCCGCGTGAATGCGATCTGTCCTGGGGCGATTCCGACACCCGGCATGTTGGACGCGTTCGGAGGAAATCCGGCATTCCTTGAGCAAATCGGAAATAACCCGGTTGGACGGCCCGGCGACGCAAACGACATCGCGGAGGCGGCGTTTTGGCTAGCTTCCGAAGCGGCATCCTTTTTGACTGGCATCGTGCTACCCGTCGATGGCGGCAAGCATGCGACGACAATCGCGGCGGTTCGAACGAGTGCCAGGAGTAAGTAGGTGACACGGACCTGGAGGGCCAGCCAGATAGTGCGCCCTCGCACCGACGGCGTGGCTGCGGCTTTCTGGCAAGGCGCGCGACCGAGGTGTAGTTCGACCCTACGGCGCAGAGAGCGGAACGCAGCCAGGGAGCCGCAGACACGTCCGAATGCAGGCGGACTTTCCGGCCGGGCCTCTAGGATCAGCTCCACGAATCTGCCCACGACGAGGACGCATTGACCGGCCGGCCGATCGGCTGACACCGTTTCAATCTTCATCTTCATGGTCGACGGGAGTGCACATTGAACAACCAGCTCAAGGACAAGATTGCCATCATCACCGGCGGAACCAGCGGCATCGGCGCCGCCACTGCAGAGCTTTTTGTCGCGCAGGGTGCACGTGTGATCATCGCCAGCCGCTCCGAACGGCGGGGTCGCGATGTGGCCACCCATATCGGGAAGGGTGCCTCCTACCGCAAGGTGGACGTTGGCCGGGGAGGCGAAGTCGAAGCATTGATCAAAGGTGTGTATGCCGATTTCGGGCGAATCGATTGTCTCTTCAACAATGCCGGCCTGCTCGGATCGGGCGGCGGCATTGGCGAATTGACTGACGACGATTTCGAACAGGTGGTGAATGTCAATCTACGCAGTGTATTCCTGGGCATGAAATACGCGGCCCCGATAATGAAATCGCAAGCATCTGGTTCCATCATCAACACTGCCAGCGTAGCCGCGTATCGCTTTGGTTATGGCACCCATTTGTATAGTATGGCCAAAGCAGCCGTGATCCATCTCACTCGCACCGTGGCGATGGAAATGGGCGAGCATCACGTGCGCATCAACTCGATCTCGCCCGGATTCATTGCCACACCGATGATGCTGGGCGATCAGCCCCCGGATGGCACAGTGTCTGCCGAGGCGATGTCCAGACTCGAAGCCCAGCTTGCTATGTCGACACCCATACCGCGCTCGGGGTATCCCGTGGACATCGCCCATGCAGCGCTCTATCTCGCCAGCGACACCTCCGGTTACGTAAATGGTCATGATCTGGTGGTGGATGGCGGTGCAATGCAGGGCCAGCGTTGGTCGGAGGCGTCCCCGGTATTGACGCAAAAAGGCTCGCGGAAGCTGGACCAGGTCGAACCGGACGACGATTGACCGACGTCGGAACCTCTCGACTGGCGCTACCTTCCCAATGTCAGAAGGCCTGACGCCGCATTGAGCCATCCGACGCTCCATCCCAGCAACTTCGTGACGACAGCGATCGCGGCCGATCACGCTGAGTCGGGCGTGGACCCGGGCCGACACGATTCGCCTGGGCACACAGGCACATCTTCAACGCGTTGGCACCGCTTCCGGCGGGTGACGTGCAGGCAGCTGCGATCGCGAGGGGTTCTGATACAGCTCGCATAGGATCTGTAAGCATTTCCGAGTAGCCAACTCTCGGGCCCGGGATGGGCTCTCCCGTCCTACCCTCCGAAAGCGGTGAGAATTGGGATGAACCAGCAACCTCCTGGCCAGGTGAGGTCCCGGGCCCAACATCTCTTCTCGCTCTCAGGGTCCGGTACCTCGAAGGCATGTTCGCAAGAACCGCTCGCCGGTGAGTCGTCCTCCTCAGCGCGAACGCGGTAACCCGAGCCCCAACCTCGCAATCAATTCGCGCTGCACTTCGTTGACCCCGCCGCCAAAGGTATTGATCTGCCGCAGCCGATTTTCCACCTCCAGCAGGCCGTCGAAGAGCGCGCCTTCCGAACCCTTGCTGATTAGCCCGCGCGATCCGACAACGTCCATCATCAGTCGATAGACTTCCACGGTGCTCTCTGTCACGTGGACCTTCATCGCAGAAGCGAAGGCGGGGTCGACCTCCCCCTGCTCCATCTGCCAGGCCATGCGCATGGTCATCAGCTCTATGGCCTCCATACGGCAAACCCCTTCTGCCATGGCCTGCTGAACCCAAGGCAACTCGAGCGCGGCGCCGTCGCCGACATCAGGTTCGCCACACCAGCTCAAACAGTCTGAAAAAAGTTTACGACTGATCGAACTCATTCCCGCAATTCCCACTCGCTCGTGATTGAGCTGCGTCGTGATCAGTTTCCAGCCTTCATTTAGATGGCCAACCAACATTTCTTCAGGGATGCGCACGTCCTCGAAGTAGGTCATATAGGTCTCCACGTCACCGACGGTCCGGATCGGTGCATGGGAAAACCCGGGCGATGTGGTATCGACGATGAATATGCTGATGCCCTCGTGCTTGGGCGCATTGGCATCAGTGCGGGCCGCCAGCCAGACGTAGTCCACAGAGCTGGCCATGCTGGTGAAGACCTTGGTCCCGTTGACCACGTAATCAGCGCCCTCTCTTACAGCTCGCGTTGTCAGGCTGGCCAGATCGGAGCCCGCTTCCGGTTCGGAATACCCGATCGCAAATTGGATCTCGCCAGCAGCGATGGCGGGTAGGAAGCGCTGCTTTTGCTCGTCGGTACCGTGGGCCATGAGCGCCGGCCCGACCGTGTTCAATGCGAGAAAGGGTACCGGCGCGTTTGCCCTCTGCGCCTCTTCAAAGAAAATCAGTTGGTCGACCTCGCCTCGGCCCTGACCGCCGTACTCAGTCGGCCAACCGAGCGCCAACCAACCGTCGCGGCCCATTTGCCGAACGTATTTCCTGTAGACATCATCCGCATCGTCCTGGTTGATTCGATCTCGATCTCCCGGGTCCAGCAACTGCTCGAAGTAGTCCTGTAATTGCCGTCGCAGCTGTTTTTGTTCATCGCTGTAGTCAACGTGCAAGGTCGTCACCCACCTTTGAAGACGGAATTCGGAGACGTCTCAAAACATCCCCAGTGACCGGCACATAACATTTCTCGCCATCGTCTCGAACGAACAGTGGATCCGAAACGAGGTCAACATCGTAGCCCTCGCGTTGCAAGTCGACTTTACGCAGCTTGAAACTGTCGGTGAGTGAGGCTTCGGAACCCAGGCGCAGGAACAGGGGGCTCGCATAGGAAGGTAGCCGCTGAGAAACCCATTGGTAGAACGCGTAGCCATCGAATCCTGAGGCCGACTCGAGCACCAGTGCGGCCATCCCCGCGCGGCCCTCCTCACCCGGTACCTTCACGCCGTACACGTTGCTGAACTGCAGTCCAGAGAAGCCTGTCAACGCCTGTTCGACTTCCATCGTCGATACATTCTCGGACTTCCAGCGAAAGGTATCTCCTATGCGATCGACGAAATAATAGTAATCATCCTCATCTCGGTACAGCAGATCGCCCGAGTGATACCAGCGATCGTCGGGTTCGAAAACGCCATGCAATATCTTGGCCTCGGTAGCAGCCGAATCGGAATACCCCTCGAAATGACCAAATGCATTTACTGGGTCGTCGAAAATCTGCCCTAGAGCCTCGCCCACTTCTCCAGGAGCACACTCAATCAGGTAACCATCGCCATCTCTGTCATGGCAACCCTCGGCGACGGAGTAACGCGCCAAGCGCAGATTACTCTTCTCCTTGAACGGAATGCGTCCGCATGCGCCGATCTTGCCATCAAAATTGTTCATACTGCAATTGGATTCCGTCGACCCCCAGGACTCGTAAACTTCTACTGCCCCGAACCGCTCCTGGAACGCGCGCCACACGGGCGCAGTCAATCCAGCGCCAATGATTCGCCGCAGAGAGTGCTCGGCATCGTCTGGTCGCGGTGGTTGATTGAGCAGATAGCGACATATTTCACCGATGTACTGAAATGTAGTGACACCGTGCTTCCGAACATCATCCCAGAACGCACTCGCGCTAAAACGATCGCGTAATACCAGACTGGCACCACTGGCGATAGTCATCGAGGCCACCATCAGTGTGGCGGCGCCATGATAGAGCGGCAGCGCGCAATAGAAGACGTCGTCCGGGGAGAACGACAACAAGCTGTGCCAACAATCGCCAGCGCGCAACCAGCGCAGATGGCTGTTGTACACCGCCTTGGGGAGACCTGTGGTTCCGGAGGTAAAGATATAAAACAGTGGGTCATCTGCGGTGAGTTCGATCCTGAATTCCGGGTCCGGATTCTCGGTGGAAAAATCTGCTGGGACATAGCGCAGATGCGATATGCCCATATCGGTGGCGAGGGTCGGTGATGGGTTGGCGACCACCCACACCGAACACTCCAAAGGTTCTCCCAACTCCGTCAGAACTGAGAGGATCTCCTCGCCGCACAGCAACGCACTACAGTCCACTGTGCTCAGTGCGTGTCGTAAGGAATCGCTTCGAGTGTTGGGATTGATCAGCGCGGCGGTCGCACCCAGCTTGGCCAGAGCCAGCCACGCCTGGCAGTACTCAGGGCGATTGCTCATGATGAGTCCGATGACGTCACCCTTACGCACGCCGCGTTCTCGCAAGAAATGAGCAAGTTGGTTGATCTCTTGGTTGAACTTCTCATAGCTGTATCGTCGATCGGCGAAGACGAAAAAGTCGCGCGGGCCATAACGCTCGACTTGCGCCTCGAAGCGATCGGCAACTGTGTAGGCTTGGCCGGCACGATGGGCCATTCCACCGGCTCCGAACGTCTCGATTCTTCGTTGTGATTCGTCTCGACTCACCACTGCGCTCACGCCGCCTCCAAAATCAAACCACTCGCCAGTACACTCGTGCCTGCGGTCACGGCCACTCGCTCCACGGCCATCTGCATCTCCCTACGCACGGATTCAGTTGGAAAACCAGGCCTCACCAATTCCAACGGTCGCCGCTATTTTCGACCAAAGAGCCGATTCGGCCATCTACACCTCGCTCTCGACCCTCACGACAACCTGCCCGGTGACATGGTCACCGATACTGTTGACGCCGCGGACCGATACCGTGACGAGGTTTTCATCGCCACTGGTCTCTTTTGCAATGACCTCACCTGAAACGATCATTGTGTCTCCGGCGTAATTGGGCACACCGAGGCGAATGTCGACCTTCTTCAATGTTCCCGCGGGCCCGGTCCAGTCGGTCACGGCACGGCCTACCAGACCGTTGGTGGTGAGAATATTCATGAAAATATCCTTGGAGCCCAATGCCTGTGCTCCATCGCGGTCGTGGTGCACGTTTTGATAGTCGCGCGAAGCGATGGCCGACGCCACGATAAGCGAGTAAGAACAGTTGATTTCCAGCGGCGGAATTTGATCGCCCACCGCGATGGATTCGTATCGAACTTGGTCGTAGGGTTGATCGGGCATCATTGGTCATCCGGTTTGCTATCGCGGGCGTCATGGAGATGACTCCCGAGTCGGGAAAGGTGGTAACTGGCACCGCCAAGCGTGGCCTCCAGGCGCTTGCTCCAGAGAAAATATCGATGAATGGGGTAATCACGATCGGAACCGATGCCGCCGTGAAGATGTTGGGCGCGATGAGCGATGCGATGCCCGGCCTGGGAACACCACCAGCGGGCGATGTGCACTTCCCTCGTTGCCTTCAGCCCCGCTGAAATTCGCCACAAGGCCTGCCAGTAGACCGAACGCATCGCTTCGAGATCGATGTAGCAATCGGCAAGCTGCATCGCGACGGCCTGAAAGGAGCCGATCGCCCGATTGAATTGATTGCGCTCGGAGACATAGATTACTGTTCTGCGCAGCTGCTCCGCGGCGACTCCAAGCTGCTGAGCACAAAGTGCAACGTTCGCCAATTCGGAGATGCCCGCAAGCGTGCCCAAGCCATCGCCCTCGAGAACCGCATCTTCGTCAAGCTGACAGTCGTGTAAGCGGACGCGATATTGTGGTTCCAGGATGCTATTTCTCTGACAAATGTATTCGAGACCCTGCTTGTCGCCATCCACGAGGAACGATTTGACTTCACCCGTCTCGGTGCACGCGGGTATGATTATCAGCGCGGACTGCTGGGCGAACGGCACATTGTCCAGATCTCCATTCAAACTCCAGCCTGAATTCAAACGTTGCGCCGTGACTGCGGAATACGAAGCTGACAATATCCCCTGCTCGATCGCTGCACTGACGATCAACTCTCCTTTGGCTAAACGCGGCAGATATCGATCCTTCTGTCTGCCGTTGCCGTACCGGACCAGGCCCGCAGCGCCGTAGATGAGCGACGTCAGGAGCGGCAACGGAGCGAGCGTTCTGCCTTGCTCTTCGAGCACCAGGCAAGCTTCGGGCAAGCCCATCCCCGAGCCGCCGTATTCCTCTGGAATGCAGACACTCAAAATACCCAGGTCGCTCAACTTCGACCAAAGTGCCTGATCGTATTGCACCTTGCTATCTGCGACGCGCTGCAACAGATCCTCTTCGACATGATCATCGAAGACCCTGGCCACCAATTCGCGTAACTCTCGTTGTTCGTCTGTGAGGGAAAAATCCACTATGCAATGTCCCAACGCCGACAGTCGTCGGAATTCAATCGACTGTTTTCTGTCGAACCTTCCCAGAGTTAGCGGTTGTCGCAGTTGAGCGAAGGACGAGGACCGAGGTGCGACGTCGGCTCTGGAGGCGAACTCTCTTGATCCTACCCCCCGGCCTCCTCCGCGACGTCTTCAGTCTCTGGGGGGCGGTACATGAGAATCCTGAATCGCATCGTCGCGACGACCTGGTCATTCTGATCTCGATAGGTGAGTAGACGGGTGATGAAGTGGCCTGCTCCGAGGGCCGTCTTTTTTTCTGTGCTGATCGATTCGATGGTGTCGGTGTGGTGGATCGTGTCGCCTGGTCGCAGATATCGGAAATACTCTTGTTCGCAATTCACGGCCA
>PVBE011663147.1_pt1 | contig 12781 bp, 11 predicted proteins | sample 1631181 | NCBI WGS metagenome assembly PVBE01 (sample SAMN08397723, study PRJNA350692) | Marine metagenome, whole genome shotgun sequencing project. | isolation source: water | place: Pacific Ocean | collected 2012-04
ATCGAGAGCACGCCATCATCGATCCGGACCTCACGGTCCACGCCGTCCCCCTCCTTGGACATGTATGAATTGCCTTGCGCGGAAAAGGTCACAGAGACGTTACGGGAGAGGGTGCGGACCTGGGTCGCTCCGCACGCAGCCAAGAGGACACAAGTGACAGCGAGGATTCTGTTCATGGCCGCAACATAGCAGAGGACAAGCCGGTGGCGCCGTCATCTCCAGGTGATGAAGTCTCCGGGCGCTTTTCGTGTGATGTCCGGGACCTCGCAGCCATCGGCTGGATATCCCACGGGGATCAGGAGAAAGGCGCGCTCATTCTCTGGTCGTTCGAGGATCTCTTCGAGGAAGCCCATTGGGCTCGGAGTGTGGGTGAGCGTCGCGAGCCCCGCCTGGTGGAGCGCCGAGAGCAGGAAGCCTGCGGCGATGCCGACAGACTCCATGACGTAGTAGTGCTTGCGCTTGTCCTCGTCCTCCAAGCCATAAGACTGCCTGAAGACGACGACGAGCGCGGGCGCGTCCTCAAGGAAGGGCTTGTGCTCATCCGTGCCGAGCGCCTCCAAGTCCTTCAGCCACTCCTCACCCATGCGCCACTCGTAGTTCTCGTGCTCCTCCGCCTCGGCCGCCTCGCGGATGCGGCGCTTGAGCTCGGGGTCGCGCACCACGACGAAGGACCAGGGCTGCAGGTTCGCTCCAGAGGGCGCGCTCCCTGCTGCGAGCAAGCACTCCTCGAGGACACCCTCGGGGAGCTCCTCTGTCGAGAAGTCGCGCACGCTGCGGCGGCTCTCGAGCGCGGCGCGGAGCGCGCGCGCGGCCGCGATGACCTCTTCAGGATCCTTGCGCTCGAAGTCGAGCGGGACGAAGCCAGGTTCACTCATGCCTCTCAAGGTACGGAGTGAGGGGGCCTCCGTCATGAGCGAGGATAATTCATAGGCACCACGCGCTAAGCTCTCTCTGTGAGACTCCGAGAACTAGCCTCCGCAGCCTTGCTGGTCCTCCTGCAGTCAGCCTTCATCTGCTGGATCATGCTGGGGCCCTTCGCCTGGATATTGAGGGACGGAATGGGCCCGGACTCGGTCGAGACCCACGGCCTGGAGGCGGTCGTTTGCGCCCTCACGACCTTCTACTGGGGTCCCATCCTCTTGGCCCTCGGGGCCGCGTGCTGGCTCTGCAAGAAGCGCGCGCCGCTCCCCGAAGATGGCTGGCAGAAGCGCTGGGTCCTCATCGCCTCGATTGGAGTGCTAACGGTCGCGGCGTGCCTCTTCCTGATGTCAGGAACTCTGTAGACCCCCAGAGGGCCCCTCACAGCGCCTAGGCAGACCCTCTCAAGATCCATGGACGAAAGCGGGTCGCGATGCGTCAAAATGGGCGCGCTGGCTTCCAGTGTGAACCCTCCCCTGCTTGGAGCGTTCAGAAAGAGCCCAGAGACCACTGATCCCAATGAACCTCCTCCTCAGCCTCCCCCTCCTGCTCACCTCCCTGGCTCCCGTGAACCAGGACCCCGCCACAGCGACCGTCGAAGACGTCTCTAAGTTCGACCTGAAGGGGACGATCGACTCCTCCGTGCGCTGGATGCGCGCGCGGCAGTCGGACGACGGGAGCTATGAGGGGAAGGTGATGACGACCTCGCTCGTCTTGCTCGCGCTCGCCGAGTCGCCGCGCCACTACCGCGCCGCCGACGGCCCCTTCGTCCGTGACGCCGTCGAGTTCCTCGCCGGCCGCCAAGACCAGGCGACAGGACAGATCGCTGACCCCGACTCTGACAAGCTCGAGGCGATGACGCAGACCATCACAGCCTGGATGGCGCTCACCAAGCTCGGCGACCCCCGCAGCCTCTCCATCGCGGAGAAGATCGAGGCCTCCCTAGCGAGCCCGCCTCGGTTCCCAGCGACCAACGACGCCCTCGAAGGAGCCGTCGAGCTCGTCAGACGCCACCTCCCCCACGTCCGCGAGGACGGCTCGTGGAACGGCGCGAGCGGCCCGCTCGTCGCGACCGCCGAGGCCGTGATCGGCCTCTCCGAGGCGCACCGAATCGTGAAGGCGAACGCCCCGAAGAAGGGCCCTGCTGAGGCGAGCCTCCTGCCGAAGTTCGATCCGGCTGACAGAGAGAAGACCGTCGCCGCCATGCGACGCGGCGCGAGCTTCCTCGTCATGGTCTCTGACGGCGAGGGCCGCTGGGGTCCCCCTGAAGGTCCCGACGCAGGCATCACCGCGATGGCGCTCGGCGGGCTCCTCTGCGTGCCGGAGCCGCGCCCGCGCGGCATCCAAGCCTCGATCGACAAGGGCGTCGCCTGGCTCGCCTCTCTGCAAGACGCGGACGGATCGATCCACGACGGCAAGCTCAAGAACTACATCACCTCAGCGGCCGTGATGGCGCTCGCCCGCGCCGGTCGCGAGGAGGACGCGCCCAGGATCGCCAAGGCGCGCGACTTCCTGCTCGTGCTGCAGTCCGATGAGGGCGAGGGCTACTCCGAGGGCGACCTCTTTTACGGCGGCATCGGCTACGGCGGCGACGAGCGCCCCGACCTCTCGAACCTGCAGATGGCCCTCGAGGCCTTGGCAGCTGCGGGCGTGGAGAAGGGCGACCCCGCCTACCAGCGCGCGCTGAAGTTCCTCGAGCGCACGCAGAACCGCTCTGAGTCGAACGACACGAAGGTCGTGCGCGACGGCGAGACCATCCGCGCGGGCGACGACGGCGGCGCGGTCTACGCGCCCGGCGACTCGAAGGCCGGCTACGTCACCTTGGCAGACGGGACGAAGGTGCCGCGCTCTTATGGCTCGATGACCTACGCCCTCTTGAAGGGCCTCGTCTTCGCAGGCCTCTCCAAGGATGACCCGCGCATGAAGGCCGCTTGGGACTGGGTCCAGTCTCACTACACCCTCGACGTGAACCCTGGCTTCGAGGCGAGCGACGACCCCACCGCCGGCTACCAGGGCCTCTACTACTACTTCCTCACGATGGCGCGGGCGCTCGATCTCTACGGCGCGGAGACGATCACTGACCCCGAAGGCACCGAGCACCCCTGGCGCTCCCAGCTCTCTGGCCGCCTCCTCTCGCTCCAGAACGCCGAGGACGGCTCCTGGATCAACAAAAACTCACCGCGCTGGTGGGAGGGCAACCCCCTCCTCGCCACGAGCTACGCCCTCCTCACCCTCGACGCCGCCCTCCCCAAGGCTGAGTGAGGAGCGCGCCTTGTAGCGCGGCCCTTTGATAGGGTCTCTCCCATGCGCAAGGCCCACCTCCTCTTCGTCGCCGCAGGACTCGTCCTCGCGGCCTGTGAGCTCCTCCCCAAGTCACCGCCGCGCCCGGCGGACGATCGCCCTAACGTGGTCGTCATCTACACCGATGACCAAGGCTGGGCTGACATCGGCACACAGGGAGCGGTGGGCTTCAAGACGCCCAACCTCGACCGCCTCGCTGCTGAGGGGACGCGCTTCACAGACTTCTACGTCGCGCAGCCCGTCTGCTCGGCCTCACGCACGGCGCTCCTCACGGGCTGCTACCCAAACCGCCTCGGGATCCACGGCGCGATCGGGCCGCGCAACACCCACGGGATCCATGACGAAGAGACGACGATCGCTGAGGTGTGCAAGTCAGAGGGCTACGCGACGGCCATGTTCGGCAAGTGGCACCTCGGCTATCAGGCCCAGTTCCTCCCCGCCAACCACGGCTTCGATGAGTCCTACGGGATCCCCTACTCGAACGACATGTGGCCCTGGCACCCGGCCTACGCGCACTTCTCTGACCCCGTCGAGAAGCGCAAGCGCGGCTACCCAGACCTCTTCACCTTCGAGGGCGCAGAGATCGCAGACCCTGAGGTGACGGGCCCCGACCAGATGCGCTTCACGACTGACTTCGGCGACCGCGCCGCCTCCTTCGTGCGCTCCCACGCTGATGAGCCCTTCTTCCTCTACCTCGCACACCCGATGCCGCACGTGCCGCTCTTCACGGACGAAGACTCCATCGGCCGCAGCGAACAGGGCGCCTATGGCGACGTGATCGAGGAGATCGACGACTCGGTCGGCAAGGTGCTCGACGCCCTCGAGGACTGCGGGATCGCTGGGAACACCCTCGTCGTCTACGCCTCGGACAACGGCCCCTGGCTCAACTACGGCGACCACGCGGGGACGACAGGACCCCTGCGCGAGGGCAAGGGCACGACCTTCGAAGGCGGCGTGCGCGTCCCCTGCCTCGTGCGCTACCCAGGCAGAGTCCCCGCAGGCCGCGTGAGCCGCGAGCCATGGATGACCATCGACCTCCTCCCGACGCTTGTAGGGCTCGTCGGCGCCGAGCTGCCGGAGCGTTTGATCGACGGCATGGACGTCTGGCCGCTCCTCTCGGGCGAGCCGGGGGCGCGCTCACCGCAGGAGGCCTACTTCTTCTACTACCAACAAAACCACCTCGAGGCGATGCGCTCTGGCCCCTGGAAGCTCCACTTCCCCCACGGCTACCGCTCGATGGTCGGGATGACGGCTGGCTCAGGCGGGACGCCCGGCAAGTACAACTACGACATCAAGACGGGGCTCGAGCTCTACAACCTCGAGGACGACATCTCCGAGTCAACCGACGTCGCGGCAGAGCACCCCGAGGTCGTCGCGCGATTGAGCGCGCTGGCGGACGGGATGCGCGCGCGCCTCGGGGACAAGCTCACGAAGGTGAAGGGTGCTGAGAACCGCGCGCCGGGGAAGGTCGCCAAATGAGCGCGACCCTGCTCGCGGCAGACCTCGCCTGCCGGGCAGCTGGAGTACGCGCCGCCTGAGGGCCTATCCCCTCCCTGGTGACTCTCCTCCAAGCCAACCAGCCGGTATGATCTACGCGCTCCGCCCAGCGACCCTCCCTTATCGGTAACACGTGACCTCTCCCCCTGCCCGTCTCAGCCCCTCCAGAGGGCAGGCCCTGGCGCTGCTTGTAGCCAGCTTCCTCGGGCTCTCCGTCGTGACCTACAGCGACTATCCGCGAGAGCCGGCGGAGATGCTCAACGAACAAGAGCGAAACGGACTCGAGGTCTGGCGCAAGAACAACTGCCAGGCGTGCCACCAGATCCATGGCTTCGGTGGCTTCCACGGCCCCGACCTGACGAACCGACTGACCGATGAAGTGATGGACGCGGAGCTGATCCAGGTCATCCTGCTGGGGCAGGGGCGCATGCCAGCCTTCGAGATGTCGGATGAGGAGCTCGAGGACCTCATGGCCTGGCTGCGCATGATGAACTACTCAGGCGTGGCCATCCCCGCTCCCCTGGAGGAGGGCAAGCCGCCGATCCCGCTCCTGCACCTCAAGGAGCTCCTTACCTTGGCGGGCGAGCGAGGGCTCGAGCTCCCCGAAGGAGGCGTCCGCGATGGCATGGAGATCTGGACCTCCATGAACTGCGGCAGCTGTCACCGGCCCTTCCAGACCGGACGATTGCGTGAGCCAGACCTCGCCGCAGCAGCCACCGATCGCTCCTTCGAGAACCTGCGCGACATCCTCACCACCGGGCGCGGGAGGATGCCGTCCGTCCCGTTGGACGATGACCAGGTCCGCGCTCTGGGGGAGTTTCTTGAGTGGGTCGCTGAAGAGCGGACGACCCTCTCGAAGCTCAACATCGAGTTCACCGAACATGCCACCTTCAGCTGGGGGGACGTGCCCTGGTTCGAATACCAATGAGTGACGCGAAGATCACCGCCGCGCGAGCCGAAGAGCGGCCCGCTGACCTGGCTGGTCATAAGCCGCTGATCTGGCTAGCGCTGCTGGCTCTGGGAGCGTGCAGCATGACGTTCCTCATCGGCCTGCCCGTGGCCCTGACCTACACCGACCGGTTTACGCTCCTGCGGGAGTGGGGCATCACCCTGCAGCACCTCAGGCCCATCCACGAGTCCTGCGCCTTCGCCTGGGTGTTCATCGGCGGAGTCACGATGGTCCACCTGTGGCTCGCCCGCGAGTACGGCCCGCCCGACGCGGCCACGCGCAGGCGCACCCTGCTCATGACGCTCCTGTGGGCCGCCGCTGGCGTCGGCATCATCATCAGCCTGCTCGCTGGGCACTTCACGGGGCGCGAGTACCAAGGCTACTCCCCCGTGTTCTCAGTCCTGATCGTCTTAGGCTGGCTCTTGTTCGCGCGCAACTTCTACGGGCGGGTGGGCGCGTCCTTAAAGGGGCGGCCGGTCTTCGTGATCATGTGGTGGATCTCGATCCCGCTCTTTTTGATCACCTACGCCGAGGCTCACGCCTACCTGCTCGAGTACGTCTCTCTGCGTCCCCTGCGCGACCTGGCCATTCAATGGAAGGCCGCCGGAGCCCACGTGGGCTCCTTCAACCTCCTGGCCTACGGATCGCTGATGTTCGTGGCGAGCGCCATGCAAGGGAGCGAGGAGTACGCCCGCTCACGCACGGCCTTCGCCTTCTTCACGGTCGGTCTTTTGAACACGTTCACGAACTACGGGCACCACACATACCACCTGCCCCAGTCGGCGTGGGTCCACTGGACGAGCTTCATCGTGAGCATGCTCGAGCTGCTGATCCTGGCCAAGATCTGCCTGGATGTAGGACAGCTCCTGCGAAAGCGAGACTCAGCCTCTGAGGACCCCGTCATCGACGGGTTCTTGCGCTCCACGACGCTTTGGACCTTCCTCATGCTGACCCTGGCCATCGTCATCGCCATCCCGCCGCTGAACGCCCTCTTGCACGGCACCCACGCCATCTCGGCCCACGTGATGGGGAGCATGGTCGGGATCGACTCCATGATCCTCTGGGCCGGCATGGCATACCTCGTCCGCTCCGTCGCTGGGTCAGGGCACCCCAGCCTCCAGCGCGCGTCTGTGCGGGTCTCCGTGAGGATGATCAGCGTCTTCCTCTTCGGGTTCATCGGGGTCTACCTTTTGCGCGGCGCCAGCGCGGGCTGGTCGCGCTACGCCGGCGCGACCGCGCCCGACCACTCCACGCTCGTGGCCATGTTCCCAGTCCTCATGATGATCTTCGGCGCCGGGCTGATGGCCTCGACCTTGTGGGTGCTCGTGAGCTGGATGGCCGCCCTCGCAAGAGCCGGGACGCAGAGCTCCTGCGAGCGCTGATGTGGCCCGGTCGGAGGCAAGAGCCCAGCGGCGCTGGGCGATCTACCGTCACCTCATGGGGGAAGTCTCTATGCTGGTTTCCAAGAGGCCGCTGTGGTCTTCATAGAGACATGATCATGCGACTCGCCCACCTCGACAAGACCGCCTGGCACCATGACCACGCGTCGAGTGAGGTCGCCAGATGAGCGCGCCGCTCAAGATCTTTCGCGTCGCAGAGGCCAACGGTGTCCGGCTCGTCTTCGAAGAGGATGGCGCCTATTACGAGGCTCCCCCGGAGCACGAGCCGCCCTCGACATCACCCGAGGTCCTGCGTGGCTTCCTCACGGACGGCTGTCTCGTCGAGCGCGAGGCGCCCAAGGGACCCCTGCTCCCCGCCGTCGACCCGAGCGCGGTGGGCAAGGTCGTCTGCCTCGGCAAGAACTTCCACGCCCACGCCGCCGAGTTCGGTGAAGAGGTCCCCACAGATCCCCTCTTCTTCACCAAGCTCCCGGAGACGATCACAGGACACGATGAAGAGGTCCGGGTCCCCGCGCACTACACCGAGCGCTTTGACCACGAGGCCGAGCTCGCCGTGGTGATCGGCGAAGGCGGCGCAGACATCCCGCTCAAAGGCGCCCTCGCCCACGTCGCGGGCTACACCGTCGCCAACGACCTCACAGCGCGGACCCTCCAGCGCGCAGACCGCGAGCGGGGCTGGCCGTGGTACCGGGCCAAGAACTTCCCGGGCTCCTGTCCGCTCGGCCCATGCTTCGTCCCCGCGAGTGAGCTCGACGCTTCGGACCTCGCCATCACCTGCCACGTGAACGGCGAGCTCCGCCAGGACTCCCGCACCAGCCTGATGGTCGTCCCCATCGACCGCGCCATCGCCCACCTGTCGACCTACCTCCCCTTGAACGCAGGCGACATCATCCTCATGGGCACTCCCGCTGGCGTGAGCGCGCTAGAAGACGGAGATCACGTCACCTGCGCGATCGAAGGGATCGGCGAGCTCGGCACGACGATCCGTCGCTAATCGGCCCCCTTCAGCGCCCCTCGGTCACCTCGGGAGCGCTCGCCCCATAAGCGTTGAGGCCGATGGTGAGACGCTCTGAACCGACGACGCTCTTCGACGGGGAGGTGTGATGGAACCAGTTCCCAGCCACGTGCGCGGACTCCTCAGGGACGCCCCTCAGCTTGATCGGGCGCGCGCTGCCGCAGAACGTGTTCCGCTCGAACACCATGAGCGTGCCTGCGATGTCCGTACCGTCCTTGCGGTCGCGGCCGCCGTGCATGTCGAAGCAGTGGGAGAGCGAGGCGCCGCGCTCGACGTTGTGCCTCGCGATGTATCCGCAGCCAGGGCGCCCTGTGCCCGCGATCGAGTGCCGGTTCCAGTCGAAGAGGTTGCGCTCGATGGTCGCTGAAGCGACGTCGAGGCACACGCCATATCCCAGCCCCTGCCGCTGGTTGTGATGGATGAAGGAGTGTCGCACGACGTGGTCGACGCCCCGACGGAGGTCCACGGCCGCGTGACTCCACCCCGCGAGCTCACAGTTCACGACCGTCAAGCGGTCATGCATGGCGCGGACACCGTCTGAGGTCGGGAGCGAGTAGTAGTACTCCTGGTTGCGCTCTCGCGATTCACCGGAGTACGAGCGCCTGTGGTGGTCTAGGCGCCGCTCGGGGTCCGGCCCGCGCAGGCGCAGACCGCTCAGGCGCACGTCAGCTCCAGCCGTCTGGAAGAGCGGACGAGTCTTGAGCTCGTCGCTGAAGATCAAGGCTCCTTGAGAGCCAGCGTGACCGCGATCACTCGCGATGGTCACTCCTTGAGGGAGCTGGATCACGAGCTCCTCCACGAGCACCCGCGCGGTGCAGTCGACGACTGCATCCCCGGGGAGGAACACGACCTCTCCCTCCTCGGCCACAGCGAGCGCCTCAAGCAGCCCGTCGAGGGTGGACGCTTTGTAGTCGCCGCCCGTGATCACAGCGGCGACGCCGGCGCCACCACCGATCGGGCCGCGCTCATCGGCGACCGCGCCGTAGACAGCCCCCCCAGCTGCCACGGAGGTCTTCTCAGGGAGCTCGACAGAGGCGCCATAGAGACCTCCATCTGTCGCTGATGTGATCTGGAGGAGGAGTGTGAGTTGGAGCAGCACGGCGGAGAGGAGGCGCGGACCCTACGGCCCGACCGTAGAGACAATCCTCACACGCCGGGCCCTTCGAACCAAGCCTCTCCTTGCGGAGCGCGAGCCTCAGGAGCCGTACTTGCCGATGTAGACGAAGTGGACGTCGACGCCCTCTGTCTCGCTCGTGTTGGTGATGCTGTAGATCGTGGCGACGCCGTTTCGGTTGTCGAACTCAGGCATCAAGAGCAGGCTCGCAGGCTCTCTGCGCGGGATCGAAGCCGAGCAGTCCTCAGAGGGACCAGGCCCGCTGAGGTCTCCGATGACCCCTCTCGGCAAGAGCTGCCCCGCCTGCTGACAGACCTCGAAGGGCAGATCAGCCGCACCATATGATTGCGCGTGCTCGATGAGCACGGCGTAGACCGCGGGATCGGCGAAGGACGCAGCCTCTGAGACGGCTACGCCGCCGTTGATGCGCATCCAGCCCGTCTCATATTGAGAGAAGCCGACAGGCTCGCTGCTGGCATGGTCCGTGTTGTCCCTCAGGAAGCTGTTGGTGAACACCCCAGAGATGTCTACGAGGGGGGTCTTGGTCCAGCAGTCGAAGGAGTGCTCTGCTGAGAACACCTCCTCGTTGTCGTTGTAGACGAGGAAGTCCGCCGTCGTGGTGAACTTGTTCCCGCCGGTCAGACCGATGAGGAGGAGCTCGCTGTTGAAGGGGGTGGTGCCTTCGGTGTCACTGCTCTGGCCAAAGAAGCGCGGGATGAGGAGCTCACCCGCGGTCATCTCGTACTCGACGCCGTCGAGGTCACGGACGCCGTCAGCGTCGAAGTCTGTCATGACCCCTTCAGAGACCGCGGCGCGATAGTCCACAGCGTTGACTGAGTAGTCGAAGGACTCGATGCCGTCTACTACGAGGAGCTGACCGATCAGGTGGTCGAAGCCGATCGGAGCGCCCTCATCATCGACAGCGTGCACATAGGCGAAGCCCTGCGCCGCCTCGGGGTTGTGCGCGAGCGTGAGCAAGCTGAGGGTGTCGTTCGCGGTCAAGGTCTCGGTGCGGTTGAACTCCTCGCAGCCGAGGTCCTGATCGCCCTGCTCCTCTTCTGGCGGGTCGACGAGGAACACCTTGGGCGTGAGGACTAAGACCGCCATGGCCGTGTCGAGGTCTTGACCGTAGCAGCCGAAGTCCCAGCGCCCGCGATCGTCTACTGAGTTGAGCGGGTCCGCCTCTTGCGTCCTCAAGAGATACGTGAAGTACCCCTCTCTGCTGGTGCCCGCGGCTGCGATCGCACCCGAGCCGCTCTGCTCGCCAGTCTCCCAGTCGAAGCTGACGCTCTGGTTGGTCAGTTGCACCACGTCACCTGCCGGGAGGCCGAGTCCGAAAGCCGTCAAACGAAGGGCCCTCGCTACGGTCCACATCGCGTAGGTGTTGCCTAAGTTGCCATTACCGATGCCGCAGCCGAGCTCATTCCAGTTCTCGCCGAGGTAATCGAGTGCTGCGTTTCGCTTTGCAGAGATCGAGTTAAGCGGGGGGGCCTCCAAGCCGATGACAGATCCGCCAACGGCGTGCGGGCCTGTTAGCTCAACCGCATACAGCCCCGAAAGTCCTCCTCCCGTGGTCGCATGACCATCGACAGGGCTGTTCAAACGGAACGGGCTCGTGTACCCGAAAGGGACAGCGCCTGGCTGGTTGGCCTGGTGATAGATGAGTGAATGTTCACACTCCTGAAGGATCCAGTCAGGGATGTCTACGCCGAAGGTGACATAGAGCCCCTCCATCGCGACATACGCCCAGCTGTTAATCGACATATCGGTCCAGTTGTTCGGTGTGTAGCTCCAACCACCGCGCGGAACCCCGGCGTCCACTTGGCCGAATCCGATGAGGTCCAAGCAGTCCTCACCGAGCTCCTTGTAGGTCATGCCCGCGCAGGGCCCGACAGTCACGACCCGATTGGGTGACACCGTCGCAGCGAGCGCTGCGGTAGCGATGCAGTGAGCGTAGCCCCAATGACCGAACTGTTGGCCGATCGAGACCGACTGCCCGTTTGAGTTGATGTCGGAGATTTGGGGAGCGGTCGCACCCAGTGCTACGGTCGCGTTTGGTGCAGCGATGTTGGACGTGATCTCACACTTCATGAACAGGAAGTCGAGCCCCTCCTGGACGGCCATCGCGAGGATGTCATCATCAGGGTCGTTCGTAGGGAGGTGACCTTGGTTCTGCATCGCCCATAGGGAATATCCCGTCGGCCCGACCTCATTTAATGTGTTGGGGTGGGACCACTTTCCGTTCAGCTGCAGCCGACGGTAAAGCCACCGCAGCCCATCTTCGATCGCGATGTTGACGTCGACCTGCTGATTCTCAAGCGGCGTGTCACTCAAAGGGTCCGTCGTCCCGATGACCGCGAACTCCACCGTGTCCTGCATGGTCAGAGTCCCATCAGTCACGCTTAAGGTCGCTGTCGCGATAGCGCTCGTCGCGCCTCCCATGAGACTGAAGGCGATCTCCTCCGTGATGTAGGAGTCGTCTTGTACCGGACCTGTGAGAGATCCGTCATCAACGTACGTCAGGTCCGGACCGGTAGTGATGGACCAGGTGTAGGTGTATCCGTTCGCTGTCCCGACACCATCGTTGGCGATCCCCCAAAGGATCAACGTGTCGTTGGGGCGCACAGGGCGGCGCTGCGCAGGGCTCGTCCTAGGGGCATTCGGGTATCCCGGCATCACGTTGACCCGGGTGACCTGTGCGAACGAGCGCCCTTCGATCGTGAAGGCGGACAAGGCGAACAGAAGAACGTAGAAGGAGAGGCGGGGACGCATGGGAATCGTGGGGAATGACGAGCCTCTTCCAGAGCGAGCTTGTCCATAAGATGACGCGCTCGACCGGGGAGGTCCGCGAGGGAATGGGGACGGAGGGAGGTAGAGACCTCCTGAGTCGCGCTCCTCAAAAAGATGAGGAATACACAGGCTCTATCTGAATACGATTTCCTATTTACTGCAAGTAATACGGCTAAAAGGCGTGTCGGGGTGCCTGATGGGTCCGCAAAGCGCCATAAAGCCCTAGAGCTATCTTCGGCGAGGTCTAAGGAGTCAGGGAGCCCAGCTCAGCGATCCTGTGCCGCTGAGAGCTCTGAACGCCCTCACTCCCCCAGCGCGCCGAAGAGACCGTCCCCTGAGAGCTGGAACGGACTGAACATCGAAGCAAACAAGATCGCGAACATCGGGCAGCCGGCGAAGACGTAGACCGTGAGGACGCTCGCCATCCTGAGCCACCCTCCGTGGTTCAGACTGACCTAGAGATCGACTTGGGCCAGGTGAACTGACGGTGCCCCTCCACGCCGCCGAGGAAGCCGAAGCCCGACTGCCTCGCGCCGACCCAAGGGGTGCCGGGGGCGCCGCCCAAGTACTGGTTGATCCCGACTTGCCCAGCCTTCATGCCAGCAGCGACGCGAGCGCCGCGCTCAGCGTCACCTGAGTAGACGTTCGCCCCAAGCCCATACGGCGTGTCGTTGGCGAGGCGCACGGCCTCCTCCTCAGTGCCGTCAAAGACCGAGAGCGAGACGACCGGCCCGAAGGTCTCTTCGTGCGTGATGCGTTGGTCTGCGGCGACGTCCGCCAAGACGGTCGCTGGGTAA
>PVBE012751479.1_pt1 | contig 12781 bp, 14 predicted proteins | sample 1631181 | NCBI WGS metagenome assembly PVBE01 (sample SAMN08397723, study PRJNA350692) | Marine metagenome, whole genome shotgun sequencing project. | isolation source: water | place: Pacific Ocean | collected 2012-04
ACTGGCGGAAATGGCCGGCGCGCGGATCCACTTCCGTCAGGTGACCACCCGCGCCGGGCTCGAGATTGTGCGCCGGGCCAAGGCGCGCGGCGTCTCGGTGACCTGCGGGGTGACCCCGGCCCATTTCATGCTGTCCGATCTGGCCACTGTCGATTTTCGCACCTTTGCCCGCCTGTCGCCGCCGCTGCGCAGCGAAGACGACCGCCAGGCGGTCCGCGAGGCGATCGGCGACGGCACGGTGGACGTGATCGCGAGCGGCCACGATCCACGCGGGCCCGAAGACAAGCGGCTCCCCTTCTCCGATGCGGAACCGGGCATGGCGGGGGCGGAAACGCTGCTCGCGATGACCCTGTCGCTGGTGCGCGACGAGGTCATCGATATCGGGCGCGCGTTCGAACTGGTCGCGACGAAGCCCGCTGAAATCCTGGGCGTCCCGGCGGGCGCGATTGCTCCCGGGCTCGAAGCCGATGTCGCCATCATCGATCCGGACAGGCCGTGGATCATCCAGAGCGCGAAGATGGAAGCCACTGCGGGCAATACGCCGTTCGACGGCCAGCCGACGCAGGGGCGGGTGCTGCATCTCTACAAGGGCGGTGTGGCGATCAGGCACTAGGCCAGCGAAAACCCCGCCCGGATCGTGTCCGGACGGGGCCTCTCGGTGGTTTGGTAAACTGATGGATTAGCGGGAAGCGACCCGAACGCCCGCATCGACCACGGCGATTGCTCCCGGAAGCTTGCGGCTGGCAGCGTAGGCAATGCAGCCGTCGCCGCGGCCCTTGACCGTCCGGCACATCGAATCGGCGGAAGCCTTGGCGAAGCCGGCAGCCGCGACGCGATAATAGATCTTGCCGTTGACGCGGGCCTTGGTGATCACGCGCTCGGAACTGGCGAGTTCGGGATAGCGTTTCTGGAACTGCTTCCACGCCTCATTGGCATCCGACATCGAGAAGAACGAGCCGAGCTGGACATTGTAATCGCCGCTGCTGCTGCGCGGAGCGGCGCTCGCCGGAGCGGCTGCGCGGGCGGTGCGCGAAGCAGCCGGCCTGGCAGCCTGAATCGGCGTATCCTGCACCACTTCGCGACCGACGAAGCGGATGCCGCCTGCCGGGGCAAGCCCGGCGTCGGCCAATGCGACATCGGCGCCATCGTCTACCGCGGGCGCGGCTTCGACCGGCGGCAGTTCTTCGGCGAAAGCAAAGTCGCCGCGCGGTGCTGCGACCGGTTCGGCTTCGCCGCTCGCTGCAAGCATATCGACACTGGGATGATTGGACAGGGCCAGCATCTGCGGCCGGCCGGGATCGGCCTGCGGCTGGACCCCCAGAACGGTGGCGACGCGTCCGGTGAAGGCTTCGGGGCGCGCCAGGGCCGCCCATTCGGCCATGCGGTCGCCGACCTCGCCCGCGGGGACATCTTCCGCGGCCATGAGGCGAGCGGCGCGCCAGTTGCCCTGCATGGCATAGGCATAGGCGAGGTTCTGCCGCACCTTGGGCGTGTTCTGCCCGCCGCGCAGCGCGTTGCCGAGGACATTGACGCCGTGGTCGGGCCGGCCGGCCAGCGCCATGGCGAGCCCGTAATCGGCTGCATCGAGTTTGTCTTCGAAGCGACTGAGCGTGCCCAGCGCGCCCATCTGGTCGCCTATCGCTACCTGCGCGAGGGCATGGCTGATCACTGTTCGCGGGGCGGTATCACCCAGTTCGATCGCTTCGGCAAAGGTCGTCGCGGCCGACGCGAAACGCCCATCGGTCAGATAGGCGTTGGCGAGCAGCGTGCGCGTATAGGCGTCACGCGGGCTGGCCAGTACGGCGGCTTCGGCATGGCGCACGGCTTTCGAAGCGTTCCCCTTGGTCAGCGCCTGTTCGGCATGCGCGGCCGAATAGGAATGGCTGGGGGCAGTCTTGCCCGTACACGCCGTAAGCGCAGTGGTCGCCAGCGCCGTGGTGACGGCGAGCTGGACGAACCGCTTGTTCCTGGCTTTCGTCTCGATGCTCATTCTTCCCCCCTTTGAAGGCGATTCCGCGTCGTTCGAGTTCATTTTTCGCTGCGCTGCACCTGGGCAGCGAGGCTTGCGATTTCGGGCATTTCGGCGAGCAACGCGTCGAGCGCGTCGGTCACCAGTTGCTGTGCGCTGCGTCCGCGAACGGTACAGGCAAGGCGCAGCATGAGATGGCGTTCCTGGTCGAGCCGCAGCGTGAATGCGGCCCGCTTGCCCTGCGCTGTGGCAGGGCGCCGTACGATCGGCTTGCGCGGAGCGGGTTCGTCGAGCTGCGCCTGGATCTTGTTCAGCGAAGCGCGCACCTGGTTGGGTGCATCGGTTTCCTTCGCCGCTTGAGGCGATAGCGGCACGACGTTCTCCGGCACCGGCACCGGCTCCAGCCGCGGCCGGGGCCTCGCATCGGTTTCATCACTGGCGCCGTCGCCCATGTCGTTCCAGCCGAGATCCTCGAGATTCGCCGCGGCTTCCTTGCCATCGACCGGTCCGACGATGCCCGATTGCGGACGCATGGCCGGTTTCGCCCCACCCTTGCGTGCAAGCAGGGTGGACGAGAGAGAGGCGAAGTTGGCGTCAGACATTCGGCAGCCCGCCTTCCGCTACTACTGGGCCACACGGCGGCCGAAGCCGCCGGCGGGACGATGAACGCCGGACATCGCGGACTGCGAATTGGGCGCGGCGAAGACCGTGCGCCGGAAGTTCTTTTCCAGCCGGTCGGCGATGTATTTCCACAGCGCAGTGACTTCGGCAGCGGACCGGCTTTCGGGGTCCACTTCCATGACCGTGCGGCCGTCGATCATCGAGGCGGCAAAGTCGGTGCGGTGGTGCAGCGTGATCGGGGCCACAGTGCCGTGCTGCGATAGCGCAACGGCGGCTTCCGATGTGATCTTCGCTTTCGGGGTCGCCGCGTTGACGACGAAGACCAGCGGCTTGCCCGCACGTTCGCACAGGTCGACGGTGGCGCCCACGGCGCGCAGGTCATGCGGGCTGGGGCGAGTCGGGACGACAATCAGTTCGGCGACCGAGATCACCGACTGGATCGCCATGGTGATCGCGGGCGGGGTATCGATCACCGCCAGCTTGAACCCCTGCTGTCGCAGGATCGCCAGATCGGTGGCCAGCCGTGCAACGGTGGTCTGGGCGAAGGCGGGATATTCGTCGGCGCGCTCGTTCCACCAATCGGCAAGCGATCCTTGCGGATCGATGTCGATCAGGACGACAGGACCCGCACCGGCGCGCTGCGCCTGAACGGCCATATGTCCCGAGAGGGTGGTCTTGCCCGATCCGCCCTTCTGCGATGCCAATGCCAGTACACGCAAGACTTGGTCCCCCTGGGTTGCGCCTGTAATCTACTCACTCGTGCTGCAATCGTCCGCAGCGATCTTGTCATGGAGATCGCAGACTACCCCTAATTTTGGGTTAACCGGATGGCGGTTTGACATGGACCCAAGGCCGCAAAATCCCTGGCAACACTTTGCTAACGGTCGATTTACTATAGGATGTCGCCAATCGGGCGCGTTTCGCGGGCCCCGCAATGCGAAAGGGATAGGATGCGACATTCGGCAAAAGCAGCTTGGATGGCCGGAATGCTGACGCTGGCGGGCCTGGCTGCGGTGCCTGCCCATGCCGACGTCAAGGCCGGGGTCGATGCCTGGACCGCAGGAGACTTTGCCGGGGCCGTGCGCGAGTGGGCCGGGCCCGCCGCAGAGGGTGATCCCGACGCGCAATTCAACATGGGGCAGGCCTACCGGCTTGGCCGCGGGGTCGAAACCGATGTCAAACAGGCCGAAGCGCTCTATGCCAAGGCTGCGGCGCAGGGCCACGTGAAGGCGGCGGACAATTATGGCCTGCTGCTGTTCCAGCGCGGCGCCCGCGAGGAAGCCTTGCCCTATATCTCCGCCGCGTCGATGCGCGGCGATCCCCGCGCCCAGTATTTGCTGGGAATCGCCCATTTCAACGGCGATCTGGTCAAGAAGGACTGGCGCCGCGCCTATGCGCTGCTGACGCTGGCGAATTCCTCGGGCCTGCCGCAGGCGCGCGGCGCCCTGGCCCAGATGGACCAGTATATATCGATCGAAGACCGTCAGGCAGCGCAGCCACTGGCCGCCTCGCTCAAGGCCGAAGCCGAGGCGGCGCGTTCGCGCCAGCTTGCTGCGGCAGACCTCGGACTGGCAACCGATGCGCCCAGCGGACCCGTGGTCACGGCCAGCGCTCCCCAAACCGCGGCGACGCGTCCGGTAGTCCTGCCGCCGGCGACTGCTGAAGCGCCCGCTCCGCAGACTGCAGGCGCGGATTACACACTCCCTGCTGCACCGGCGCCCACCGTGGTCGCGCGGCAAGAGGACGAGGCGCTATCCCGCGAAGCGGTGGCAGTGGCTGCCAGTCCGGCGGTGCCGCCCGCAGCATCGAGCGCCCCTGCCGCCGTACCTTCTTCCACGCCCACCCGGACAAGCGCGACGCGCGTCGCGCCGGCCGCAACGGGCCCGTGGAAAGTCCAGCTTGGCGCCTTCGGCGTACCCGGCAATGCGCAGCGCTTGTGGGGCCAGCTTGCGGGCCGGTCGGAGATCGCCGGGCGCGAGCAGATGCTGCTCAAATCGGGCAATCTCACGCGCCTGCTGGCGGCCGGATATGCCACGCGCGGTGAAGCCGCCGCGGCCTGCGCCTCGCTCAAGCGCAGCGGGCAGGAATGTCTCGTCACGCGCTAGCCATTCCGTGATCGCGCTTTCCCCGGCCACCGCACCGCGATAGACGCTCGCCCCCACGGCCCATATTAAGGGCGGCCAAGGGGGAATGCATGGATCCGATCGACACTCGCAGCGACGCTGCGCCCGACCAGGCGGTGCCGCGCGCGATGGCGGGAAACCGGATCGCCAGCCTCGATTTCATTCGCGGCATCGCGGTGATGGGAATTCTCGCCGCCAATATCATCGCCTTCGGCCAGCCTTTCGCCGCCTATATGTATCCCGACGCCTTCCTCGTGCCGCACAGCGAGGCCGAGGAATGGATGTGGATCGCGCAATTCGTGCTGATCGACGGCAAGATGCGCGGCCTGTTCACGCTGCTGTTCGGCGCCGGCCTGTATCTGTTCATGGAAAAGGCTTGGTCGCGCGGAGAAGGGCGGGCGTTGCAGGCGCGCCGGCTGGGCTGGCTGCTGCTGTTCGGCCTCGGGCATTTCTTCCTTATCTGGCGCGGAGATATCCTCACTTTCTATGCACTGTTCGGTCTTGTCTCCCTCGCCGCGATCCGTTGGGCGGCCAAAACGCAGCTGGTCGTCGGGCTGCTCGGCTATGCCGCAGGCGTGGTGCTGGTCGGCAGCTTCATGCTGTCGCCCTATGTGATCGCCGAGACCGAATTCGGCGAGCAGCCGGCCTATGCCGAAATGCGCGAGCAACTGGCAGCCGACAAGGGCCGTGCACTCGATCACGAAATGGTCGAATACCGCATCATCTCCGAGGGTTCCTATGGCGATTTCGTCGCGCACAACGTGATCGACCATAAGGGCGACCTGCCGTTCAATATTTTCGTATTTGGGTTCGAAACGCTGCCGCTGATGCTGATCGGCATGGCGCTGTACCGGTTCGGCCTGTTCAGCGGCGCTTTGAATACCGGCAGGATGCTGCGCTGGGGCAGTGCGGGTATTGTTATCGGCAGCGGGGTTACCCTGCTGGTGGCGCTGTGGGTGAGGGATGCGGGATTTTCCTATTGGAGCACGCTGGCTGCATTCATGAGCCTGTCGGCACTGCCCCGCCTGCCCGTGGTGCTCGGGCTGGCAGCGGTCCTGGCGGTGGTCGGTGCGCGTGCCTCGGGCTGGCTGGCGGAGCGGGTTTCCGCTGCGGGGCGGGCCGCTTTCACCAATTACCTCGGCACATCGGTGCTGATGCTGTTTGTCTTCCACGGTTGGGGTGGCGGATTGTTCGGCGCTCTGGGGCGTACCGAGCTGTACCTCGTCATGGCGGCGAGCTGGCTCGTCATGCTCGCCTGGTCGAAGCCCTGGCTCGACCGGTTCCGCTTCGGTCCGCTCGAATGGCTCTGGCGGTGCCTGACCTATTGGCGGCTGTTCCCCCTGCTGCGGTGACGAGAGGGGTTGCTACTGAGAACGACTCTCACTAGAGGTGCTCCTGCGAGTCAATCGCAGGAGTGTTCGAGTGTACGTCTGCATCTGTAACGCAATCCGGGAAAGCGACCTGCGGCGCGCAGCGCGCCATGTTTCGGGCGATGCCGAAACTTGCTATGCCGCGCTTGGCAAGCCGGCTTGCTGCGGCACCTGCCTCGAGGAGGCTGACGAGATCCTCCAGGAAGAACGCGAGATGGGATGCGTGGCCGCCGCGGCGTGATCGCCGGCTAACGCAAATCGCTTGCAACTGGCGGAATTCCGCCGATTTTATCCCTTTCTACCCTTGCCATAAGCCCCGCCCGGGGCGCATAGGAAGCGCCGTTCAGCAGGCAAGGAGGCAGCGCCATGAAAGGCGATCCGAAGGTCATCGAGTTCCTTAACAAGGCGCTCACCAACGAATTGACCGCAATCAACCAGTACTGGCTCCATTACCGGGTGCTCGCCGACTGGGGCGTCAGCCGTCTCGCCGAATACGAGCGGCACGAATCGATCGACGAGATGAAGCACGCCGACATCCTCGCCGAGCGCATCCTGTTTCTGAACGGACTTCCCAACTTCCAGGCGATCCACAAGCTGAAGGTGGGCGAGACGGTCGAGGAAATCCTCAAGGCCGACCTGGCGATGGAGATGGAGGCGATCCCCCTGCTCAAGGAAGCCGCGGAATATTGCCAGAGCGTTCGCGACTTCGCCACCGGGCAGATCTTCGAAGACATCCTGGCGAGCGAGGAAGAGCATGTCGACTTCCTCGAAACCCAGTTCGACATGATCGCGCGCATGGGGCTGGAAAACTATGTCCAGCTCAACAGCAAGCCGGCAGGCGAAGGCGAGGGCGGCTGACCGCGTTGCGGGGCCGCCTGCGGGCGGCTCTGCGATGCTAAGCGAGCATGATCGGCTTCAGTCCGATGCGGCGTTCCGGCGTTCGCGCATGCGTTCGCGGTTGCGCTTTGCCGCGGTGCGGGTTTCCATCAGAAACGAACCGAGCCCTGCGACCAGCAGTCCCATGCAGATCACCCATGTCGTCGCGACCAGAGTGCCCAGTGCGGTCCTGACAAATGCGCTGATGAACAGCAGTACGATCACGACACTGATGGCAAGCGCCGACGCGGTGCTGAACATGACCGCGCGCTGCGCGTAGATGCGCCGCATTTCGAGCGCGGGCAACTCGGCGCGCATGGCTTTGACGTCGCCATCTTCCCCCGCGTTGAGGATACGCTCGATCTTGTTGGCAACCCAGATCAGCCGGTTGGTCATGACATTCATGACCGCGCCGATCCCCGCAAGCAGGAAGGCCGGTGCGAGGCTGAGCTGGACGACCTGCTGCACGCGCAGGGTCGAACTGGTCCGCTCAATGAGGTCGAAGGCGCCGATGCCTGCCAGGAGATCGAGCGTCACCGGTGTTACTCCTTCTGGAAGGGGTTCTTGGGGCTCTTGAGCACCACGCGCACCGGCACTGCATCGAACCCCAGCTTGTCGCGAATGCCGTTCACCAGATAACGTTCATAGCTCTTGGGCAGCATGTCGAGCCGGGTACCGAACACCACGAAACGCGGCGGACGGATGCTGGCCTGGGTGATATAGCGCAGCTTGATCCGCTTGCCCTTGGGTGCGGGCGGCGGATTGGCTTCGAGCGCATCGTCGAACCAGCGGTTGAGCGCGGCGGTGGGCACGCGGCGGCTCCATGCTTCGCGCAGGTCGAACGCCGCCCCCAGCATCTGGTCGATCCCCTTGCCGGTTTTCGCGCTTACTGCGAACAGCGGCACTCCGCGAACCTGGGCGAGACCCTCGTTGAGCGCTTCGCGGATACCGTTGAACAGCGCGCTGGCACCTTCGGCGACATCCCACTTGTTGATCGCGATCATCAGCGCGCGCCCTTCCTCGAGCACCATGCTGGCAATCTTGAGATCCTGCGACTCGAGCCCGCGGGTGGCGTCCAGCAGGAGCACCACGACTTCGGCGAAATCGACCGCGCGGCGCGCATCGGCCACCGAAAGCCGTTCGAGCTTGTCGACGACCTGCGCCTTCTTGCGCATTCCGGCCGTGTCGATCAGCCGGATTTCCCGCTCTTCCCCGCTGCGCGGGTCGCGCCATTCCCAATCGACCGCGATCGAATCGCGTGTAATCCCGGCTTCGGGACCGGTCAGCAGCCGGTCTTCGCCCAGCATGCGGTTGATCAGCGTCGACTTGCCGGCGTTTGGCCGGCCGACAATGGCCAGTTTCAGCGGCCCGGCGAGCAGCGCCTCTTCATCTTCCTCGCTCAGTTCGAGGGTTTCGGCCGCAGCTTCTGCCTTCTCGCCGATGATCGGCCAGAGGCGTTCGAACAGGTCGCCGATCCCTTCGCCATGTTCGGCGCTGATTCCGGCGGGTTCGCCGAAACCGAGCGAAAAACTCTCGTAGATTCCAGCGTCGCCCTGTTTGCCTTCGGCCTTGTTGGCGACCAGGACCACGGGCACCGCCTGTCCGCGGAGCCAGCGGGCGATTTCCTCATCGAGCGGAGTCAGCCCGACGCGTGCGTCGAACACGAACATCGCCGCATCGGCGCCCTCGAGGCTGACTTCGGTCTGCATGCGCATCCGGCCGGGCAGGCTGGCCGGGTCTTCGTCCTCCCAACCGGCGGTATCGACCACCTGGAATTCGAGCCCCGCGATCTCCGCGTCTCCGAAGCGGCGGTCGCGCGTGACTCCGGGCTGGTCGTCGACCAGCGCAAGGCGCTTGCCGACCAACCGGTTGAACAATGTCGATTTGCCGACGTTGGGCCGCCCGATGATGATCACCGTGGGCTTCGAGGAATTGGGCACCATGATGGCGCGGGAAGTGGCGCTTTGCGCTCCGCTTTGCAAGCTCCGGCGCAGGCGAGGGTTAATATCGGTTAACCTTAACGCGAAGGATGTCGGCAAGGATAAGCGGCATACCTCTGCCGGCATGAGGAAAAAACTTGCCGCTTTCGCCCTGCTTGCCTGTGCCACCCCCGCCGCAGCGGACGATTTCGGTGCGTTCGATAATCGGGATGCCGAACTGGATGCTTATCTCCAGTGCGTACCCTACGCACGAGAAGTGTCGGGGATCCAGATCTACGGCGATGCCCATACCTGGTGGGAGCAGGCGCAGGGGCGTTATGCCACCGGTACGGCGCCGCGTCCGGGGGCCGTCATGGCCTTCCGTCCGCATCGCAGCATGCAATTGGGTCATGTGGCAACGGTGAGCCGCGTTCTCGACACGCGGCGCGTCTTGCTCGATCATGCCAACTGGTCGCCGATCAACGGGCGCCGGGGGCAGGTCGAAAAGGACGTGCTGGCGATTGACGTATCGCCGGCCAACGACTGGAGCGCAGTGCGCGTGTGGTACGCCCCGCTCGGGGAAGTCGGCACGACCGCATGGCCGGTTGCAGGCTTCATCTATGGAGAGGGCCGGCCGCAGGCGCGCCAGCAGCTTGCCATGGCGCCGGCGCGCAAACAGACCTCGAAGCGCTTTCTCAGCGCCTTCGCCAGTTTCTCCGACTGATCAGTCGGCCTTGGCGACCGGCGCATCCTCGCCGAGATCTTCGTACCAGGCTTCGACCGGGCCATTCAGCTTGATGGTCAGCGGATTGCCCTTGCGATCGACGGTCTTGCCCGCCTGAACCCGCACCCAGCCGCCCGAGATCGAATATTCCTCGATATCGGTGCGCTGTTTGCCCTTGAAACGGATACCCACTCCGCGCTTGAGCACATCCACCTGGAAGTGCTCGCTCTTGGGGTTGACCGAAAGATGGTCGGGCGGGGTCTGGCTGGTGGTTTCTTCGCTCATGGCGCGCGCCGATACTGCGCGGCGCGCCCACGGGCAAGATCAATCGGCCACGGGCAAGATCAATCGGGAGGAGGCGGCGTTTCCAGCGGGCCGCGATCGGGGGTGTCGATGTCGGGCTGCGGCGGTTCGAAGCCCGGCGGTTCTTCCATCGGCGCCTCGTTCGGCGGACTTGCCGGTGGCATTTCGTCGGGAGAGCCGGGATTGATCGTATCGGGATTGGGATCGGGTTGGGTCGCCATGGTAATGTTCCTCAGTCGCGGGAGGGGTGATCGAGCGCGGCCTCGCCCGCTCCGTCGCGGCCACCCTCCTGTGCCGGCGCCAGTGCTTGTTCTGCGGCACCGGGCGGGCTGCCGGCCGGCCGGTCGTTTGATGGTGCTTCCTCGCTGTCGTCCTTGCCAGAATCGTGCGAATTTTCCTGTTTGGCACCGGGATTGATCACGGGCGGGGTATCTTCGGGTTTCTTCGGGGTGTCGTAGTCACGCATGCCTGTTGAACGGGCCAACACCCCGCAGCGTTCCTTCATCGGTCGCCACGCTTGCGCAATTGGTCGCATCCGACTAGAGGCACGCGCCTATACGCGAAGGACTAGCGCCTCGCGCAGCTTCGTTCGGGTTAGCGGGCGTGGCGGAACTGGTAGACGCGCTGGTTTTAGGTACCAGTATCGAAAGATGTGGGGGTTCGAGTCCCTTCGCCCGCACCAGTGCCGCCGCCGTCGTGATACCCCATGCACCTATCGCTTTTGGAAAGTTACGAGTTTCAACCCATGCAGATCAAAGAGACCGCCAACGAGGGCCTCAAGCGCGCCTACACCATCACGATTCCCGCCAAGGAAATCGACGAGCGCGTTACCGGCGAAGTGAAGAAGATCGCTCCGCAGGTGAAAATGCCCGGCTTCCGCCCCGGCAAGGTGCCCGCCAACCTCGTGCGCAAGATGCACGGCGAGCAGGTCCACGCGCAGACGGTCAACGACTTGATCCGCGAATCGGTCGACAAGGTCATGGCAGAGAACAAGCTGCGTCCTGCGATGCAGCCCAAGGTCGAGCTCGACGAAGGCTATGAAGAAGGCAAGGATGCGACGCTGAACGTCGACGTCGAGATCCTGCCCGAAATCGAAGCGCCCGAAGTGGAGGGCCTCAAGCTCGAACGCCTGACCGTTCCGGTGACCGACGAACAGGTCGACGAAGCGGTCGAGCGCATCGCGTCGAACAACAAGAGCTACAAGGATGCCGCCAAGACCAAGAAGGCTGGCGACGGCGACCAGCTGATCATCGATTTCGTCGGCCGCGTCGACGGCGTCGAATTCGAAGGCGGCAAGGCGGAGAACACGCCGCTGGTCATCGGTTCGGGCCAGTTCATTCCCGGGTTTGAAGAACAGCTGACGGGCGTGAAGACCGGCGATGAAAAGACCATCACCGTGACCTTCCCCGAAGATTATCCGGCTGAAAACCTGAAGGGCAAGGACGCGGAATTCGACGTCACGGTCCAGCAAGTAAAGGTCCCCACCGACACCGCGATCGACGACGAGTTCGCCAAGAATCTCGGCCTCGAGAACCTCGACAAGCTCAAGGAACTGCTGCGCGGCCAGCTCGAGCAGGAAACCTCGGGCCTGACCCGCACGCAGATGAAGCGCCAGCTGCTCGACACGCTGGCAGCCGGTCACGACTTCGCCGTGCCGCAGGGCATGGTCGATGCCGAGTTCGAACAGATCTGGGGCCAGCTGCAGCAGGAAGCCGCGCAGTCGGACGATGCCGAAGCCATGCTCAAGGAAATGGACGACGAGAAGGACGATTATCGCAAGATCGCCGAACGCCGCGTCCGCTTGGGCCTGCTGCTGTCCGAAATCGGCCAGAAGAACGGTGTCGAGGTCAATGCCAACGAGATGAACATGCTCATCCAGCAGGCGGCCCAGCAGTATCGCGCCGAGGACCGCGAGCGGTTCGTCCAGTATGTCCAGTCCGAACCCATGGCGGCCGCCCAGCTGCGCGCGCCCCTGTATGAGGACAAGGTCGTCGACTTCCTGTTCGACAAGGCCGAGATTACCGACCGCGAAGTGACGCGTGAAGAGCTCGAAGCCGCGATCGAGGCGGAAGAAAGCACCGAGGAAAAGCCGAAGAAGAAGGCGGCAGCCAAGAAAAAGGCTCCTGCCAAGAAGGCGGCCGACAAGGATGCGGACGACAAGCCCGCAGCCAAGAAGGCGCCGGCCAAGAAAGCCGCAGCGAAGAAGCCTGCCGCCAAGAAGGCCGATGACAAGCCGGCCGACGACAAGGCTACGGCGAAGAAGCCGGCAGCCAAGAAGCCTGCTGCCAAGAAGGCCGCGCCCAAGAAGTAAGTCCGTTCATACGGATCGCATGAGGGGCGGCGGACTATGGTTCGCCGCCCCTTGTCGTTTGGGGCGCCGTTCCGCGGCGTTTCAGTCCGTCTTCGAGCGCCGCCTCGGGGCATCGGGCGATAGCGCGGCCATGCTGGTATCCTGCCCGGCGTGGACATGCGCACGGCGGTCTTCGACATGGCGGATAAGCGGGCCCGAAACCACGCCGTGCACGATGATCGAAACCAGGATCGCGAAACTCACGGTCGCCCATAGCAGGTCGATCTGCGCGAAATCGGCGTTGTTCTGGCCATAGGCAAGGTAATAGATCGAACCCATCCCGCGCACACCCAGGAAGGCAACGGCGAGCTTGCCGATCATCGGCAGGTCGCAATTGGCCTCCGCCAGCAAGCCGGAAATCGGCCGGATGACGAAGATCAGCGCCAGTCCCACCAGCGCTGCGGGCCAAGTGAGTGCCGAGAGCACGCCGCTGGCAAGCATCGCGCCGAAGCCGAACAGGACCGCCACCAGTACGATCTGTTCGATCTGGTCGATGAAATGGTGGCTGATCTTGTGATAGCGGCTG
>PVBE012822155.1_pt1 | contig 12781 bp, 15 predicted proteins | sample 1631181 | NCBI WGS metagenome assembly PVBE01 (sample SAMN08397723, study PRJNA350692) | Marine metagenome, whole genome shotgun sequencing project. | isolation source: water | place: Pacific Ocean | collected 2012-04
CCTCGACCAGGTTGGAGACCTGTGGGTTTGTGGGGCTCACGTCCATGCCTGCAGAGAACGCAGAGCCCGCCCCCGTGATGACCACGGCCCGCGGCGGTCGTGCGCTCAGCGCTCGCGCTGCGTCGGCGATCCCCGACCACATCTCGTGATTCAGGCAGTTGCGTTTTTCGGGGCGGTTGAGGGTGACCACCGCCAGGTGCCCATCGCGCTCCAGGGTGACTGTTCCGTTGCTTGGCTTCTCCACGATGCGATCCTCCGGTTAAGTATCGAGATACGCAAGCAAGTTCTGGCGACGGGCATAAAGATGACCCCCAGAACTGAGCTATCTCAAGTCGCGCCGGCCCCACAGCGGCTAGGCTCTCGCTCCAGCGCGCCATCACGCCACCACGGAGAAGACCGATGCGATCAGACCGCGAACGATTTTGGGATAACGACAGCTTCGCCTTCGTCGGGCATTCGGCGAAGAAGCCCTTTCCCAAGTTGTCATTCGGCGCGCTCGAGAAGCAAGGGCGGCGGGTATTTGCCGTCGATCCGAGCGTCAGCGAGGTGAGCGGAAACGTGGCCTACGACGACCTGGCCTCCCTGCCAGAGAAGGTCTCTGCTGTGGTCCTCGAAGTGCCCCGCGCCGAGACTCAGCGATGGGTCGAGCAAGCCGCTGACGCCGGCATCAACAATATCTGGATCCACATGGGGCGAGACACCCCCGAAGCCCTAGCCACGGCCCGCGAGCGCGGGCTCAAGGTGCAGAAGGGCAGCTGCGCCGTGATGTACGTCAAGAAAGGGCCCTCGTATCATTCGATTCATCGGGGCCTCGACAAGCTATTGCGTCGGTACTGAGTTCGCGGCGAACGAGCCCACGCGCAAGGCTCGTTCGCGCTAGGAACAGAACTCAGAAGTAGTAGAGCGCTCGCAGGCTGCCCGTGAAGATATCCCAGGGCTCGCCTTCGAGGTTGGTCGAGAATTCGTGGTAATCCGCTGTCGGCAGCGCTTCAACCGGGTCCGTTTGTGGATCGATACCCGTACTCGAGCTTGCTTTGCTGAAATTGAACCCGACGCCTGCCTGGACGGATAGCTCAGGGATGTTCATGAAACCAAAGTAGATCTCGGCTCCGGCGGAGAAGCCGAGGCCCCAGGTGGTCGTCGCGAAGTCCCGCGTAATCGCCGGATCCAGGTCGTCGTGCTTCTCGCTGAGCTTGCCGTACGAGAAATGAAAGTCCGGGATCACCTGGAACGAGTAATGTTCGCTGTCGTAGAGCGAAAGCGGAACGCCCACGCGGAACGCGATGGCCGTTCCGGTGAAGGAGTCATGGTCGCCGAGACTCTTATCGATCTTGTTGCTGCCACCGTTGAGGTTTAGGCCGAGACCCGCTTCGACACCTAGCATTGAGTCGAACCAATAGCGGGCACCGATCGTGGGGGCCGAATACACTCTGCTATTGTTCGGGTCGCGTGGGTCGAGCGCCATGACTGACTGGATCCCCATAAACCCAACACCCAGCTTCTTGACCACGAATTGATGGTCACTGGTGCCTGGGATCCTGGTCGTCGTGCTGGTGCTCTGAGTCGTGGTCGTCTTGCTTACGGCGTTGCCCCGGTCGTCCTCCTCAAGGTCGAGGTCGTCGTCATCGTAGCCCTGGGCGGCGGCAACCGGGCTCACGCACGCGGCTAGCAAGCACATCGCAACCGAAAATCGGATGGTTTTCATAGAGTTTTCTTTCTTCTGAGGACAGTGCTGCGCATGCTTTTACGAATCGTTCGTCTTGGCCAAATTTATGCTCTCGCGCGGGGGCCTCCCAGGTTCGCAAAATCCCCGGCTCGTCCGCTAGACTGCCGCCCATGAAGCTCTACTACGCTACCCCGTCGCGAGCCGGCCACGTGCGCTGGCTGCTCGAGGAACTCGGCGTCCCCTACGATCTTGTGCGCCTCGATTTCGAGGCCGAGCAGCAGAAGTTGCCCGAACATCTCGCCCGGCACCCGCTAGGCAAGGTGCCCGTGCTCGAAGACGGCGACGTTACGCTCTTCGAAACGGGGGCGATCTGTCTGTACCTCGCCGACAAATACGCCGAAAAAGGTCTCGCTCCGCCGATTGGTCACGCCTCGCGCGCGCCCTACCTGCAGTGGATATTCTTCGCGGCCGCGGAGCTCGAGCCACCGCTCGTGCAATTCGGCAAAACGCCGATCGATGAACTCAAGGAGGCGTTTTTGGAGAGGGCGCGTGTTCTATCCGAGGCCTTGGCCGAGCGAGCCTATCTGCTCGGCGATGATTTCAGCGCCGCCGACGTGATGGTGGGCTCTACTCTCGGCTGGGCCCGTCACTTCGGGTTGCTCGAGGGTTTCCCGCGACTTATTGAATACGGCCGGCTCGTGGGGGCGCGCCCAGCCGCCCGCCGCGCCCGTGCTGACTGAGTGCGCTGCGTGATGACCACGACCTCTCGCTACCCGCTGCTCTTCGAAGGTCAGGCCGCGCACGCGCTGCTTTTGGCTCTGCTCACGGCGGTGACGCTAGGGATCGCGTACGGCGCTGGCGAGGTGTTCGCCGGCAGCTGGCTCGGTATCTCCACCGCGGCTTGGTTCTACGCCGGGCTCGGCGCGGATCAATTCATTGAGGACCACCGCCATCGCGGGCTCTGCCGCCGCGGCATCTTTCGCTACGTGCCAAACTCGATGTACATCGTCGGCTTTCTCTGTCTATGGGCGCCAGCTATCGCCAGCGCGTCTCGCGCCGGCCTACTTCTGGCTGCGTTCAACCAGATCTATACTTGGGTGCATTACTTCTGTACGGAAAGGCCAGATATGCGCCGCATTTATTCTTGAATCGCGCCGGAGGTCGCGCCGGACTCCGCGCTGCGTCGCAAGATCGCTCGCTCGAGGAGCATCAGTCGATCTTGTCCCCAGGACTTGGCGTCTCCGTAGACGAAACAGGGAACGCCCCAGAAGCCGGCGGCTAATTGTGCGGCCATGTTTTCGTCGACTAGCGAACGCCACCCGTCGTCCTCGAGCGCCGCTTGGACCGTAGCCGCGTCGATTCCCACTCGCTCGGCGACGCTAAGCAAGCCGGCGTCCGTCGCCAGATCGACCCCCTCGGACCAAGCCGCGGCGAACGCTGCACGGAACCACTCGCGCTCCAGGTCGAGCCTCTTGGCGTAGGGCCAGACGGCGTACGTTCGCTCCACGCCGGCGCCGAGCGGATCGGCGATATCGCCGAAAGGGATGCCGAGTGCACGCGCTTCGGCGGCGCAGTCGATAACAAATTGGATCGCCTTCTTCTGCGGTACCGGAACGCCCCGCATCCGAATCGGCAGAACCGGGCGCAGGTTGCACTCGACGCCGTAGTGATCGCAGAGGCGCAGTGTGCGTTCGTACGCGAGGTAACTGTAGGGGCTTCGAAACGAGAAGAAGAAATCGACTCCGGGCCCGCCCGAGCCCGCTCCTGCGGGGCCTTCGAGCGTTTCCGCCGGAACCGAGGGCCCCGCGCTCCCCAAGTCGCGAGCCAACTCGATGCCCAGGCGTTCGCGAAGACGTTCGAGGCGGTCGACGCCGGCGTAAAACCCGCCTTCGAAACACACCAGGCCCGACGCGAAATGACTGGCTCGCGCGAGTTCACGCTCGTTGCGGTTAGCTAAAGACTCGAGGGCGGCGGAATCTGAGCTGGGCGACGTCGCCAGGCGCTTTGTGATCGCGTCGGTCTCTCCAGCGAAGAGCAAGGTGCCGAGTTCGCAGATCTCCTCCAAGAGTTCCGGGGCGTCTTGTTTCTGGAGCAGATAGAGGCGAACGCGCTCGCATGCGACCGGATCTACGCGTCGCGCATCGTTGGGGAAAGGGACGTCATAAAGCTGCGCGAGTTCTGGGGCGTCTCGCAGCGCGGCCTCGACAAAGAGATCCGGGCTCGGGAAGAACTCTGACGGCCGCTTCGAAACGATCCGGATCGCGAGCTCCACGTCATCGTCAGGGAACCACTCCTGGAGCGAGAGCGCGACGAGCAGGGACATGGGATCGTCCACTGCATGAAAGAAGGTGGCTCGTCGCCCAGCGCGGCGTAGCGTTCGAAGCACACCGGCTAACCCATATCGAAACTGTTCTGTCTTTGGGCTGGAGACCAGACGGCTGAACGCTCGGCGCAGGGCGAGCTTCGGAGACTTGGGTGGGGACGCGACCATGGGTGTCGTTTACGCCGATGCTGGCCCCCTGGCCAAAGGTATCAACCGAATCGCGCGGATAATTCGCAAAACGAGCGAGCACCAGCGAAACCTGCAGAAAACGTGACCGGACATAGCCGGCAACACCACCCTACGTCGGCATGAAGCGAGATGCCGTAGACCCAATGCACGCGTTCTTAGCGCACGTGAAAGAGCGCAACGTTTCATCAAGCATCGATACGGGCGTCGCGTACGATGCCGTCGTTCGCAGTGCCGAAACGAACGAATGCGATCTCGTCGTGATCGGTACCCATGGACGTTCCGGGATCAAACGTTTCGCGATGGGTGGCGTTGCGGAGCGCGTGGTTCGGCACTCGCCTCGTCCCGTCTTAACGGTTCCTTGAGAGCGTCCAGCCAGCGCGAGCGCCCCTACGGGAGCGGCGCCGCCACCACACCGAGAAAGCTGCCGACAATGCGCTCGCGGCATCGCGTCGCGCGGTCTCCCCAGGGCACGTTCAAAGCAACCGCTCGCCCTACCGCCGGGCAGCGCACGTCTTCGGGCACCGCGCCATCGTCGCCCATGGCCATGGTCGTCGAGCCGCCGCCGTCTAAGTTTAGCGCGTCGTGCGCGTTGAAGTGCCGCATCCAGCGCGCCATGTCGTAAAGCGACGCTCCCACCGGCGGGATGGCCCCGGTGGCGCCGCCGTCGACCGTAACCAAGTAGAGGTATCGCCCGTCTTGGCTCACGCCCGCAGCGGTTCGCCCCGCGATGGCATCGTCCTGTACGTAGCGGGTGCTCCCGTTCTTGACCAGCAGTGCAGGGTAATCCCCGCCGCTCGGCGCCTGGACGGGAAGCTGAGGTGGCCAATTCGGATCGCATTGGCCGGCGCTCGGGCAGCGGCCTGCGCCAGGATGCGCTCCGCCCGAGACCGCGGCGGCGATATCGAGGAGCGGGATCTCGAGCGGATGTTCAGTCGTGGCCTCGACGATGCTTACCCGCTTGTCCCTGGTGATCACCAAGGAGGTCGCACCGACCCAGGGCGAAGCTGGAACGTTCGTTGTCTCGGTCCCGTCTTGCAGAGTCTCGACCAACGAGTAGGTCGAAACCTCCACCCCGTCGCTCACGTTGAGCCCAAAGAGGGACATGGCGACGGGTGGATCCCCCGCGTAGGTGCAGCATGGCCAAAAGAAGCTGCCGTTGATGGCTACGCTCACCTTGGGGTAGACGTTGAGCGCGTCGGTCACCGTTCGGCCTGTCGTCGAGACGTGTTCTTGGCCCGGTCCCGGCGGCAGATCGCTTGCCTCAGGCGTGACGAAGGCGACATCGCGAGTCAGGTCGATTCGCAGCGCGCTGACCCGCTGAATGCGCGCGTCGGTGGCGTCCCACGCCTTGGTCTTCTCCTCGCGCCGGAAGTCGACACCATCGTAGAGCGGGTTCCACGGAGGCTGCGGGGTAGGGGGTGGCCCATCGGAGCAGGCGAGCGCAACGACGCACGCGAGCCCCGCTCCGCAACGCCACATACCGCTCTCGCTCTCGGGCTCGCTCTCGGGCTCACTCTCGGGCTCTGGCACCGGCGGAGTATACCGATTGCTGGGCCTTAGCGACCCTTGAAGTCCGGCGAGCGCTTCTGCGCGAAGGCGGTGGGCCCTTCTTTGGCGTCTTCTGTTGCCAAAATCGGCCAACCAATCTCGAGTTCTACCGCCAGCGCCTCCTTTTCGGGAAGCCCCTCCGTCTCCATCACCGAGCGCTTGATGGCTTGAACCGAGAGCGGTCCGTTGGCGGCGATTTGCTCCGCGACCTTCTTTGCCTCAGCGAGGGCCTTGCCCTGAGGCACGACGCGTCCAATGAGGCCCATCTCTGCCGCCTCTTGGGCGCCGACTTTCTTGCCGGTGAGTAGCATCTCCATGGCGTTGCTGTAGGAAATCTGGCGCCGCAGCCGCACAGTCGACCCGCCGAGCGGGAAGAGCCCCATGCGAGCCTCGGTGATTCCGAACGTGGCCCCTTCGCCAGCGATGCGGATGTCGGTGGCCTGCAGGATCTCCGTTCCGCCGGCGAGGCAGGTGCCTTCGACGGCCGCGATCAGCGGTTTTTTCAGTTGGTAGTGCCGCAAGAACGACTTCCAATGCAGGTCAGGCTCATCGTTGAAGCGCTTCGCCCACTGCGGATCCGGTGCCGCGCCCGCGAGGGCCTTGAGATCGCTGCCCGACGAGAAGTGTCCCGCCGATCCGGTCAGGATGGCGACTCGGATCTCCGGATTGCCGTCAATGAGGTCCCAGGCATCCGCCATGCGCGCCATCATTTCGAGATCCATCGCGTTTCGCGCCTCGGGGCGGTTCATCGTGACGGTAATGACTGGGCCTTCGCGCTCAACGAGTAGGTGGGGGGTGGACATAGAGAAAATAGAACATGTTTCAAAAACCCGGGCAAGGTGCTTGCCGGGGCAAGTGAAACATGTTCTATTCCTAGCCGTGTACACGAGCGAAATAGACGTCTACGACCTCGACAAACACATCGTGGGGATCCCCCACGACGAGTACCGAACGCTCCGTCAGGAGTGTCCCGTCTACTTCAACAAGGAGCCGGACGGCCGCGGCTTCTGGGCCGTCACCAAGTATGCGGACATCGTTCGGATCTCCAAGGATCCGAAGACGTTCTCATCGCACGTTGGCGGAACGAATATCCCCGACTACCCGCCGGAGAATCTCACGACGATCCAGCTCCTGATGATCAACCTGGATCCTCCCAAGCACAATCAATTCCGCCGTATCGTCCGCCGCGGCTTCACGCCGCGCATGGTCAAGGTCCTCGAAGCCTACACGCGCAAAGCGGCGACAGAGATCGTCGACCGGATTGCCAAGAAGGGCGAATGCGAGTTCGTGACGAGCGTCGCGGCGGAGCTGCCCCTCGTCATCCTCTGCGATCTCATGGGCGTGCCGCAGGAGGATCGCCACAAGATCTTCGATTGGTCCAACCGCCTCATCGGTTTCGACGATCCTGAGTTTCAGACGTGCATCGAAGATGCCATGCAGGCGGCGTTCGAGCTCTGCACGTACGCGCAACAGCTCAGCGACAACCGAGAGTCGATTCGCGAAGACTCCCTCGTCAACCTGATGCTCGATGCGGAGATCGACGGCGAGAAGTTGACCGACATGGAGTTCAACTTCTTCATCCTCATGCTTTCTGTGGCCGGAAACGAGACCACGCGAAACGCCATCAGCTCGGGCACGCTCACCCTGATGCAACATCCCGAGGCCAAGCAGCGTTTGATCGACGACCCCTCCCTGATCCCGAGCGCGGTCGATGAGATGCTCCGCTGGGATTCGCCGCTGATCCACTTCCGAAGAACGGCCACCTGCGACGTGGAAATCGGTGGTCAGAAAATCAAGAAGAACGACAAGCTGGCGATGTTTTACCTGTCGGCGAATCGCGACGAGGACGCGTTCGAGAATCCCGACGTCTTTGACATCACGCGCTCGCCCAACGACCACCTAGCCTTCGGCGTGGGTCAGCACTTCTGTCTCGGCGCCAACCTGGCCAAGCTCGAACTGAGGATCATGTTCGAGGAGCTGCTGAAGCGCTTGCCGGACATCGAACTCAACGGCGAGGTGCGGCGCCTGCGCTCGAACTTCATCAACGGCTACAAGACCATTCCGGTCAAGTTCACGCCGGAGCCGTGCCGGAGCCGTGAGTGACGTCTGCGAGTCCCGCAGAGCCCGCCGTGCGCGTCGTGCCAGAGGGCAAGTACGCCGACATCGGCAACGACCTTAGGATCCACTACCACGAGGCGGGCCCGCCGGACGGCTTCCCCGTCGTGTTCCTACATGGCAGCGGCCCCGGCGCGAGCGGCTACAGCAACTTTCGCGACAACTATCCCTACTTCGCCAGCGAAGGCTTTCGCGTCATCGTTCCCGATACTCTCGGTTTCGGCTATTCGAGCAAGCCGAAGGACCGCGACTACGAAATGGACTTTCTGGTCGAGTGCACCAAAAAGCTGCTCGACCGACTTGAGATCACAGAGTGCGCCCTGCTCGGTAATTCTCACGGCGGCGCGCTCGCGGTGCAGTTCACGCTCACGCATCCGGACCAGGTCAAGAAGCTCATCCTCATGGCGCCGGGCGGGCTCGAAGAGCGCGAGGTGTACATGCAGATGCGCGGCATTCGCTCAATGATGAAGGCGGTCTTCGCGCCCGAGGGCATCACTCGCGAGAGCATCCGGAAGGTCTTTGCCCACCAGCTCTTCAACCCTGAGCAGGTCACAGACCAAATCATCGAAGAGCGTTTTCAGATAGCCGAGACCCAGCCGAAGCGCGTGCTCTCCACCCTGCGCGTTCCCTATCTCGCGCCAGAGCTCGATAAGCTCGACTGTCCAGTGCTCGGATTCTGGGGCAACGACGACCAATTCTGTCCGGTCAGCGGCGCTGCAACACTCTCCGAGAATGTGCGAAACTCACGGGTCGTGCGGCTCTCCCAATGTGGCCATTGGGTTATGGTCGAGCATAAAGACCTCTTCAATCGCACCTCAACGGAGTTCCTCAAGGAATGACCCTAAGTCCGCAAGACTACGAACGTTACGGAGACGAACTCTACGTCGCGTTGCGGGCACGTACAACGGTAGCACCCCTCACGGAACGCGCCGACGGCATCACCATCGACGACGCCTACCACATCTCGCAGCGGCTCCTCGGGCGTCGCCTTGCGGACGGCGAGACCGTCATCGGCAAGAAGATCGGCGTCACCTCCAAGCCCGTCCAGGACATGCTTGGCGTGCACCAGCCCGACTTCGGCACCCTCACCGATGCCATGGCATTCGACAACGGCGCTGACGTCCCCATCAGCGAGCGGCTCATCCAGCCCCGCGCCGAGGGCGAAATCGCGTTCGTTCTCAGGCGCGATCTGCGCGGCCCGGGTATCACCCCAAGCGACGTCATCGCCGCCACGGAATGTGTGAAACCCTGCTTCGAAATCGTCGATTCGCGGATCACCGATTGGAAGATCAAGATCGAAGATACGGTAAGCGACAACGCATCGTCGGGACTCTTCGTGCTGGGCGATGACGCAGCAGATCCGACGAAGGTCGACTTCGTGCACTGCGGAATGGTCGTCAAGAAGAATGGCGAAATCCTCAGTACCGGCGCGGGCGCGGCTGCGCTCGGCTCGCCCCTCATCTGCGTCGCCTGGCTGGCCAATACCCTCGGCGGCCACGGGATCTCCCTCAATGCCGGCGAGGTCATCCTCAGCGGCTCCCTCGTCCCCCTCGAACCCGTGCAGCCCGGTGACTTCATGGAAGTCAGTATCGGCGGCATCGGTGCTGCGTCCGTGAGGTTTACATGACCACCAAACTCAACGCCGCCATCATCGGTTCCGGCAACATCGGTACGGATCTGCTCTTCAAGGCACTGCGTAGCAAGTGGATCGATCCCAAGTGGATGGTCGGCATCGATCCCGCTTCAGACGGCCTCGCTCGCGCAGCGAAGAAGGGCCTCAAGAACACGGCCCAAGGCGTCGACGCTTTGCTCGACTCTCTCGACTCCGATCACATTCAGATCGCCTTTGACGCCACCTCGGCCCGAGCCCACCTCGACAATTCGCAGAAGCTCACCGAGCGCGGCGTGCGCGTCGTCGACTTGACGCCCGCGGCCATCGGCCCCTTCTGCGTTCCGCCCGTCAACTTGAGCGAGCATATCGGCGCCGACGCCATGAACGTCAACATGGTCACGTGCGGCGGCCAGGCCACGATTCCGATGGTGGCCGCCGTCAGTCGCGTGCAAGCGGTCGAGTACGGAGAAATTGTCGCCACCGTCTCCTCCAAGTCCGCCGGCCCCGGCACTCGCAACAACATCGACGAGTTCACGCGCACCACGGCTCGCGGCGTCGAGAAAGTGGGCGGCGCCAAGCGCGGCAAAGCCATCATCATCCTCAACCCCGCCGAGCCGCCGCTCATCATGCGCGACACCATTCACTGCCTCACCGTCACCGAGCCCGACCAAGACGCGATTCGCGAATCGGCGGCGCGCATGGTGACGGAGGTGCAGCGCTACGTGCCGGGTTACCGGCTCAAGAACGGCCCCGTTTTCGAGGGACGCCGCGTCAGTTTCTACCTGGAAGTCGAGGGCCTGGGCGAATACCTGCCGAAATACGCCGGCAACCTAGACATCATGACCGCGGCCGCCTTGCGCACCGCGGAGATGATGGCCGAACGGCTCCTTGGGAATGCGCATGCTGGTGCCGCCAATGATTGAGCCAGAATTGCCTAGCTCTCCGACGCCGCTTGCCGGCAAGCAGGTCATCCTTCACGACATGACCCTGCGCGACGGCATGCACCCCAAGCGCCACCAGATAAGCCTCGAGGAGATGGTCGCCATCGCGACGGGACTCGACGCAGCGGGCGTACCGCTGATTGAGGTGACGCACGGTGACGGACTGGGGGGCGCGTCCATCAACTACGGTTTCCCGGCTCACACCGACCAGGAATACCTAGAAGCGATCGTGCCGAGGATGAAGCAGGCGAAAATCTCCGCCCTACTTCTGCCCGGTATAGGAACCGTCGAAGAGCTGCGCATGGCCGTCGGTTGCGGCATCGGCACGCTGCGGGTGGCGACGCATTGCACCGAGGCCGACGTGTCGAGGCAACATATCGGCCTTGCTCGGGAGCTGGGCGTTGATACCGTCGGCTTTCTGATGATGGCCCACATGATTTCTCCTGACGACTTGCTCGAGCAAGCGTTGCTCATGGAAAGCTACGGGGCGAACTGCATCTACTGCACGGATTCGGCCGGTCATATGTTGCCCGGCGACGTCACCGCCCGAGTCCGTCTCTTGCGCGACTCGCTCAGGCCCGAGACAGAACTCGGCTTTCACGGGCACCACAACCTCGGCATGGGCATCGCAAACTCCCTCGCTGCTCTCGAAGCGGGCGCGAATCGCATTGACGGTTCCTGCGCGGGGCTCGGCGCAGGTGCGGGCAATACACCTCTCGAGGTCTTCGTCGCGGTCCTTGACCGCATCGGCGTCGACCACGGCATCGATCTCTACTCCATCATGGACGTGGCGGAGGATCTCGTCGTTCCGATGATGGACGCGCCGGTGCGCATCGATCGCGACGCGTTGGTGCTCGGCTACGCCGGCGTCTACTCGTCGTTTTTGCTCTTTGCTCAGCGGGCCGCCGAGAAGTACGGAGTCTCGTCCCGCGATATTCTCGTGAAGATGGGCGAGATGAAGACCATCGGCGGGCAAGAGGATCTCATTGAGGACGTCGCGCTCGATCTGGCGAAGACGCTCCCTAAAACTCAATGAGCAACAAGAGGAGCAGCGCCACGACCACGATGCAGGCGACGCTGATGATGATCCAGCGGCCCGGGACCGGCGTGCCGACATAAATCCGTGGGGTCGTCGTCCGGATGCTCTACAGGCCGTGACGCGGGCTGCGACGGTTGCGCTGCTTTGTCTTCGACACTCATATCCGACCTGGCTCCGTCGTAGTGCGGTCCTGCTCTTTCCAACTCGAGCTCGCTGTTGGGCTCCGGCTGCGGCAACGAAACGGGATCACGGTGGAGGTCGATACCGGACGCGCGCGCGGGCGCGCCGGAGCGCGGGGGGTCCGAGCGATGCGCCCGATGTCGCGGCGCAGGCATGCCCGGAGGACATGGCGGCGGAACCGGCGACGTCGCCGCTTTCCGTGCGGTCTCCACGGCTCGAGCCGAGACGCGGTCCGACGGCGGCGGCCGGTTTGAGTCTCCGGTGTAGGAATAGCGGCCCGACGTTCGCTGCCTGTCGGGATCTGGCGCGCTCTGGCGGGCCGGCGGTGCTCTGTCGAGAAAGAGAGCCGCCTCCGTCTCCTTTTGCTCCGGCGCGTGGATCTCTTCGGCCGGGTGCAGGTCCCGAATGTCGCCGACCTGGATTTCCTGCGAATAATTCCGCGGGGTCGGGGTCGCTAGGTTCACCGTCGCCGCGCGCCGGACGTTGGACGCCGTGGAACGGCGCGGCGTGCTCATCGGCCGACCGTCGCGCGTCTTGAGGCCGTCGAGGCGGAGCCAGCGCTCCGTGCCGTCACCAAAACGAACCAGGTATTCACCGGACACGCTGTCCACAATTGTGCCCGGGCGCTCGGTATCGTGCGCGTCGTTGACGACCACCTCGGCGCCAAGGGAGGCCGGGCGGGCGGATCTGCGGTCGCCGGGTGCCGTGTCCATAGATCGTTCCTGTCTAGGAACCGTGGGCCGGTTCGAGGCCTCGCGCCAGGTGGCGCCGGATCAGGGCGGCACCTTCGGCTGGTCAGCGGGTCGGAAACTGCTACAATCAGCTTCGGTTCATTTTTTCGCGCTGGCGAAACACGGGCCGAAGTGGCAGATGACCGCGGTCATGTATATGGACGAAGAGCTTGAGCTTGTCTTGGAACGCGTCGTAGCGACCGTTCACGCAAAGCACGGTCGCAGCGCTGAGCAGCTAGCGGCCGTTATGCGCATCTCCGAGGACGACATGTTCGACCACCTCTCCGAGTTGGTGATCCAGAGCTCCGACGGCCTAGTGGTCTGATCGCCAAAACCGCTGAAATCACAGGGGAAGAAGTTTCTGAAAAATCCAAACTGATCGTGGGAATTTTTCGCGAGCTCGGCTGTCTAACCCCTCGATGGGACAGACAGCGATA
>PVBE010277709.1_pt1 | contig 12780 bp, 8 predicted proteins | sample 1631181 | NCBI WGS metagenome assembly PVBE01 (sample SAMN08397723, study PRJNA350692) | Marine metagenome, whole genome shotgun sequencing project. | isolation source: water | place: Pacific Ocean | collected 2012-04
AAATGAGCTTGGCTGGGTGGATGTTATTGAATTCACAAATTCACAAGATGGTGTAGAGGCCGAACAAACTTATAGCAGTAATAACATTTATAAATTGCAGCATCCTACCGTGGATGATGGATACTGGTACATTGAGAACAGGCAGAAAATTGGTTCCGACACACTTATGCCCCGGCCGGGTTTAACCATCTGGCATATCAAAGAATCGATAGCGAGCGGATGGTCCCCAAACAGTGATGAACCTTATTATGGGGTAGCGCTGGAACAGGCAGATGGGCTTTTTGCCCTGGAGAACGGCGGCCCCAGCGACGGCGGCGATGTATTCCCCGGCACAACCGGAAATCGGGAATTCAGCCATACAACCATCCCCTCCACCCATAGTATGTATGGTGAAATTTCCATGATCCGCATTGATAATATCTCTGATCCTGTCCCAAGCATGACCTTGGATATCGAACTCAATGAAATTATTCTCGCTGAAGCCAGTATCGGTAACGGATTAGGGCTCACCAACCAGCAGGGCACCTTCAGCATTGCTCTGGCAAATGATCAGGACATGACTGAGTTAGAGCTAGAATTGTTTTTTAACCCTGGCATCATTTCCATTACAGAAGTATTACCCACAGCTAGGGTAAGTGTTGATTCAATTATTATTGATGCACAACGAATAACACTGGTTAATCCTTTGATCACAGCCGGCAATGGTGACATTCTGGATTTTACCGTTCAAATCAATACCGGTGTGAGCACAGATGTAATAATCACCATACCCATTGCCTATGGGGTCAATGCCGCCGGGGATGAAGTTGGAATCATTGCCAATGATTTCGGCACTTTCTCCATCGCTGCCGTTGATCAGCTATTCAATATTGGAAATGGATCAGGGACTATCAATGGCGGTGCTTCATTTTCTGTTTCACTGGTAAACACCGTCCCGCTGCAGCTGGGTGTGCTGCAGTTTACCCTTTCACCTGATTTGATTACTTTTTCTGATGAACCCTTCCAAGACCTGAACGGCAATCAGCTCTATGACAGTGATGAACCTTTCACAGACTGGAATAACAATGGCCTCTGGTCACCCATCCTTGAGCATACAGGACTGGCAACTGACTGGGTATTGGAAAGCCAGGGAATTGGCTCAAATCTGGACCTAGCTTTTTCCAACTGGTCGGTACCGTTGGCGCCCGGTACGCACTCTCTCTTTCAAATAAACGGCATGGTCAATGCACAGGCCCAGTTGGATGACCAGGTCACCATATCTGCCCAGGTTTTTCTTTTAATGGATGGCTGGGGTAATACAGGTGTCCCATCACCAGATATCAGCGGCACCATTACCATTGATCAAGTTTTAGCTCAGGGCCAGGAACAGGTCATACCGGACGGATTTGCCCTTCGTCATATATATCCGAATCCATTCAACCCCAGTACCACATTTGTCTTTACTGTACCTAAAAATATGAATACGCTTGTTTCAATCTTGATTTATGATATTACCGGTCGCCGGGTAACAACACTCACGAACCAGGTTTATACTGCCGGTACACATCGACTGCAATGGAATGCGTCTAATCTGGGTGCGGGTATTTATTTTACTGAGTTCCAGGCAGGGCAGGTCCGGCAGATTAAAAAAGTTACTTTATTGAAATAAAATAATCCTGGGGTTCAAGGGGGCGCATGATCAGGCGGATTTCCGCTTACGGCTGTTTTTATATAATGGATCCTTGCCCTTTAAAATTGTTTCTTTGGTGATCACAACCCGTTCAATTCCCTCCATCTCCGGAATGTAGTACATGATATCCAGCAGATGTTCTTCCATCACTGAACGCAGTGCCCGTGCGCCTGCGTTGCGTCCCAATGATAATTCCACAATCGCGGATAAAGCAGAATCGTGAAATTCCAGTTCAATTCCCTCAAGCATAAACAATTTTTTATACTGCTTCACCAAAGCATTTTTAGGTTCGGTTAACACACTCATTAAATCCTCTTCAGATAAGGTATCCAGGGTGCTGACAACCGGAAGGCGTCCCACAAGCTCTGGAATCATACCATAGGCAATTAAATCTTCCTGACGAACATCGCTGAAAATGGAGTTTTCACTTCTTTTCCTAGCTGTTTTTCTGGTTCCGAACCCCAGTTCCCCTTTTCCCATGCGTCTGGAAATAATCTCTTCCAATCCTGTAAAAGAGCCACCGCAAATAAATAAAATATTGGATGTATCTACTGCGATCAGGCTCTGCTCAGGGTGTTTACGACCGCCTTTTGGAGGAACATTGGCCACGGTTCCTTCCAAGATCTTCAGCAGGGCCTGCTGAACCCCCTCGCCACTCACATCCCGTGTGATAGAAGCACTGGCAATTTTGCGGCCGATCTTGTCGATCTCATCGATATAGATGATCCCTCTTTCCGTTGCAGCAATGTTATAGTTGGATATCTGCAGGAGCCGCACCAGAATATTTTCAACATCTTCACCTACGTATCCCGCTTCCGTTAATGTGGTGGCATCCGCAATGGCAAAAGGGACAGATAAAAATCGTGCTAGGGTCTGGGCGATAAGTGTTTTGCCTGTTCCGGTAGAACCAATCAATAAAATATTGCTCTTATCCAGTTCCACATCAGAATAATAGGATTGGTGAATGATACGTTTATAATGGTTATATACCGCCACCGCAATGGATTTCTTTGCCCCTTCCTGTCCAATCACATGGGCGTCTAAATGTGTTTTTATTTTTGCTGGTTTTTGCAGGGTAACCTTAAAACCGGAATGAGGTTTATCCATTTCCGGTTCCAGGTTAATTTCCAATTTTTTCCCTTTACCCGTATCTGGTTTCATTTTCGTTTGGTCAGGATTGTATCAATAATACCATATTTTTTTGCTTCGGTAGAACTCATGAAATTATTACGATCCGTATCTGTTTCAATCTTTTTCTGGGTCTGGCCTGTATTCTTGGCTAGGATCGTATTCAGTTGTTTTTTCATTCTCAGGATTTCATCCGCCTGAATTTTAATATCTGTTGCCTGGCCTTCCGCCCCGCCCAGGGGCTGATGGAGCATGATCCGGGAGTTGGGCAACGCAGACCTTTTCCCTTTTGAACCGCCGGCCAGCAGAAAAGCGGCCATGCTGGCTGCCTGTCCCAGACAAATGGTGGCAACATCTGGCTTGATATACTGCATGGTATCGTAAACACCCATCCCTGAAGTAATGATTCCACCTGGTGAATTGATGTATAGATATATATCTTTTTTATCATCATCAGCTTCCAGGAAAAGCAGTTGAGCAATGACCAGTGACGCAATGGAATCTTCGATCGGTGTGCCTAAAAATACAATTCGTTCTTTCAACAGCCGGGAGTAGATATCGAACGCGCGTTCGGAACGTCCTGATTGCTCTACAACCATGGGAACCAACTGATTCAGTGTTTTTTCATCAATGTTCATGGTGTTGTCCGCGTATATCTTTTGTTTCCACTTCTACCTCTTTGACTTTAGCAAATTGCTTGAGGTATTCCAAGATTTTCTTTTCAACAATATCATCCCCAAGTCGATCCCGATTACTGGGTTTCTTATAATATTTTCTTATTTCTTTTTCCGAATCGGGTGAACGAGTGATCAGTTTTTCCACTTCAGCTTCCACATCTTCCTTGCTGGGCGATATACTCTCCTGTTCGATAAATAATTTGCGCAGAGAGTGCCATTTCAGGTTACGTTCCGCTAAAGGCTTATACTGTTCCCGGACCTTGGCTTCATCAATGGGTTCACCGTTATTCTGTTTTTTTAGATCTTCAACAAAATTATCCAGGTAATTGTCAACCATACTTGGGGCGAAAGAGGGGTTGGACATTTCAATGAGTGCGTCAGTCAGATCCCTTTCGAAGGCTGTTTGGGAACGTTCCTCAAAATTAGCCTGGATTTTTTTCTCCACCTCATCATGCAAGGCATCCAAAGACGATAATTCCGGATTGACAAGTCTAAGAAAATCATCATCCAGATCGGGCAATATTTCACGCTCAACATTATTTACTGTCAGCTCATATTCAGCATGATCCCCTTCTTTGTTTATGGGCAGCGTCAGCCGTGTTTTCTCATCTGTCTTTAGCCCAATAAGCCTTTCCTTTTGCTCATCGGTAAAAGAACCATCCCCCACCTTTAAATATTGTTTTTCATATTTTTTACCGATGATCGGTAAACCGCTCTCATCCAGTTTCTGCAATGTGCAAATAATGAAATCTCCTTCTCTGGCGCCGTCATCGATTGTTTGGATACGGGCATGAGATTTCCGCAACTGGTCAATGGCATCCTCAATATCCTGTTCATCATGGATATAATTGGTTTTCTGAACCCGTAGCATATTTTTCTTGAATCGGGGTAGCGTATTATCAGGTTCAATCTCAAATTGGGCTTTAAAGGAGAAATGCTCATTCATATGGAAATGCACATCGCTGATCTCCGCTTTATTTACCGGGATTATTTCTTCCTGCTGAACTGCCATCAGGTAATATTTTTGGAAATTATCTTCCATGAAATCCGCTTCAATATTGGGTTGAAATTGCTGCAGCAATCTTTCCCTGGGAACCTTTCCCGGACGAAACCCGGGCATTTTAATCTTCCTGCTAAATTTTTTCAGGCTGACATTAAAATCATCTTTCAGTTCCATCCAGGAAATATCCACATGGAATTCCCGGGTATATTCATTGACCTTATTTACATCAACTTTCACATTTTCTCCTAAAAAAGGGTCGAAATTTATAGTGCTCCCGGGATTATGAATAATGAATTAAGCATACCCGGCATTAAGGATACAGGATCTGGTTGGCCAGTAGCACGATATCCATGGCATCGACCGCTTCGTCTTGATTGATATCAGCAACAGAACCAGGACAGATACCGGCCGGTATGCCTGAGATCACCTGATCCGCAAGCAGCAGTACATCAATGATTTCGATGCTGCCGGAATTATCCAGGTCACCTAAGACCCACTGCAGACAGACATTCGTGGGTAAGGCCATAAATTCATGGTAGCCAGCCAGAGGATGTTTCTCAACCCGCCCCGATGAATCCGCGGCTTGAAAGTAGTACTGGATGGTCCCGGTATCAGCCATAGCAGAAATCCAGCCAATGCGGGTGTCCGGTTCTTCTGGAATATCCAAGTCATACATGGGCGCTGTTAACCAGGTACCTGTTTCAGGTGTTTTCCAGAAAATTCTGATGGAATCTTCTATCAATCCCGCTTCACTCAGATCATCCACAATAATCTCCATTTCATATCCGTGTTCTCCTGGTCCCGTAGTATCGTTGACGGGATTGTGAAAAATCTGGAGCATGTCCAGGTCAGGGATGCCCTTGATGCGGCAATGCAGCGCATCTGTGGATTCCCAGGATCCGGTAAAACCCAACACCTCATAACCAGGCATGACCTCCTGGTAAACTGCCAAGGCTTCATCATCCCAGTTGCTTCCAGTAACCGGCACCAGCACCTTCTCATTTAAAATAAGGGAATTCGTATATGGTTGGTCATTCGGCGTCCAGATTCGGTGCACCTCCCAGGGTTCACCCCATTCATTCACAGTATTTGCGAAGTAATCTGCAGTTTCCTCAATTTCATCATACTGGGGATGGCTTGCAGGCACTTCCCGGATCAATACCCTGGTGGGGCTCAGGTATTTTGCCCAGCAGTCAATATGGTCAATGTAACTATTATTGGGATCAGTAATCACATGGTAGCTGTCGATGCCATAATAGTCCTGCATAACCTGCAGTACAGAATCATTGGATATGTCATTCTCCTCAAAAACCAGATCAGAGGACGCGGATATACCCAGTCCGTCTGTCATATAATTCCCACCGGCGTGGACAAGATCTGTAGCAAAATAGGGAACGCCAAGATGGTTAGACATTTTTAAAGGTGCTTGATTATCATTGGGACGGGGTCGATTGTAGGTAAAATCCACAATGGACATATTCTGTTGTCCATCCACCACCCACCAGGGTCCATAATCCCGAGTCCAGTAACTGTCCGTATTACCCAATACAAATTCCACATTATCCATATTCACATCACCATTTTCCATAGAATTTGATGCCGAATTCTGTTGGCTGGAAGATACAAGGCAGTAGATCGTAATATCTTCCGACATTTCTGCAATTATAGACGTAGAGATTCCAAATGGATATCGAATGAGAGCGCCCTGCATTCGCTCATATTCCGCTACATTTCGGATCGATGTTGGCGGCGGATCTGTGTCCCTACCCATGGTATAGATCTCATGGATTCGGGTTTTTTCTTCCTCTGTCAGGCTGATGGGCAGTTCGTCATTAAAACGGTCACTAGCCAGAAGAACCGAAAGAAAAAATAAAATTGTAATTTGTTTTTGCACCAATCAATGAACCATATCGGTCAGGAAATTACCCAATAATGATTTTAGAATTGACATATGTGCGTTTATTGTTTTTATATATTTCTGCTCCTGCTCCCACCTCTTTTTCAAAAGGCCTGGAGCAGGTAAATAAAAAAGCTCCAATTACGGAGCCTTTTTAAAAGAGAGTTTTCGACAGGTTCACTGTTTCAAACGATAGGTGGCACCTTCCATGGTTTTCAGGAATTTATCCACCTGTGCCTGGGTATGAAACAACTCTTCCATGGGTACAAACACATCGCTTGGATATTCATATTCATCGTAATCGCGTAAGAAATTAGATTCAAGTTTCAATACAATATCCTGGATTACCATCGGCGGTATTTCCTTATTGCGCATAAAATTGATTTGCAGATTCAATTGTCCTTTCGAGGTCATATGAAATAATGGCAGCGGTCCAATATCTGTATTACAGCGGTAAGTTAACGTACCATGATCTCCGCCGCGCCCCCAAGAAACATCTGTCCCGTGTTTTTCAGAAAATTCAATAACAGAAACACCAATTTTAGCAACCTCCCTACTGCAGTTTTCCCGCAGGTGATTAATGAACTGTTCTTTGTCCCAGTTTGACATGTACGTTTCCCTTGTAAATATTATTTAGTATGCAACAGGCGAGGTGGAATTTACGAAATAAGATCGGCTTGATAAAAGAATGGTATTTACTTTTTAATTGCCCATCCAGATTGAATAGTAATCGGATTGAGATTTTGATGGATCTTTCATCATTCTAAGACGATGTTTATATTTCCTTTCCTTATGTTCAACAGTATAGGGTAGTGAAATGATTTTACCATCTCTTTTAATGAAAATATCAACGATTGTATTCTCTTTCACAGGGTAGCCCAAATCATCATAAAGCACTTTTTCCAGGTGTGCAATATCCACCTGGTCACCCTCTAAGAACCCTATGGGATCTTTTTCTCCTACCTTTTTTATTTTTCGGTATTTTCCCATGGAAATCGTATAGGTCTTGGACCCATAATCCTTAATAATTCGTTTGCTGACAACGTGTTTTCCCTTTTTGGAATATTCAACACCGATCAGATCAAGTCCTTTTTCTACATCCAAGGGTACTGTTCCTTCCACATGATCCTTGAACCATTGCCGGAGTTCTGGATGTACCAAAGATGCGAATTCATCAAAGAAGGTTTGCTCATTAAACGATCGGTTCGGGCCATATTTTCCCGCCAATTCAATCACCACATCTTTCAACGTCTTTTTTCCATTGGTGAGCCGGATAATCTCAATATCAAGTAATAACCCGATCAAAGCACCACGTTGGTAAACCTGATAATAATGCCGTTGGTATTTTTTTTTAAATACATTTTCACTCATCTCTGTAAAAGAAATTTTCTTTTCCGGATATCTGGCAGCACTTCTGATCTTTTTTGAAAATCGGTCCGAGAAAAATTCTTTTGGTGTAATCAAGCCAGCTTGAACCAATATAAGGCTGGAAAAATATTCCGTGATTCCTTCATAAAGCCAAAGGTGTTTTGACATTTGTGGATTCACATAATCAAAATCACCAATGTACTTGCTGTGGAGATTCAGCGGCGTAAAAATATGCATGAATTCATGCAAGGCCACCCTTTTGATCATCGATGTGAAGGTTGTATCTCCAAAATCGGGAAGGAAGTAAAAGGAAGAATTCCCATGTTCTAGTGCTCCGGAACCAAAAAGTGTAACATTATCCATTACAGTTCTTACTTTCGTAAAGAATCCTTTCTCTTTAGACTGTAAAATTTCCATTAATTTTTTCCCGTCACTAATATATAAGATGAAATGATATTCATCCACCGGCAGGGAATCCGTAAAGGCGGCCACCGCTTCCATGGATGGCTGTATCTCTTTTTCGATCACGTCTGCGTAACCAACCTGACCATTGGCGTGAAAAGATTCAATATAGATTTTTGTATTGGCAATAGTGAATGTTGCCGTATCCGGTTTAGACACCATGATCGGACAATCAATCAAGTGATGATAATTTCTTGCCCGGAAAATATCTATTTCATCCGATTGGTCGAAAGCAGGCAGGGCGGAAAAGGACATTGTTCCTTCCGGTTTTTCCAATGCCAACTGGACTGGAACATTTTCCAGTTCTTCAAAAAACCCAAACCACCCGGAAGCATTGATGACAAAATTGGTGGAATCTTCAATGTTGGTTCCGCCCATAGGCCAGATACGCATTTTTGCCTTGGGATGATCCCAGGTATCATCTACCCAGTAATGGATCGTAGCTAAATCTTCAGCTTGAGTTATTTCATAAATATTATCCCCAATCTTTTGAACAGGGAGACTATCCCCCTGGCTGTCCTTTGCTTTAAACTCCTGGATCATCTCTCCATAATCCAGTTCCCTATAGGTTCCAGGGATGGTTTTTGGAAAATGAAAGATTACCCGTTTTTGGTCCAGCCCCGGGCAATGGAGATGAACATAGACTTTGTCATTTTTTACTCGGGTTAGGTCAACCGAATATGAGTATTTATCTAATGAATATTGTTCTGTTGGTGTATAGTTCAGTTCCGGGATCGACGATGAGCAGCCAGATATAATTATTATTACAATAATTATTAAAAATGGCCATTGAAACATTTTCATTCAGTCACTATCACAAATGTAATTGAAGATAAAGCCAAAGAAATAAGATTATGTTTTAATTAATTAAAAATATCCTTTTTGGATACTTCAATAACGGTACCAAACTTTGCCAGTTTTTCCATATCAATTTTTCTTTTATCGCCAACAATAGCAATGGTCACCACATCTTTTTTGATATAGTTTTGATAAAATTTTACAATATCCTGGAATTTCAATTCCTGAAAGCGTTCATGCTGTGCAACCCTGGGATCTGCCTGAAAACCCTGGTGTTTCCAGGTTTTGACCCGTAGCGCAATCGATCTAAAGTTTGGTTTTTTTGAATTAAGGGACTGGATCAAACCTGACTTAATTTTTTCATTCCTGCCGCTCTTTTCCGGCATATTCCTTAACAATTCCAAATATGCATCCAATGCCTCAAGCGTCTTATCTGCCTGATTGCCCATATAACCCTGGAAATATCCTTTTCCATTAAGATAATAGGGTCTTTGGTACGTGCCTCTGGCAGAATAAGCCAAGGATCTGAATTCTCTGATTTCCTGAAAAATGATACCAGCCATACCAGCTCCGAAATAACGATCAAATGCCAAAGACATATTTCGATCTTCAAGACTCATCTCATCCCCTTCAGTCAAAATATAAACCTGGCTCTGCACAGCTTTTTTATCATTAAAGAAATAAACTGTATTCGAGTTGGTTAACTCTAATTCATCTACAATGGGAGATTTTGATTTCCGCAAATCATTAATCAATACAAAATTCGATTTTACTCTTTCTATTACTTTTTCACTATCGAGACTTCCTGTATAGAATACATTGGTTTCTACCTGCATAGCCTGCTTTATTTGTTTTAAAAGAAAAGGGGCATCCATTTTTTTCACTTCCTTCACGGTTGCCCGGGTTAGCAGTGGCGAATTTTTACCATAAAGAGCAAAATTCTTCAGAGCATTCCCCTTTGCACTTGGTTCTCTGGCTTCAAATTTCCGTCCAATAATACTACCCTGAATAAGTTTTTTTAATTTTTTCTCATCTTCTTTTCGGACATTCATCCCCGATATAAAACTAACTGCTAATTCAACAGTTTTATCAAAATACTTGTCAAAACCCTTGATGTTAAAACCAAAATAATTCCTATCAACGAATGGATCAATAGTCGCTCCAATTTTTTGAAGCTCTTCCTTGAATTGATCAAAGGTATATTCCTTATTTCCTATCATTCCCAATAGTCCTGCAGCATATTGAAGCGAAGGATTTTCTCTGGTCCCAATTCCGTACTCCAGGCGCATGGTAAATATGGTATTAACAGGATTCTTGGCATGGTAGTAATAATAATTATCTGCGATCTTTGCAGTTAAAACATCTTTTTCAGTATCTACATAGCTAAGTGTTAGTTCTTCTTCCGGAAGAGTATCAAATTTTCGAGTATAATTGGATTTACTTTCTGTATTTTTTGGTTCTACCGCTTTATAGGGTGGTTTTTCCAGTTTTGTTTTTTTGGGGAAACCTATTCTGGATTTAAATACAAGGTAGTCATCATTGAAATATTTATTTGCCACGCGGACAATATCTTCTTTATCTATGGCTGTTATTCGATCAGGATAGGCCATCATTTCATCCCAAGTGTCAAAATTATAAATAAGTTCTAGAAAATAGTTTAACCTATTGTTAGTGCTTTCGATAGCTGATTCATGATCCTGAATCATGGAAAGTTTGATCGATTCAAAAAAATCATTGCTAAAATCGTTATTCTTTACTTTTTCTATCTCACCTAATACAAGATTTTCCGCACCATTAAAGGTTTGGAAAATCAATTTTGGTATATATAGAAAAGCCATACCACCCAAGTCGGCACCAGCCAGATCTGGAATTGCCTGAGTAGCCAACAATTTATTTTCAACAGTTAGCCTGTCCAAAAGGCCTGTAGATGATCTATTATTAAATAAATTTTGAATTACTTTTAAAGTTTCATAATCCTCATGTCGAGGATTTGGTATGCGAAAACCAATTACACCGATACGAATCGGTGTGAGCCTTCTTGATACAACTTCACGTCCCTGGAATGGATCCTCCTGTATATTTACAAATGATGGATCCGGACCAGATTTAAGTTGACCAAACGTTTGCTCAATTTTTTCTTTTAAGCCGTTTATATCAAAATCTCCAGATAAAAATAGATACATATTATTTGCCACATAATATGTTTCATAATATTCCTTCATTTTTGATAAAGATGGATTTTTTAAGTGTTCTACTGTTCCTATTACCGTCTGCTGTCCGTATGGGTGTTTCCTGAAAAAATTTGACAGGTAATCTTCAACGAGTTTTCTGAACATATTGTCCATAGCTCTGTTTTTCTCTTCATATACTGTTTCCAGTTCAGATTGAAACAGCCGAAACACAGGTTTTACAAACCGATGACTGTTTATATCCAACCACTTATTAATCTGGTGGCCAGGAAAACTACTGATATAGACAATCATATCATCATTTGTAAATGCATTTACACCAGTGCCGCCAATACTTTCTACCAGTCTGTCAAATTCATTGGGGATAGCATATTTTGCTGCTTCAATATTCAGATCATTGATTGTTTTTTGAATTGGTAAGCGTTGATCAGTATTGCTGATTGTTCCCAATTGATCATATAATATTTCAATACTATCCAAAAATATTTTTTCCGTTTCGTAATCCACCGTGCCAAGTTCAGGTGTGCCTTTAAACAGCATGTGTTCAAGGTAATGGGCAATACCTGTGGCATCCTCAGGATCCTGCTTACCGCCGCCCTTTACCGCTATTGCACCAAAAACACTGGATTCATTATGGTCCTCATTCAGAATTACAGTCATTCCATTTTCCAGCGTGTAGACTTCAACATTAATTTTGTTATCTTCGCCATAGAGCGAAATAGCAAATAACAGACTTAGAAATATTTTTCTCATTTATTCATTCTCCAATCTTGAGTAATATAAAATTCGAATTGAATTAAATATTTTTGCGAGTATTCTCGTCATCAATAATAACCCTCACCAGATTATCGTCCGAATCACGATCCACAAATTTGTGCATGGGGTCAATTCCAGCCTTGATGGGCTTTTGATCCACTTGAACAGTAAAGGTTGTCAACGAATCTGCAATTAACACTTTTTCCAAATAGATCGGAATTTCTTCCATATCTCCATTAACCAATGTTTCACCTAAAACACCGATCTCCAACCAGTCATTGAGCTCAGCATTGGTTTGATTTCCTAAACTGTCGGAGTAGACTTTTTTCGCTTCCACTTCCATGGTAACCATAAATGTTCCATCTCCATTTTCAACTGCTGAAGCTTCTTTCGCTTTGTTTTCGTAAAGGGTAATCTTTTCAAACGTATCGGTGATGAGGTACTGCAAGTCATCTGGTGTGTCTTCCCGGATTGTTTTTACAAACTCACCAATGTTGGTGTAAGGATTTGATTGATAGCGAAACTTGTCAATGAATCTTCCCAAAACACTATTGAACACATCCTTGCCAATGAAATCAGATAGAGTGTACATCATAAGCCCTGCTTTGTTATAATGGATGTAGGGATGACCTTCTGTCTGAACGATAGTGGGCTCAAATTTCTGTTCTGAATATCTCCCAATAAGATACTTATCCAGTTCATATTTCAGAAATTTTCGGAGTTGTTTTTCTCCTTTTTCTTTTTCCAAAAGAGATACAGCAGAATACTCCGCCAATCCTTCACTCAAGAACCCTGACCCTTGAACATTCCCACCAGAAACCTGATGCGGCCAC